>Ga0172366_10000002_pt1 | contig 124564 bp, 145 predicted proteins | sample LakKivSesite69cm_FD_114533 | JGI IMG/M metagenome (GOLD analysis project Ga0172366, IMG submission 114533) | Sediment microbial communities from Lake Kivu, Rwanda - Sediment site 69cm | ecosystem: Environmental > Aquatic > Freshwater > Lake > Sediment | place: Rwanda: Western Province, Lake...
ACTCTGAAGATCAACCTCAACAGCTTCCTGTCCGTTTTCGGGAACTTCATCGTGGGTCAAATCAAACCCACGGACCTTGAAAACCTTCAGGCTAAGCGTAAGAAGGAAGGCTACTCCGACTCATATATTGATCAAGAGATCGGAGCAGCACGAACAATGATAAACAAGGCTTTTGAAAATGATCTGGTTGGCGGTGATGTTTTACGGACTTTCAAGAGAGTCAAAAGGCTATTGAAACGAAATGCCAATGCAAGGGACAGGGTCATCAGCCCTGAGCAGTTTAGAAGCTTGATGGCCGAACTCCCAAAGCATACCCGTGCTATCGTTGCTACAGCATTTTACACGGGCATGAGACGGGGTGAAATTCTTTCTCTCACTTGGGATAAGGTCGACTTTAAGAACAGGCTGATTAAGTTGAATGCCCAAGATACAAAAGACGGTGAACCCCGCAAGATACCCATCTGCGCAGAGCTTTATAACATCTTGAGGTCAATACCCAGACCGCTCCATCATGACCATGTCTTTCTGTATCGAGGGAAACCGGTCCGGGACTTACGAACAGCATTAGAAAGGGCGTGTAAGGCTATTGGCATAGAGTATGGCCGAAAGAATAGAGATGGGTTTGTTTTTCATGACCTTAGACACACCTTCAACACGTTAATGAGGAAAGCTGGTGTTGCAGAGTCCGTTATTATGTCGATAACCGGACACTCGACACGGGAAATGTTTGACCGATACAACACAATTGATGAAGAAGACACCCGCCTTGCACTCACCAAATTTCAGGGTCTTTTGAAAAGTGTTGACCAAAACGTTGACCAAGTGGGTTTTAAGCAATAAAAAAAGGGCTGACCATGAAAGCCAACCCTTTGATTTTCTTATGGTGCCGAAGCCGGGATTTGAACCCGGACAGGCCTACGCCCACTAGACCCTGAACCTAGCGCGTCTACCAATTCCGCCACTTCGGCATGCTCGATTATCATTAACAATTATAATGATGACGCAACCTTGTCAAGCGAAATTAGGCTTGAAATAAGCCACATACATGGTAGAGTAAATTAATTTACAAGTAGGGGCGATGATTTCTCTTTTCATGAAGGTTTTTAAAGGCATCGGAGAAATAATACCGGAATTTCGATCTTCTGTCATCACCATCGGCAACTTCGACGGCATCCACCTGGCCCATCAGGAGATCCTGCACAGGGTCGTCCAGGAGGCACGGGAGAGGAGAGCCCGATCGGTCGTTGTTACCTTCGATCCGCATCCGCAGAAAGTCCTTCACCCGGAAAGACAACCTTTTTACCTGCTCACCACCCTTGACGAGAAGATGAAGCTGATCGAGTCCCTCGGTATCGACGCCGTTCTGCTCATCACCTTCACTCGGGCCTTTTCAGCCACTACGGCCGAGGCCTTCGTCCGGGAGGTCCTCTGGGACAAATTGCGCGTTCAGAAGGTCTTCATCGGGCATGACTATGCCTTCGGAAACCGCAAGCAGGGAAACGAGGATTTCCTCCGGTCCATGGGGGGCATGCTGGGATACGAAGTCGAGAGCATCAACACCTTCACGGTCAATGACACCATTGTGAGCAGCACGAACATCCGGATGGCCATCCTCGACGGGGACGTCCGGAAGGCCGCACTCCTGCTGGGGCGTCCCTACAGCGTCAGCGGCGCGGTCATCCGCGGCTACCAGCGGGGGAAGGAGATCGGGATCCCGACGGCCAATATAGAGCCCGGCAAGGAACTCCTCCCCGCCAACGGCGTTTACGCCGTCGTCGTCGACCTGGAAGGGGCCCACTATGCCGGCGTTATGAATGTGGGGTTTAACCCAACCTTCTCCAACGAAAAACTCTCTGTCGAAGTCCACATCATGAATTTCGGCGAGGAGCTCTACGGCAAGTACCTGACGGTTTCATTCATCGAGAGAATCCGCAGTGAAATGAAGTTTGAAAGCCCGCAGAAACTCGTCGAACAGATCCTCAGGGACAAGGCGAAGGCGGAGGAGATTCTCGCCCGCTTTGCCCGTCTGGGATAGAGGGTCCGAAGAACAGAGGCAGCGCAATGTACATCAAATGCTGGGGATCAAGAGGGTCCATTCCCGTGTCGGGGGAGGAGTACAATATCTACGGCGGGGACACGACCTGCATCGAGATCCGCACGAAGGGCGACCGGGTCATCATCATCGACGCCGGGTCGGGTATCCGCAGGCTCGGGAAACAACTGGTGGATGAGGGCCGGTGCGACTTCGACATCATCTTTACTCACGCCCACTGGGACCACCTGCTGGGTTTTCCCTTCTTCAGACCCCTTTACGCGAAGAAGGCCGAGCTGCGGATTCACGGTTGCCCTTTTGCCGAACAGTTTGTCGACAGCATACTCGGGAAGGTCATGTCTTCACCCAATTTCCCCGTGGACTTTGCAGACGTAAAAGCCTCGATCCAATATGAGGCGACCTGTCCCGAAATGTTCATGGTGGACTCGGTGCGTGTTGAGCCGATCGCGATCAGCCACCCGAATCAGGGCAACGGCTACAAATTCACCGAGGACGGAAAGACCTTCGTTTTTATAACGGACAACGAACTCGGTCACATCCATGGCGGGGGTCTTCCCTTTGATGCCTACGTCGAGTTTTCAAAGGGGGCCGACCTTCTCTTCCACGACGCGGAGTACACCGATGAGGAATACGCAAGATATAAAGGATGGGGGCATTCCACCTGGCAGTGTGCCCTCGACCTGGCTATCCGTGCGAAGGTCAGGCAATTCGGTTTATTTCACCACAACCAGGATCGGACGGACAGTGAGATAGACGGGATCGTGGATGCCTGCCGGAAGGCTGCGGCAAAGCGGAGCGCCCGACTGGAGATATTCGCGGTCAGAAGAGACATGACCTTCAACCTTTAGGCTATCCGGAAAAATCCCTGCACGCTTTTATATTCCACCCCTCATCTCTTGATCGAATCATGAAAGTAAGGCATTTGCATCCCTGGGATGTTACACCCCGGGAGGCCGTAAAAATCCAGGGCGCCCTCCGCCCCAAACTCCACCTCGGCGAGAGGGGCTTTTCCGGACGCCTTCGCTACGTCGGCGGGGCCGATATCTCATACACCCGGGGAGATGATCGCTTTTTCGCGGCTGTCGTCATCCTGGAATGGCCCTCGTTGCGGACGATCGAAGAGGCCACGCATGCCGAGAAAGTTACTTTTCCCTACGTTCCGGGACTCCTTTCTTTCCGGGAGGGGCCGCCGCTTATTCGGGCCTTCGAAAAACTGAAACGGGTGCCCGACGTGGTTCTCTTCGACGGCCAGGGCATTGCCCACCCGAGAGGGCTCGGACTGGCCTCACACATGGGGATTATTCTGAACGTGGCTTCGGTGGGATGCGCGAAGACGAAGCTCGTCGGCGAACACAGTGAGGTGGGGGAAGATGTGGGTGATTACGTGGATCTCTTTTTTAATGGGCGCTCCGTTGGCGCGGTGGTGCGCACGAAAAAGAGAGTTAAACCGATTTATGTCTCTCAGGGGCACCGCGTCGGGCTTGAACAATCCATCCGGATCGCCCTTTCCTGCTGCAGGGGCTATCGGATCCCCGAACCCGTCAGGCAGGCTCACCTTCTCGTCAACAGGATGAGACGTCTCAGCCTTTACTGAAGAAGACGTCGTGGATCAGGGCCTCGGCACCGGTCCGAGTGCGCTGGGAATTGATGTACAGCACAATGCCCACGATCTCGGGCGGCTCTCCCCCATTGATATCGCTGAAAAGCGTTCTGTAATCCTGGTAGACGTTTCTCTTTTCGGTGTACCAGCGGCCCGCCTTGTTTATTTTATTCCTCATTACGATATAACGGATTTTGTCCCCGTTGGTCTGGGTGCTCCTGCAGGTCGTTCCGACGGGCGCCTCCGTGTCCCAGATGTAGCCGAGAAGCGGCGTGTTCAGGTTGGCCGGGAACCCTGCCGGCTTGAAGGCAATGTAGATCTGCATGGCCTGGTCGTCCCTGTCTTTCTTGCGCACGTCGCCTCCCGCCGGGAATTTTGTGACGGCCCATTTCCAGCTCAGGAAGGGATGCTCTTTGAGGTTCACCTGCACGGGCCTCCGGATGCCGAAAGCGGACTGTGCGTCACTGGTCATCCGCAGGACGTAATGATCACCCGCGGGCTTCTTCAAAGACAGTGGCGGGAGGATGTGCATCAAATTGACTTTCGAGATCTTCTCCAGGTGGATCACCGGCGTTCCATTGCGTTTTTCGAGCGCCCATCCTGCCGGGACTCCGTTTTGAAGGTTCGGAGAATAGAACTGGGTCACCGAGACCCGGTCCACAACGGTTGCGCTTCCCGTCAGGTGCAGGCAGACCATCAACGCTGAAAATAGAAGAGACAATATGAACAGGCGTAGGCGATGCGAAGACATGTTAATCCTTTCTGTAGAGGGCCATGATGTCCGTTCTTTTAAAAACGGCATCCACCCGGCCCACGAGCTTCTGTATGTTTTCCCGGCCACCCTCCTCGCGGTCAATGAGGGCGATGACGCGGTCCACGATCAATCCCCCGGCCCTGGCGCTTTCAATCGCTAGGATCGTGGAAGCCCCCGTCGTGATGACGTCGTCTAGGATGACCACTTTTTCTCCGGGCTTTACAGCCCCCTCGATCCGGCTCTTCGTGCCGTGCCCCTTTGTCTCCTTGCGGACCGTGAAGGACTTGATGGGCTTCCCTCTCTGGAAGGAAATCACGGCGAGCGCATTTGCGATGGGATCGGCCCCGAGGGTCAGCCCCCCGGCGGCCGTCACACCGGACCCCGCGAGCATGGCGAAGAGGATCTGACCGATGAGGTTCATCCCTTCGGGGTCAAGGGTTACGGGTTTGCAGTTGAAATAATAAGGGCTTGTCCTTCCCGAAGCCAGTGTGAAGGGCGGATTATCGCTGTATTTGAAGGATCGCTCGAGGATGATCTCGGCGAGCCGCTTCCTCATTTCTTGATCACCCATGTTTATCCGTTACAAATGCCCCTGTGCCGTCAACACGAATCGGATGGGAACCTCAACCCATGTTGTGACCGGCTGGCCCATCCGCTTGCCGGGCTCGAAGCGCCACTGCCTGACGGCTTCCAGTGCCGATTGGTCGAGGATCTCGTATCCCGAGGTTTTTTTGATCCGGAGCTCCCCGACGCTGCCACTGTTGAGGACCTGGGCCGAAAGGACGATCGTCCCTTCGTAACCGTTTCTTCGGGCGACAATCGGATATGCAGGCCGTTTGTTGTCAAAGTAGCGGGGCATGGCGATGGTGGCCCCCGAGGGACCCGTCGACCCCTCCCTCGTAGCAGCGGCAACGGCGCTCGTGCCGTCGTCCGCAGAGGAGGCCTTTACCGGTCCGATGGCCACCGCATCCCTTTGCGGGGAGGCGCTTGAGGATATGATGTCCACCGCCGCCGTCTCCCGCAAGGGGGGTACTTTTCTGTCCTTTGCCTTATCCAGGGCCTTTTCTTGCCTGGCTTTCGCAACTTTCGTGCTCGAAGGTTTCCTCTCCGCTGAAATCGCGGCTCCCCCCAATGCGGGATCGTCACTCAGGAAGAATGCGACTTCAAAGGGACCCGCTCCCTTCGACGAGAGGAAAGGCGGTGACGGAACGGAGATAAGGGCCAGGGCGACCCCGAGATGGACGGACAGGGACAGCGCGACAGCCAGGAAGAGGTCCCTTTTCATGGAGAACCGTCCTGTCCTCCCCGACGAGAAGTCCTCCTCCGCTCTTTGCGCGCGTCCGACGGTTATGTCCACCCGGTCCGGCATCTATGTCAGCATCCTTTCAATCGTTCTCACGGCTTCGACCCCGTTCCGGGCAAAGGCCGCCCCCAGTGACTCTGCAAAGGATCTCGTGACCACGGCGCCACCCAGGATAAACTGGCACTGCTGTCCCTTTTCCCTGGCGAGATGGATCACCTCCGGCATGCGAACCATCGTCGTGGTCATGAGTGCCGAGAGTCCTACGATCGGGGGCTTGTGCCGCCTGATAGCCTTGGCAATGGTCTCTGCGGCCACGTCCTTACCGAGGTCGATGACCTGGAAACCTTGATTTCTCAGCATGAGGGCAACGATGTTCTTCCCGATGTCGTGGATGTCGCCCCGCACCGTGGCCAGGAGGATCGGCCCTTTCCGCTTGCGGGCGGAGCGGTTGCCTCGCAGACGCGGCTCCAGATGTTCCATCGCCTTCCTCATGGTCTCCGCGCTCGCGATGAGCTGCGGCAGGAAGTATTCCTTGCGGCCGAAGAGATCACCGACGCGGATGATGGCCGGGATCATGGTGTCCTGCACCAGTTCCGACGCCGCGTTCCCCGCCGTGATCGCCGCGTTGATGAGATCATTGATGTCCTCGCGGTTTCCGTCGAGAATGGCCTGGTAAACCCTTTCCGTCGGGGTCTGCTCCGCCGCCGGGCCCTTCGGTTCTTTCTGGCCCGAAAGGCCGGAGAAATAAGCGATATAATTTGCCGCGTCCCGGTCCCTCCTTCCGAGGACGTCAGTCGCCATTTTGATGGCCATGAGTTCTTCCCGTGCGGGGTTGGCGATAGCGGCCCGAAGCCCCCGGGCGGCAGCCATGGCGAAGAAGGCCGCATTCAACCACCGCCGCTCGGGCATCCCGAAGGATACGTTGGAAAGTCCGATCAGGGCGGCGCCCTTGAAGGTCTTCGACACCCACTCGATGGTCTTGAGAGTCTCTGCCGGTGCCTTCGGGTTGGAGGCAGCCGTCAGGACCATGCCGTCGATCAGCATGTCATCCTTTGTAAAACCAAATGAACGGGCACGGCGATAGATGCTTTTGATGATCTCAATCCGCTTCTCGGCCGTCTCCGGTATCTCTCGCTCCGCCAGGGGGAGCAGAATGAACATGGCCCCGTATTTTGCCGCGAGGGGAAGGAGCTTCGCCATCTTGTCCTTTTCACCCGGGATGGAGTTGATGAGGGCCCGACCGGGGTAAGTCCGCAGGGCCGCTTCGATGGCCTCGGGCCTCGCGGAGTCGATAACCAGGGGGAGATCCGTCGCCACGGCGAGGAGGCTTATGACGTCCCTCATGGTTTTTTCTTCATCGATAGCCGGCACCCCCACGTTCACGTCGAGCAGGTCGGCGCCGCTTTCTTCCTGTTCCCTCGCCATCTGACGGATGAGAGATGTCTTCCCCTGCAGGAGTTCCTCCTGCAGAGCCTTCTTGCCCGTGGGATTGATAACTTCCCCGATGATGGCGAGCGGCCCATCCTCTTCCAGGATGAGAGACTTTCGCGCCGAGGAGAGGGCGCTGATGGATGACCGCATGGGTGCGATCACCCTGGCGCCGCCGATCCGTTCTCTCAGTGCCCGGATGTGCCGGGGTGTCGTCCCGCAGCAGCCGCCGACGAGGTTGACGCCTGCCGCAGCGAAGCGCCCGGCGAAGGAGGCAAATTCCCTGGCATCCATATCAAAGACGGTTTTGCCGCCGGTTAGTCTTGGAAGGCCCGCGTTCGGTTTCGCCACGAGCGGAACCGTCGCGTAGGGTTTCATGGCTTTCACGAAGTTGATCATGTCCGCCGGACCCGTTGAGCAGTTGCTCCCGACGGCATCGGCACCGAGGCCCTGGAGGGTGATCAGCGCCGTTCGCGGGTCCGTTCCATTCAGGGTGCGGCCGTCCTTTTCAAAGGTCATCGTCACGATGGTGAAGAGATCCGATATTTCTCTCACGGCGATCAGGGCCGCGCGGGCCTCCTGAATGTCCATCATCGTTTCGATGACGATGAGGTCGACGCCGCCTTCGATGAGCCCCCGGGCCTGCTCCTTGAAAACATCAACGGCCTCTTCGAAATCGAGATTGCCGAAGGGCTTCACGAACTGCCCCGTCGGCCCGATGTCCCCCGCCATGAGCGTCTTTGCGCCCAGGGCCTTCCGGGAGACCCGGGCCAGGTCCCTGTTGACTTCCCGGACGTTGAAGGCGTTGAATTCCGCCAGCTTGAAGCGGTTCCCGCCGAAGGTGCAGGTGTAGATGATATCGCATCCCGCCGCCTGGTAGTCGCGCTGGACGTCCTGGATGACGGAAGGGTTTTCGAGACACCACAGCTCTGGGCAAACGCCCCCGGGCATGCCTCTCTTGTGGAGTTCCGTCCCCGTGGCACCGTCAAGGACGAGAATTCTTTTTTGCAGGATGTTTTTGATCCGGTCTCTCTTTTTCAAGCACCTATCCTTGTCAGGGTTTGCTCCGGATGCCCACGACGGCCGTGACGGACTTTTCCGGGATCAGGACAAAACTTTTGTTGATCCGGACACCGAGGCGGCGCAGTTCCAGAAGTTCAAAGATCCGCTTCTGGTTTTGCAGCAGGAAATCCCCGTAGCCCGCAGAAAAACGTCCTTTCCGGGGTTCCTTGTTTTCGCGGCGAAGCATCTGCCGCAGATACGCCGTGATCCAGTCCAGCGCGGCATCGACCGTCTCACTGGCAACGGCGTCAAAGACGACCCCCCGGGTGAGCTGATGCCCCGCGGCTGCGTTCTGGATTTCACCGATGATGCCCTCGCCCGCCGTGGCCGCGATGAGAGCGATCTCACTGCAGCCATCAAGAAACGAGGCGAGGTCACGGCTCTCAAAGACGACCTCTTCCGGAAGGCGGGTTTTTTTGGAGCTCCGTCCGATAACGGGGAACCTTCTTAAGACCCCCTTGAGATGCATCAAAAAGGCGGCGTCGTGGATCCAGGCATCCAGCTCATCCCGCTGACCGGCCTCGAGATGGGTTACACCTTTTTGGTACCCCAGGCGCCGGTAAATGTTTCGAAGGGGCGCCGGGACGGTTATGTGATCGAAAAACTGGGGCCCGTTCATGCCAGGGAAGCCTTGCGTAGAGCGACTGCGTCATCCGCCGGTGGGGCGCTCGAAACCGACCAGCTCGATGATAAACTCATCCACCTCTTTCGGCGGGTTGATGAAGGTCACCATGAAGGGGATCTTCCCTTTCGGCGCGATGCTCACGTTCGACACATCCGATCCTTCCGGTTTTGCAAGATCATCCACAATTTCCTTGTCCGTGAGTTTCACGAGCTCGTCGTCCGTGAGGATGTTTCCGGCAAACACCTCGGTTTCCCCCAGGATCTTTCCCGTGTTGTCCAGGATCTTCCCCTTGACCTTGATCTTGGATACGGAGTAGTCAAAGTCGTTCACGGCAGTCCCCTGAATAACCAGGATATCGCCCCCGACGATCAGGTTCTTGAGAAACCGTTCCCTCACCTCCGAGAAATTGATTCCTCCCACGGGAGCGGGTGGTGCGGACTTCTTCTCCTGCTGAAGCGCCTTTTCCGGGCCTTTGTTGTAAAAGAGATTCAGGACCTGCTCTCCGATCTGCGGAAAAAGGTAAAGGTAAACACCACCCAGAACGAGAACCAGCATGGCAAGATAAAGTCCGATCCTGACCGGTGTCCATGCCTGCCTTTTCTTTGCCCGGGGAAAGGTCACCTCCTCGGGCTCTGCGGATGGGGGTTCTTCTAATACTTTCTCCTCCGCGGGCGGCGCCTCGTCTTCGGCTGCGACATGGCGCATTTGTTCCGCGGGCGGTCGAGCCTCTTCCCGCTCGACCGGTGTGACGGCCTGATCAGGACTGATGACCTTCTCTTCCGCCGTTTTCTTTTCGTGGAAAACGTGGCCGCAGCGGTTGCATCGAACCCAGATGCCCTCTTCACTCACCCGGTCTTCGTCGAACCGGTATTTGGTGCCGCATTCCTTGCACTGGATGATCATAAAGCCCCCTCTTTTTATTCTTCCAGAACGTAAACATCAGGGAGATAACGGGCCTTTTCATCGAAATCCAGTCCGTATCCCACAACGAATCCCTGATCGAGGTCGAAGCCGACGTAATCGGAGTGAAACTCTACTTCCCGCCGGTGCTTCTTGTCGATCAGGGTGCAAAATTTCAAAGATCGGGGATTCCGCTCCAGCAGTTTTTCCTTCAGAAAGGCCAGCGTGAGACCGGTATCAATAATGTCCTCCACGATGAGCACATTCCTGCCGGTGATGGGTGTTTCAATGTCCTTCGTGATCCGGACTTTTCCCGATGTGACGGTTGCGGAGCCATAACTGGCCAGCCGGATGAAGTCGATCGTGCAGGGGATCGTCATGGCCCGTATGAGATCCGCCATGAACATGAAGGAGCCCTTCAGCACCCCCACCACGATGAGGTCCTTTCCGCTGAAGTCCCTGGAGACTTCCCCGGCAAGTGCCTTTACGCGCTGGTCGATGACATTCCTGCTGTAGAGGATCTTTTTCCTGTATCTCTCCATTGCTTGCCCCCTTATCGAGACACATTACCCAAGAGGCGAAAAATTGTCAATTTAAATCAATGCTTTCCGGCTTAGGTACCGACGAATTCCCGGAGGTTCTCGTCGATGATTTCCTCGGCCTTCCGGAGCGTCTCTCCATCCTGAAAGACGGAGGACAGGCTCATGAAAATACGATCAAACTTCGATTTTTCGCAGCCCAGGGACTCGTAGTCGATGTAGCGGATCATGTACTGCGACCCGTCAAAGTAGTACTTGCCGAAACGGTTGGTGTCGGGTGAACGGAAGGGCCATTCGACCTTCAGCCGGAAGAAACGAAGGGCAATGCCCCGGAGGCGGGGATCCCTGAAACGGAGGTGGCGCGGCATCTCGCCGATGGCTTCGCTGACCAGACGGAAATACTCTTTGACGAGATCAATGTCGGTCATGACGAGCCCGAAGAGGTACCAGTCATCGATAATCTCGATGAGGGCCAGTTTCTCTTCCCTGGAGATGTAATGATAGCTCGGGCACACATGGCCGTCGCAAAGTTCCCTGCCATAGAAGGAAACGCCCCTCAAATCCTCACCGCCGTTCTGACGCGGGTGGAGGAGGCAACCGACCTTTGTGCCGCCGGCATCGAGAAACCCCAGGTACTCGCAGCAGTATATGACTTCGTAGAGCCTGGCTTGATCCTCCTTCTGTCTGACCTTATCCGAGAAGAAGGACAGGTCGGCCCGTCCCCGGACGATCTCACGGAAGAGCCGGGTGCGCTGCATCAGCCGCTTCTCGAGGGCTTCCTTTCTGCTGTCGGCGTAGTTGTAGAGCCCGCAGCAGGCCCCGCAGGATTTCTTATCGTCGGGCTGACAGAGATGAATGAGATCTTTTTCCATGGCGTGTTCGAAAAAAAGAGGCTCCCCGATAACGCTTCAGCCCGGGCCGGCGAAAGGGGCAGCCCCTGTCCTATTCCAGAACGATGGTCTTTGAGCCGTGAACGAGGATCCGGTGCTCCAGATGGAGCTTCACCGCCTTGGCCAGGACCATCCGCTCCACGTCTTTTCCCTTCATCTTCATGTCTTCCACGGAATCCCGGTGGGAGGTTCGGATGATGTCCTGGGCGATGATGGGGCCGTCATCGAGAGACTCCGTGACATAGTGGCTCGATGCCCCGATGATCTTCACACCCCTGTCGTAGGCCTGCTGGTAGGGTTTTCCCCCGGCAAAGGCCGGAAGGAAGGAGTGGTGAATATTGATGATTCGATTGGGGTACAGATCGACGAACCGGCCCGTCAGGACCTGCATGTAACGGGCAAGGACGATCAGATCAACCTTGTGTTTTTGCAGTTCCTCCAATTCCCGGGCCTCTTGCTGCGCCTTGTTCTCCGGGGTGATCGGAAAGTGATAGAAGGGCAGACCGAAGCTCTCCGCCAGGGGTTTTGCATCCAGGTGGTTGCTGATGACGAGCGGGGTTTCGGCCCTGAATTCTCCCATCCGGTGGCGAAACACCAGATCATAGAAACAGTACAGATGCCGGGATACAAAGATGGCCATCCGGGCCACCCGGTCGGTGAAATGAAGATCCCATTTCATGTCGAATCGCCGGGCGAGCACATCAAAAGCCTCACCGATTTTATCTTTCTGGATGTCAAAACCGTTCAACTCCCATTCGATTCGCATGAAAAAGATCTTGTCCGTCTCCGACGTGTGCTGGGCGGCGTGGACAATATTTCCGTTGTGGTTGAAGATGAAGTTGGACACCGATGCCACGATGCCCTTCTTGTCGGGGCAGGTGAGAAGGAGGATGGCATTGTGGCTTTCCATTTTCTTATCCCTTCAAATTCCTTTGCAAATGTGTTAAATACGAAACCCTGTTTTCGGTGGGAAGGAAGTATAGGCGCTACGCCGCTGGACGTCAAGTGGAAAGGCTTACCATGACCGAGGCCCTACAGGAGCGCCCCCGTGACGGCAAGACATCTTCGGAGCGAAGACCCGGGGAGGGATTCGAGCGGATGAAACTCGTGGAGAAGATAAGCCTGCCGAACCGGTTATCCGCTGAGGTCTATAACCAGTCCCGCCCCATCTCGCAGGATACGGTCAAAGTCGTCTTCGTTGCAAGGGTCAAAGTGGAGGTGAAGGAGGAATATTTCGACCGGCGGGAGCACTATGAAATGACGCGAAAAATGTTCGGACCGGAAGTCCTTTTTGAGTGCATGAACAAGAGGACCTTTGTCCCCGTCCGGGATCGGGAAAAGGTCTTCAGAGAATTTGAGGACCACTTCAAAAAAAACTCGCTCCCCTACATTTCGAAGCCCCAATTCCCCTCCCGGTTCGTTCTGTCGAAATATCATGACATCCGGAAAAACCCCTGGAAGTATGGTCTGCTGCCAGAGCAGAAAGTGGATGCCCCCGGTGAATAGCGACTTCACCGCACACCCCCGGTGCGGACGGGCGTTCAGCGGACCATCAATGAAATAGGAGTCCAGTATGATCATTCCTAAAGTGTCCGTGGTCGGTGCCGGTTTTGTCGGGACCATGGTTGCTCAGAGAATCGTGGAGCACGATCTTGCACAGGTTGTTCTGGTGGATATTGTTGAGGGGATGCCCCAGGGGAAGGCCCTGGATATCGCCCAGTCTGCAGGGATCGAGGGCTTTGACGCGAAGATCAGGGGGACCAATGATTTTTCGGAGATCCGCGGATCCCGGATCGTCGTGGTCACGGCGGGTTTTGCGAGATTGCCCGGCATGAGCCGGGAGGAGCTCGCCGCTAAAAACGGGCAGATCATCCAATCCGTCACGGAGAAGATCAAGACCCAGGCCCCGGAATGCATCCTGCTCATGGTCACAAACCCCGTGGATGTGATGACCCAGTTTGCCTGGAAGGTCTCCGGTTTTCCCGTCCATCGCGTCATCGGCATGGGGGGTGTTCTGGACTCGGCCCGGTATCAGCTCTTTCTGGCTGAGGAACTGGGGGTGGCGCCGAGGGAAATTGAAGCGCTGGTCCTGGGCGGACACGGAGACAGCATGGTGCCTGTGGGCCGCTGCACGACACTGAAAGGGGTCCCGGTCAGTCAACTTCTGAAGCCGGAGCGGCTTCGGGCCATCATCGAGCGAACAAAAAGCGGCGGGGCGGAGATCGTGGGTCTTCTCAAGACCGGAAGCGCCTTCCATGCCCCGTCCGCCGCCGTTTTCGTCATGGTCGAGGCCATCCTCCGGGACAGCAAGCGGGTCGTACCGGCCTCCACATACCTCGACGGCCAGTACGGCATCCGGGGTTGCTTCATCGGTATACCGGTCAAACTGGGTGCGGCCGGCGTCGAAGACAGATACGAGATCGAGCTGACAGCGGAAGAACGCGATGCGCTGCGCCGGTCTGCCGGGCTCGTGCAGAAAACATTCAAAGAACTTCACATCTCATGACCCTTAAGCCTCGTCACAGGGGCGACTGGACGCCCGAAAGAAAACACGCGGGAGAAGCCCTGCTTCCGACGGCAGGCACAAGTGCGGGAGAGGTCTGTGCTCTTTCGGGGACGGTGTCTTTCAGTGATATCCTCTCCGTTGTGGAAAAACCGAGCCGTTACATCGGTGGTGAAGTCAACGCCATTCGCAAGGATAGGGCAAAATGCCGGTTGTCCTTTGCGCTGGCCTTTCCCGATGCCTATGAGGTGGGCATGTCCCACCTGGGCCTCCAGATCCTCTACGCCATCCTGAACAGCGATCCCACCATCGTCGCGGAGCGCTTTTACGCGCCGTGGCCGGACATGGAGCGCCGCATGAGAGCGGCCGGGCTGCAGCTCGCCTCTCTGGAGTCGCGAACGGTCCTCCGGGACTTCGACATCGTGGGATTTTCACTGCAGTATGAACTCTCGTACACGAACGTCCTGAACATGCTCGACCTGGGGGGCATCCCGCTTCGGTCCGAAGAAAGACGGGAAGGGGATCCCCTGATCATCGCCGGTGGGCCCTGCGCTTTCAATCCTGCGCCCGTCGCACCCTTCTTTGACGCCATCGTTATCGGCGAGGGGGAAGAGGTCGTCCTGGAAATTGCGCGGGCCGTCCGGGAAGCGAAAGAAAGAGGCGACCGTCGGGAGAAGCGCCTGGCCATGCTATCCGAAATTGAGGGCATCTATGTTCCCGCCATTCACAGGGATACCGCGAGGATCAAAAAAAGGATTGTCATGGATCTCGATGCGTGGCGCCTGCCCGGAAAGCCCATCGTCCCTCTCATGAACACGATTCACGACAGGGTCACCCTCGAGATTGCGCGGGGATGCACGAGAGGATGCCGGTTCTGCCAGGCGGGGATGATCTGGCGGCCCGTGCGGGAGCGCTCTCCCGATGTCCTGCGGGTCATGGCCGAGGAGATGCTCTGTGCCACGGGCTACGACGAAATCTCCCTTCTTTCACTCAGCACCGGCGATTATTCGAAGATCGAGTATGTGCTTTCCGATTTCATGAACCGGTTTTACGACAGTCGCATTGCCATCGGGCTCCCCTCTCTGAGGGCGGAAACACTCAGTCAGAAGCTCATCGAAGAGATCAGGAGAGTGAGGAAGACCAGTTTTACCCTGGCTCCCGAAGCCGGCACCCAGCGGTTGAGGGATGTCCTCAACAAGGGGAACACGGAGGAGGATCTCCTTGAAACGGCGAGGCGCGTCTTCGAAGCGGGATGGAGGTCCGTCAAACTATATTTCATGATCGGCATCCCGGGGGAACAGGAAGAGGACCTGGAGGGGATCGCGGACCTCGCCTTGAAGGTACTCCGGGAGGGGAAGTCCCAGAAACAAGTCAATCTTGCCCTGTCCACATTTGTCCCCAAGCCCCACACCCCCTTCCAGTGGTGCCCACAGGCGGACCTGGAGGAGATCCTGGACAAGCAGCGATTCTTTAAAAAGCGCCTCACCCACCGGAATCTCCCGCTCAAATGGCACGACGGCCGGATGAGTTATCTGGAAGGCATCTTCTCGCGGGGCGACGAGCGGCTTGCCGCGCTTGTCGAAAAGGCCTACCGCCTGGGCTGCCGGTTTGACGGCTGGAGCAACGCTTTCAATTTCGACAGCTGGCAGAAGGTCCTGGAGGAGACCGGTATCCGTGCGGCAGATTACCTCCGGCACCGTGGCGTTGATGAGCCCCTGCCGTGGGCAGGGGTGGACTGCGGCCTTTCCGGGGATTTTCTCCTGGCGGAGTATCAGAAGGCACGCACGGGCTCGCTCACCCCGGACTGCCGGACTGCGGAATGCCAGGCCTGCGGGGTCTGTGATTTTGATTCCATCGAGATCATCAGGGCAAAGGAGCCGGAAGAAAGGATCGTCAAATCGGAGGAAATCCAGAGAAAAGCTGGAGGCCCGGCCGGCGGGAAATGGCGGATCAAGTTCATAAAGGGCGGAGATGCGAGATTTCTATCGCACCTGGAAGTAGCCTCGGCCCTCATCCGGGCGATCAGACAGGGCGGTGTGCCCCTTTTGTACACCGAGGGTTTTCGTCCCCATCCCAGGCTTTCATTCGGTCACGCCACCGCCGTGGGGATGGAGAGCGTTGGGGAATACGCCGACCTGCATGTTGCAGATACCCGTCTGGAGGCCCCGGAGAATCTTTGCCGGAGGATCAACGCGAGGCTTCCTTCCGGTCTTTCCTTGGAAAGCATACGGGAGGTCTTTCCCGGCGATCGGGAACTTCTGAAGAATATCAAAGGCTTTGAATACGAGATCCAGTTGCCTAACGGCCTTGCCGGAAATCGCCTTCATGATCTCGAGGAAAGGATCGGGGAATTTCTCGGGAAGGGGGAGTGTATCGTGATCCGCCAGGGGAAGGAGGAAGCCCGCCGGAAGAATATACGGCCCTATGTGGGGCGGCTTGTCATGGACCGGCAAGTCCGCAAAATCTTTCTCCTTCTCCTTCAGGCAGAGGGGGGAACAGCCAGGCCCCTGGAGGTTCTGACCCATGTTCTCGGCTTGGAGGAGTCAGAGGCGAGACGCTCCAGGGTGATCAAAAAGGGCACCCTCTTTGACGATAAAATTTGTTGACAAATTCAAATAATTTTCTATAATTCGGTCCTTCAATTCCCTGAAAAGGACGCGTGTTATGTACGCCGTGATCAAGACGGGTGGAAAACAGTATAAAGTAGCCGAGGGCGATTTCCTGAAGATCGAGAAAATCGAGGGCCAGGCGGGGGCGGAGATCATTTTTGATGAGGTCCTCCTGGTTTCTAAAGGCGACGCAACCGAGGTGGGGAAACCCTTTGTAAAAAAAGCGAAAGTGGTCGGGGAGATTATCGCCCAGACGAAGGGTCCCAAGCTCATGGTCTTCAAGATGAAGAAAAGAAAAGGTTTTCACAAGAAAAAGGGTCACCGCCAGGAACTGACCCGCGTGAGAATCAAGGCAATTTCGGTATAATCGGAGGATCCGATGGCTCATAAGAAGGGACAGGGAAGTACCCGCAACGGCAGGGACAGCAACTCCCAGCGCCGCGGTGTGAAGGTTTTCAGCGGTCAGGAAGTCCAGGCCGGTGCGATCATCGTTCGTCAGCTGGGAACCAGGATTCATCCCGGCAGGAATGTGGGACTTGGAAAGGACTTTACGCTTTTTTCCAAGGTCGATGGAGTCGTGAAATACGAGAGGATGGGAAAAGATCGAAAGAGGGTCAGTGTTTACGCCTCCTGAAAAAGGGTCTTCGTTCCCAGGCTAAAATTCGCTCAGTACAGATTTTCAGCACGTGTCGTCTCAAAAGTCAGGCATATTCGGATATCCAGGGTGTTGATCCCGTGCACAGCATGGTGGATGAACACCCTTTTTTTGCACTCTTTTCGTTGCCGTAAGCTGAGCTTCGGATGTCGTCGTTGACACCGCCCGGACTTACAGCGAGACTGGGCGATTTTTTTCAATGAAAAGGAGGAGTTTTTAAAATGGCCGAGCGCGAAGTGGGAACGGTTAAGTGGTTCGACAACAAGAAGGGTTACGGTTTTATCTCGCGTGAGTCAGGGGGGGATGTTTTTGTGCATTACTCCGCCATTGATGGCGACGGTTTCAGGAGTTTGAAAGAGGGCGATCGCGTCGAGTTTTCGATCAAGCAGGACAATAAGGGTCAGGCTGCGGCAGAGGTCAAGAGACTCTAACGCACGTTCATTGATTCATGTCAGGCGGGTCGATCGGGTGACACCCGGTCATTGCGATTTCATCGTCAGCCGTCGGGGCCTTCGACGTTTCAGGTCTTCGGCTTGATCAATCGGAAAACCTTGAGCAGGGGGCTGCACGGGCCGTTTGTGTGCATCCGTCTGAAAGGTTCATTCGCATTTTTTCGCACCTTCAATCGTCTTTCCAAAAGCCCTCATCTTGTCGTGAGGGCTTTCTTTATGGCCGCACGAGCCGGAGTCCGGAAGGGATTTCAAAGGCATGAAGTTCATCGACGAGGCAAAGATATTTGTGAAAGGGGGCGACGGCGGGAGAGGCTGCGTGAGCTTCAGGCGGGAGAAGTACGTCCCGAGGGGCGGACCCGACGGTGGTGATGGCGGCAAGGGCGGCGATGTGGTCATCACGGCCTCTCTGAGCCACCACACGCTTCTGGACATGAAGTATAATCAGCATCATGTGGCCGAAAGGGGATCCCATGGGGAGGGGAGCAACCGGACCGGTCGCAGCGGCTGTGATATGGAGATCCTCGTTCCCGTCGGGACGGTCATCCGGGATGCTGAAACAGGAGAGGCTCTTGCGGACCTGACAGAGGAAGGTAAGAGATATATCGTGGCGCGAGGGGGTATCGGTGGCCGGGGAAACGCCCGCTTTGCCACACCGACCCGCAGAGCGCCGCGCTATGCTGATGCGGGAAAAACGGGAGAGGAACGCTGGGTCCAGCTGGAGCTCAAACTTCTGGCGGATGTGGGGATCATCGGTCTTCCCAATGCGGGGAAGTCAACACTCATCTCGAGGGTCTCCGCAGCACGGCCCAAGATCGCTGACTATCCCTTCACGACCCTTGTTCCCAATCTCGGTGTCGTACGCTACAGTGAAGACCGGTCCTTTGTGATTGCCGATATCCCGGGTCTCATCGAGGGGGCCCATGCGGGAACGGGTCTGGGAACAAGGTTTTTGCGACACATCGAAAGGACGACATTGCTGTTGCACCTGATCGACATCTCCCGGGAACCCCCGGCGAAGGCCTGGAAGAATTTCGAAACGGTCAATCGAGAACTTGCCCTCTACGGCGCCCGTCTGAAGGAGAAACCACAGATCGTGGCGTTCACAAAGACGGACCTTTCCGCCACCCGCGAGAAAATGCAAAAAGCCATTGACATCTTTCGGAAAAAGGGCATAAAGATGTTCCTCGTCTCCGCGGTGACGGGGGCGGGCATCAAGGCGCTGATGGCGGAAATGGTCAAGAAACTCGAAGACAGAGGTCTCTGGTCAAAATGAGCCAGATGAGGAAACAGATCGTCTCCAATGTGAGGAAGGCCCTGATCAAGATCGGCACCGGCGTCCTGGCCGGAACCGATGGTCTGGACCTCGGCATCGTGGAGCAGCTCGTCGATGAGATGGTGGAACTGCGAGCCGGAGGGATGCAGATCGTGATTGTCACCTCCGGTGCCATCGCTTCAGGCAAGCATCGCATGGGGATTACCGGTAAACTCAAGAGCATGCCTCAGAAACAGGCCTGTGCCGCCATCGGCCAGGGAAGGCTCATGCGGATTTATTCCAATGCCTTCGGCCGGCACAGTGTCTACGTTGCCCAGATGCTGCTCACCATGAGCGACCTGACGGACCGCACGAGGTACATCAACATCCGCAACACCCTCTCGACGCTGATGGACTGGAACGTTGTTCCCATCATCAATGAAAATGACACCGTTTCCGTGGACGAGATCAAATTCGGCGACAACGATCATCTGGCGGCCATGATTGCCAATGTCATTCAGGCGGACATCCTCATCAATCTCACCAACACGGAGGGGCTTTTCGACCGGAATCCCGCGGGAAAGCAGCGAGCCAGGCTGATCAAGGTCGTGCCTGAGATTACCGACGAGATCGAATCCATGGCGACGGCCGAGGCCGATCCCGTGGGTATGGGCGGCATGCGCAGCAAGGTCATCGCTGCCCGGAAGGTCACGGCCTGCGGGATTCCCTACGTCATCGCCAAGGGCAAGACGAAGAGGATCCTGGCGGATCTCTTTGCGGGGAAGGAAAAGGGCACCCTCTTTCTGCCTTCGGCAGAGCCCATGACCAGCCGTGAATACTGGATCGCCTTCACCCTGCGATCGCGGGGGAAACTCTTCCTGGACGACGGGGCTAAAAATGCCATTGTCAGCCAGGGCAAGAGTCTGCTTCCCTCGGGGATCACGAAAGTGGAGGGAGACTTCGAAGTGGGCGACCCCGTCATCTGCATCGGAACCGACGGGAAGGCCTTTGCGAAGGGGTTGGTCAATTACGGTTCGAAAGACCTCGTCAAGATCCAGGGATTGAAAACCGCCAAGATCATGCAGGTCCTCGGTTACAAGGACTACGACGAAGTGATCCACCGCGACAACATGGCCGTGGCGAAGGGCACCAGGAAGGCCTGAGGGACGAAGCGCCTTTCCCTATTTGCCTACCAGAGGAAGGACGGCTCCACACGACCCGCCGGATCGAATCGCACGCCCTCCAGCTCGAGGAGGGCTTTTTTCATTTTCAACCCGCCCTGGAATCCCCCCAGCTCACCGTTTGACCTCACGGCCCGATGACAGGGGATGAGCAGGGGAAAGGGGTTCGCGGCAAGGGCCGATCCGACGGCCCTCGCGCCTTTCGGCTGTCCCACGCGTTCGGCAACTTTTCCGTATGTGCTCGCCTTGCCTCGCGGGATCTTCCGCTCTTCCAAAAGGACGCGCCTCTGAAAATCCGTGCAGGCCTCGAGGCTCAAAACGGAGAGATTGTATTCGAATACCCGCCCCCCGAGTATGCGGCGGATGCCTTCGAGGATCAACTCCGAGGTCTCGCAGGATTGCCGTTTTGAGCCGGGGAGGTCCTGACGGATGTGATCCGCCATGGAAGTGTCTCCCATCGGCAGAAACACCTTCAGGACTTTGAAGACCCCGCCCCTCTCCGTCCAGGCAAGACCCACCCTCCCGAGAGGGGAGTCGGTCAGATCAAAGGAAATAAATTCTCTCACCATAGAAAAACTCGCATCTTAGACAAACGAGAAGGTCCGACAGACAAAAAGATAAAGCGATTGTCATGATCCTTTAGTGTTGAAAAAGGAGAACACCTTGGATAATAATAAATTCCGGTGTCAATTTCCATCCTGAAGATAATATATCCCATACGATCTGCTTGGGAAAGGAAGGCCATTTTGCGGTTCACCACTTTCTTCGGGACGCGGGGAAAGGTTGCAGCGGGCGCAGCCCTGGGGCTTCTCGCCTGGTTGATCGTCTTTGTGTTCCATTTTACTCAGACCCTGGATCCCTTCGAGCTCAAGGCCTACGACCGGCTCTGCCAGATGGGTCTTGCCGGAGGCAGGGCCCCGGCGGACATCGTTCTGGTGACAGTGGATCAGGGAAGCCTCGACGCCGCCCAGAAGGCGGGCGTCAACTGGCCCTGGCCGCGGCAGATGTATGCCCCTATCGTTCAGTATGCGGCCCTCGCGGGCGCGAGGGCCGTTGCCTTTGACATTCTCTACACCGAGCCTTCGGCATACGGTGTGGAAGACGACGGCATCCTGGCCGAGGCCCTGAGAGAGAACGGTCATGTGCAGCTCGCCCTTTTTCTGAGTCAGGAGACCCGCCCGGCGCGTCCCGGGGAGGAATCTCTCCTGAAAAAAGGAGGCCTTCCCCTCGAAGACCGTTCCGGACGCCCTCCCTTTTTCTACTCATCCATGGTCCCCCCCATCCGGGTCCTCGCGGAGGGCGCTCAGGGTTTCGGCAATGTGAAGATCTCACCCGATCCGGATGGCATCTACCGTCGAGTCCCCCTGGCTTTCCGATACGGCGATCTGTGGGTTCCTTCGCTCGGGCTCGCCGTCTTTCGCCACATTCAAAAAGGGGAGGGGGTTATCCTCGAGGGAGGAGCCCTGAAACTCGATTCGACCGATGTTCCCCTTGACGGGGACGGGAATTTTCTCGTCACCTTTTATGCTGCCGGGGATGAATACCCGAGATATTCCGCCTTCAATGTCATCCAGTCCTTTGTCGCCCGTCAGGAGGGAGCAACACCCCTCTATCCGCCCGAGGCCTTCAAGGACAAGATCATCTTCGTGGGCTTCACGGCACCGGGCCTCTTCGATCTGAAATCCACGTCGGTGAGTTCCATCTATCCCGGAATGGCGATCCACGCAACGGTCGTGGCCAACCTGCTCCAGCAGGATTTCCGGGTGCGGATTTCCCGCCCCGTTGTTCTCGTCTTTGCCGCGGCGGTGGCCATTCTCACGGGTATCACGGTGATGCTGGCATCGGGCTACGCGCAACTTTTTCTCACCGCACTTCTCTATGCCGGCGCGCTGCTCACTTTTATTGCCGTGGCCTTCCGTCAGGCCGTCTGGGTGGATGCCGTGATGATGCTAATGTCCCTGGGGTTTGCCTTTGCCATATCCACGGCATTCAGCTATGCCACGGAGGGTCGTCAGAAACGGCAGATCAAGCAGGCCTTCTCGCACTATATGTCCGATCTTTTAATCCAGGACCTCCTGAAGAACCCGGAGAAACTCAGCCTCGGCGGTGAGCGGAAGGTGCTCACGGTTTTTTTCTCCGATCTCGCGGGGTTCACGTCGCTTTCGGAGAAACTCAACCCGGAAGAGGTGGTCACACTCCTCAACAGATATCTCACGGCCATGACAGACATCCTCCTGACAAGCGGCGGCATCATCGACAAGTATGAAGGCGATGCCATCATGGCTTTCTGGGGGGCGCCGCTTCCGCAGGAGGATCATGCCCGTCGGGCCTGTCACGCCGCCATCGACAATCAAAGGAGGCTCGTGGCCCTTCGCGAGGAGTTCGCCCAGGCGGGCCTCCCACCCGTTCATGCCCGGATCGGCATCAACACCGGGGAGATGATCATCGGCAACATGGGCTCCAGCCAACGCTTCGATTTCACCGTCATCGGGGATCAGGTCAATCTCGCCTCCCGTCTGGAAGGGGCTGGAAAGGAATACGGCACAGGCGTCATTATCAGCGAGGAAACCTACCGCCAGGCGAGGGAGCACATCGAGGTCCGGGAGCTGGACCTCCTCACAGTCAAAGGCAGGGAGAAGCCCGTCCGTATCTTCGAGCTCTTGGCAAGGAAGGGAGAAATAGAGGAGGGACTTGCCGAGGCCGTGAGTGTTTTTTCGAAGGGGCTCGAGCAATACAGAAACAGGCGATGGTCGGAAGCCATGGCCACCTTCCGGCGCGTACAGCAACTCAAGCCGGATGACGGCCCGTCGATAACCTTTAACCGCCGTTGTGAGATCTTCCTGAAGGATCCTCCGCCAGAGGACTGGGATGGTGTCTTTCGATTGACGAAAAAGTGAGTTTATGGAAAAATACCGTCCGTCTGTTTGAGGTTCGGACGGTGAAAGGAGAGTGGGCATGAAAAAGATAGTCTGGTTTGTTCTCTTGGGCTCCCTGATGATGACGGCCGTTGCCATGGCGGCCACCTTCAGGGTTGTGACGGAGGAGGCCACGATACGAAAAGACCGAAAATTCTTTGCGCCCGTGGTGATCCGGGTGCCCTACGGCGAGGTGCTTCAGGATAAGGCGAAAAAAGGGGACTGGCTGATGGTCAACTACAAGGGCCGGCAGGGCTGGATCCACAAGAGCGCCGTGCAGGAGCAGAAGCTCGACTGGTCCTCGGTCTCGGGTGGCCGCGCCACGGAGGCGACCCGCGATGAGGTTGCCCTGGCCGGTAAGGGGTTCACCCCGGAGGTGGAAAAGTCCTATCGCGGCAAGAACCCGAAGATGAGGTACGACCTCGTGACCCAAGTGGAGTCCTACCGGTTGAGCGAAGGGCAGGTCGAAAACTTCATACGGGCCGGGAACCTCAGGGAGCCGGGAGGTGAGCCATGAAAAAGAAAAATCTGTTTCTGCTGGTCGTGATGGCGGGGTTGATTCTTGTGGGTGGCTGTGCCGAGGTTGTCCAGGTGGGGACTGCGGTGGGGCAGAGTTCGGGAGTCCTCTCCCCCCAGGACAAGGAGCTCTTAGACAAGCAAGCGAGGTCCGTCGCCGAGGCCTCGAGACCCATGACGGAGAAGGAGGAGTATTATCTGGGTCGGGCCGTGGCGGCCACCATTCTCGGCCAGTACAGGCTTTCTGCGGACAGCCGTCGGAACGAGTACATCAACAGCATCGGCCGGACGATCGCCCTCTCTTCCGACAAGCCCTATACTTACGGGGGGTACCACTTTGCCGTCCTTGACAACGATGAGGTGAATGCCATGGCCTGCCCCGGGGGGCTGATTCTTATCAGCCGGGGCATGGTTCGGCGTGCGGGGAGCGAAGAAGAACTTGCCGCCATCGTCGCGCACGAGATAGGGCATATCGTAAATCGTGATGGCGTCAAGGCGATCAGCGCCGCCCGGTGGACACAGGTGGTTACGGCTCTCGGTACTGATGCGGCCGGAAGGTTCGGCGGCGGGCAGCTCGCCGAGTTGACGACGCTCTTCGAGGGATCTGTGAACGACGTTTTCAAGACCATCGTCGTGAGCGGTTACAGCCAGGAACAGGAAAAAGCTGCAGACGAGTCTGCCATGATTTACATGCAGCGGGCCGGTTATGATCCGAACGGTCTTTATGATTTCCTGGGCAGACTGGCACGGGAACAACGGGGTGGCGACAGACGAGGTTTCTTCTCGACCCATCCGGGGATGACGGAGCGCCTCGAGATGGCCCGATCATTTCTGGATGCAAAGGGTTGGAAAAGGACGGACCGTGTCGCCCGGGGTCAGCGTTTTAATGCCTACCGATGGTAGCGACCCTGGGAACGCAGAGGGGAGTTTCCGAAAGAAAGGATGAGTCCACACCCGACACGCGAAGAACCTGCCCTATGACGGCAGAGATGACGATATACGTGCTTCTTTTGGCCGTGACCTTTCTGGCAGGTTTTATACAGGGTTTGAGCGGTTTCGGGTCGGTGCTTTTATCCCTGCCGCTTCTCATCCTGTTTCTGGATGTGAAGACGGCCATCCCCCTGGTGGCCCTCGTGGCCCTGGCCCTCACCGTCCTGCTGCTCATCCAGTTGAGGCAGCATCTGGAATGGCGAAGGGTCTATCCGCTGCTCGCGGGGACTCTTTTGGGCGTGCCCGCGGGGGTTTTTCTGCTGAAACGACTGGACACGAGCCTGATCCAGATCGTCCTCGGTACCGTGCTCATCGGCTACGCCCTCTACGGCCTCACCTTCAGGGTATCCATGCAGGGCATCCGCGAGCGATGGGCCTATCTCTACGGCTTCCTGGCCGGATGTCTTGGCGGGGCTCTGAGCGCATCCGGACCGCCCGTCATCATATACACCTCCCTTCAGCCATGGTCGAAGGATCAGATCAAGGTCACGCTCCAGGGTTATTTCCTCGTCTCGGGTTTCATCGTGGTCTTTTTTCAGGCGGCAAACGGGCTGACCACATGGACGGTCATGAAACTCTTCGTCCTGTCCCTGCCCGCCGTGATCACAGGGACACTGGTGGGCTCTCACTTTTACGGCATGGTCCGGGAGGAAGGTTACCGTCGGATCATCCTGATATTTCTGGGGTGTCTGGGCGTTTTTACGGTTTACAGGGCCCTGAATGGGTGAGCGCTAGTACGGCCTTTTAGGGCTTGACAGGATTTTCAAAGTGATATAAATGAACCGACTCGTCACCAAACCTGTTGTAAGGAGGGACTTTTTTGGCAACACACAAGTCTGCAGAAAAGAGGGCGCGTCAGAATAAGAAAAGCCAGCTGAGAAACGCCTCCGTAAAATCCAGCGTGAAAACAAGGCTGAAGGCCGTGCTTGGTGCGGTAGAGGATAAGAAAAAGGATGACTCCCGGAAAGCCCTGGCCGATGCCATTCGCGTCATCGACAAAGCGGCGTCAAAGGGCGTGCTGCACAAAAATACGGCGTCCAGGAAGATATCGAGACTGACCCGGAAGGTCAATCAGCTGGGCTAAAAACCTGACATGAGAAGTCGGAAACCATTTTCCGCTAGGTCCAGGGAGAGTTTCTGAAGGGCCGCTGATTTGTTGATCGAGCCCTTGTTGATATCAGTCGGATCTGTCAGGTAGGATTGCTCACCCGCCAAGGCGGGGTTCAGATAGATCATGTTCCCGCTCCGCCTATCTTGAAATTGAATCCCGACAACCATCCAGATGCGGTTTTCCGTGGCCTTGTCGAATTGGTTGGAAGCCAGAGGCGTCACAATGATATTCTTGACGCTGCCCGTCAGCACGGCATCCGCCGTTTCTTTTCCGTCGGTTATCGTGAATCGGCTCGATCTCCGGAACTGGTCGATGAACCCGTTGCGGATGAAATTATCCACGTAGGCTTCGCTGGTGTCGTTGATGAAAGTGTCCACATAGACCCGGCGGATGTCCGGGTTGATATGTTCACCACCCGGGGAGAAGCGGTAGCCACAATTAATGAGCACCGACGAGGTCAATATGAGAAACAGCAGCATGAGGCGCCCCCGCCTCCTGCCGACTGTTGTTACTTTTTGCATTTTTTCCATCCCTATACCCTTCCGGAACCCTTATCCCTATTTCACAACGATATTGACAAGCTTCCTGGGCACGTAGATGACCTTCTCCACTTTCTTTCCTTCGATAAACTTGACGGCCCGCTCTTCGGCGAGGGCGAGTTCCTTGATCTTGCCGTCGGATTCGTCGGCGCTGACGGTAATCCGCCCCCGCACCTTGCCGTTCACCTGCACGACGATGGTGAGTTCTTCTTCCGCGGTGATGGCCGGATCGAAGGAAGGCCAGGGAATGGTAAACAGGCACTCCTTGTGACCCATCATCTCCCAGAGTTCGTCGGCGATGTGGGGCACGATGGGCGAGAGGAGAATGGCCGTCGACTCGAGGGATTCTTTGACGACGGATAGGGCAAGCCGGTCGTCCCTGCCCGGCCGCTGGATGCCGTAGAGGGCGTTGACGAGTTCCATGATGGCGCTGATGGCCGTGTTGAAATGAAAGCGGTCCTCGATGTCGCTTGTGACTTTCTTGATCGTCTGATGCGTTTTACGGCGAAGCTTCTTGAGTTCTCCATCCAGTTCAACCTGCCCGCTGAATTTCTCGGCGGTCCGGATATCCTCCAGGTATTCGGTGACGATTCGCCATACCCGGCCCAGGAACCGGAAAGATCCCTCCACGCCCTGGTCGCTCCACTCCAGGTCCTTCTCCGGGGGCGAGGCGAAGAGGCAGAACACCCTGGCTGTGTCTGCCCCGTATTTCTCGATGAGATAGTCGGGGTCGACGACATTTTTCAGGGACTTGGACATCTTCTCCGTTTTTCCGACGATGATCGGTTTGTCACAGCGCGTGCACCGGCCTTCCCGGACATCGGAGGGATAGAGATAGCCGTGCTCGCCGCAGCGGGTGGTTTCCTTGCAGACCATGCCCTGGGTGAGAAGATTGGTGAAGGGCTCGGAGATGCCCAAAACGCCGAAGTCCCGGAGCACGCGCGTGTAGAAGCGGGAATAAAGGAGGTGGAGGATGGCGTGCTCAATACCCCCGATGTACTGGTCGACAGGGAGCCAGTAATCCATCCGTTTCCGGTCGAGCCCCGGCTTCACATCATGATCGGGGCAGCAGAAACGGTCGAAATACCACGAGGACTCCACAAAGGTATCCATTGTATCCGTGTCACGCCTGGCCTTTGCCTTGCATTTCGGACAGGTGGTGTTCACGAAGGATTCGTGTTTTTCCAAAGGCGAGCCCCCCTCTCCCTTGATCTCCACATCTCGCGGAAGGACCACGGGCAGATCCGCCTCCGGTACGGGCACCACGCCGCACTTGCCACAGTAGATAATCGGGATGGGGGCTCCCCAGTATCTTTGCCGTGAGATGCCCCAGTCACGGAGCCGGAACTGAATGGTGGGCTTTCCCCGGCCGATGGATTCGAGGTGATGGGCAATAGCACCCATCGCCTCCGTGTTCTTCATGCCGTTGAAGGGTCCCGAGTTGACCAGAATGCCTTCCTCCACGTAGGCCTCGGCCATCTTCTCGACGGTGAGGGGGGTCTTGGGGTTCTGGATGACAAGGATCATGGGCAGACGGTACTTCTCGGCAAACTCAAAGTCACGCTGGTCATGGGTCGGCACGGCCATGACGCATCCCGTTCCGTAGTCGGCCAGGACGAAGTTGGCGGCATAGATGGGCATTTTCTGCTCCGTCACGGGGTTCAGGCAGTAGCTCTCGAGGAAAATGCCCTCCTTCTCGTAGTAGTCGGAGGTGCGCATGAGCTTGTCCTGCTTTTTGACCCGCTCGACGTATTCCATCACGTCCTTCTCGATGCCCTTTCCGGCGGCAAGCTCCATGACCAGCGGATGCTCGGCGGCGATGAGCATGAAGGTCGCGCCGTAAATGGTATCCTGCCTCGTCGTGAAGACCTTGATATCGCCCTTGCCGTCCGCCATGGGGAACGAGATCTCGACGCCGGTGCTCTTGCCGATCCAGTTTTTCTGCATGGTGATAACGCGCTCCGGCCAGCCGGGAAGCCTGTCACAATATTCCAGCAGCTCGTCCACGTAGGCGGTGATGCGGAAGAACCACTGCTCGAGGAATTTTTCCTCCACGGCGCTGCCGCACCGCCAGCACTGGCCGGCCTCTACCTGTTCATTGGCGAGCACCGTCGTACAGCTGGGGCACCAGTTCACCATTGAGCCCTTCTTGTAAGCGAGCCCCTTTTCGTACATCCACAGGAAGAAAAGCTGTTCCCACTTGTAGTAGAAGGGTTCACAGGTGGAGAGCTCCCGATCCCAGTCATAGCTGAAGCCCATCCGCTTGAGCTGCTTTTTCATGTTGTCGATATTTTCGTTCGTCCAGATCGCCGGATGAATCCCGTGCTCGATGGCGGCATTTTCCGCCGGCATTCCGAAGGCATCCCATCCCATGGGGTGGAGGACGTTGAACCCCCTCATCCGCTTGTAGCGGGCGACCACGTCTCCGATGGTGTAATTTCTCACGTGACCCATGTGGATCCGTCCCGAGGGGTAGGGGAACATCTCCAGGAGGTAGTACTTTTCCCTGGAAGGATCCTCGGTCACTTTGAAAATCCGGTCCGCTTCCCAGCGCTTCTGCCATTTTTCTTCGATGTGGTGGGGGCTATATTTTCTTGTCATGAGTGCTCTCCGTCGGATGAAAGATTAAAATCCACTAACACAGGCAGGGGGGACTTTCAATCGAAAACAGCGTTTTTTCAAAAACTTCGTGATTCCGAGATATTGTTGATTTCACAGATCTTTTGTTTTGTCAAGGTAGTTGGGAAATGTTAGCTAATGTTAGGAAATTTGAAACAGCTTGGGCACAGTTTTGGGCACAATTTCAAGAATGGGGCTTAAATAAAATGAAACGGATCAAAAATTGGTATTGGCGGTCCTGGGCGTTTGTGTTTGCGACGGCGTTTTTTAATACATTCGTTATAGAAAAACCCGAACCAGGCTGGATGCCCTGGTTAGCGACATTCGGGATCGGGCTATTGCTTTATTTATGGGCGGGGCTTTGGATGATATTATATAAAGCGGACGAGAAGGCAAACGAACAGAGATAAGCCTCGGAAAGGGGGGGGTTATGAATTTTTGGGTTCTTGGGGCAACAGTGTTGTCTGGCGGATTAGCTGGCGCATTTGCAATTATAGTATCTCAACGTATCAAATGGAAACGAGAATACAGGGCCTCAATTTTTGGGTTCTGCACTGGATTCATATCCACTTTTGGTAGGTGTGTTAGTTATTGTGAGCAGTTAAAAAAGGGAGAGTTTTCTTTCTCGACGTTATTCGATTTCCCGGACATGGCAACGCTCTCCAGGTTTTCATCTGTTTGCAATAAGCCCGAAATATATGCCTCTGTTATAGAGATTAAATCGAACATTTTTCAGGTTGGACGGCATGTTGAACAGTTCTCGAAATATGTTACCGAACGCAAGCTCTCAGAAGCCGCCATAGCACAGGGAAAAGCAATTGCATTTTTCAGAAGTGGCTATGATGGTTTGGTGAAAAATATAGAGATGTTGCTCAAAGAAGCTGAAGATATGTGCCTTGATGTAACAGAACTTAAAAAAATATTTACAACCTCGAAAGAAAGGTATGATTCGATAGTGTTCTGAAATATATCTGGGGATAGGCTCTGCAGGCTGACAAGGCGGCTTTCCTGGGCCGCCTTCCCCGGATCCTCCAGGGCCGCAACAGGAGGCGGCGCCATGAGAAACAAAAAGATTGATTTCCTCAAAAAGATAAATCTCCCCATAGACAAGCTCGCCGACCTTCAGGTCCCCGAGGATATATCGACGCTCGTTAAGAGCCGGGAGGGCAAAGAGATCATGTCCTGGCTGGATTTATCATTGGGCGAAAAAGGCGGCAAAGGCGCCCTGCGAAGGATTATCGTCGAAGCCTATGATCCCGTGGTCGCAATTTTGGATCTCGCCTGGAGCGCTTCGGAGGGAAACGTCACGATGGCCGGCGTCGAGGCGAAATACGGCGAGGCCATCCGGGCGCTGCAAGAGCTCATCGACGGCCAGGACGGGGGAAAATACCGCAGCGGCATTGAGCGGCGCCAGGAGATCGAAAAGGATATTCTTTACCTTAAAAAGAGAGTGAAGCAAATCGGCCGGTTTAAAGAGTCTGAAATTGTCACAAAAACCACCAGGCAGATGATAATGGATCAATGCTATGGTCTCCTGGATTATTTAACGCAAATCTGCGCCGACCAATTCCCCGCCTCAAAGATCTACGTCCTGATTTCGGAGATCGTTTCTAATCTCTATTCCGCAAAATTCAGCCTTGCCGACGTCAAACATCTCTGCGACGAGCGAAAAAAAATTTCGTAAAAATTCCCCATCCTAATTAAGAAAGCCGGAAACCGTTGCGCCGCAACGATGCGGATACTTGTCTTTTTTTTCGTCAAATATCCGCAAAGAAGCGACAAGAAAAAAATTTTCCTTTAAACTCACAATCAAAAAGAGAGGTTTCCAGAAATGAAATGGACGATCGAAAAAATTGGTTTGAGCCCGAGAGAGCTCGGGCACGTCCTGGGGCTCTCCGAGGTCGTCCTGTCTGAACTTCGTCGCAAAGGCGAGGGGCCTCCATTCACCAAGCTCGGGGGCCGGGTGATTTACAGGGCCGATGACGTGGAGAAGTGGCTGGCGAAACACAAGCCGAGTAAGTGGGATGAATAAGATGGATCGGAAAGAAATCCAGCGCAGAATTGAATTAAAGCGCCAGCTCATCGAGATCGTCCAGGAGGAGATCCGCAAGCTCGAGCAGCTACGCCGTGAAACGGGGGAACAGAGCACCCACGGCCAGCCAGCAAGGAGCGAGGAGAAATAAACATTGAAACAAGAGCAATACCAAACGAAGCAAAAACCCGGCATCGAATACCGGACCGTGGCGGCTTATTACTACCAAGACGAAAACGGATCTCCTCTTTTCCGGGTCGTGCGCCAGGACCCGAAAGCCTTTTACCAGCAGCGCCCGGACGGTAACGGCGGCTGGATCTCGGACATGAAGGGCGTGCACCTCGTCCCCTACCGGCTACCGGAGATCATGCAATCGTCCGAGGTCATCATCGTCGAGGGCGAAAAAGATTGCGAGGCCTTGGCCGCCCTGGGCTTCTGCAACGTGACGACAAACCCGATGGGCGCCGGCAAGTGGAGAAAGGAATACTCGCAGTTCCTCAAGGGCAAGGTCGTTTATCTGATCCCCGATAATGACGAGCCGGGCCGGGAGCACATGAGGGGCGTTTGGAGAGCGCTCGTCGGTGCGGCCAAATCCATCCGCCTTGTAACCTTAACGGGCCTCCGGGACAAGGGCGACATTTCGGATTTTATCGCCTCGTGCAAGGACAAGGATGAGGCCACCGAAAAGATCTCGTCGCTCCTGGCGGAGGCGAAGGAGCTCAAACCGGCCGGGCCCAAAACCCGCCAGCACCAGGAGCTCGAGCAGTATTTCGGCACGAAGGTTGACTTTCTTTTCCGCCAGCACATCCCCGCCGCCATGCCGGCAATGGTCAACGGCCGGGAAGGGACCGGCAAGACAACGATCTGCCTGGGTATGTCAAAAGAGATCCTCGACACGCACCCGGAGGGCTTCGTCGCTTGGGTCGCCTGTGAGGGGCAGACCTTCAACACAATGATCCAGGCGAAGGAGATCGGGCTCTCGAAACATGACCGCTTCCGATACGCCGAGCTGGAGGATCACAATTACCTTTTCCGCTTCGACAATAAGGTCCACTTGGCGAAATTCGATCAGCTCCTTAAGGACCTTCGCCAGGAGGGTCCGATCCTGGCCGTCTTTGTTGATTCAATCCGGGGCATGACCGCCTTCGGGGACAACGAATCTGAGGTCGGCAAGGTCATGAACGGCCTCAACGCCCTGGTCTGCGACAAGCACCGGGCAGCCCTGATCTACATCGATCATTGGAAGAAGGGCAGCACGGGTGGGGCCCACCAACTCCTCGACAAGGTCTCGGGAACGACGGCGAAGGCCGCAGCCGTCCGGGTGATCCTGTCCGTCCAGCCGGCGAGCAAACTCAAGCGCCAGCTCCTCGAGGCCAAAAATAACCTTGGTAGGCCTATCCCACCCCTGGACGTGCTCAAACCGAAGGGCCGGATCGTGTTTGTCGAGAGCCGTCAGGAAACCGAGCAGACCAAGCGGGACCGGGCCGAGGAGATCCTGTTTGATCTATTCAGCTCGAGATCCGCAATCCCGGTAAGCGAGATCCATCAGGCGGCCGAAAGGGCGGAAATCAGTATGCAGACCTTCAAGGACGTCAAGGCTGCCCTGGGGATCGAAAGCACCAAAACAGGGACCGATTGGGCCTGGAGGTGGACCATTTCCTTAGAAAAGCCGTCCCTTCCGTCCCTTGGTGGAAATGGTTGAAATTATAGGTGCTATTTAAGAGACAGGGAAGGGACAATCAAGGAACAGACGAAGGGACGGAACAGACGGAAGAAAAGGAAGGGAAGGAAGAAACAGCTTATTTATATACAGGGAAACAAAAAACGAGCAATGAAGAAGAACATGAAAGATCTTAACACCCCGAAGGATCCAGCCCAGGCTATTTATGAGGCTCTACTCGAGGAGGTGCCGAAGCATTGGGCCGGGATCGGGTCTCCGAGTGGCTGGCCTCGACCTCCTTGGGCCAGAGTAGAGCACACCGGGGCCCTGATCCCCAGGCCGGATCCGGTTTCAGGCCCGTAAAGGCACGAAATCGGGCACAAAAAGGCAAAGAAAGAATGAAACGCATCGGAATCATTGAGAAAAAGACGAAAGCGGAGGGGATACTAAATCCCATAACGCCGAGATTGCTCACTTTGAAGGCTGCTGGCGAGCTATTGGGCTTGAGCACCTGGGCCCTCCGGGAAAGAGTATGGAGCGGTCAGATCCCCGTGGTGCGTTTTCCTGGGGGGCGCAAGCTCTACATCGACACCAGGGATCTCGAGGCTTTCGTCCAACAGAATAAAATCTCATATCGGAGGTGAAGTATGCGTCAACACGATCCATTGTGGGCGGCAAATGTTGCCTACGAAGCAGCGAAAGCGGATCCGAGCACTGCGCCTGCAGAAGTTGAACGACTCCGGCACCTATGGGAGATCCTGGCGAAACATTGGCCGTATTCAAGGACAGTCGAGGAAGCCGAGAGGGCAGAAGCGAAGTTGAAGGTCAAAAATTAAACATAGATATTTGGAGGTAAAAAAATGGACGCACAAGAAGCAATAAAACGGAAACACGAAATTATGAGATCCCGGGCCTATCTCGTGAAAGAAGATCCGGGACATGTCGGGGCGGTCGAAACCGTTCTGTGGTTAAACGAGGTCATCGCCCGATCACCCAAGGAGCCTTCCAGGTCTCTGCCCGAGGTCAAGCCGGTGCACGGAAAAAATCTGGAGGCGAAAAGCGTCGGTGCGACCACTTCAAAGGAGCACAAATTTATAGCCAGGGAGGACGCATACCAGGCCAAGGAGCTGAAGGACTCAATTTTTAATAATCCGGCAGATCCGCTATATGCTCCTTACCGAGACAAGCTGCACCCGTTGCACGCCAAGGCCGTTCGTGAAGTTGAGGTGCTTAATGACATCATCGTTGGCAAGGATAACAAGTCGATCACGGTGAACGCCCGTGAATGTGTCTATGACACCTCACAGGCCTACAAGGGCCCAAAGTGACAGGGCGGAGCACTAAACTTGTTTAGTTATTTAGGGATGTTTAGGGGGATAGTTTAGGCCTATGGCGATTGACAGGGTTGAACTTTTCGAAATGTGCCGTGAAGGTAAAACCGTGAGGGAGATGGCACGTCATTTTGGGGTTACACCGGGGCGTATCAGCCAGGTGCGTAAAGAGTTGAACTTGAGTGTTGCGCAGACCGTGACCATAGAAGCTGCGCATCGGGTTGTTGCAAAGGGCCTGGACGTGGTGAGTCAGCTCGAGGATATAAATAAAAAATCACGTCGGCTCTTGGATGAGGCGCTCAAGTCCGGCGACAAAATAACTGCCCTCAACGCTATCAGGGAGGTCCGGGCTCAATTGCTTGTCCAACTTCAAATCATAACGACCCTTGCAGATATGCGGGCCGTGAGTGCCTTTCAGGAAGCTGTTTTGCAGGCGATTGGCGAAGTTGACCCCGATGTCCGGGCAGCTATTGTGGGGCGTCTGCGGGAGATCCACGCTTTGCGGAAGTCAACGGAGCTTGTCCAGGAGAGGAGGATGATAAGCCATGGGGAAGAATAACGAGGATCTTTTGGGCGATTTGATTGAGCTCGTCGAAACCCGTTACCGGATTGCGGGAGAATCGCCGGAAGCTGTCAAACCCTCCGAGGCCACCATCAAGGCGTGTAAGCGGGTCGTTAACGCCTATTTCAAAAAATTCAAGGGTTATCGCATACCCGAGACCATCCCGCCTGAGCCGGAGGGCGATCTTATGGCCCGGACTGTCTATTGGATTAGAAGGGTTACTCGTATAGATCAGGATTTGCTTGACCGCTGGTTAGATGACCCAGGTTTCCTGAACCGAGCAAGGAAGATTCCCGAGATCAGGGAAGAAATTGACCTACACCCCAAAAGTTTTTGGCGCCGTGCCTAATGATGGTTTTCTCTCTGCTTAGATCACGTCCTCCTCGTCTTCTCTTTGTGTTGATAGACTAAGGTCTGAAATTGTGCCTCGTCTCCATTTTAGTTTGGTTCCGGAGATCGAAACGTATTCTATCTTTCCCGACTGGATGGCCAGTGTAATGTATGGCAATGAGTGACATGGGACCGAACAATTGAATATAAGTCTTTCATCATCTCTTGGTATTTCCATCCAGCCTATGGCTTTTGCGGATACAATAGTTGGTTTTGACTGCCAGTGGTCATCCAGTTGAGGGTCGGCGGCTATTTCAATCCTGGCTTTGCTGACTTTTTCTAAGACCGGTTTAACGATGCTGCCTATTAGAATTAACCGTGAAGATTCCCAATATACACCTGGAATTATGTCCTTAGGAGCTGAATTTAATCTAAAAAAATAATCAATTTCCCAATCTTCGACCTTGATTTCATACGACTCTGTTGTCGGAGTACCCTTTATCTTTCTTTTCCGAGCCATTATTGAGATCCGGCTATTAGATTGTCGGTCTTGCGCAAAACTTCACTAAAGACCCTTGGGTGGCTCAAATTCCTTTTCTTCAGTTAATTCTCGGATCTTTTTGTAGAACCCTTCGTCCCATTTATGTGCTGTAGCAAATTCTAACGGTTCACATACATCAAAAAGAAGTTCTTTTGCCTCCACGGAACATATCCTTTTACAAGTTTCCTGCGAGATTAAATTCAATTCGAAAAGTTCACAGGCGTCCACGAAATAATATTTGACATGCCTACGGGCTTCGTCCAATTCTTTAAAATCAATTAGACGATGCGCTTCCTCATTTATTAACCACGCCAAATTGCGATCTTTTTGCACTTTAGAATCTTTCCACTTATGTAGAACTTCCCATTTGTTATCTTTCCACCTTCTGAGGATTTTCAATTTTTCATTCATTTCAGGCGATCTATATCGTTCTTGAAACTGGGTGATATGCTGAGAATCCAAACTTTCTCTTTTCCACAAATGGCGTAAATATAGACCGACGAGGGTAATTACCAATATAGCAGCAGAGATTAAATCTTTGTATTTCGCAAAATACTGCAGGATCGTTTCAATCATAGAAATGCTATTTTTGCGGCTTTCTTTGGTTGTTTTTTTGTATTTGTTCGGGGTTTTATCCCGCCTTTGATGCGGGTGTATTGTATGTGGTGGTCACTTCTTCGGAGGCTTTTTGAAATGTGTTTTCGTCAGTAAGGGCTATTGAGCGTATCAGATGCCTTCATCAAAATAGTCAGTATCGATCTTTTTCACCGGATATAAGGATACCGTCGATACCCCAACATCATGCTCTATCATTAGATTGGTGAGCTGCTCTCCATCTATTAAAACGATCTTGCTCCCAATTTGAGAAACATAACGACGAGCATCATCTGTAAACCTGGACGTTGTGATAAATATCCCCTTACTTGCTTTCTGAGCCTGTAGCGCTCCGGCAAACTGCATAACATCGGGCCTTCCAACAGGGTTGTTGTCCCATTTTTTTGCCTGGATATATACGACGTCGAGTCCAAGTTTATCTTCCTTGATAATTCCATCAATGCCGCCATCCCCGCTCTTCCCGATCGCTTTCCCTGCGTCGTTGCGTGAGCCTCCGTAGCCCATCTTTACCAGCAACTCGACAACCACACGCTCGAAAAAGGATGGTGAGGATTTCTTAAGCTTGGAAAGAAGCTCATCGGCCAACTCATCACGCAGGTTTTCATAAGCGGTTTCCAATGCCTCAGACGGAGTAGCTGCTGAAATGTCGGGTGTTCCTCCGGGAGGGCTAACTTTTGTGCCACTTCGTGTTCCCTTAAGCTGCTGAAACTCAAGAAACTCGGGATACTGCTTAAGAAGCTTTACATTGACCACTTTAGGTTTTTTCTTGAGGAGCTCATCTCCACGTGTGGTGATTCGATAGTAGCCTCTACGAGTAGGCTCGAGCAGACCAGCTTTCTTCATGTAAGTTGCTGCCCAACCCACCCGATTAACAAAAGTAGGCTGAATACCACTTGGCAGCATTTCTTTTAAGTCTTGCTCTGTCAGTCCTAACTCCTTCGCCAACGCTTCGACAGCCTCGCCTGTTGATGTTTCGCCCTTCTTTTCTGCCACGAATCGAAGAAGCGGCAACATCAAGCTCTGATAATCCGGGACAGACATGAGGTGCCCTCCTTTGATTTACTGCTTTAGCCCTAATATCATTGTCTAACTTGATTTGTTGATCCTGCAGTTAAAGTCCCTTAGTTAGAGCTGTCTTCCTTGCTACCAATAACCTGATTTTGTAACCATTTTTTATATTCCTCAAGCTGGTTTAGATCATCAATTGACAATGTTATGCCTGATGATGAATGAGATACTATTTTTCTTTTTTCATTAACGAAGTTCATCCAAGATGTCCGTTTATCCTTATTCCCTGCCTTACCATAGGCCAATAGCGATTCAAAAATTCCCCAATTTTTAACGGCAATATCTCGATAATCTATCAGATCAAAGTAATATTCTTTGCCACCACGTTTGGCATCATCAGCTTCGAATAGGTTAGCTACCTTGGTTCTAACGGTTTTGGGTATGCCCAGGATCCACCATTCTGAGTCTTGGGGTCCATATTCACGTTTTAATTCTTCAATAATGAGTTTCTGTAATGTGACTTCAATATTATCAATTATTTCTTTACCCCTCTTATTCGTTTCCGCCTTTTCTTCTTGGAGAAATTTTTCAAGTCCTGGCGGGTTAAAACGGGGCAGACGATCATGAATTGCTTTCTGACAACGTCGGATTCTTGTAGTTTGTCCTTGGATTCCTCTTAAATCTCTGAAACGTCTCCGTTCTTCTTCAGACAGTGAAGCATAATACTCGCCAAGGATTTCAGCATATTGCTTTATGCGGTCAAAAAGGTCCTCATTATCTAAGTGGATCAGTTTATGGCCAGTCGCATCAAGGTGCTGGAATACGCTGCGTAATACATTTACGGAGCATATTATCCCGTCGTTCATCGCTAAACCGCCACCTTGTCCCTTGCCTTTGTCCCACCAATCTTGAGCTTTCAATCGAACCGTATCGAACCACTTTTGCAGTATATATATTGTCCTTGCAAGCGTAGCATCATTATCACCTGCCCAAAGTGGACCATATTCTATAACCGCTCCTTGTTTTTTCCCTGAGATATAGAAATCCGTTTTGTTCATAGCACCAAAGATGCTGCTGAGGGTAATACAGCAAAGTTCATTTGCGTCGGTATCGGCTTTTTGAATTCTTTTAAAAAACGGCGATTCGGGATTTGCTTCCAGGTCTTGGATGGCCTTGGATATAATAGCCCGCACCCTTTCTTCGGGGTTTTCTGAATCCCAGTGCATTTCAGCATATAGTTCTTGTAGCAAAGAAGGGGGCACTCGTTTTTGTCGTGAATTGATGTCCACGAAAAGTTCTGCCTGCTTGCTTGGCAGTAGTCCTTCAAAAGCTAAAACGGATACTAAGGATTGCTCAGCTCTTTCATGTCCCGAATATGCAAATAACCTGTGCTGACCGTCGATAATCCACGCCGATTTATATGTGGGTCGTACAGTGAGCCATCCGAGTAAGCCACTGTCGGGATCTCTCTTCGGATCAGGATCTTGATGAACACGCTGAAAATTTAACCGATTCTTCTCAATATTGATGACGATGTTTGTTGGAAAGATTCCATCTTCGCTAATATACTCTGCAATGTCACTTAAACGTCTTTTGTTTAGCATCCGTTGATATGTATTAATATCTGATGCTTTACCTTTCGACCTGTGCGATACGTATGCAATCTTCAGGAGGTATTCAGGGGAAATTGAAAAAGTATAGCAATAAGCTCCTCCCATCTTGGTTCTGACAGCCGGGACTTTAATTTCAAGGCCCGATATCGTTTTTCCGGGGAGCATATCAGATAATAGTTGATATTTAGCCGCGGGGCCAACGTGATGCACAAGGCTTTCATAGTAATCCAAATCAACATTATCAAAGAGCAGAATCTTCGCCTGTCGGGCCCTTTCCTTGTCCGGTTTTTCCGATAACGTGATTTTAGATGTAAACATTGCAAGGACTACTTGTCTTTTACTGCCGGGAAACTGAGTATTGATGGTATTGATAAAACGCTCCCGAATGAGGGAAAACTTGCCGAGTTCATCTTGAAATTGAGGCCTCTTACTGTACTGGTCAGCGGATTTGCATTCAATTGCGATAGCGACTTCATTGTCAATAGCGACTATATCAATTTGATTTTTAGGGCTATTCGGATCCTTCGGAGACATGTATAAAGTTGCTCCACCATTTCCTGATAAGTGAGTGAATCCCATTTTATAAAATAGTGACCAAACACGATCTTCTAAATATGTTCCATGTGGTTTATTCTTTTTAAGTCTGACAGACGCCCTGTGCGCTTTATCAATCGTCCATCCATTAGATGTATATTCATCGACAAGCTTAGGGTGCACTGATTTCGTTTCAAAGGTGCGTGCTTTGGCACGAGCAAGGCTTCTTGAATCTTCTAATTTTTCAATATTCTCTAACATACAGCCCCCGTATTCGCATGATTAAGAACAAGAGTCATACTTCCCTCTCGTCCCTCTCGCTCTTAGCATAACACAAAACCCCGTCTCTTTTAGAAACGGGGTTTCAGTAGCAGCCATAATCCCTCCTGTTGGAAACTGGAGATTATTTTTTCTGTTTTCGGGCCTTTTTGGGCGGCGGCTCCAGGGGTGCGGCATCGTATTTCTCGATTAAGTCCTGGACAGCCTCGACGAGCAGCTCATTTTGGCGCTTACTCTGACGGATCGCAAGGATCTTGAATTCCTTGACCAAATCCTCGGGGAGTCGTGTGTTATATAAGATCTTTTTCTTTTCGTCTGTCATGGGAGGAAATTAAAGCAGCGCTGGGTAATAGTCAAGAAGTCTTTTTTATATTGACAGAGTGCTTTCTCGCTTGCTATAATGCATGAAAGCAATAAAACACCGGGCGCTGAGCAGCGACAACCGAATACGCTTAATAGGCCAGGATTTCCCCTTCGGGGGACGGGTTGCTCAGCCCGCCGGTGGATCCTGGCTTTATTTATTAAAAGGGAAAGGAAAAGCTATGAGTGAGCAAATCGCAAAATACTACACGGACCCCGAGGAGCTGCTCTGTGACAGTTTCATAAAGCTTTGGAGGCGTGAGAATTTGGACATGGCCGTCGTCATCAACAGCATCCTTGAAACGGTCGGAATGGCGGCCGCCGGTGGGCCCTACCGGAAACTTTACCGGTCAACGCTCCAATGGGAGAAGCGGCTATTCGACAAGGACCCTGTGGCTTATCGGTGCATGGTCGAGAGGCGCCTCAAGGCCATGCTCGGGGAGGGTTGACATGGGATCCATTTATCAACGAGGCGAAATCTTCTGGATTAAGTATAGGGACCACGGCCAGGTGATCCGGGAGTCCTCTAAGAGCGATAAAAGGGCAGATGCCGAGCGCCTTCTCAAAAGCCGGGAGGGCGAGATCGCCGACGGCAAGCCGGCCGGCATCTATTTCGACCGGGTAACATTCGACGAACTGGCTAAAGGATTCCTGGCGGACTACCGGATCAATCAGCGGAAATCCCTGGAGAGGGCCGAGCGGTCCATCCGGCGGGTCCTGGCGGAATTCAAGGGCGTGAGGGTCCCGGAGATCACCACGCCAAGGATCCAGGAATTTATCGAGCAGCGGCTTGGGGAAGGGGCAGCGCCGGCAAGCGTAAATCGGGAGCTCGCAGCCCTCAAGAGGGCCCTCAACCTGGGGGCCCGACAGACGCCGCCTCTTGTTCAGCGGGTCCCCTGGGTACCCATGCTGCGAGAGAATAACGTCCGAAAGGGCTTCTTTGAGCACGGTGAATTCCTGGCCGTAAGGTCGGCCCTGCCCGATTATCTCGGGGGCGTCGTGACCTTCGCCTACAAGAGCGGCTGGAGGCTCGAGGAGATCCTCACCTTGAAATGGTCCCAGGTGGATCTCGGCCAGGGCGTTGTCCGGCTTGAGCCCGGCACGACGAAAAATGACCAGGGGCGGGAGCTCTACCTGGACGCCGAGCTTTCGGAGCTCCTCGGGGCCCTGCACGCAGCCAGGAAGACCGCCGAGAGGATCTCGCCATTCGTTTTCACCAATGAGGCCGGCAAGGACAGGATCAAGGACTTTTACAAGGCCTGGGTCAGCGCTTGCATCGAGTGCGGCTTCTACACGATCGACGGCCAGGGCAGGAAGATGCCGACGAAGCGCTTTCACGACTTTCGGAGGACGGCGATCCGCAACATGGTCCGGGCGGGGATCCCCGAGAGGGTCGCCATGACGATCTCGGGCCACAAGACGAGGGCCGTGTTTGATCGATACAACATCGTGAGCTCCGAGGATCTGAAGGCGGCCGCAGCGAGGCACGAGGCCTATCTTCAGGGCCAGCCGGGCACAAAATTGGGCACAATCGTTGATCTGGCGGAAAAGAAAGCGGCCGAAAGTAAAGATTGACAAGGGTTTTCACGATCACACAACACAGGCAGGGGGGACTTTCAATCCCATTTTTTCCAGAAATCGGGAATGAGAAGGACGAGAACCGTAAAGATTTCAAGCCGTCCCAGGAGCATGCAGAAGGAGAGGAGCCACTTGCCCGCCTGGGGGACCTCGAAGAAGTTCGACATGGGGTTGACCAGGCCGAGACCCGGCCCCACGTTTCCCAGGGTGGCCGCCACGGCCGAGAAGGAGCTCACCAGGTCGAGCCCCATGAAGGCCAGGCAGAGGGTAGCCACGGTGGCCGTCGATATGTAGAGGAAAAAGAAGCTTCGGATACTCGCCATGATGTCGGCGGGGACCGTTTGCTTCCCCAGCTTCACCGCCACTACCGCGTGCGGGTGGATGAGGCGGTAGAACTCCAGGTAGCTGTGCTTGATGATGAGGAAGAACCGCAGGCACTTGATCGCGCCGCCCGTGGAGCCGGCGCAGCCCCCGATGAACATGAGAAGGAGGAGGATGATCCTGGAGGACAGGGGCCAATGGTCGAAGTTGTCCGTAACGAACCCCGTGGTGGTCATGATGGAGACAACCTGGAACAGGGACGCGCGGAGCGCCTTCTCGAGCGTATAAAACAGGTTAAAGTGAAGATCAATCGTCACGATGACGGTAGCGATGAGAATGATCAAAAAGTAAAAGCGAAGTTCGCCGTTGCCAAAGAAGCTTTTGAAATCCCCCATTACGAGGAGACGGTAGTGGAGCGCGAAATTGATCCCCGCCAGGGCCATGAATAAGATGATGACCCCTTCGATGTAGAGACTCTGGAAATGGGCAATGCTGGCATCGTAGTTGCCGAAACCGCCCGTGGCCATGGTCGCGAAGGTGTGGCAGGCGGCATCGAAGGCGCTCATCCCCCCGAGCATCAGGAGGAGAAACTCGGCCATGGAGATGGCGACGTAGATACCCCACAGGAATTTGGCCGTGTCGATAACTCTCGGCGTGATTTTATCCTTGACGGGACTGGGCAGCTCGGCCTTGTAGAGCTGCATCCCGCCCACGCCGAGGACGGGGAGGATGGCAATGACGAGCACGATGATGCCCATACCGCCCAGCCACTGGGTGAAGGCCCGCCAGAACAGGAGGCCCCGCGGGAGGTGCTCCAGGCCGGAAATGACGGAAGCACCTGTCGTCGTGAAGCCGGACATGGTCTCGAAGAAGGAATCGGTGAAGGTGGGCGTGACGCCGTGGATCAGGAAAGGCAACCCCCCGAAGGCCGCGGCGAGAGCCCAGGCCAGGGTGACAACGAGAAAACCCTCCCGGCGGGTGAGGGAGATTTTCTCTTCACTCTTTTCGAAGAGGAGAGCGAGAATAAAGCCCGTGCCGCTGGTGGCGAGGAATGATGCGATCAGGGCCTGGAGGTCCCCGCCCTCCGAATAGAAGGCGATGACCATGGCGGGAATCATGGTGAGGCCGAGGAAGAAGAGAAAGAGGCCCAGGATGTGGAGGACGTTGTTGAAGTTCATTCGAAATAGTCCAGCTTGACGGTCAGCATTTTTTCCAGTTTCGGAATGGTTGACCTGAAGGTAAAGATGATCACGTGGTCGCCGGGACGGATGACGGACTCCCCGTCGGGGATCATGATATCATCGTTTCGTATAATCGCCCCGACGATGGTCCCTGGCGGGAACTTGATGTCCTTGATGGGCCGGTCGGTGATATCCGCTGTTTCGAGCGCAATGACTTCGTAGGCCTCGACGCGCTCGTCGTGGAGGGGGGTGGCCGAGACGATCTTTCCCTTCCGGATGTAGTTCAGGACCTTGCTGATGGCCGCGTGCCTCGGGTTGATGACGCCGTCGATACCGACGGTGGAAACCAGCGGCATGTATTCCACGCGGTTGATCAGGGCGATGGATTTCTTCGCCCCGAGCCTTTTGGCAAGGAGGGCCCCGAGAATATTGGCCTCCTCGTCGTCGGTGACGGCGAAGAAGCAGTCCGCCTCCTGGATGTTCTCCTCCTTCAGAAGTTCCTGGCTGGTTCCGTCGCCATGCAGGACGGTCACCTTCTCCAGCACACAGGCGAGATCCTCGCATCTCCAGTGGTTCTTTTCGATGACCTTCGTCAAGAGGCCGCGCGCTTGGAGCGCCTCCGCCAGCATGAAGCCCGTGTTTCCCCCGCCCATGATGAAGATCCGCTTCAGAGGCGCGCTGCTCTTGCCGTAGGTCCGCAGCATCTCGCGCAGTTCGCTCGACGCGGCAACGGCGAAAATGTAGTCGCCCGCGAGGAGCTGTGTGCTTCCCGTCGGCTCCAGTAGCTTTTCTTTCCGGATGATGGAGGTGACGAGGACCTTGGTCCGGGGGTAAAGGATCCTCAACTCCCGCAGGGTCTTATCGATGACCTGGCTTTCCGGACCGATGCTGAAGCCGATGAGCTTGATGCGTCCGTCGACGAAATCGATGATTTCCGTGGCGCCGGGAAACTCGATGAGATTCAGGGCATTTTTCACCGCCTCGCGCTCGGGGTTGATGCAGAGGTCGATATTGAGGTGATCTTTGTCGAAGATGACGGATTTTCCGTCCAGTTCGGCATTGCGGATCCGGGCCACCTTGTAAGCGACGTTCGACTGGCTGGAGGCGAGAAGGCAGGCCACCATGTTCGTGTCATCGCTGTTCGTGACGGCGATGATCATGTCGGTTGAGTCGAGACCTGCTTTCCTCAGGACCTGGGGGCTGCTCCCGCTTCCATGGACGGTGAGAACGTCGAGTTTTTCGGCGACCTCCTGGAGCCTCGATTCATCCTGATCGATGAGGGTGACATCCTGCCCCTCCTTTGAAAGGACGTCTGCGATATTGAAACCGACCTCTCCCGCACCAACGATGATGATTTTCATGGAGGAAACCTCTCCGTGCAAGCCTGCGACGGTTTTTTTAAATCAACGAAGGGTGGTTGTTTCGCTTAATGAGGATGTCCACGGGGACCCTGTCCCGCATGCTCAGCTTGTATCTGTGGAGGCCGAGGAGGGCCTTCTGAAAGTAGGATTCCTCCGCCAGTATACAGGGGCATAGCTTCTTTTCAGCATCGGGCGTCACCGGAAGCAGCGCGTCGAAGAAGCCTCGAATCAGGGCTTCCGTCATCTGAGTGATATCCAGCTCCGTCCGTGGTGCCGCCGGGATATCGAAGGCGAAATCCCCGCAGTAGATGCCGATGGCCGTTCTGGCGAGATGGATCCCGGCCTGATGCAGCCTTTCGTAGGAGAGTTTATGGAACGGGCCGAGGCCATGGAGGATCACCCTGGGCGGCGGGATTCTCCCCCCCGTTTCGATCAGGACGTTTTCGTGGAGCGCACCGCTGATCCTGCCTGCAGCCAGGAGATTTGAGATGAGACCGTTGAGACGCCAGTCCGCGAAACCGCAGGGTCCCCTGGGGGGCCTTTCGTCGGAGAAGAAACCGAGCACCAGGCATTCAGGATTCAGGATGTCCAGGGGCTCCGTTGATATCTTGATCTGCATGTGGGCCGCGTATCTTTGCGTACAACGCGTCAAGAATGCCGTTGATGAATGAACCCGAGTTTTCCGAGCCGTAATCCTTCCCGAGATCAATCGCTTCGTTGAGGGTCACTTTCGGCGGAACGTTTCGGCAGTATAGAAGTTCGTAGACGGCCAGCCGAAGGATGTTCCGGTCGACACGGGCCATCCGCTCGAGCGACCAGTTCTCAGAGCAACCGCAGATGAGCCGGTCGATTTCCTCCCGGTGTCTGCAGGTCCCCTCGACGAGTTCGGTGGAGTATTTTCTGGCCTCTTCGGGGCCGCTGAAGTTGCTCCAGAAAAGATCCACAGCTTCCCCGGCGTCAATGTTGAGAACATCGATCTGATAAAGAACCTGTAAGGCAATCTCCCTTGCCTTTCGTCTTCGACGCATTGTGTTATCCGACGCGATCCCCGTGTGTCCTCCCGGGGGACCCTCCGAGGACCTGTGAATTGCTCATGACAGGGGAAACACTTTCTGCCGGAACCCTTCTTCTTATTTCATCTTCCTGAAGAGGTCCACCATCTCGACGGCCGACAGGGCCGCATCGAAGCCCTTGTTCCCGGACTTCGTGCCGGCCCGCTCGATGGCCTGTTCGATGGTGTCGGTGGTGATGACGCCGAAGACAACGGGCACTTCCGTCTCGAGGGCCACGGTGGCGATCCCCTTGGACACTTCCGCGCTGATGTACTCGAAGTGAGGCGTGGCACCCCTGATCACGGCCCCCAGGCAGATGACGGCGTCTACCTTGCCACTCCGGGCCATCCGCTTTGCCGCCAGCGGGATCTCGAAGGCACCCGGCACCTTCGCGATCGCAATGTCCTTTTCATCTGCGCCGGCCCTTGTCAGGGCGTCCAGGGCCCCCTCGATCAGTTTTGCCGAGATGAAATCGTTGAAGCGGCTGGCCACGATCCCGAACCGCATGCCCTTGGCAATAATTTTCCCCTCTATGATTTTGCCCATAATCTTTTCTCCCTGCCTTAGATTTTTAACAGGTGCCCCATTTTTTCCTTTTTCGTCTTCAAATAGCGGACGTTGATCTTGTTCGGCTGCATCTCGATGGGAACCCTCTCCACGATGGTCATCCCGTAGCCTTCGAGACCGACGACCTTTTTGGGGTTATTGGTGAGCAGGCGGATCTTTTTCACACCCAGATCCACGAGGATCTGGGCCCCGATACCGTAATCCCTCAGGTCTTCCTTGAAGCCGAGCTCGAGGTTGGCCTCCACCGTGTCCTTGCCGAGTTCCTGCAATTCATAAGCCTTGACTTTGTTGACGAGACCGATGCCCCGCCCTTCCTGGTGCATGTACACGATGACGCCCTTGCCCTCCTTGGCGACCATCTCCATGGCCGTCTGGAGCTGCTCCCCGCAGTCGCATCGCATGGAGCCAAAGACATCCCCCGTCAGACATTCAGAATGAACCCTCACGAGCACCTCGTCGCCGAGCTGGATGTCTCCCTTGACGAGGGCGAGGTGCTTCATCTCGTCGACGTCGTTCTCATAGACGATGAGCTTGAATTCGCCGCCGTAAGCGGTCGGCAGCTTCGCCGTGGCGGCCCTCCGCACCAGGGATTCGTTCTTCATCCGGTAGGTGATCAGGTCGGCGATGGTGGCAATTTTCAGGTCGTGTTTTTTTGCGAAGATTTCGAGGTCGGGCATCCGGGCCATGGAACCGTCGTCGTTCATGATCTCGCAGATGACCCCTGTGGATTTCAATCCCGCCAGTCTCGCAAGGTCGACGGACCCCTCCGTCTGCCCCGTCCTGACAAGCACTCCCCCCTTTCTGGCCAGGATCGGGAAAATGTGGCCGGGGCTCACGATGTCCTCGGGTTTCGCGTCATCGGCAATGGCCGCACGGACCGTCGTGGCGCGATCGGCGGCAGAGATGCCGGTGGTGACGCCGCGCTTGGCCTCGATCGAGACCGTGAAGGCCGTCTTGAATCGGGACTGGTTGTCTGAGACCATCATGGGAATCTTAAGCCGTTCCATGAATTCTTCACTGAGGGTGAGGCAGATCAACCCGCGTCCGTACCTGGCCATGAAGTTGATGGCCTCGGGTGTGACAAACTCCGAGGCCATGCAGAGATCCCCTTCATTTTCCCGGTCTTCGTCATCGACCAGTATGATCATTTTGCCGTTTCGGATATCTTGGATTGCGTCTGCGATTGAGCTCGTTGCCATATGATTCACCTGTGAATGGCTGACGGCTGAGGGCTAAGGGCTAAGGGCGAAAGGCAAGAGAGGACAGATCAATAAATTTTTCTGTGCCATCCGCCATGTGCCTTGTGCCATATGCCAATTATTTAAACCCATGTTCCCGAAGAAAATCCATGCCGATCCGCCCACCGGGCTGGAGGAGCTTCTCCACGTATTTCCCGAGGATGTCCGTCTCGATGTTGACGGGATCCCCCGCCTTCTTGAACGACAGGGTGGTGTTCTCTATCGTGTGCGGAATGATATTAACATAAAATCGGTCTTTAGCATATCGGTTGACCGTCAGGCTGATCCCGTCAACGGCGATGGAGCCTTTTTCCACGATGTAACGGCTCAGACCCTCCTCCACGGTCACGCCCAGGACGATGGATCCCGATTTCGGGGTCCTCTCGACGATCTTTCCAGGACCATCGATGTGACCGAGGACGAGGTGCCCGCCCAGGAAATCCGTCAGCCGGAGGGCTTTTTCCAGATTGACCCGTTCCCCCGCTTTCAGGAACTGCAGATTGGTCCTCGCGAGCGTCTCGGCCGACACATCGGCACTGAAGACCTGGCCGGAGAGCGTCGTTATCGTGAGGCACACGCCGTTGACGGCGATACTGTCCCCCCGCTTCAGATCATGCAGGGGAAGCACCGTTTCCACCCCGATGAGGGCGTCCTGACCCTGACGGGTCATCTTCCTGACCGTACCCAGTCCCTGGATAATGCCGGTAAACATGGTCTTAACCCGAGCTTCGGCGGGAATCCTTTTCTTCTGCTGGCTTTTCGGCGCGTGCCTTGTTTTCGCCCTTGTCCTCTTTGAGGTTCAGAATACCCTTCAGTTCCTCGAGGAACTCGGTAGCGTCACGAAACTGCCGGTAGACCGACGCAAACCGGACGTAAGCCACCTTGTCGAGGTGGTGAAGTTCCGCCATGACCCGCTCTCCGATAAAGGAGGAAGGTATTTCCTTTACCTGGGATTCCTGGCAGGCCTGTTCGATGCGATCCACGGCGCCCTCGATAGCATCCATGCTGATTGGCCGCTTTTCACAGGCCTTCTTGATCCCCGATAAAATCTTGGACCGGTCGAAGGACTCGCGCCTGCCGTCCTTCTTGACGACCACGGGGAGGACCTCCTCGACATATTCATAGGTGGTGAACCGTTTGCTGCAGCCGAGGCACTCCCTCCGGCGCCGGATGGCGTTGCCTTCCTTGCTGATGCGGGAGTCGATCACCTTGTTCGCCGGATTGGCGCAGAAAGGGCATTTCATAACTTCTTTGCCTCGATACCGGTTTCCTCGAGCATCTGCTCGGCCAGCTTGTCGCTGTAGCCTTCCCGGTACACGATGTTTGTAATCCCGGCGTTGATAATCATCTTCAGGCAGATCGCACAGGGGTGGCTGGTACAGTAGAGCGTCGCCCCCTTGATGCTCACGCCGTGGACGGCGGCCTGGATGATCGCGTTCTGCTCTGCGTGGAGGCCCCGGCAGAGCTCGTGACGCTCCCCCGAAGAAATCTTCAGTTCCTCCCTCAGGCAGCCCGTCTCGAGGCAGTGGCGAAGTCCGCTGGGCGCGCCGTTATAACCCGTCGTGAGGAGTCGCTTATCCTTGACGATGACGGCCCCGACCCCGCGCCTCAGGCACGTGGATCGCCTGGCGACGAGCGCGACGATGTCCAGGAAGTATTCGTCCCAGCTGGGGCGGGTCCTCGGCATCGCGAGTTTGGTGACCGTCTTGGACTTGGCGTTCGGTTTTTGAGCCATTTTTTCTACTTGCGGAGGATCCGGTCCCTGTAGAGGGGAAACTTTTCGCAAAGGGTCCGGACCTTCTCCCGCACTTCCTTCTGACGGTTCTCGTCCTTGGTGTCCTTCAGGATATAGGCGATGAGCCGGCCGATGGTCTTCATCTCCTCTTCTTTCATCCCCCGGGTGGTGATCGCCGGTGTCCCCATCCGAACGCCGCTTGTCACCTGGGGGCCTTTCGTGTCGAAGGGGATCATGTTCTTGTTGGCGGTGATCCCCGCCTTGTCCAGGGCCGCACCCCCTTCCAGACCCGTAATCCCCTTGTCGGTGAGGTCGATCAGCATGAGGTGGTTGTCCGTTCCCCCGGAGACAAGGCGGAAGCCCTCGGCGATAAGAGTTTCGGCCAGCGTTCTGGCATTCTTGACCAGTTGGTGCTGGTACTGTTTGAACTCTTCCGTCAGCGCTTCCTTCAATGCAACGGCCTTCGCGGCGATGATGTGCATCAGCGGGCCGCCCTGGCTTCCGGGGAAGACACGGCTGTCCAGGACCTTGGCATGGTCGTGCCGGCACATGATGAGACCGCCTCTCGGTCCCCGGAGCGTCTTATGCGTTGTCGTCGTCACGAATTCGCAGAGGGGGACCGGGGTGGGGTGAATGCCCACGGCCACCATGCCCGCGACGTGAGCGATATCGGCCATGACCACGGCTCCTACCTGGTCGGCAATAGCCCTGAAAGGCTCAAAGGGGATCGTCCGGGGGTAGGCGCTTGCGCCCACGACGATGATCTTGGGGCGGTATTTCTTGGCCTGGGACTCCACCTCGTTGAAGTCGATGGTCTCGGTTTTGCGGTCCACGCCGTACTGGACGACATTGTAGAGCCTGCCCGAGAAATTCGCCGGGCTTCCGTGGGAGAGATGACCGCCATGGGCGAGGTTCATGCCGAGGATGGTGTCTCCCGGCTGCAGGGTGGCGAAATAGACGGCCATGTTGGCCTGCGTTCCAGAGTGAGGCTGGACGTTGACGTGGTCACAGCCGAAGAGCTTTTTGCACCGCTCGATAGCCAGTGCCTCGACGACATCGACATATTCGCAGCCGTAATAATATCTCTTGCCCGGGTAGCCCTCGGCATACTTGTTGGTCATGATGCATCCCTGGGCCTCCAGCACGGCCTCATCGACAAAATTCTCCGAGGGGATGAGCTCCAGTTTTTCCGCCTGCCTTTTGGTTTCCTGCCAGATGGCCTCTGCGACTTCGGGGTCGATTTTCTTTAACATGGACATGTTGTGATGATCCCTCCTTGTTCGTCTAATACTTCCCGCTGAGACGCCTCTCGATGTCCCGGATCTTGTCCAGGCGGGCTTTATGGCGGCCGCCCTCGAAGTCCGTCTCCAGCCATATCTTTAAAATTCCCTGAGCGGTCTCCGTGTCTGTTCTCCGCTCCGCGAAGGCGATGATGTTGGTGTCGTTGTGGCACCGGCTGATGCGGGCCGTTTCTTCATCGAGGCAGACCACGGCCCGGACATTGGGGAATTTGTTGGCCACGATGGCCATGCCGGCGCCGGAGCCGCAGACGAGGATCCCTCTCTGGAACTGCCCCATGGAGACCGCCTCGGCCACCTTGACGGCATAATCGGGGTAATCCGAAGCCTGGTCGCTGTGGGTCCCCACGTCGTAGACGCGCAAACCCATGGTGCCCAGGAATTCTTTGAGTTCCTCTTTGAGGGAAAGCCCCGCGTGGTCCGATCCTATCACGATTTTCATGGCCCGACCTCTACCCCGCAAATTTTTTGAAGAGCAGGACGGCATTCACACCGCCAAACCCGAAGGTGTTGGAGAGAGCCGCCCGCACGTCCCGCTTTCTCGACTGATGAGGGACGTAATCCAGATCACATGCCGCGTCCGGGTGGTCCAGGTTGATCGTCGGGGGAACCACCCCTTCGTGTATGGCCTTAACACACACAATGGCCTCCAGCCCCCCGGCCCCGCCCAGGAGATGTCCCGTCATGGACTTCGTGGAACTCACCAGAAGATTCCAGCTGTGAGCTCCGAAGACCGCCTTGATCGCCTGCGTTTCGTAGAGATCATTGAGCGGCGTCGAGGTCCCGTGGGCGTTGATGTAACCGATCTCTTCGGGCGCCACGCCTGCATCCTGCAGGGCGCCCCGCATGGATCTTGCAGCCCCTTCGTGGCCCGGCGGCGGCGCCGCCATGTGAAAGGCGTCGCTGGTCAGCCCGAAACCCGCAAGCTCCGCGTAAATCCGCGCGCCCCTCTTCAGAGCATGGCTCCGTTCTTCCAGAATGAGGATCCCGCAGCCTTCCCCGATGACAAATCCGTCCCGGTCCCGGTCGAAGGGTCTGCTGGCAGCCTCGGGCCGGTCGTTTCTCACCGAAAGCGCCCGCATGGCGTTAAAGCCGGCCACCGTCAGCGGGCAGATGGCGGCTTCGGTGCCGCCGGCAATCATCGCATCGGCATATCCCAGGGCAACCGTTCGAAAGGCATCGCCCAGGGCGTTGGTCCCTGCCGCACAGGCCGTCACGGTGCAGCTGATGGGGCCTTTGGCCCCGAACCGGATCGAGACGTGACCGGCGGCGAGATTCGCGAGGGCCGACGGAACGGCAAAAGGCGAGAGCTTCCCCGGTCCCTGCTGCTGCATCGTTTCCTTCAATTTCTCAATCGTCGTGATTCCACCGATGCCCGATCCGATGATGACGCCCGTTCTCTCGGCGTTTCCGTTTCCAATGGCAAGCCCTGCGTCGGCCAGGGCCATCTCGGCGCCGGCCAGGGCGTAGATGATGAAGTTGTCGTAGCGCCGGAGCTCTTTCTTGTTGACGAACTGAAGGGGATCGAAGTTTTTCAGTTCGCCGGCGATTCGGGTATGAAAGTCCGCAGCGTCAAACTTGGTGATAGGACCGATACCGGATCGACCGGCGCACAGGGCTCCCCAGGAATCACTGACATTATTGCCCAGCGGGTTTACCGTGCCGAGCCCCGTTATGACCACCCTGCGCTTCAATCCCTTTCTCCGGTCATTCTCAGGTCAGTAACCCCTTCTTTTTCTTGATGAAGTTGATCGAATCCTGGATCGTGCGGATCTTTCGCAACTCCTCGTCGGAGATCTCGATGCCGAAATTTTCTTCCAGGGCCATGATCAATTCGACGATATCCAGGGAATCCGCGCCCAGATCATCGATGAATGAAGCCTCAAGGACACACTCTTCCTTCGTGACATCCAGCTGCTCTATGATAATTTCCACGACCTTTTCTTCGATTGACATGAACGCATCCTCCTTCTGTAAATCAGTATGTCCTTCCGCTCTAAAGTCCCTGGGGATCAGAGAATTCGGGGTCCCGTGATCGCTTCGTCCGTTCGGCAAACAGCCTCCGGGATTCCCGGGGTGGGTTCGGTCCTACATGTAAAGCCCCCCGTTGACGTGGATGACCTGGCCCGTGATGTAAGCGGCTTCCTCCGTCGCCAGAAAGGCGACGATACCGGCCACGTCTTCCGGTGTACCCGGTTTCGCGAGGGGGATTTGTTCCTTTATCTGTTCCCTGACCTCTTCCGGCAGGGATTTCGTCATGTCCGTCACGATGAATCCCGGGGCCACGGCATTGACGCAGATATTCCGGGGGCCGAGTTCCCGGGCCAGTGATTTTGTCAGCCCGATGATTCCCGCCTTTGACGCACTGTAGTTGACCTGGCCGGCATTTCCGGACTCCGCGACGACGGAGGTGATGTTGATGATCCGCCCCCATCGACGCTTCATCATGGAATAAGCAACGGCGCGGCAGCAGTTGTAGGTCCCCGTCAGGTTCGTCCGGATCACGGATTCCCAGTCCCGGTCTTTCATCCGGACCAGAAGCCCGTCGGCCGACGTGCCGGCGTTATTGACCAGGACATCGATTCTCCCTTTTCGGGAGATCGTGTCTGCGATCAGCTTTCGGGTCTCTTCCGCGTCGGCGACGTCAAACGGGACGACCTCCCCGTTACCACCCTGCTTTCGGATCAGGGTAAGCGTCTCCTCGGCCGCTGCGAGGTTCTTTGCGTAATTGACGATAGCGTAAGCCCCCATGGCTGACAGTTTCAGGGCGATCGCCCTGCCGATGCCTCTTGAGCCTCCCGTGATGAGGGCCACTCTGTCCTGGAGTGAGGGGTTATTTTTCATGTGCTGATAAACTCCAGAGCTTTCTTCAGTGAATCCCTGTCCTCCACGTTGAGCATCCGGATCCGGTCATCAATCCTCTTGGATAGGGCCGACAAAATTTTGCGGGGGCCCACTTCAACGATCGTGTCTATACCCATGAGGACCATCTGCTCGATCGTTTCCTGCCATCTTACGGGAGCGCTGATGTGATGGACCAGCAGATCCTTTGTATTGTCCGGCGCGTGAACCACCGCGGGATCGACGTTTGAAAGAACGGGAATATCGCCCTGGTGGATCTCGATGCTTTCCAGGTCCTTTTTAAACCGCCCGGCGGCTTCGACCAGTAAACCGCAGTGAAAGGGTACACTTAAAGGAAGCCGGATCGCCCGCTTGGCTCCCTTTTCCCTGGCCCGGCTCGCGACCGAATCCACAGCGGCGGCCAGGCCCGAGACGACGGTCTGGTCGGGCGAATTGAAGATCGCCGGGGTAACTGCGCCGTTCATCCGGGAAACCTCCCGGCAGAGACTCTCCACCACCGGCCTCTCCAGGCCGATAATGGCCGCCATGGAGCCCACACCCACGGGGACGGCCTCCTGCTGATACCGGCTGCGGGCGTGAACGAGCCTCAGGGTGTTCCCGAAGGAAATGGCGCCGGAGGCGCAGAGGGCGCTGTATTCACCCAGGCTGTGTCCCGCCATGACCGCGGGGCGAAGCGGTGTCCGTTGCGCAAAGACCCTGTAGGCTGCCACGTCCAGGGTCAGGATCGTCATCTGCGTGTTGATGGTAAGATCCAATTCCTCCTGGGGACCTTCAAAGCAGAGGGCTGCCACATCGAAACCCAGAACCTCCCGGGCCTCCGAGAAGGTGGATCGGGCCATCTCGAAGCCGTTATGGAGGTCCTGCCCCATCCCGACGTACTGTGCGCCCTGTCCGGGAAAGACAATGCCCAGCCTGTGCATGCGCTCCCCCTGAAGTCGGTCAATGAGGATTAAGACTCTTTTTCAACGTTGATCACTTCCCTGCCTTTATAGGACCCACAACTCGGGCAGGCGTGATGCGGCATTTTGGGTTCGTTGCACTGTGGACAGACGGAGATCGCCGGGAATTTGAGAAAATCATGAGAGCGCCTCTTGTCCCTTCTCGATTTTGAATGTCGTTTGACTGGATTCGGCATAAAGATAAACCTACTTTCTTTGGTCTTATTTTGTGACTTTCAAGTTCTTCAATGCTGCAAAAGGGCTGCCCGCCTGTTCCTCCCGGCAATTGCAGGAGGATAAGTTCATATTCGTCCCGCAGTGGGGACAAAGCCCTCGGCAATTCTCCCGGCAAAGGGGCTTCAAGGGAATCTGGAGAAGAATCTGCTCGTAAACCAGGGATTCAGGATCGATCAGGTCTTCCCTGTAAAACCCAAAAGCCTCATCTTCACCTGCCCACTCTCCTTCGCCTTTCACATCCTCCCGGGCGGAGATCAAGGTATAGTCTGCTTCACCCTTCACGGGCAGGGTAAAGGATTCAAGGCAACGGCAACAGTCAAAATCGATCTCAGTTTCCAGATGGAGACCGAGACTGACCGTTTCCTGGACCTTGGATATATCGCAGGACACGTCAATCGTGTGGGGATGGAAATCCATTCCCCGGTCCACCTTCACGATATCCTTTAATTTTTCCCCATCCAGCCTGAAATGGAGCTTGAGTCCCTCTTCGGGGATATTCGAAACCTTAATGGTCGCCATGTGTGAAGAGTAAAATAAACATATCCCCTTAAAGAAGCAACTTCTTTTATATGGTGTTAAATTGCACTTGTAGATTATAAATTGGCCCTTCTGTCAAGAAAATTATTTCATTTTCAGCCATGTAGAGCCGCTGGAGCACCTGTGGTATGCCCGTCCTGTGAGGGGGAAGAGCGTCTGCGGGAGGGGAAATGCGGCTTGACAAAGGCAGGGGGGTGTATATATGAAAGGCAACAAAAAAGCGGCGGTTTTCTTCATGAAAAGTTCTAAAAAAGGCGAAATTCGAACCCGTTTCGCCCCCTCGCCAACGGGTTTTCTCCACATCGGGGGGGCCCGGACGGCGCTCTTCAACTGGCTCTTTGCTAGGCACCACCAGGGGGCCTTCATCCTGAGAATCGAAGACACGGACCAGCTCCGCTCTACCGAGGAATCGACGCGGGCCATCCTGGATGCCATGACCTGGCTCGGGCTCACCTGGGAAGAAGGTCCCTATTTTCAGGCCCAGCGCGTACACCTCCACAAGGAGGCCGTGGAAAGGCTCATCGGGGAGGGAAAGGCCTATTACTGTGTCTGCCCGCAGGAACTGCTGGAGGAAAAACGAAAAAAGGCGCTCGCCACAGGGCAGAAGCCCAAGTACGACGGCACCTGCCGGGACCGAAACCTTCCGAAATCACCCGACTCCGTCGTCCGCTTCCGGTGCCCTCACACCGGGGTGACCATTGTCAGGGACCTTATCAAGGGGACGGTGCAGTTTTCAAACGAGGAGCTCGATGATCTCGTGATCGAGCGAAGTGACGGATATCCCACCTACAATTTTGCCGTGGTCGTGGACGACGCCCTCATGGGCATCACCCACGTCATCCGGGGCGATGATCACCTGAACAACACTCCGCGGCAGATCCTCATTTATGAAGCCCTCGCTTATCCGATCCCCGAGTTCGGCCATGTGCCCATGATTCTCGGCTCTGACAAGACGAGACTCAGCAAGAGGCACGGGGCCACCTCGGTCATGGCCTACAAGGACATGGGATACCTGCCCGAAGCACTCGTGAACTATCTGGTGAGGCTGGGCTGGTCCTACGGCGACCAGGAGATCTTCACCGCGAAAGAGCTCATTGAGTATTTTTCACTGGATTCGGTCGGGAAGTCGGCTGCCGTCTTCAACCCCGAAAAGCTCCTGTGGCTCAACCAGCACTATATCCGGCAGAGCGAGGCAGGCCGGCTCGCCCTGGAGATCGTCCCCTTTCTGGAAAACATGGGCATCCGGGTGCCGAACGGTGATTTCGTCAAGAGCGTTGTCCTCGACCTCCAGTCCCGCTCGAAAACCCTGATCGAGATGGCCGAGTCGGCAGCCTTCTATTTCAGCGACGATATCACCTGCGACGAGAAGCTCCGCAAAGAATACCTGAATCCGGAAGGCCTGGGTTATCTGGAGGCCGTGATGCGGAGACTCCCGGCCCTGGAGCGTTTCACGAAGGAAGGGATCGAGAATCTCCTGCGAACCATCGCCGAGGAGCGCGGGGCGAAGCTAAAGGCTGTCGCGCAGCCTCTGCGCGTGGCGCTCACGGGTAAGACGGTCAGCCCCGGGATCGATCAGGTCATGATGACACTCGGAAAGGAAAGGGTTCTCCAGCGGATTCAGAAAGTGCTCAAAAGCGGGAAACCTTAGGAAATTTCGTGTTGACATTGAGTGGCGAATTGTCTAAATTCGCGCCTTCTCAATTCAGACGCCACTGGGGGATCGTCTAGCGGTAGGACTCAGGACTCTGGATCCTGCTACCTAGGTTCGAATCCTAGTCCCCCAGCCATGGTCCCATCGTCTAGCGGTTAGGACGCTGGCCTCTCACGCCGGAAACAAGGGTTCGATTCCCTTTGGGACCACCAGATATTCAAAAACCCCCTTGAGCGAGTCAACGCGGTCAAGGGGGTTTTTGCTACAGCCGCATGAAGTCTTCCTGCGATAAGAGGTTGAAACCCTTTCTCACGAGAAGGGTCCCCGCAAAATCAGGGTTGTCGACCCGAAGAATCACAACAGCCTCACCCCCCAACTTGTCCAGAAACGTGTAAAGGTAATCCACATTCAAATCCTCGTCGGCCATCGTACGCAACGCCTTTCCGAGTCCCCCGGGTTCGTCGGCCACCCGCACGGCGAGCACCTCCACTTTCTGGATGTTATAACCCTTCTTGCCGAGCAGCTCTGCAACATGAGACGGGTCCGGGACGATCATCCGGATAACGCCGAAATCCCTCGACTCGGCAACGCTGAGGGCGCGGATGTTAATGCCCTTTGCACCGAGATACTCCGTCAGCTCCGCAAGCACCCCTGCGCGGTTATCCAGAAAGACGGACAGTTGCGTGATCTTCATGCCCCGTTCTCACCATGTAAATGCATCATGCCGGCTTTCTCCCCGACGAGCAAAGCAGAACCCCCAGGGCGATGGAGGCCAGTCTGGCCGCGGGCGGATCGGATCGCGAGCTGATCAGGATGGGAACCTTCGCGCCGACGATGACATGAGCGAGGTTCTTCCCCCCGTAGTAGACCAGCGCCTTCCCGAAGATATTGCCCGCTTCCAGGTCCGGCATGATGAGAATGTCGGCGGAACCGGCCACCGGCGATTCCACTTTTTTGATCTGTGCGGCCTCCAGGGAAATGGCATTGTCCAGCGCAAAAGGGCCGTCCACAATGCAGTCGGTCATCTCCCCGTAGGAGCATATCTTGGCCAGGGCGAGGGCATCCACCGTGGACTGCACTTCCGGTTGAACCTTTTCCACACCCGAAAGAATGGCCACCTTCGGGACCTTGATCCCGAGGGCGTGCGCAACCGTCACGGCGTTTTGGATGATGCCGATCTTCGCCTTCAGATCCGGAGCGACATTGACGCCGCCATCGGAGGCCAGAGTGATGGATCGCCGGTCTTCCCGGCTGTCCTCAAAGATAAAAACATCGCTCAGGAGGTTCCCTGCCCTCAGGTTCCGGGAACCGCGCAGGGCCGCACCCAGGAGTTTGTTGGTCGAAATGTTCCCCTTCAGGAGGATGTCAGCGGCATCTGACGCGGCCAGTTGAACCCCGTATTCGGCCGCGCGATCCGCATCTTTTTCATTGTGGATCTCGAAACGCTTGAGGGGGATCTTCAGATCCTTGAGCAGGGTCTCTATCAGGCTCGACTGCCCGATGAGAACGCCTTCGGCCAGACCCTCGCTCTGCGCGTCGTTGATCGCTTCGATCGATGCCTTCTCGTGAGGCAGGATGACGGCAACCTTCCGGGGTCCCCGGGAAGCGGCCTCCCTGATCAGCATTTTGAAATCTGTGATCATGTGCTTTGTTCCTCACCGGGCGACCCGGAAGGACGCGCCCTTGTCGATGGGCCATCTTATACACATCCGGGGGATTCGTCAATAAAGCGAAAAGAAACTCTCACACCGGGGGCGCGAGGAGGGGGCGAATCAAAAATTTATCTTTGCAATCGGCGGTGCGTTTGTATATGAAATGGATATACTTTTTTTGGTATTTTGACTTTTCCCTTCATGAAGGGCTATTCAAACAACTGCGAGGGAGGTTCTATGATGCTTCGGAAGATCGTCGTCCCCCTGCTCATTGTTTTATTCCTCTTTCCCACCCTTTCTGCGGCTACCGATGCCGCTCGAGACACATCCACCAATCTCGCTGTAGCGCAGGATCGAACCCGCAGTGTTGAAGATCGGTCTCAGGCCATCATGACCCTCGGGAGATCGGGCGACACGAAGACCTCGGAGCCTCTTCTTCTGATCCTGAAAAATCCCGCCGAGCCGCGGAGGGTGCGGGCGAGCGCGGTCATGGCCCTGGGCCGGATCGGTCAGCCGCGCCCCGAGATCCTCTCCGCCTACGAAGCCGTTTATAGAAACCGCAAAACGGGGGAGAATCTCCGTTACACCATCCTTTTAGCCCTTGGAAGTATGAAGGCCGCGGAATCCCTGCCGCTGCTCTCGGAGGCCCTCTCGAGCGGGGACGACAGGATCCGCTTCAAGGCCGCCCAGGCCCTGGGCATGATCGGGGGCGATGATGCGGTGAACTTCCTGGCGGCCCGCCTCGAGACTGAACGGGACCGCATGGTCCGGGCGGAAATCGTCCGGGCCCTTGCCCAGAACGAGAGTGCCTCTGTGGAGGGTATCCTTGTCCGGGTGCTCAAAACGGATCCGGCGCCGCTGGTCCGTTACAACGCGTCCCTCGGTCTCAGCAAGTTCAAAACTCTCAGTGCGGAGGGGCAGGAGGCCCTGAGGGCTGCGGGCGGCGACGCTTCGCCGATGGTGCGAAAGGCTGTTGGGGGGCCGGCCGATGAAAAAGACCATCTTCATCCTCATTCTCCTGTCTTTCGTTTTTGCTTCCGCCGAGGCCCCGGCCCTCCAGAGGGGTGCCATCCTCTACCACACGAGCAAGGGCGACACGATCTACGGGCGGACTGACGAACTCGAGCTTACATGCTCGGTATTGAATCTGGCCCTACGGGACATGAAATCCGGCCACGTGGGCCTCTACATCGGCGACAACCGCATTATCCACGCCGTGGCGCCGACGGTGGAGGAAACAGCCTCCGAGAATTTCATCCCCCAGAGCGACCTCGACGAGGGGTGCCGCTATCTCGGGGCAAAGGTGCCCGTCGGTTTTGATGCATGGCTCGAGGAGGATGTGGATCGGCTGATCTTCCTGGCCCGTGAGCAGGTTGGAAAATACTACGATATCCAGTTCCGTCATCAGAAGGGGCAGGAAGATACATTCACCTGTGTCGGCCTCGTGGAGTACCTCTATGAACAGGTGGGCTACGACATCACCCCCTACGCGTACTACCCCGAAACCGGTACGGGCAAGACCTACACACAGACCTACAACTGCGAAGCCACACTTTGGGCGGACTGGCCGGGGGAAAACACCTTTGCTGAGCTTGTGGAGTTCTCAAGCTTCGAGCACCCCCTTGCGGAAGCGCTGAGTGTCGGCATGATCCACGAGGGTCGCCGGTACATGTTTTTCCCCTATACCCAGTACATACAGGCGACGACCGTCGCCGTGGAAACAGACGTCCCCGTCTCGGGTGGGGGCGATTCCGACGATGACGGGGGCAAGTGTTTCATTGCCACCGCCGCTTATGGCTCCACCCTGCACCCGTATCTCGACATTCTGCGGGCGGTCCGCGATCGTCATATGAAGACGAACGCGGTCGGCCGCCTCTTTCTTTCCGTCTATGAGCGATACGCGCCGTCTCTTGCCGGCCTCATCGAGCGCCACGAGTTCCTCAAATCCCTGACCCGCATTGCGCTTCTGCCGGTCCTGGGCCTGTGCCTCATCCTTCTTTACGCCGGGCCCGCAGCCCTTCTTGTTTTCCTTGCGGTCCTTTTTATCCTGCCATTCCGCCTGGCCCGACGGTGAAAATGAAAAACCCCCGAGTCTCCAGTGAGATTCGGGGGGGGTTCTATGACGGTGTCGGGATCTGATTTTGAAGCTTTAATCCTGCAGGTAGTATTCGATCGTCGATACGACGCGAACGGTCTTCTGGGGCTGCATCCACTCCATGACGCCCGGGGTCCGGTCCCGCGGCAGGATCTCGAAGACCCCCTGGCTGGCCTTTCGAATGCTGCCGACCCGGCTGCCCGAGTCCTTGGCGAACTGTTCCGCCGCCTGGCGGGCGTTGGCGGTGGCCTCGGCGATCATTTCCGGTTTGAGCGTGTTGAGGCCCGTGAAGAGATACGACGGCGTGCTCTCCATGCCCGGGTTTGCCGAGAGGATGACGCCCGCGTCGACAAGTTCCCCGATGGCCTGGCTTGCCGCGATGACCTTGGCCGGGTCCTTGGAGCGGACCATCAGGGTCTGCGAGATGATGTAGCGGCTCTGGACCGCTCCGGTGCCGCGGTAGGGATTGGCCAGGATGTCCGTCACCTCGAATTTCTGGATTTCAACGGTCTTGGGGTCGATCCCTTGTTTCTCGACAAACGAGAGGATGATGTCTTTGCTCTTCTTGATGTCCGCCTGGGCCCGCCCGAGATTGTCATTCGTGGAGACGAACCGTATGGGCCAAAGTGCGATGTCGGCCCTGACCTCCCTCTCGGAAAATCCCTTCACGGTGACATACCGGTCCGCCGTTCTCCAGGCCATGAGCCCCCTGCCGATCAGCCACCCGGCCAGCAATGTCCCCACGGCCAGAATCAGCGAGCCAATGACGCGTTCGTGACTGGTCATCTGTGCCTCCTTTCTCTGATTTGGGGTTTTAGTCGGTATGATCCGAAATTCGGAGACGTGTGATGAGCACCTTAACAAAAAAATGGGGGAATTGGAACAGGTCCAACACCCCCACGATGCTGCTACTCGTCATCTCGTGATAATAAGGCGAAGTGAAGTTTTTTCCGTTGAAATATGCAAAAAAGCAGGGCCATGTCTGACCCTGCTTCCCGTCGTTGAATCGGCATCCTGATTTCTATGGCAGATAGGCCCCGCAACAGACAATCAGGTTTCCCTTAAAATAGAGATCTTTGAAAAAAGAATATCCGCAAGGGCGGTGTAACAATCCCCCACCGGAGGAGGGGATAATTCCTGGAAGCAAACTCAGATGAAACACCGGGTCCGCACAAGGGGCGGTAGGAAGCCAACCGAAAATGGCATTCCAAACTAACGATTTTACCTACAAGTCAGCAGCCCCATCCGACATAAAGAATGACGATTACCATGTGAAATATTGACCATAATTGTATATGGTTAATAATATAAGAAAGTATGGTTAAGACTATTTTTGAAAGTTCAAAGAATTGGATAGACAACCTCTGATATACATCCTTGTTTCGGCTGCCCTGTTTGGAATCAGCCCGCCTCTTGCCAAACTGCTTGTGAAGGACATCCCCCCAGTTGCTTTGGCTGGTCTTCTCTACTTAGGGTCATTCTTGGGGCTTACCATATATTCGATCGGCCGAGGGATTGTTTCTAATGAAAACATGGAAAGCACCAACCTACAAAGGGGGGACTACCCTTGGCTTTTTGGTGCTGTACTATCGGGGGGGATTATCGCCCCAATATGTCTGATGTTCGGATTAAGCCAAATTTCCGGTTTTACTACTTCATTGCTTCTGAATCTGGAAGGGATCTTCACGGCGGTTATTGCCGTCATCATATTCAAGGAAAAGGCAGGAACGAGATTGTGGCTTGCGTTGATGTGTATGACTGCGGCGGGGGTGTTCCTGACATGGGATCCGAGCCAAGGCAGATTCAACTTCCTTGGACCCCTATTGGTCATCCTTTCCATGGTATGTTGGGGCATTGATAACAACCTGACCCGAAACATCTCATCAAGAAATCCAATCCAGATCAGCCGCATCAAGGGCATTGCATCGGGTTTGGTATCTATCTTTTTGGCATACACCCTTGGGATAAAAATTCAGTGGGATGTATCTATTTTGTATGCTCTTTTACTGGGTTCTTTCAGCTATGGCATAAGTCTGGTGTTTTTCATTAAAGCCCTAGAAGGATTGGGTGCATTCAGAACGGGCGTATATTTCAATCTTGCCCCTTTTATTGGTGCAGTAACTTCCCTCATTTTGCTTCAAGAGTGGATCGGTTGGGTAATGTTCCCGGCTTTGATGCTCACGGTCGCTGGTGTTTGGATTGTAAGCACAGAAAAACATTTACACCTGCACTTGCATCAAGCGGTGGTTCATACGCATTTGCACAACCATAAAGATGTTCATCATAATCATGAACACATAGGCATTGTTGATGAGCCACATGTTCACGGACACAAGCACCCTGAAGAAAATCATATTCACTCCCACTGGCCAGACGCACATCACAGACACGAACATTAACCATTTTAAGAGATTACCGACCGAAATATTGTATGGATGATAAAAGTTAATTCCGAATACTTCAGGAAGGAGTCCACATTTTCCCGAAGATTTACTCACTCAGAATCCGATTTAACGCTTTCACCTACGAGTCTTCAGAAGCATTTTCATCAGGTCACAAATGATTACCAGTTGAAATGTAAAAATCGGGGCCATTTCTGACCCTTTTTCAGTAACAGATGATGACTTCAGGAAAGAGGGTGACCCATGTCACATCCGTAAGAATGATGGGTTCTAAAAAGACCTATGTTACGCGCCTGACATGATGTAGCTGTTCAGCTTATCCGCCGGGAAAGCCCTCTTGAACAATATCGGGGTCAGGAACGTAGTGAGGATGCCCATCAATACGAGCGTTGAGAACATCGTGGGGCCGATAAATCCCTTATGGTAGGCAATGCCTGCGACCACCAGCTCCATTACGCCGCGGCCGTTAAGCACGCACCCCAAGCCAATTGCTTCACGATGAGGCATGCCGACCAGTTGGCCACCAATCCAGCCGGACAAGAGTTTCGAAAGTATCGACACCATGATGACAACAAGCGGAAAGCTGACCTCGTCCAAGGTTTTGACTTGAAACTCAAGTCCGAGATAGGCAAAAAACACCGGAGCAAGAAAACCATTCGTGACCGAGGCAAGCGTCCCGTGCAGGTCATCGTATCGGGAGGCGAGAAAATGCTGTTTGTCGATGAAGAGTGCCGCGAAGAAGGCACCGATGACAAAGTGAAAACCCAGCAATTCGCTAAGCGTGCCGAAGACCAAAACAAACACGACGACAATACCGAATAATGCCTCGGGACCGAAGTACCGTATAAGAGATTCTGGTATGGCCTGATTGCTCAGCTTGCGTTGATCCAGCCACTTAAGCAATTTGTTCAGAGACAAAATAGCTAACGTCAGCACCAGCAATTTTGCTGTCGAGAGGGCAACCGTGCCGGTAGCATCACCCATTGTCATCTTTTGGGGCATGTTCAGCACGATCCCCAGAATGAACAGTGCCGCCACATCATTGATGACGGCCGTGGCCAATGCATGGCGGGCAATCCGGGTATGCAGAATCCCCATGCTGTCGAGCAGCTTGACTGTCACCGGCAACGCGGTGATGGAGATGCACAGCCCAAGTAGTATCATCCGCATCACATCGAAATCGAATGCAGCCCCAATCGCGATCCCGCTGGTAAACGGGACGACAAAACTGATCAAAGCCAGCACCATGCCCCGGCCGCGCATCGCATCCATGATGTCGGCAAAGCGCATTTCAAGACCCGCAGTGAGGATGATCATGAATACCGCCAGCTCGGATATGCCCGCCAGTGCCAGACTAGGTTCAATCAGGTTCAGGATTGCTGGGCCGAGTAGAATGCCGGCGAGAATTTCCCCGATCAGTTCAGACTGGCCGTGTCTGGCAAATAGCCGTCCAAACAGACGGGCCATAACGATCAATACGAGAAGGTTGGCTAGGAATGACAATGGTTTCCCCGAATACCGGCAACAAGAATGCGCGGTCATTCAAATTTTCGGGGGATATTATCATAGATTACCGATTCTAATTCTCTAAAAAAGCAGACCTATTATTTTGCACATTTCAGGAAGTAGTCGTTAATCAGAAAGGGCCGTTGTTTGCCTATGTTTATCAATAAAAAAATTAGTTGACATATATAGGCCGATGGCCTATATAATAATCATGAGGCCAGATGAACTAAAAAGATGGAGACTTCGAATCGGATGCAGCCAAGCCAAACTTGCCGGAGAGCTGGGTGTTGATGTTATGACTGTCTCCCGTTGGGAAAGGGGTGTCCGAGAAATCTCTTCTTTTCTTCATCTGGCATTGGACTATCTCGAATTGAAAGGAGTCGAGATTAAAAAAAGAGAACGAAAAAGCAAAAGGAAAGGGGGTAGGTGATTATGGCGGTTTTAGCTGAATGTCCTTTCTGCCACAAGAAGCAAGCCATAAGGAATAAGGTTTGTGAATGTGGCGAGGATTTGTCGAAAGCCAAGAAGTCAAAGAGGGTCCGGTTCTGGATCAGTTACAGGCTTCCAGGCGGCAAACAGAAAAGGGAACACGTTGGTTTCTCAATCGAGAAGGCGAGGGACGCAGACGGGAAAAGGCGATCTCAGAAAAGAGAGAATCGGATATTCGATGTGAAACCCGATTCAAAGATGACCTTTAACGAGCTAACCAAATGGTATTTGGGGCTTGAGAAGGTCAAGGCACTTGCCCGTTACTCCATCATGACGATCAACCTGAACAGCTTCAATGCGGAGTTTGGTAACGTTGTGGTCAGCCATCTGAAGCCGGTTGACCTGGAGAATTACCAGGCGAAAGGAAAGGTGGCCGGATATGCTGATGCATACATCGATCAGCAAATCGCCGTTGCCAAGACAATGGTCAACAAGGCGTTCGATAATGACCTGATAAGCGGGGATACTCTCAGGGTATTCAAGAAGGTCAAGAAACTCCTGAAACGCAACGGCAATGCCCGAAAGGTTGTCATTTCCACTGACAAATTCGAGGAGGTGCTGAAAAAGGCTCCTCAGCATACAAGGGCTATCCTGGCAACCGCATTTTATACGGGCATGAGGCGAGGGGAGATCCTAAACCTCACCTGGGATAAAGTTGACCTCAAGAATCGCGTGATCCGTTTAGAGTCTAAAGACACAAAGGACAAGGAACCCCGCAGAATCCCCATCTGCAATGCTCTCTATGCCATTTTGAACGCAATCCCCAGGGCGATCCATGACAATCATGTTTTCCTGTATCGAGGAAAGCCGATCAGGGATCTCCGTCAGGCCATGAGGCGAGCATTGAAAGATGCAGGGATTCAATACGGCAGGGCAAACAAGGATGGGCTGGTCTTTCACGATCTCCGGCACACCTTCAATACCAATATGCGGAAGGCCGAAGTGCCCGAATCGGTCATTATGGAAATCACGGGCCATTCAACCAGGGAGATGTTTCTCAGGTATGACACCGTTGATGAAACCGACACCAAGAATGCAGTTGATCAATTTGAAAGCTATTTGAAAAGTGTTGACCAAACGTTGACCAACCACCCCTCCAAAACACAAAAGGTTGACCCTGCGAAGAGCCAACCCTTTGAATCTGTTCATGGTGCCGAAGCCGGGACTTGAACCCGGACGGGTTGTGCCCACTACCCCCTCAAGATAGCGTGTCTACCAAATTCCACCACTTCGGCACATTAAAGATTTCTTCAACGGTAAAGGGAGTTTAGCCTTTCCCCTCCACTTTGTCAATAGCGGAAAAGGCCGGTCCCTTGTTATTACTTCGCACCTTCCGGTGCCTGTGGTGCTGCGGCGGGCGCCGGCTGCGGGGCCTTCTCGGTGACAGGCGCCTTCGATGTCCCTTCCATGACGGTTGCGCCCTTGTGCGTGGCAAAATAGGCGAGCCACAGGGAGGTGAGCATGAAAACGACGGCGATGAGAGTGGTTATCTTTCCCAGGAATGTGCCGGGACCGGCACTCCCGAAAAGCGTCTGGCTCGAGCCGCCGAAGGCGGCACCCATATCGGCCCCCTTGCCCCTCTGGAGGAGGACAACGAGGATGAGGATCACGCAGACCGCCACGTGAAGGATGCTGATAAAGATGTGCAACTTAAAACCTCTCTAAAATTGAATGATCTTCGAAAAGGACTCTACGTCGAGACTCGCGCCGCCCGCGAGCACGCCGTTGATATCGGCCTCGGCCATGAGGGCCCCTATGTTTCCGGGGTTGACGCTCCCGCCGTAGATAATCGGCATTGCCGCCGCGGTATCCTCTCCGAAAAGACCCGCGATTAGCTGCCGGATGAAGCGATGAACATCCTGTGCCTGCGCGGGTGCGGCCGTCTTGCCGGTGCCGATGGCCCATACCGGCTCGTAGGCGACAATGGCGTGCCTTATATCATCGGGGGTCAGATTATTCAACCCTTCTTTTAGCTGCCGTCGCACGACGCTGAAGGTCTTTTCATCCCCGCGTTCATCCAGGGTCTCCCCCACACAGAGGATGAACTTGAGCCCCGCTGTCAGGGCCGCCCTGACTTTCAGGTTGACTTCCCGGTTTTGCTCCCCGAAATGCCGGCGTCGCTCGGAGTGTCCCACAATGACGTATCGGCATCCCGCCTCGCGGAGCATCCGTGCCGACACCTCACCGGTGAAGGCCCCCTGTTCTTCACAGTGTACGTTCTGCGCCGAGAGCTGGATGGCCGAACCCTGCAGGGCCCGGCCCAGGGGATGAAGTGCGGTGTAAGGCACGGCGATGACGATGTCCCGCTCCTGGGGCGGGGGAAAACGGCGGGCAAGCGCCCCGGCGAATTCGAGGGCCTCGCTCACGGTCTTGTGCATTTTCCAGTTGCCGGCAATGAAGGGCCTGAGCATGCGGGGCCTCCTAGAGTTGCTTCCCGATATAGATGGCCAGATCCCTCATCCGGCACGCGAATCCCATTTCGTTGTCGTACCATGCGAAGACCTTGATGAGGTTCCCGTCGATCACGTTTGTCAGCGGGGCGTCGAAGATGGACGAGAAAGGGCTGCTCGTGAAGTCGACGGAGACGAGCTCCTCCTCGCAGTAAAAGATGATGTCCTTGAACCGGCCCTTCGCGGCCTCCCTTACGGCGGCATTGACCTCATCGATGGACACGCCTTTGAAGACCTCTGCGACGAGATCAACGAGGGAGACATTCGGTGTCGGCACACGCAGGGCCACACCGTCGAGTTTCCCCTTCAGTTCCGGGATGACCTCCCCCACCGTCCTGGCCGCGCCGGTGGTCGTCGGAACAATAGACATGGCCGCCGCGCGGGCCCGCCGCAGATCATTGTGTGAGCCATCCAGGAGCCGCTGGTCCATGGTGTAGGCGTGGCAGCTGGTCATGAACCCCCTCTTGATCTTGAATCGGTCGTGAAGGACCTTGACCAGGGGGGCGAGGCAGTTGGTCGTACAGGAGGCATTGGATACCACGTGGTGTTTCCGGGGATCGTAGCTCTCTTCGTTTACCCCGATGACGAAGGTTGCATCAACCCCCTTTCCGGGTGCGGCCAGGATAACCTTCTTGGCCCCGGCCGTCAGATGCCCCGCGACCTGATCTCTTTTCCGGAACTCACCGGTCGACTCCAGGACGATGTCCACACCCATGACTCCCCAGGGAAGATTGCCGATAGTTTTCGTCTCGTCGGTCACAGCGATTTTTTTGCCGTTGATGAGAAGATGGTCATTCCCGTAAGACACTTCTGCGCCAATCTTTCCGTGCACGGAGTCGTATTTCAGGAGATGGGCCAGGATGGATGTCTTGGCCCTCGAATTGACCGCAACCACCTCGATATCGCTTCGCCCGGTACAGGCCCGCAGGATCGAGCGGCCCGTTCGTCCGAACCCGTTGATTGCAACCTTCACCGCCATGATGAACCTCCCTGTCGAAGTCTGACGCTCTTTTTAAACATCCCTGCCGTGAGTGTCAACGATTTTTTAATTTATCGATTCCTTTAGCGCTTTCTTCTTGACAGCGCGTCCTATCCCTCGATAAAAAGAATAGTCAGGTTCGTTTCTCATCTTCGACGGTCCCCGGCTCATCTTGTCGAGCTCTATCCGGCATGTTATGCAGTATTCAAGAAGGATTCGAAGGTTTTTCAAGATTTTTTCCGCAGCCGTTCTTCTGGTCTTCTTACTGCCGCAGGCAGGGGAGGGGGTTCGCATGGAGAAAAATATCCGAAAGCCGGTGATTGCCGGGTCCTGGTATCCGGGAGATCCCGATGTCCTGACGAGAGATATCAAGGCCTACCTCAAAAAGGTCCCCGGTGATGGTGTGGGCGGACGGGTCGTGGGGCTCATCTCGCCGCATGCCGGATACCCCTACTCCGGGCAGATCGCGGCACACGGCTACAAACTCATTCAGGGTCAGCGGTTTGATTCCGTCGTTGTCATCGGTCCCAGCCACCGGTCCTTCTTCCGGGGTGCCTCTGTTTATAACAGCGGGGGATTTGAAACCCCGCTGGGCGTCGTTCCCGTGGATGCCGGTCTCGCCGACAAGATTATCGCCCATGGCGGCAGCATCGCTTTTTACCCCCAGGCCCACCTTCAGGAACATTCCATCGAAATTCAACTTCCCTTCCTTCAGGTTGTCCTCGGCCAATTTTCCTTGGTACCCATTGTCATGGGGGATCAGGACCGCCAGGCCTGTCAGGAACTGGCTGAGGCCATTTTCAAGGCCGTCAAGGGAAAGAAGGTCCTTGTCGTGGGCAGTTCCGACCTTTCCCATTTCCATTCCTACGATAAGGCCGTAGTGCTTGACAGACGCGTCGTCGACCTTGTCCAGAAAATGGACACCGACGGACTCATCCGGGAGCTGGAAAGCGGCTCCTGCGAGGCCTGCGGCGGCGGTCCCATGGTGGTCACCATGCTGGTGGCCAGGAAACTGGGTAGCACCGGCGTCAAGGTCTTGAAATATGCCAATTCCGGGGATGTGACTGGCGATACGGGACGCGTGGTCGGATATCTCTCTGTTGCTTTTTATGTTGATAACCCCTCCAGGGGCAAGGTTTCCGGGAAAACGGCCGTTGCCGAAAGGGGGCTCAGCGAAGAGGAAAAGAAGTCGCTCCTGGAGCATGCCCGAAAGACGATCGAATGCCGCCTTCAGGGGAAACCCCTGCCGGATCTGTCTTATGCGTCTTCGGCAACACAGGAGAAAAGAGGGGCCTTTGTTTCGCTGAAAAAGCAAGGAAGATTAAGAGGTTGTATTGGCTATATCGAGGCGCGTAAACCGCTCGCCCAGACGGTGGGCGACATGGCCCTGGCCGCAGCCTTCAATGATCCGAGATTCCCGCCCCTTAAGCGGGAGGAGCTGGCCGATCTGGACATCGAGATATCGGTCCTCACACCGCTGAAGAAAATAAATGATATCAATGAAATAAAGGTTGGGAAACATGGTCTCTATGTGGTCAAGGGTTTTCATTCCGGGCTGCTCCTGCCCCAGGTGGCCACGGAATATCGATGGGACCGCTTGACTTTTCTGAAGGAGACCTGCTATAAGGCCGGCCTTCCGGCGGATGCCTGGCAGGATGAAAAGACGGAAATATACACGTTCTCCGCAGATGTTTTTGGCAGCCGGGAATAAAGACTGCGGGGCCACCTCATAAAAACCTTTCCGGAAAAAACACTTGACAAAATCATCAAGGAACCGTAAATTCAGTAAATTCAGCTTTTCACATTTTTGCTGGCGTAGCTCAACGGTAGAGCAGCTGATTTGTAATCAGCCGGTTGCGGGTTCGACTCCCATCGCCAGCTCCAATTGGCCATGATGAAAGTTGGAGGGGTACCCGAGTGGCCAAAGGGAGCAGACTGTAAATCTGCCGGCGCAGCCTACGGAGGTTCGAATCCTCCCCCCTCCACCATGCAAGGATAAGACGTTTTTGTCTTCTTTGTTTGATGAGCGGGAGTAGCTCAGTGGCTAGAGCGTCAGCCTTCCAAGCTGAGGGTCGCGGGTTCGAATCCCGTTTCCCGCTCCAGTTCTCATTGTGGAATGGTCAGAGTGTCGCGACCCGGCGGATCTCAGGACGCGGCGGGAAGAAAAATCGAAGTCTTATCTGCACGGCGGAGAGGCCCACGTAGCTCAGTCGGTAGAGCACATCCTTGGTAAGGATGAGGTCACCAGTTCAATCCTGGTCGTGGGCTCCAGTCCTGTGAGAGTAGGTTGATCATGAGAAATATTATTACCCTGGCCTGTACGGAATGCAAACGACGGAACTATAACACGACGAAAAACAAGCGAACCATGCAGGATCGTCTCGAAATGAAAAAATACTGTAAATTCTGCAAGGCTCACACCCTGCACAAGGAGACGAAGTAATCTGAAGAGGCATAGCAGGTGATGGAGACAGGCCAGTAGCTCTAATGGCTAGAGCGCCGGACTCCAAATCCGGATGTTGGGGGTTCGAGTCCCTCCTGGCCTGCCATCTTATTTTTTTTGTGGGGATACCCCCGAAACGGTTGACATGGATAAGATCAAAACAATCTTTTTGACATCGAGACTGTTTTTGAAGGAGGCCAGAACGGAGCTTTCCAAGGTGACCTGGCCCACAACCAGGCAGGCGATAGCCTCCACGTCCGTCGTGCTGGTCGTGGTCCTCGTCGTTTCGCTCATTCTGGGGATCTTCGATTTCGGGCTGGTAAAGATGATGAAGTTGATTCTGGGTTGATGCGATATGGCCTTCAGGTGGTACGTCATCCACACATATTCTGGCTTTGAGAACAAGGTCAAGGTTTCCCTTCAGGAGAGAATCGAGGCGGCCGGCATGCAGGAACACTTCGGGGAAATCCTCGTGCCGGAGGAGGACATCGTCGAACTCATCGGGGGAGAAAAAAAGACCTCCAAAAGGAAATTTTTCCCCGGTTACGTTCTGATCCAGATGGAGCTCAACGATGATACCTGGCACACCGTCAAGAGCACGCCCAAGGTGACCGGCTTCATCGGGAGCAAGGACAAGCCGGCCCCCATTGCCGATGAAGATGTTGCGGTTCTCAGGACGAGGATCGAAGAGGGGACGCTGAAGCCCAAGCCGAAATTCAAGTTTGATGTAGGCGACCATGTCAAGATCATCGACGGGCCCTTCACGAACTTCGACGGCATCGTGGATGAGGTGAAACCCGAGAAAGGCAAGCTTCGGGTGATCGTCAGTATCTTTGGACGGTCCACCCCCGTTGAGCTCGATTTCATTCAGGTGGTCGAGCAATAGAAAGTGGCGGTCCGGCACGGACGCTAACGATAGCATCGGAAGGTAGGGGATTTTTATGGCAAAGAAGGTCATCGCGAATATCAAGCTTCAGATCCAGGCCGGAAAGGCGACACCGTCGCCTCCGATCGGTCCGGCTTTGGGTCAGCACGGCGTGAACATCATGGAGTTCTGCAAGGCCTATAACGCCATGACGGCCAATCAGGAAGGCATGATCATCCCGGTGGTCATCACGGTCTATGCGGACCGTTCCTTTACCTTCGTGACCAAGACACCGCCGGTGTCGGTTCTGCTGAAGCAGGCCGCCAAGATCGCCAAGGGTGCGAGCGACCCCAAGCGGGAGAAAGTAGGTACGGTGACGGCCAAGCAGGTTCGTGACATTGCGGAACTCAAGATGAACGACCTGAACGCCATCAGTGTAGAAGGAGCCATTAAGACGATTGAGGGAACGGCCCGGTCCATGGGGATCGAGGTCGTTCCGTAAGCCATAGGTATGAGGTCTGATCATGTCCGGTAATAGAGGAAAGAAATATCAGGAATCCAGGAATCAGGTCGTGTCGGCAAAGCGATACGCCCTGCGTGAAGCCATTGACATTCTTTTGAGCATGGGCAAGGCGAAGTTCGACGAAACCGTCGATGCAGCCATCCGTCTTGGTGTGGACCCGAAGCATGCGGACCAGATGGTCCGGGGCAGTGTGGCCCTCCCGCACGGGCTTGGGAAGGCAGTTCGAGTGCTGGTCTTTGCGAAGGGCGAAAAGGAAAAAGAGGCCCGGGATGCGGGGGCTGATTTTGTCGGCTCCGATGATCTCATGGAAAAGATCAAGGGCGGATGGCTGGATTTCGACCGGGTCGTGGCAACACCGGACATGATGGGAAGCGTCGGAAAACTGGGCAAGGTCCTGGGTCCCCGGGGACTCATGCCGAATCCCAAGGTTGGGACGGTTACTTTTGACGTGGGCAAGGTCGTCAAGGAGCTGAAAGCGGGAAAGGTGGAATTCCGGGTGGAAAAGGCGGGTATCGTCCACTCGCCCTGCGGAAAGGTGTCTTTCGGTGCGGACAAGCTCTATGATAATTGCATGGCCCTGATCGAAACGATCATCAAGCTGAAACCGGCTTCAAGTAAAGGAACTTATCTCAAAACCATTTCACTCTCCACCACGATGGGGCCAGGTGTAAAGGTGGATCCCCTGGATATCCGAAACATTTTGAAGTAGAGCCTCTTACGTTAGATGTCTCATTAGGAGAATTTGCTTACAGAAGTCAGAGACAGCAGGTACGGGAAGTTTAAACGATCTCATCGGCCTGCCGAGACCTGGAGGGCAATCTTGACGGTCCTTTCCCGAAAGCGGAGGAAGGGGCTTTCCGGAGAGAAAGCTTTTCATGTTGAAAAGCCCGGCAGAGGGCTCACGGGCTTCGCACCATGGCGGTCATCCATTCTTCCTGTATGGCGCTCTGACTTTTCAAATCGTTCCCGATCCTCTGGTGAGGGCAGGGACCGTGAAAATTCAGAGTGAAAGGAGGTTAAGGGTTGGACAAACAGACCAAAGAAAAGACCATTGCCGAGCTTCAGGACAAGCTCAAGAAGGCACAGCTTGCCGTCCTCGCAGGCTACAGCGGCATGAATGTCGAGAAAATCAACGCCCTTCGCAATGAACTCCGCAAGGCCGGCACCGAGTTCCGGGTCATCAAGAACACGCTCTTCGGGATTGCCTCGGAAAAAACGGACTATGCCGGGTTGAAGGGTCATCTGCGAGGGCCGCTGGCCGTTGTGCTGACCTACGACGATGTTGTGGCACCGACCAAGGTTCTGAGCGAGTTTGCCAAGAAGAATGCCGAGCTGGACGTCAAGGTCGGCATGATGGGCGGGAAACTCCTGGACCGGAAACAGCTCGAGGCACTGGCGAATCTCCCCTCGAAGGAAGTGCTCCTTGCGAAGCTCCTGTCCGTTTTCGTGAGCGCGCAGGCATCCATGGTCCATGTGCTTGCCGCAGTCCCGAGAAGCTTCTTGCAGGTCCTGAACGCGTATCGCCAAAAGAAAGAAAAAGAAAACTAACATACAGGAAGGAAAGGAACCATGGCAGCAAAGATGACAAAAGAAGATGTGATCAAGTTCATTGAAGGAATGACGGTTCTCGAGCTCTCCGAGCTCGTGAAAGAACTGGAAGAGAAATTCGGTGTCTCAGCAGCCGCCCCGGTGGCGGTGGCTGCGGCGGCCCACGGCGGCGCTGCCCCGGCTGCCGCAGCAGCGGAGGAAAAGACGGAGTTCACCGTGGTGCTCACCGGCTTTGGGGAACAGAAGATCCAGGTGATCAAGGAGATCAGGGCGATCACGGGCCTGGGTCTAAAGGAAGCCAAGGATCTCGTGGACGGTGTGCCGAAGCCCGCGAAGGAAGGCGTCTCCAAAGCAGAAGCCGAGGAGATCAAGAAAAAGCTTGAAGCAGCCGGCGGTACCGTGGAGATCAAATAATCGGCCTGCGGAACACTTCGGCCAGGCGGCCGTCAAAGAAATCTTAAGACGTCCCCGGCCCTCATGACGGGGGCCGGGGACCCGGGCTACACGACCCCCGAGGGGGTCGAGACCAAACCCATTCGAGGTTAAAGAACCTATGTTGGAATTTAGAAAGAATTTCAGCCGCATTCAGAAAATCATCGATATCCCCAATCTGATCGACATTCAGAAAAAGTCCTACGAGAAATTCCTTCAGCAGGAAACCCCGTTTGAAAAGAGAGGGAATTTCGGCCTTCAGGGGGCTTTTAAGAGTATCTTTCCGATTTCCGATTTCAGCGGCAAGTGTTCGCTCGAATTTGTGAGCTACAAAATCGGGGATGTTCGCTACGACGTCAAGGAGTGCCTTGCCAAGGGGCTCACCTATGCCGCACCGTTGAAAATCGTCGTGCGGCTCGTCGTTTTCGATTCCGACAGGACGAGCGAGCAGAAGATCATCCGGGACATCAAGGAACAGGAAATCTATTTCGGTGAAATTCCGCTGATGACGGAAAACGGGACGTTCATCATCAATGGGACCGAGCGCGTGATCGTCAGCCAGCTTCATCGCTCGCCCGGTATCTTCTACGATCACGACAAGGGAAAGACCCACGCCAGCGGTAAGCTCCTTTACTCCGCCCGGATCATACCGATCCGGGGCTCCTGGCTGGATCTCGAATTTGACACAAAGGATCTTCTCTACGTCCGGATCGACCGCCGGCGGAAGATGCCTGTCACGATCCTCCTGAAAGCCATGGGGAACACCATGGAGGACACCCTGAACTACTTCTACAGCATCGAGAGGGTTTTTGTGGATGACCGCAAAATCCACATTCAGATCGGCAACTTCCTCCTCAACGAGAAGGCCCCCGAGGATATCGGCAAGGGCAGCGAGATCATAGTCAAGAAGGGACGGAAGATCACGAAAGCCGCCCTGAAGCGCATAGAAGAATTGAAACTGGACCGGATACCCGTCAACGATGATTATCTCATCGGGAAGGTCCTGGCCTCTCCCGTCAAGGACCCCGAATCCGGAGAGGTTCTCTTCCAGTGTAACCAGGAAATGACAGAGGAGCGGCTCGCCCTTCTGAGGGAGAAGAAGATCAAGGAGGTCCGATTCATTCATCTGGACGAAGACCGGATGAACGCCTCCATCATGGAAACCCTCCTCATCGACAAGGTGGAGTCGGGGGAGGAGGCCATCATCGAGATCTACAGGAGGCTCCGCCCGAGCAACCCCCCCACGCCTGAAACGGCCCGCCGCTTCTTCAGAAGCCTCTTCTTCGATCCCGATACGTACGACATCTCCGATGTGGGCCGCGTGAAGATGAATTACAAGCTTCACCTCGATGTTTCCGCCGACGTGACGATTCTTCGCAACGAGGACATCCTGGCGGCGGTTAAGTATCTTCTGAATCTCAAGAGCGGTGTCGGAGATTGCAGCGTTGACGATATCGACCACCTGGGCAACCGCAGGATTCGCTCCGTGGGAGAACTCATCGAAAATCAATACCGCATCGGGCTCATCCGGATGGAGAGAGCCATCAAGGAAAAGATGAGCCTTCAGGACGTGGAGACCATGATGCCCCATGACCTGGTGAACGCCAAACCGGTTTCAGCCGTGGTCAACGAATTTTTCGGCTCAAGCCAGCTCTCCCAGTTCATGGATCAGACGAACCCCCTTTCCGAAATCACTCACAAGCGAAGGCTCTCGGCCCTGGGTCCCGGCGGGCTCACGCGAGAGCGGGCAGGGTTCGAAGTCCGGGACGTGCACAACACGCATTACGGAAGGATCTGCCCCGTGGAGACACCGGAAGGTCCGAACATCGGGCTGATCGTCTCGCTCAGCACCTACGCCCGGGTCAATGAATTCGGGTTCATCGAAACACCGTATCGGGTTGTGGAAAAAGGGCGGGTCCTCGGCGAGATCAAATATCTGACCGCCATCGAAGAGGAAAAATTCACCATTGCGCAGGCCGACGCCGTGCTGGACAGCCGAGGCCGGTTCAAGGATCCCATCATCTACGCCAGAAAGGGCGGTGAATTTGTAACGGTGGTGCCCGAGGAGGTCCAGTTGATGGACGTCTCACCCAATCAGCTCGTCAGCGTCGCCGCCGGCCTCATCCCCTTCCTGGAGCACGATGACGCCAACCGCGCGCTCATGGGATCCAACATGCAGCGCCAGGCCGTTCCCCTCATGAAACCGGAGATGCCCCTCATCGGGACGGGGATGGAATCCGTCGTGGCCAGGGATTCCGGCGCCGTGATCACGGCGAAGCGCTCCGGCGTCATCGAAAGTGTCGACGCCGCGAGGATCGTCATCAAGTCCGACGACGGTGAGAAAACCACCTTCGATACCGGTGTGGATATCTACAACATGACCAAATATCAGCGAACCAATCAGGACACCTGCTTCAACCATAAACCCATTGTGAACAAGGGGGAGCGGGTCAAGCGGGGCGACATCATTGCCGACGGTCCGGCCACGGATAACGGGGAGCTCGCCCTCGGCCGGAATGTCATGGTCGCCTTCATGTCCTGGGGCGGATACAACTACGAAGACTCCATCCTGGTGAGCGAGCGCATCGTCAAGGAGGACATCTACACCTCCATCCACATTGAGGAGTTCGAGACGATGGCCCGGGACACGAAGCTCGGGAAAGAGGAAATCACGCGGGACATCCCCAACGTGGGAGAGGACGTGCTCAGGAATCTCGACGAGAGCGGCATTGTCCTTATGGGCGTCTCCGTCAAGCCCGGCGATATCCTCGTCGGGAAGATCACGCCCAAGGGCGAAACCACTCTGTCGCCCGAGGAGAAGCTGCTACGGGCCATCTTCGGCGAGAAGGCGGGCGACGTCCGCGACACTTCTCTGCGCGTTCCCCCCGGTGTGGAGGGGACGGTCATCGACGCGAAGATCTTTACCCGGAAGGGGGCGGAGAAGGATCGGCGGTCCCAGACGATTGAGGAAGACGAAACCCAGAATATCTACAAGGATCGTGATGACGAGATCCGGATCATCAACGACAGCGTCAAGAGCAAGATCGTGAAACTCCTCAAGGGCAAGGTGTCGGCCTCGAGGCTGATGGATGCGAAGAAAAAGAAGATCCTTCTTAAGAAGAGCGAGGTCATCACGGAAGAGGTCCTCTCTAGGATCCCTTTCAAGTACTGGAAGGAAATCTCCCTCCTCAAGGAAGAAACCCTGGAGCAGAATCTCCGCATGATGTTTGAAAACCTCGAGCGGAAGATCGAACTGGTCGAGGCCTTCTTTAATGAGAAGGTCGACAAACTCCGCATGGGCGATGAACTGCCCCCGGGCGTCATCAAGCTCGTCAAGGTCTATGTGGCCATCAAGCGGAAGCTCTCCGTGGGTGACAAGATGGCCGGTCGCCACGGCAACAAGGGCGTTCTCTCCAGGATTCTACCCGAGGAGGATATGCCCTTCTTTGCCGACGGGAGCCCCGTGGATATCATTCTCAACCCCCTGGGCGTTCCTTCCCGAATGAACGTAGGACAAATTCTCGAGACCCACCTCGGATGGGCCGCCCGCGGCCTGGGCGAAAGGATCAACGCCATCATAGAGAAAAAGTTCAGTCTTGAGGGCATCCGACGGGAGCTCAAGAGCATCTATACATCTCAGGAGTTTAATAAGTACGTTGATGGCGCCAGCGAACGGGAGATCCGCAGGTTCATCGGCCGGCTGAAAAAAGGCATCGCCATCGCTACGCCCGTTTTCGACGGTGCGCACGAGGAGCAGATCCGGGACATGCTCAAAGCCGCGGAGCTTCCCCTGTCGGGGCAGACGATCCTCTTCGACGGCCGATCGGGTGAACCCTTCGACCAGAACGTGACCGTCGGAATGATATACATGCTGAAGCTGCATCATCTCGTGGACAACAAGATTCACGCGCGCTCCATCGGACCTTACTCCCTGGTGACGCAACAGCCCCTGGGCGGCAAAGCCCAGTTCGGCGGTCAGCGACTGGGTGAGATGGAGGTCTGGGCGATGGAAGCCTATGGAGCCGCCCACACGCTGCAGGAGTTTTTGACCGTGAAGTCCGATGACGTTGCCGGCCGGACCCGGATCTACGAGGCCATTGTCAAAGGGGAGCATACCCTGGAGCCCGGATTGCCGGAATCCTTCAGCGTCCTCGTTAAGGAGTTGCAGAGCCTCTGCTTGGACGTGGAACTGGTCGAGAGAGAATAAGTCATCGGGAGGGCCCCCCTCTTGCGGGAGCGGGGTTTTGAAGAAGGTTGCAACACCGAGCCGCCTGAGGCGGCCAACTTCAGCACCATAAGGAGAAACACTCAGTGGAAGACATCTACAGCTTTTTTGAAAAACCGAAGGACCCGATTCGCTTCAATGCGATGCGGATGTCCATTGCCTCCCCGGAAAGGATACTTTCCTGGTCGCACGGCGAGGTCAAGAAGCCGGAAACGATCAATTACAGGACCTTCAAGCCGGAGAGAGACGGTCTTTTCTGTGCCAAGATCTTCGGGCCGGTCAAGGATTACGAGTGTCTGTGCGGGCGTTACAAGCGGATGAAGCACCGCGGAGTGGTCTGCGAGAAGTGCGGTGTCGAGGTCATCCAGTCCAAGGTTCGACGGGAAAGGATGGGCCACATCGCCCTGGCGGCGCCGGTGGCGCACATCTGGTTTCTCAAGAGCCTGCCCAGTCGCATCGGCAATGTGCTGGACCTTTCGCTGAAAGAACTGGAGAAAGTCCTCTACTTCGAATCGTGGATCGTGATGGATCCCAAGAACACGCCGCTTCGAAAGAAGGAGCTCCTGACCGAGGAGCGATTCATCGAAGCCCGGGAAAAGTACGGCGCGGACGGTTTTGTAGCGGGCATTGGCGCCGAGTCGGTCCGCAAGCTCCTCGAGGAAATGAACCTCGAGTCGCTCAACACCGAGCTCCGGGCGGAACTGGCGGACGCCTCATCGGACACCAAGCGCAAGAAACTCATCAAGCGGCTCCGTGTCATCGAGGCGCTCCAGAGATCGAAAAACAAGCCCGAGTGGATGATCCTCACCGTTCTGCCCGTCATTCCCCCGGACCTGCGGCCGCTGGTCCCCCTGGAGGGCGGCCGGTTTGCCACCTCCGACCTCAATGACCTCTACCGGCGCGTGATCAACCGCAACAACAGGCTCAAGCGCCTCATGGAGCTCAACGCCCCGGAGATCATCATCCGCAACGAGAAGCGCATGCTCCAGGAGGCCGTGGATGTCCTCTTTGACAACGGCAGGCGGGGCCGCGCTATCACGGGTTCCAACAAGCGACCCCTGCGATCGCTTTCCGACATGCTCAAGGGGAAGCAGGGCCGGTTCCGTCAGAACCTGCTCGGCAAACGTGTGGATTACTCGGGACGGTCCGTTATCACCGTTGGTCCAGACCTTCGCCTCCACCAGTGCGGTCTTCCAAAGAAGATGGCCCTGGAGCTCTTCAAACCCTTCATCTACAACCGTCTCGAGCAGAAAGGCTACGTTACCACGGTGAAGAGCGCCAAGAAAATGGTCGAGCGGGAAACGCCGGAGGTCTGGGATGCCCTGGACGAGGTGGTGCGCGAGTATCCCGTGCTCCTCAACCGTGCACCGACCCTCCACCGGCTCGGGATGCAGGCCTTTGAACCTGTGCTCATCGAGGGCAAGGCCATCCAGCTCCACCCCCTGGTCTGCACGGCCTTCAACGCCGACTTCGACGGGGACCAGATGGCTGTCCACGTCCCGCTTTCTATCGAGTCCCAGGTGGAATCCCGGGTGCTCATGATGTCGACCAACAACATCCTCTCACCGGCTCACGGCAAGCCCATCATCGTGCCCAGCCAGGACATCGTTCTGGGGATTTACTATATGACGAGGTTCCGGACCGGCGCCAGGGGAGAGGGCATGGTCTTTTCCGATCCGGAAGAAGTCCGGCGTGCCTTCGATGCCGGCGAGGCGTCGCTCCATGCGAGGGTCAAGGTACGCATGAACGGCACCCTCAAGGAAACAACGGTGGGCCGGGTGATCCTGTACGAGATTATGCCTCCCGACATCCCCTTCGATGTCATCAACAAGGTGATGAACAAGAAGGAACTGGCCAACCTCGTCGACTTCTGCTACCGCAGTTGCGGAGACAAAGCGACCGTCATCCTGACGGACCGCCTGAAGGACCTGGGTTTCAGGTATGCCACCACCTCCGGCGCCTCCATTTCCATTCAGAACATGGTGATCCCGGAGATCAAGAAAGACATTATCACGAAGGCGGACAAGGACGTCCTGGAGGTTCAGAAGCAATACATGGACGGGCTCATCACCGACGGTGAGCGTTACAACAAGGTCATCGACATCTGGGCACAGGCCACCGAAAAGGTTGCCGATGCCATGCTCACCAGTATCGGCACCCAGGAGCTTTCATCGGCGGAGGGTAAAAAGAAAGTCGAGAGCTTCAACCCCATTTACATGATGGCCGACTCCGGTGCGAGGGGCAGCGCCGCCCAGATCCGGCAGTTGGCCGGCATGAGGGGTCTCATGGCGAAACCCTCCGGAGAAATCATCGAGACACCCATCACGGCCAACTTCAGGGAGGGCCTCACCGTTCTGCAATACTTCATCTCCACCCACGGTGCCCGCAAGGGTCTTGCCGACACGGCCCTCAAGACGGCCAATTCCGGCTACCTGACCCGTCGGCTGGTCGACGTGGCCCAGGACTGCATCGTAACGGAAGAGGATTGCAAGACGATGGACGGCCTTTATGTCCAGGCCCTCATGGAGGGCGGGGAAATCATCGAAACCGCCGGAGAGCGAGTCCTCGGCCGGGTGGCCCTTGAGGACATCAAAGACCCCTTCACCGGGGAGGTCCTGGTCAAGGCCAACGAAGAGATTGACGAATCCCTGGCGGATAAGATCGACCACGCCGGTATTGAAAGGGTCCAGATCCGCTCGGGGCTCACCTGTAAATCCAGGTATGGTGTCTGTGCCAGATGCTACGGCCGCGATCTGTCCCATGGTCATCTCGTGAACATCGGCGAGGCCGTCGGGATCATCGCAGCGCAGTCCATTGGAGAGCCGGGGACACAGCTGACCATGAGAACCTTCCACATTGGTGGGACGGCGAAGTTCGAGGAGCACTCCACGCTGGAAGCCCGGCATGACGGGACCATCAAGTTCGTCAACCTCAACACCGTAAAGGGCCGGGAGGGGGCGCTCGTCGTCATGAGCAGGAACGGCGAAGTCTACGTCCTCGATGATCAGGAAAGGAGTCGCGGCAAATACCCCGTACCCTACGGTGCGCACCTGAAGGTCCGGGAGGGAAAACAGGTCAAGCGCGGCGACCGGATTGCGGAATGGGATCCCTTCTCGATCCCGATCCTCTCCGAAGTGGACGGGACCGTCAAGTTCGGGGATATCGTCGAGGGCCGGACGGTTCAGGAACAGGTGGACGAAGTGACAGGGCTTTCGAGAAAAGTGGTCATGGACTTTTCCGATCCTGATATGCGTCCGAGAATCTCCATCAAGGACAAGGAGGGCAAGACGGCCCGGATCGCCGTCACGCACAGTTACGCCCGGTACCTCCTGTCCGTCGGCGTCAACATTGTCGTCTCCGAGGGGGACAAGGTCATTGCCGGTGACATCATCGCCAAGATCCCGAGGGAGACGACGAAGACGAAGGATATCACCGGTGGTCTTCCCAGGGTGGCAGAACTTTTCGAGGCCAGGAAGCCCAAGGAATTCGCCGTTATATCCGAGATCGATGGGGCCGTTGCCTTCGGGAAGGACGTCAAAGGGCGACGGCGGCTCATCGTGACGCCCGAAGTGGGCGAGAAAAAGGAATACCTCATCTCCAAGGGCAAGCACATCACCGTGCAGGAGGGCGACCGGGTTCAGGCCGGTGACCCGCTCATGGACGGGGCGAGCAATCCCCACGACCTCCTGACGATCAAGGGCGAGAAAGAGCTTGCCCGCTACCTGGTTGACGAAGTGCAGGAGGTCTACCGGCTGCAGGGTGTCAAGATTAACGACAAGCACATCGAAATTATCGTGCGTCAGATGCTCCGGCGGGTCAAGGTCGCCGACCCGGGGGATACCATCTTCCTGTCTGATGAGCAGGTCGAAAAAGTCCGATTTCAGGAGGAAAATGAGCGGGTTCTTGCCAAAGGGGGGCGGCCCGCCGTGGGAGAGCCGATCCTCCTGGGGATCACCAAGGCCTCGCTCAGCACGCAGAGCTTCATCTCGGCAGCCTCCTTCCAGGAGACGACCCGGGTGCTCACCGAAGCGGCCCTGGCCGGCAAGACCGACTACCTGCGGGGGAACAAGGAGAACGTCATCATGGGACGGCTCATCCCGGCAGGCACCGGGCTGCCCATTTATAAGAAGCTGGGCATCCAGGTCGAGGGCGAGGAGGATGAACGAAAACTTCTTCAGAAAAACCTTGACACGGAAGCCACAAATTGATAGAAAACAGAGCTTTCGTCGCCACCCTTTGCGTGGTGAATTTATGACGTTGGAGGCGAAATGCCGACGATCAATCAGCTGATCCGTAAGGGCAGGAAAAAGGTGTTGAAAAAGACAACCGCCCCGGCCCTGGTGTCCTCTCCGCAGAGGCGCGGGGTTTGTGTGAGGGTTTACACCACGACACCCAAGAAGCCCAACTCCGCCCTTCGTAAAGTGGCGAGGGTTCGTCTGACGAGCGGATACGAGGTGACATCTTATATCCCGGGTATCGGCCATAACCTGCAGGAGCACTCTGTTGTCCTGGTTCGGGGCGGCCGCGTGAAGGACCTCCCCGGTGTGCGGTATCACATCGTCCGGGGAACTCTGGATGCCGTCGGGGTTCAGGATCGGAAACAGAGCCGGTCGAAGTACGGGACGAAAAAGTCCAGTTAATCGGGGATCTTAGAATGCCGAGAAGAAGAGTTATCGCTAAGCGCAAGATAACGCCGGATGCCAAATATGGAAGCGAGCTGGTGGCCAAGTTCGTCAACTGCCTGATGAAGAAGGGCAAGAGAAGCACCGCGGAGGGTATCTTGTACGGCGCCTTTAGCGTGATCGAGAAGCGGGCCAAGGAAGCCCCTCTGGCGGTTTTCGAGAAGGCGGTGGAAAACGTGAAACCCCTGATCGAGGTCCGTTCGAGAAGGGTGGGCGGGGCCACCTACCAGGTCCCGACAGAAGTGGCCCCCTCTAGGAAGCTTGCCCTGGCCATGCGCTGGATCATTCTTCACTCGAGGGCCCGGTCCGAGAAGATGTTGAAAGATAAACTCGCCGGCGAGTTTATCGATGCGGCCAACAACCGCGGCGCCTCGGTCAAGAAGAAAGAGGACGTCCATAAAATGGCGGAGGCCAACAAGGCCTTTGCCCATTATCGATTCTAGCGCTCTTTTAAAAGTTGCAGGAACTTGAAACGTGTCCCGGGAGATTCCCCTATCGCATATCCGCAATATCGGCATCATGGCTCATATCGATGCCGGCAAGACGACGCTCACCGAGCGGATCCTGTACTACACGAAGGTGTCTTACAAGATGGGCGAAGTTCATGACGGCACCGCCGTCATGGACTATATGGAACAGGAACAGGAACGGGGCATCACGATTACCTCCGCGGCCACCACGTGCTCGTGGAAGGATCACCGGATCAACATCATCGACACGCCGGGCCATGTGGACTTTACGATTGAGGTTGAACGATCGCTGAGGGTTCTCGACAGTGCCGTGGCCCTCTTCAGCGCCGTGGAAGGTGTGGAACCCCAATCCGAAGCGGTCTGGCGGCAGGCGGACAAATACCGCGTACCGCGGCTTGCCTTCATCAACAAGATGGACCGCGTGGGTGCGGACTTCATGCGGGTCGTGGCGGCGATCCGGGATCGTCTGGGAGCGAATCCAATCCCGGTCCAGATCCCGCTCGGCTCGGAGGAGAAGTTCAGGGGGGTTGTGGACCTCATTGGCATGGAGGCCATCACCTACGACAAGGATGTCAAGGGGACCGAGTATTCGGCGGGTCCCATTCCACCGGAGTTTCTGGAAGAGGCAAAGAGCCAGCGTGAGAAGATGATCGAGTCCCTTTCCGATCTGGACGAGGACTTGATGAAAAAATATTTAAGTGAAGAAGCTCTTTCACAGGAAGAAATCCGCGGGGCGATCCGCAACCTGACCCGGTCCATGAAGGTCATCCCGGTTCTCTGCGGCTCGGCCTTCAAGAACAAGGGCATTCAGCTCCTGCTGGACGCGGTGGTGCAGTTGATGCCTTCGCCGCTGGACATGCCACCGGTGGTGGGAAGAGATATCCGGACCGCCGACCGCGACATCGTGAGGGAAGCCAGCGACGATGCACCCTTCGCTGCCCTGGCCTTCAAGATTTTGACTGATCCCTTTGTGGGACAGCTCACTTTTTTTCGGATGTACTCCGGGGTGCTGAAGGCGGGCTCTTACATTTACAATGCTTCCAAGGACAAACGGGAAAGAGTCGGACGCCTTCTCAAGATGCACGCCAACAAGCGTGAGGACATCAAGGAAGCCCGGACCGGAGACATTGTCGCCGCCGTGGGATTGAATTATACCGCCACGGGGGACACACTCTGCGACCAGGCTCACCCGTTGAAACTCGAGACCCTCGAGTTTCCGGAGCCCGTCATCGCGATTGCCATCGAGCCCAAGACGAAGACGGACGAGGAGAAGATGGACATCGCGCTCCAGAAGATTGCCCGGGAGGACCCCTCTTTCAAGGTCCGGGTTGACCGGGAAACGGGCCAGACGCTCATTTCAGGCATGGGGGAGCTTCACCTGGAGATCATCGTGGACAGGCTCTCCAGGGAGTTCGGTCTCGGGGCCAACATTGGAAACCCCCAGGTGGCCTACAAGGAGACCATCCGCAAGCCGGTACGGGCGGAAGGAAAGTACGTCAAGCAGTCCGGCGGACGCGGGCAGTACGGCCATGTGTGGATCGAAATCGAGCCCAACGAGCCGGGCCGGGGCCTCACCTTCGAGAACAAGATCATCGGCGGTGTCATCCCGAAGGAATTTATCCCGGCCGTGGGAAAGGGCATCCAGGAAGCCATGGAAGAGGGGGTGCTGGCCGGGTATCCGATGGTGGATCTGAAGGTCCGGCTGACGGACGGGTCCTATCATGAGGTGGACTCTTCGGAACTGGCTTTCAAGATCGCCGCCTCCATGGCACTCAAAAGCGGTGCCAAGCGCGGCCACCCGGTGCTGCTGGAACCGATCATGTCCGTGGAAGTCGTTGTTCCCAAGGACTATCTGGGCGATGTGATCGGACACCTGACCTCCCGGCGGGGTAAGATCGTGAGTATCGACTCCCGACCGGGGTCGGAGGCGGTCAACGCGGAGGTGCCGCTCGCCGAGATGTTCGGGTATGCGACCGACTTGAGGTCCAAGACTCAGGGGCGGGCCACTTACTCCATGCAGTTTCTTTGCTACAACGCCGTATCGGGGGAGCTGGCGAAGGAGATCATTCATACGAGAACAACCGACACAGGGGGCAAGAAGAAATAACAACTGATTCATCTTTTTGATTGCAAGGAGGTAGATGGAGATGGCTAAGAAAAAATTTGAGAGGACAAAGCCGCACGTAAACATCGGGACGATCGGGCATGTCGATCACGGGAAGACCACGTTGACCGCTGCCATCACGAAGCACCTCTCCAAAAAAGGTCTCGCGCAGTACTATTCCTTCGATATGATTGACAACGCGCCCGAAGAAAAGGAACGGGGCGTGACGATCAATGTCGCTCACGTGGAGTATGAGACCGACAAAAGACACTATGCCCACGTGGATTGCCCCGGGCACGCGGACTATATCAAGAACATGATCTCCGGAGCAGCGCACATGGACGGCGCCATCCTGGTCGTGGCCGCATCGGAAGGTCCCATGCCGCAGACAAGAGAGCACATCCTCCTTGCAAGACAGGTTCAGGTCCCCGCCATGGTTGTTTTCCTCAACAAGGTTGACCTTGTCGATGATCCCGAGCTGCTCGATCTCGTCGAGCTCGAGCTCCGGGAACTTCTGAGCAAGTACGAGTTTCCCGGCGACAAGACCCCGATCATCCGGGGGTCGGCTCTGAAGGCCCTCGAGACGGACGATATCAAATCGGCAGACGCGAAGTGCGTTTTTGAACTGATGGACGCCGTGGACGCCTTTATTCCCGAGCCCACCCGTGATCTGGACAAGCCCTTCCTCATGCCCATCGGCGACGTTTTCAGCATCTCCGGCCGCGGAACCGTTGTGACGGGCAGGGTGGATCGCGGCATTATCAAGACCGGTGAGGAAGTGGAAGTCGTCGGCATCCGGCCGACCTTCAAGACGGTATGCACGGGCGTGGAAATGTTCCGCAAGACGCTGGACGAAGGCCGTGCGGGTGACGATATCGGCGTTCTCCTCCGGGGGACCAAGCGGGAAGAAGTGGAAAGAGGCCAGGTGGTGGCCAAACCCGGCTCCATCACGCCTCACACGAAGTTTAAGGCCTCGGTTTACGTCCTGACGAAAGAAGAGGGCGGGCGTCACACCCCCTTCTTCAGCGGCTACCGGCCCCAGTTCTATTTCAGAACGACGGACGTGACGGGTGTGGTGACCCTCCCCGAGGGTATCGAGATGGTGATGCCCGGTGACAACGTGGCCATGGAAATCCATCTCATCACGCCCATCGCCATGGAGCAGGGACTTCGATTCGCCATCCGGGAAGGTGGGAAAACCGTCGGTGCCGGTGTGGTGGGTACGATTATTGAGTAAATTCATCTTCGAGTAAGCGGGATATGGCTGAGCAAAAGATAAGAATTCGACTGAAGGCGTATGACTACAAGTTGCTCGATCGGTCTGCGGAAGACATCGTGGACACGGCGAAGAGAACAGGGGCGCGCGTTGCGGGCCCCATTCCGCTTCCGACGGTCATCAACAAGTACTGCGTGAACCGGTCTCCCCACGTGGACAAGAAATCCCGGGAGCAGTTCGAGGTTCGAACCCACAAGAGGATCATTGACATTATCGAACCGACGCAGGCCACCGTGGACGCCCTGATGAAACTGGATCTCTCCGCCGGCGTGGATGTCGAGATCAAGCTGTAAGGAAACCGCAAACATGGAGATGGATTTGAGCGTTGAATCCGTCTCCTGTTTTTTTGATTTTCTGTGAGATTGCAGGGCTTATGGGAACAGGATTGATTGGCAAGAAACTGGGCATGACACAGATCTTCGGTGACGATGGCGTGGCCATACCTGTCACGGTCATCGAGGCCGGGCCCTGTGTGGTGATGCAAAAGAAGAAGCAGGGGACCGACGGATACGACGCCGTTCAGCTCGCCTTCGGGCGGAAAGGGCAGAAGAACGTGACCAAACCCCTGCAGGGGCATCAGAACAAGGTCAACAAGGGCTTCTTTCGCGTGCTTCGTGAATTCAGGATATCGGCCCCCGACGCTTTCGAACTAGGCCAGGAATTGACGGCCGGGATGTTTAAAGTCGGCGACTTTGTTGATGTGACGGGGACCACGAAAGGCCGTGGATTTGCCGGCGGTGTCAAGCGGCATGGATTCCAGGGCGGCAAGGCCTCTCACGGCTCCATGTTCCACCGGGCACCCGGTTCCATCGGAGCGAGCGCCTATCCCTCCAGGGTCTTCAAGGGAAAGCGCCTGCCGGGTCATATGGGCGATGAGCGGAAAACGGTCCAGAATCTCCGGGTGATCGGGGTGAGGTCGGAGAGCAACGTTATTCTGGTCAAAGGAGCCATCCCGGGCAGCAAGAACGGGATCGTCCTGATCCAGAAAGCGGTCAAAAAATCCTAACGGATATCAACCTGGAGCGTATCGGACATGCCGGTTTTAGCAGTATACGATATCGAAAAGAACAAGGTTTCCGAAGTGGAGCTCCGCAAGGACATCTTCGGGGCGGAAGTCAAAAAGGACCTTATTTACGAGGTGGTGAGGCGGCAGCTCGCCTGCCGCAGGGCCGGGACCCACTCGACGAAGCGGCGCGGAGAGGTCAAAGGCGGCGGCCGCAAGCCCTGGCGACAGAAGGGCACGGGCCGGGCCCGCGCGGGTACGATCCGGTCCCCCTTGTGGCGCGGCGGCGGCATTGTTTTCGGTCCCCATCCCCGGGATTATGCCTATTCGGTCCCCAAAAAGATGCGAAAAGCGGCGCTCATCTCGGCGCTCAGCATGAAGGTCATTGAAGAGAAGATCGTGGTTCTTCGGGATTTTCCGATGGCAGGGATCAAGACCAAGACATTCAAGGAGGTTCTCGAGCGTTTCGGACTTAAAAAGACCCTCTTTGTGCTGGACAAAGCGGACCCGGTGCTTGAGAAATCCTCAAGGAACCTGAGGGACGTGAAGATGATGCGATCGGAGGGGATCAACGTCTACGATCTTCTGAAGTATGACCATCTGGTCCTCATGGAACCCTCCATCAAAGTGATAGAAGGGGCGTTGTCAGCATAATGGAAATCTATCAGATCATCAAAAGACCGCTCGTGACGGAAAAAACTACTCTCGCCAAGGAAACGAACAAGTACTACTTCGAAGTCGACCGGCGGGCCAACAAAATTGAGATCGGGCAAGCGGTGGAGAAACTCTTCAAGGTCAAGGTGATCAACGTCAGGACCATGAATATGACCGGCAAGAAAAAGCGAGTGGGACGGGTCCTGGGCCGAAAGCGCGACTGGAAAAAGGCCATGGTCACCCTGGCCCCCGGGAGCAGCATCGAGATCTTCCAGAAAGTGTAAGGACTTAAAACATGGCGATCAGGAGCTACAAACCGACATCACCGGGCAGGCGTTTTCAGACCGGGTTCACCTTCGGTGAGGTGACCAGGACGGTACCGGAAAAAAGCCTGGTGCGTCCCTTGAAGAGAACGGGCGGCAGGAACAACTATGGCCGCGTGACCTGCTGGCACATGGGTGGCGGCCATAAGCGAATGTACCGGCTCGTCGATTTCCGGCGGGACAAAAAGGACGTTGAGGCCGTGGTCAAAAGCATCGAATATGACCCGAACCGATCATCCCGGATCGCCCTTCTCAGCTATCGGGATGGAGAGAAACGCTACATCCTCGCGCCGATGAATATGGCCGTCGGCGATGTGATCATCAGCAGCGATTATGCGGATATCAAACCAGGAAACACCATGCCGCTGCGCAATATGCCGATGGGATCTCTCATTCACAACCTGGAACTCAAGGTGGGTAAAGGGGCCCAGATGATCCGCTCGGCGGGAACCTACGGGCAGGTCATGGCCAAGGAAGGCGCTTACGCCCAGGTCCGCCTTCCGTCGGGAGAAGTGAGAAAGGTTCACCTCGACTGCAAGGCGACCGTCGGGCAGGTGGGCAATATCGAGCATGAAAACATCAGTATCGGAAAGGCCGGACGGAACCGCTGGCTGGGCAAGAAGCCCCATAACCGCGGTGTCGCCATGAACCCGGTCGATCACCCTATGGGTGGCGGTGAAGGGAAATCGTCGGGCGGCCGTCATCCCTGTACGCCTTGGGGTGTACCCACGAAGGGATACAAGACGAGAAAGAACAAAACGTCTGACAAATACATCGTGAAGAAAAGGGGTTAAGCGGTGGCGCGTTCGATTAAAAAAGGCCCTTATGTGGAGGCGAAGCTTCTGGAAAAAGTCAGGCGGGCGGAGGCGTCAGGCGATCGCAGTGTCATCAAGACCTGGTCCCGCCGGTCCACGGTCGTCCCCGAAATGATCGGGTTTACCTTTGCCGTTCATAACGGCAAGAAATTCATCCCCGTCTTCGTCACGGAAAACATGGTGGGGCACAAACTGGGCGAGTTCGCCCCCACGAGGACTTTTTACAGCCATGCGGGGGACCGCAAGTCCAAAGTGAAGAAGTAAAGGCAGGTTTCGAGGAACCATGGAAACAAGAGCTGTGGCCAGATTTGTTCGTATTTCACCCCAGAAGGTAAGGCTGGTGGTGGACCTCATCCGGGGCAAGAAGGTCGAAGAAGCTGACCGCGTGCTGGCGTTCACGCGCAAGCGTGCCGCGGGAATGGTACGGAAAGTCCTGAAGTCTGCGCTGGCCAATGCCACGAACAACCCCAACATCGATGAAAAAATTCTTTACGTCAAGGACGTCTATGTGGATCAGGGTGCTTCCTGGAGGCGATGGCGGGCCAGAGCCATGGGGAGGGCAGCCCAGATCAAAAAGAGAACGAGCCACATCACCGTGGTCCTTTCAGAGTAGTCGCATTGAGGGAGGTAGAGACTTGGGTCAGAAGGTCAATCCGATCAGTTTGAGGTTAGGTATCGTCAAGACGTGGAGTTCAAAGTGGTTTTCTGAGAAGAGCTTCAGTGAACTCCTTCACCAGGACATCAAAATCCGGCAGTACATCAAGGAAAAGCTCTATCACGCCGGTATATCCAAGGTGGAGATCGAGAGGGCCGCTGACAAAGCCAAGATTAACATTTACGCCGCACGTCCCGGCATCATCATCGGGAAAAAGGGAGCGGAAATCGAGAAACTGAAGAAAGACCTCGAGGCCTTCACAAAGGGGGAGGCCATCATCAATATCCTGGAGGTGCGTAAGCCGGAGATTGATGCACAACTCGTGGCTGAAAATGTGGCCCTTCAGCTCGAAAGAAGGGTTGCCTTCCGGCGGGCCATGAAAAAGGGGGTGCAGTCCGCCCTGAAGTTCGGTGCCAAGGGCATACGGATCACCTGTGCGGGGAGACTCGGCGGCGCCGAGATGTCCAGAACGGAATGGTACCGGGAAGGCAAGGTTCCCCTTCACACACTGAGGGCGGATATCGATTACGGCCTGGCCGAGGCCCGGACGACTTATGGCTTGATCGGCGTCAAAGTGCTCATCTATCACGGCGATGTCCTGCCGGACAAGAAGAGCACCGTGGCCTGAGGCTTCACGGGAGCCTTTGCTGAAGAGGAGTTCATGAAAGCATGTTGACACCAAAGAGGGTTAAGTACCGCAAGATGCAGAAGGGCCGGATGGGCGGTAAGGCCATCAAGGGATGCCGCGTGGAGTTCGGCACCTTCGGTCTCCAGTCGACGGAGCCCGGTCGGATCACGGCGCAGCAAATCGAAGCGGCCCGTATTGCCATGACCCGGCACATCAAGCGCGGGGGGCGGATCTGGATCCGGATTTTCCCCCATAAATCCTTCACGAGGAAGCCGGCCGAAACACGCATGGGTAAAGGGAAAGGCCCCCCGGAGGGATGGGTTGCCTTCGTGAAGCCTGGAACGGTGATGTACGAGATGGAGGGTGTGACCCGGGAGGTGGCTCGCGAGGCCTTCCGGCTGGCCGCCCACAAACTACCTGTGGGCACCAAGTTCGTCTTGAGGAATTTATTTGATGAAGACTAAAGAGATAAGAGATCTCAGCGTCGATGAACTGAAACAGAAGGAACGGGATCTGGTGGATGAACTCTTCCGGTTGAAGGTCAGGCACGCGACGGGCCAGCTGGATTCTTCGGCCATGATGAAGCATGTGAGAAAAGATATCGCCCGCATCAAGACCGTTTTGAAGGAAAGGGAGATTCGAGGTTAGATATGGAGTCACGGGGCAATAAGAGGACCGTTCAGGGCTGGGTCGTCAGCAACAAGATGGATAAAACCATTGTGGTCCGTTCAGAGAGGCAGGTCAAGCATGCGGCCTTCCAAAAGTACATTCGGAAGATCAAGAAGTACAAGGCCCATGACGAGAAGAACGCCTGCAACATCGGCGACAAGGTCCTCATCGAAGAATCCCGTCCTCTGAGCCGGGACAAGCGGTGGAGGGTCAGGGAGATTCTCGAGAAGGCGAAGTAGTCCCCGCCTGCACCCGGAAAAACCGGCGGTGAGATCGGAGTGTTGGTTATGATACAGATGCGAACCATATTGAACGTGGCGGACAATTCCGGAGCGAAAAGGGTCAGCTGTATCGGTGTGCTCGGTGGTTCGCGAAAGCGATTTGCCACGGTGGGGGACGTCATCACGGTCTCGGTGAAGGAAGCGATCCCCAATTCGAAGGTCAAGAAAGGGGACGTCATGCGGGCCGTGGTGGTCCGGACCGTCAAGGAAGTGAGGCGCCTCGACGGGTCTTTCCTCAGGTTCGACGATAATTCCGTGGTGCTGATCAACAACCAGATGGAGCCCGTCGGAACACGCATATTCGGCCCTGTGGCCAGAGAGCTGCGTGCGAAGCAGTTTATGAAAATCATCTCCCTTGCCCCGGAGGTTATATAGGAAGGAACTCGAGGGATTCAAATGCAGAAGATCAAGTTGAAAAAAGGAGATGTCGTGAAGGTCCTTGCCGGCAAGGAACAGGGAAAGTCCGGCAAGATCCTGAAATTCTCCAAGGACAGGACACGGGCCTACGTCGAGAAGCTCAGCATGGTCAAGAGGCACCAGCGGCCCGACGCGAAGGGAAAAGGGGGCATCGTGGAGAAGGAAGGGGCCATACACATGTCCAACCTGGCCCTGGTCTGCCGCAAGTGCAACACTGTGGCCCGTGTTGGATACCGGGTACTGGAAGACGGCAGGAAAGTCCGCGTTTGTAAAAAGTGCCAAGAGATGCATGATGAGTAGGCCGAGGAACAACCAATGGCAAGACTGAAAGAACACTACAGCAAAACCGTCGTCCCCGCGATGATGGAGAAGTTCAAGTATAAGAATGTCATGGAGGTCCCCAAACTGGAGAAAATCATCCTGAACATGGGCGTGGGCGAAGCGATCCAGAACATCAAGATTCTCGACGGCGCCGTCCAGGAACTCGCCATGATATCGGGACAGAAGCCGGTCATCACGAAGGCGAAGAAGTCGATCGCCACCTTCAAGCTTCGCAAGGGAATGCCCATCGGCTGCACGGTCACGCTGAGGAAGGAAAGGATGTACGAATTCTATGACCGGCTGGTGAATGTGGCGCTGCCAAGAATCCGGGACTTCAGGGGCATCCCCCCCAACTCCTTCGACGGTCGGGGAAATTTCGCCATGGGGATCCGGGAGCAGTTCATTTTCCCGGAGATCGAATATGACAAGATCGAGAAAGTCAAAGGGTTGAACATCGTTGTTGTGACGACAGCGAAAACGGATGATGAAGCGAGGCATTTGCTTTCCCTCATGGGCATGCCCTTCAGGAGCTAGCCCTTAACGGTGCGGATGGAGGAACCGACTTGGCGAAGAAATCCCTGATTGCAAAGACGAAGAGGACGCAGAAATTCAAGGTCAGAGAATACAATCGCTGCCCGCTCTGCGGCAGACCCAGGGCTTATTACCGTAAGTTCGACATGTGCAGGCTCTGCTTGAGAAAATATGCATCCCACGGGCAGATCCCCGGGGTGATCAAATCCAGCTGGTAAGGACTTTCAGGAGAAAGACTATGGGAATGACGGATCCAATCGCAGATATGTTGACGAGAGTCCGGAACGCCAATCGGAAGAAATTCAAGAGCACCGACACCTCACTTTCGAGAATGAATCTGGAAATTGCCAAGGTTCTGAAGAAGGCGGGATATATTCAGGGATTCGACATCAAGAAAGATCAGAACAAAAGGGAAATCCTGAGGGTTTATCTCAAGTATTCGGATTCGAAAGAAAACATCATCCGGGGGATTGAGCGGGTGAGCAAGCCCGGGCGCCGTATTTATGTGCAGGGCGACAGCATCCCCAAGGTCCTCAACGGTTACGGTGTCGCTATTCTCTCCACCTCCAAGGGGATCATGACGGACCGGGAGGCCAGGGAGCTCAACGTCGGTGGAGAGATTCTCTGCAACGTCTGGTAGGACCGGCGGCGCAGAATATGTTTTCATTGGAGAGCAATTCATGTCAAGAATCGGCAAAAAACCTATTCCCATTCCGGCCAATGTGAAGGTCAACAGTAAGAAGACGGAGATCATCGTGGAGGGCCCGAAGGGGAGCCTCTCCATGAGGCTGCCCGGGGAAATCGACGTGACCCAGGATGCCGGCACCATCGTCCTCAAGAAGCTCGTCGATAATCGCAGAGGAAGATCCCTTTACGGCCTGACACGGACCCTGATCCATAACATGGTCACGGGGGTCAGTGCCGGGTTTCAGAAAAACCTGGAGATCGCCGGGGTGGGGTACCGTGCGGAACTGACCGGCAGCGATCTGCTGAAACTGTATATCGGTTTTTCCACGCCCGTGGAGTACAGGCTTCCCAAGGGGATTGCCGTCAAGATCGAGAAGCAGGTCAACTTAACCCTGACGGGGATCGACAAGGAACTGGTCGGCCGCGTGGCCGCCGAGATCCGCAGTCTCAAGAAACCGGAACCCTACAAGGGAAAGGGTGTCAAATATGCCGGAGAGAGGGTTCGCAGAAAGGTCGGCAAGTCTGCCGGCGCCTAAAGGGGCCGTGTAACCGGCAGAGCATCACACAGGAAGGCGAAAACAGTGATCGGTAAAACCAAGAAGATCAAGAAGATTAGAGAGAAGAGAAAGAAAAGGGTGAGGGGTAAGATCTCGGGGACATCGGATTATCCCCGGATTGCGGTTTTCAGGAGTACCAGCCATATCTATGCGCAGGCCGTCGATGACGATGCCGGGCAGACGGTGGTGTCGGCCTCGACGCTCAGCAAGGAACTGAAGGGCAAACTCGGCGGTATGAAGAAAATCCAGGCAGCCGCCGAAGTGGGAAAGCTTCTGGCGAAGCGCCTCAAGGACAAAAACATCCAGAAGGCCGTTTTTGACCGGGGGGCTTTTCTCTATCACGGAAGGGTCAAAGCGCTGGCAGAGGCGGCGAAGGAAGCAGGCCTGAAGATATAATCGAAGGGCCTTCATTTCATTGAGGGGTAAGATCATTGGAGAGAAAAGAATTTGAAGGAACGGAACTGCTGGACAGGGTTGTCGCCATCAACCGGACGGCCAAGGTCGTGAAAGGTGGCCGGCGATTCCGGTTCAGCGCCATTGTCGTCGTCGGTGACGGCAAGGGGTCGGTCGGCATGGGTCTCGGTAAGGCGAACGAAGTCCCGGAGGCGATTCGAAAGGGCATGGAGAAGGCCAGAAAGAGCATGGTTCACGTCTCGGTCATCAACCGGACCATCCCCTACGAGATTGTCGGCCAGTTCGGCGCCGGACGGGTTCTGCTGAAACCGGCCTCCGAGGGAACGGGTCTTATTGCCGGTGGTGCCGTCCGGGCCGTTCTGGAGGTGGCCGGCGTTCACAACATCCTGACCAAGTGTCTCGGTTCACACAATCCCCACAATCTGGTGAAGGCAACCCTGGAGGGACTTCGTCGTCTGAAGAGTCCCGTTGAGGTGGCCATGTTGAGGGGCAAGGAAATATCGGAGATATAGGCGAAGGAGCGTCTCGTGGCAAAGAAGCTCAAAATCAAGCTGGTGAAAAGCTACATCGGAAGGCCGGAAAAACACAGGAAGGTTCTTCGCGGTATGGGGCTCCAGAAGCTCAACAGAACCGTTCTTCTTAAGGATACGCCGGAAATTCGGGGGATGATCAACAAGGTTTCCCACCTTCTGTCCGTGGTGGAGATAGAGGTGAGCGAGAAATGAAACTCAATGAATTGAAACCGCCGCGGGGTTCCAGGCGGAAGAGGAAGAGAATCGGTCGGGGAGACGGATCGGGTCACGGCCAAACGGCGACCAAAGGCGCCAAGGGGCAGAAAGCACGGTCCGGCCCAGGCATCAAGGCGGGATTCGAAGGCGGCCAGATGCCTCTCTCGAGACGGCTGCCCAAGCGGGGCTTCAGAAACCTGTTCAGAAAAAACATCATCGTCGTCAATCTGGGGCAGCTAGGCCCCTTTACCGGCGGCGCCACCGTGGATCCCGATGCCCTCCTCGAGCAGGGCATCATCAAGAAGGTCGGGGACGGTGTGAAGATCCTGGGAAAGGGAGTCCTCGATCGTCCCCTCAAGATCAAGGCCCATGCCGTCAGCAGCGGGGCGCGGGAAAAGATCGAATCAGCGGGCGGATCCGTTGAGGTGATTTGATTTGTTAAGCGGATTCAAGAATATACCCAAGATACCGGAGTTGCAGAAGAGGATTTTCATGACCTTTCTTCTGCTCGGCGTCTACCGGATCGGGACCCACGTGCCGACGCCCGGTATCGACAACAAGGCTCTTGCCGCCTTCTTCGACATGGCCAAAGGGTCGCTGCTGGGGCTCTTTGACATGTTTGCGGGCGGTGCCCTGAGCAATCTCTCCGTTTTTGCACTGGGGATCATGCCTTACATCAGCGCTTCGATCATCCTTCAGCTCCTTACCATTGCCATTCCCCACCTGGAGAGGCTTTCGAAGGAGGGGGAGGTCGGCCGGAGAAAGATTACCCAGTACACCCGTTACGGAACCGTGATCCTGAGCCTGATTCAGGGGTTCGGTATCGCCGTGGGGCTTGAAAACATGGCGGGACCCACGGGGGCTTCCATCGTCATGGAGCCCGGCTGGGGCTTCAGGTTTATGACCGTCATCACGCTCACCGCCGGGACGTCCTTTATCATGTGGCTGGGTGAGCAGATCACCGAACGCGGCATCGGAAACGGCATCTCGCTGATCATCTTTGCGGGGATTGTCTGCCGGGGCCCGGCGGGCCTTCTGGGCACCTTCCGTCTTGTCTCGACGGGAGAGATGGGGATCATCTTCGTCGCTTTTCTCTTCCTCTTCATGGTGGCGGTGGTGGGTTTCATCGTCTTTGTGGAAAGCGGTCAGAGAAGGATTCCCGTGCAGTATGCGAAGCGGATCGTCGGCCGCAAGATGTACGGCGGCCAGACCACGCACCTCCCACTGAAAGTGAACACAGCCGGCGTGATTCCGCCGATCTTTGCTTCCTCGATTATCATGTTCCCGGCGACGATTGCCAATTTTGTTCCTCATCCCTGGATGCAGGCGGTGTCGGATTATCTGCGGCCCGGTGCCTTTATCTACGAAGCGACCTATGTCGCCTTCATTGTCTTTTTCTGCTTCTTCTACACGGCCGTTGTTTTTAACCCCATCGACGTGGCGGACAACATGAAGAAGTACGGCGGTTTTGTCCCCGGCATCCGTCCGGGCAAAAAAACGGCAGAGTACATCGATCACGTGCTGAGCCGGCTGACCTTCGGGGGCGCCATTTACGTGTCGCTGGTCTGTGTGCTGCCCAGCATTCTGATGGTGTATATGAACGTGCCTTTTTATTTCGGAGGGACGGCACTTCTCATCGTCGTGGGGGTTGCCCTCGACACGGCCGGGCAGATCGAAACCCATCTTCTGGCCCGCCAGTACGAGGGATTTTTGAAAAAAGGACGGCTGGCCAGGAGGCGGTAGACCCGGGGGAAGCCCCCTGGAGGATCTCTGGCATGGTTATTTTGAAATCTCCCGAGGAGATCCGAAAGCTGAGAGGGAATAACCTCATCGTCGCTCAGATTCTCGAGGCGTTGAAAAAAATCATCCGGCCGGGCGTGACCACGTTTGAGCTGGATCGGTATTGCGAGGAACTGACACTTCAAAAGGGGGCGAAGCCGGCTTTCAAGGGATACAGGGGATATCCCTTCTCACTTTGTACCTCGGTGAACGAGGAAGTCGTTCACGGGATGCCGTCGGATCGCAAGCTCCGGGAAGGGGACATCGTCAGCCTCGATTTCGGCATCTATCATCAGGGGCTTTACGGGGATGCAGCCGTGACCGTTCCCGTCGGCGAGGTCTCCGACGAGGCTGGAAGGCTGATGCGGGTGACGGAAGAAGCCCTCTACAAGGCCATTGAGCAGACGAGAGCCGGAAACCGGCTCGGGGATATATCGGCGGCCATTCAGAATCACGTGGAAGCTGCCGGATACTCCGTTGTCCGGGACCTGGTGGGTCACGGTATCGGCCGGTCCCTCCACGAGGATCCCCAGGTGCCCAACTATGGGAGGGAGGGCAGAGGCATCGAGTTGAGACCCGGCATTGTTCTGGCCATTGAACCCATGGTCAATGCCGGAACCTATGCTGTGAAGGTGCTTCAGGACGGGTGGACCGTCGTAACCGCTGACGGAAAACTGTCGGCACATTTTGAGCATTCCGTGGCCATCACGGAGAACGGCCCATTCATTCTGAGCCGGATCGACGGAAAGCCGGATTAAGTTGCGGGAGGCGTGTCGGCAGGGTTTGTTGAACGGCGATCGGGGACAGGATTGTATGCCGAAGGAAGAACCCATTCAGGTTGAAGGAACAGTCGTAGAGACGCTTCCCAACGCCATGTTTCGGGTGGAACTCGAGAACGGTCACCGCGTGCTGGCTCACATATCAGGCAAGATGCGGATGCACTTCATTAAAATTCTGCCCGGCGACAGGGTGACCGTTGAGCTTTCGCCCTATGATTTGACGCGAGGAAGAATCGTATACCGCTCCAAATAGGCTCCGGGCGGCGTGACAGGAGAAAAGGACATGAAGGTCAGGTCTTCAGTGAAAAAAATATGTGACAAGTGCAAGATCATCAAGCGCCACGGCGTCGTCCGGGTGATCTGCGAAAATCCAAAGCACAAGCAGAGACAGGGATAATAATCCATCAGAACTTAAGGAGGCTCATCGGTGGCAAGGATCGCGGGTGTTGATTTACCAAAGAACAAAAGGATGGAGATCGCGCTGACCTATATTTACGGCATCGGAAGGTCCGCGTCGCAGGACATCCTTCGCAAAGCCGGGGTCGATGTTGACACGAAGACGGATCGCCTCACGGACTCGGAGGTGACGGCCATCAGGAATATCATTGACAAGGATCATAAGGTCGAGGGGGATCTCCGCCGGGAGGTGTCCATGTCGATCAAGCGGCTGATGGATGTCGGAACCTACCGCGGCCTGAGGCACCGCAAGGGTCTTCCTGTTCGGGGGCAGAGAACCCACACGAATTCCCGCACCAGGAAGGGACCGAGGCGGTCCATTGCCGGCAAGAAGAAATAGAGCGGTTTTCGGATTCGGGAGGATAAATGGCAGGTCCACGAAAGTCAGGGAAACGAAAAGAGAAAAAAAGCGTGCCGGAGGGCATCGCCCACATCCAGTCGACCTTTAACAACACCATCGTGACGATCACGGATCTGAGCGGCAATGTCCTCGCATGGTCCTCGTCCGGCATGGAGGGTTTTAAGGGTTCGAGAAAGGGGACGCCTTTTGCGGCGCAGATGGCCGCAGAGAGTGCGGTCCGGAAGGCCAAAGAACACGGCGTGCGCAGCGTTCGGGTGTACGTCAAGGGACCCGGGTCGGGGCGGGAGTCGGCGCTTCGGGCCCTGCAGGCCGCAGGGCTCAACATCAGCGTGATCAGGGATGTCACGCCCATCCCTCACAACGGCTGCCGGCCGCCCAAGAGACGAAGGGTCTAACACCTGCGGGAATGAGTAACCGCAGGAATGAGAATGACAAGCAAGATGGAGGAGTAATTTGGCAAGATATCGTGGTTCGGTTTGCAGAATGTGCCGCAGGGAAGGGCTGAAACTGTTCTTCAAAGGAGACCGGTGCTATACGGAAAAGTGTGCCTTCGAGAGGCGGGGGTACGCCCCGGGAGAACACGGACACTCCCGCAAGAAATTTTCCGATTACGGAACCCAGCTTCGTGAAAAGCAGAAACTCAAACGGATGTTCGGCCTCCTCGAGAAACAATTCAGGGGTTATTTCGTAAAGGCCGACCAGAAGAAGGGGATCACCGGTACGACCCTTCTCGTTTTTCTTGAGTCGAGACTGGACAACATGGTGTATCGGATAGGCTTCGCGACGTCGAGAACGGAGGCAAGGCAATTTGTGCGGCACGGCCATTTCAAGGTGAACGGAAGAAAGGTCAACATCCCGTCCTTCCTGATCAAGAAAGGGGATGTGATCGAGCTGAGGGAGAAGAGTAAAAAAGTACTCCCGATCCTGGAGTCTATGGAAACCGTGGCCAGGCGAGGTGTTCCGTCGTGGCTGGAACTGGACAAGGAGAATTTTAGGGGTGTCGTGAAAGCGCTGCCTACGCGGGATGATATCACGATGCCGATCCAGGAGCAGCTGGTCGTTGAGCTGTACTCCAAGTAACAGCAAAACCATAGGAAAAGGCATATGCAGAGAAACTGGCGCAGTCTGATCAGACCCAAGCGGATTGAGGTTGACGAAAAAACCCGTACCCGATTATACGGGGAGTTCACCTGTCAGCCTCTGGAGAGGGGCTTCGGGATTACCCTCGGGAATGCCCTGAGGAGAATTCTTCTGTCCTCCATCCACGGTGCCGCCATTGTTTCCGTGAAGATCGACAAGGTCCTTCACGAGTTTTCGACCGTTACGGGGATGAAGGAAGATGTGACGGATTTCATCCTGAATTTGAAGGGGATCCGTCTGAAGCTGAATCAGGATGGCCCGAAAACCATCCGTCTCGATGTGGCCAGGGAAGGCGTCGTCACCGCCGGTGACATTACCGTCGATCCGACGGTGGAGATCATGAACCCGGAGCAATATCTCTGCACGCTGGCGGGCAACGCAAAGCTCAAGGCGGAGATGGTTGTGAGGATAGACAAGGGCTACGTGGCCGCCAAGCGTGAGCGTGACGCCGATCAGCCCGAGGGGACGATCAACATCGATGCCTCCTTTTCCCCGATCAAGAAGGTCAGCTACACGGTGACCCATGCCAGAGTCGGCCAGATCACCGATTATGATCGTCTGATACTGGAGGTATGGACCGATGGCAGCGTCCTGCCCGAGGATGCCGTTGCCTACGCAGCCAAGATCCTGAAGGAGCAGCTCGATATCTTCATCAACTTCGAAGAGATGGAGGAGGCGAAGGAGCCCGAACAAATCAAGGAAACGGAGATGATCAATGAGAATCTTTTCAAGAGCGTCGACGAGCTTGAACTCTCCGTCCGGTCCGCCAACTGCCTGAAAAACGCGGGCATCCACCTCATCGGAGAACTGGTCCAGAAAACGGAAGCCGAGATGCTGAAGACAAGGAATTTCGGACGGAAATCCCTCAACGAAATCAAGGAGATTCTTTCGGAAATGGGACTTTCTCTCGGCATGAAAATCGATTTTCCGGTTCGTAAGGACGAAAAAGAAAAAACCAAAGAGAAAAGCTGATTCCATATCGGATTGAAAGGTTATCCCCATGCGTCATCAGAAGGCAGGAAGGAAGCTCGGCAGGACCACAAGCCACAAGGAAGCCATGCTTCGAAACATGGTCACTTCCTTTTTCAAACACGAGAAGATCACGACCACGGACACCAAGGCCAAGGAGCTGCGAAGGGTGGCTGAAAAGATGATCACGCTCGGAAAGAATGAAGGTCTCCATGCCCGACGGCAGGCGGCAAGCGTTGTGCGCGAGCGCGGGGTGGTCAAGAAGCTTTTCGAAGAAATCTCGCCCCGCTACAAGGATCGTGCGGGCGGTTACACACGGATCATCAAGGCCGGTTTCCGGGTGGGTGATAATGCACCCCTCGCCATAATCGAACTCATCCCCCTGGAAGTCAAGAAAGAGGAGAAGCCAAAAGCCAAAGGTCGGAAGAAGGCGTCGGCGAAAAAATAGTCGGAATCCCGGGAAAATCTCGCAAACACAAAAGCAAGGCTTCGGCCTTGCTTTTTTTGTCTCGGTTTACCCTTGATTTTGAAAGAAAAAAATTGTAAGGAATACAACACGATCCGTTAAAAATCCAGAAAAGGAGGGTGCGTTATGGCCGAGGAAAAGATAGGCGAAATCGTAAAATTCTTCGCTAAACCGAGTGTAGCCGCCATCAAGATCACCGCCGGAGAACTCAAGGTGGGGGACAAGATCAAGCTGGTGGGTCACACGACGAATTTCGAAGAAGTCATCGATTCCATGGAGGTCAACAACCAGAAGGTTGCGAAGGCCGTTGTCGGTGACTACATCGGCGTCAAGGTGTCCGACCGCGTTCGCCCAGGGGACGAGGTATTCAAGGTCATCCCCGATTAACCCGTCCCGGTTCGGAGCAAACACTGGATGTCAATCATACGTGAATCCCAGCCCCGCCCGCTCCTGGCGGGTCGGGTTTTACGATGGTGATTTCTCTCCTTTTTCTGAACCCTGCAGAGAGGGACGCTGAGTGCCGCGGGAACGAATTGTTTTTCAAGCCATGGGTATCAAAAGAGTTTACCCCTGGCTTTTTTTATGGTCCTCTCGATGAGGCCCTCGAGTCTATAAAATGATTGCCCCTGACTACGGGCTGTGTTAATCAGACCGTGCGCCAGGGTGCCCAGGAGCACGATCCACGCTCGCAGACAAGGCCGGCAACAATGATTCCTCATGATCCCTTAGAATACCTGTCGTCGCTGAAGGGGATGGGTATGCGCCTGGGCCTGGAGCCCGTGACCAGGCTTCTCCGTCGCCTGGGGAGCCCTCAGGACCGGTTTAAGGCCGTGCTCGTGGGGGGCACAAACGGAAAGGGATCGATTGCGGCCCTGATTGCCTCCATCCTTACTTGCCGGGGTTACCGAGTCGGTCTCTACACCTCCCCTCACCTGGTCAATTTCAAGGAACGAATACGGGTTGACGGGAAGGCGATTTCCGGGAGGGATCTCCGGCGTCTCATCGGTGAAGTCCGAGATCATGTCCGGGAGGACGTCACTTACTTCGAATTCACGACAGCCCTCGCTTTTCTTCACTTCTTTCGTGCCGGAGTCGACATCGCTGTCCTGGAGGTCGGTCTAGGCGGGCGTCTGGATGCGACGAATGTCGTTAATCCGGAGGTAGCGGTTATTTCGAATATCTCCCTCGAGCACAGGGCGTACCTGGGGCGGAGGCTCAAAGATATTGCCCGGGAAAAAGGAGGGATCATCAAGCCCGCAGGCCTGGTCGTGACCGCAGCCCGGCAGAAGGCTGTTATCGAGGCCCTCGAGGCCATCGGACGGACACGGAGAGCCCGGATCTTTTGGATCGGCCGGGACATCAGGGTCCGTTCCTCGGGCGAGAGAACCTTTTCCTATTTCGGGATCGAGCGAAATTTCAAGGATCTCCACCTTCGACTCCGGGGGAGGCATCAGTTCATCAATGCCGCCTGTGCCCTCGGGGCCGTCGAACTCCTCGGAAGACGCGGCCTCTACGTCGATGACAGGAGCATCCGGGAGGGACTTGCCCGATGTCGATGGGAGGGGAGGCTGGAGGTGCTCCAGGAGAGGCCCATGGTTGTTGTTGATGGTGCCCACAATCCGGCCGGGGCATCGGTCCTCCGGGAGGCCCTGGAAGAGAACTTCTCCTTTAGAAGACTCATCCTTGTTTTCGGAGTCCTTGCCGACAAGGACTATCGGAGAATGCTCGGGAGGCTTCTCCCCGCGGCGGATTACATCATACTCACTAAACCCCGGGAGGAAAGGGCCCTGCCCCCGGATATCCCTGCCCGCTGGCTTCGAGCAACCGGCGGGAGGGCGGAGGTCATCGAGGACAGCGGAAAGGCCCTGGAGCGTGCCCTCAGACGGGCAGGGAAAAATGATCTTGTCTGCGTCACAGGGTCTCTCTATCTCGTCGGAGAAACCAGGGCCAGGCTCAAAGGATCACTCAAGAAGGACCTATCTTTATCGGCGGGTTGAGCCATTCATGAAAAGGGACGGACTTCTTTTTTCGACCTTGCTCTTCTTCCTCTGCCTTCTGATGCATGCAGAGGCGCTTTCGGCATATGGAAAGGGAACGCCCCGCGGACCCGTTACCATCGAGGCGGATGCCCTGACCTATGATCAGGTGAACGATACCTATCAAGCCGAGGGCAACGTGATCATCTTTTTTACCGGGGGCTATCTCAAGGCGGACCGTGTCCTGCTCAACCGCCAGACGAACGAGGCCGTCGCCGAAGGAAACACTTTCCTGAAGAGCAATGGCGACCTCCTGGAAGGGGAGCGGGTCGACTTGAATACGGAGACAAAAACAGGAATCGTCCGGTCCGGGCGGATGTTCTTCGAGAAATATCACTTCCACATCCGGGGCCGGGAGATTCAAAAGAAGAGTGAGGCGGACTATTTCATGAAGGACGGCACAGCCACCACGTGCGACGGTGACTGTCCCGATTGGCGGTTCGCTGCCCGCGAAATGGACGTGACCATCGACGGCTATGGCACGATGAAGGACGGGACATTCCAGATCCGGAATGTCCCGGTTTTGTATTTCCCTTATCTCATCTTCCCCGTCAAGACCACACGGCAATCGGGCATCCTTCTTCCACACCTGGGCTACTCCGAAAACAAGCTCGGTTTTGACGTGGCCGTGCCGGTCTTCTGGGCCATATCGGACAGCACCGATGCGACGTTTTATCAGCGTTACATGGATAAGAGGGGGTACCAACAGGGAGCGGAATTCCGGTATTTCCTTTCTCCCGATACCTTCGGAACCTTCTATGCCGACTATCTGGACGATCAGTGGACGGGTACCCGGGAAATCGACGAGGTTCAGCAGGTCCAGACCGAGAAGCAAAAACGGTGGTCCTATTACCTGAATCATCAATCCACTTTCAGCCCAGGTTTTTATCTGAGAACCGACATCAACAGAGTTTCGGATACCACTTATTTTAGTGATTTCGACTCGTACAACTATTACCTGACGCACTACGCAGGGACGGCAAACAGGCGGTTTCAAAGGATCTCCTATGTCGGGGACCAGAGGCTCACCGCTCTGGAATCCAAGGGCCGACTCGTGAAGGACTGGGGCCTCTTCAGTCTGACAGGCTATGCCCAGTACACCGATGATTTGACAAAATCCTCCAATGACATGACCCTGCAAAAGTATCCCGAAATCCTCCTGACCGCTTTTACACAACCCGTGTTCGGGTCTCCCTTGAACTTTGGAATGGGTGGATCCTACAGTTATAATTACAGACAGGTGGGGGAAAAGGGTAATCTCTTCGATATCGCTCCTGTGTTGTCGCTTCCGCTGAGCCTCGGTAATTATCTCCAGTTCACACCGGAAATTGGTATCAAGGAAACCTATTGGGATACGACAGGAGCCTTGGCAGGGGCGGAGAAAAAGACGGGAAGCCGTGAGATCGCCACAGCGGGCGCCAGGCTGTCGTCGGATGTTCACAGAATCTTCGACATCGGAGGTTCATCAGTGGATAAGATAAAGCATTATATCAAACCGGAGGTTCTCTATACCTATGTTACGGTCAACGAGGATGAGCGTCCCGATTTTGTGACGCCCGTCAACTCGCAGAGCAGCATCACCTGGTCTTTACTCAACACCCTCACATCCAAATTAAAGGAAAAAGACGGGAAGTACACCTACCGCGAGTTTTTGCGTTTTAAGCTCTTGCAGATTTACGATTTCCGGGGGGACGTCTACAACGTTACCCCTCTCACACCGACGACCACCCCTACCACCACGTCCCCCGCAGTCAGTACAGGGCATTATTTCGGTCCCTTGAACGCGGAGCTTGAGTTTTACCCCTACCAGTATGTCCGTTACAAATCGACCCTCGCCTTTGATGTCAATTCCGGTGACTGGACGACGATGAACCACGAGCTTGGATTGAGCGATGCCCGGGGGGATTCGGCCAGCATTCAGTACCAGTACACAGAAGATATCGTTAAGAATATCAACCTCTTGTTGAAGGCAAAGGTGACAAGGGCCGTTGAATTAAAGTATATTTTAAGGAATAACCTGCTTCAAGATGCCACCCTGGAGTCGACCTATGGCATCAGTTACAACAGTCAGTGCTGGGGAGTGGAATTTACCTATTCGGATTTGGTGAACGACCGGCAGTTCATGATTTCCGTCAATCTCCTGGGCTTGGGGAAGATAGGGAGCGTCAGCGCGAAAGCGGACGCCCTGTCGAGCCCCTCCAAGTAAAAAATTCCAGGGTTTTTCCTTGACAAAATGCACGGAATTCTTTAATATTCGCTGTTCAATTTTCAGATAGAAGTGGTGTTTTTATGAAGACCTATATTGCCAAAAAAGAATCCGTGGACCGGGAGTGGCTGCTCGTTGATGCCGACGGTAAGATCCTGGGTCACCTCGCCAGCGAGGTCGCGAAGCGCCTCCGGGGCAAGCACAAGGCCATCTACACCCCTCATGTGGACACCGGCGACTTTGTCGTCGTGATTAATGCCGAGAAGGTTGTCCTGACGGGGAAAAAGCTCGACGACAAGATCTATCACCATCACTCCGGCTATCCGGGTGGGCTGAAGTCGATCCCTGCCGGTAAGCTCCTGAAAAAGAAGCCTGAAAGCCTTGTGACGGAGGCTGTAAAGGGGATGCTTCCCAAAGGAACCCTGGGTAGGCAAATGCTCAAAAAGCTCAAGGTTTATACGGGGAAAGGTCACCCCCACGCTGCCCAGAAGCCCGTTATCCTGGAGCTCTAGGAAGAGGGCTTCACCCTCGAAATATCTATATCATTGAAATGGCAGGAAGTTTTGGAGATTGACATGACGGATAAACGTTACTACGCAACGGGGAAAAGAAAAAGGGCTATCGCAAGGGTCTGGATGAAGGAAGGCAACGGGGCCCTGACCGTCAACGAGCGAAATTTCGACGACTATTTCACCCGCGAAGTTCTCAGGAAGATCATCGAACAACCGTTAGAGGTGACGGGCAGCCTCGGCAAGTTTGACATCAAGATCACCGTCTGCGGCGGCGGTGTATCGGGGCAGGCCGATGCCGCAAAACACGGCATATCCAGGGCCCTGGTGGAATACGACGCGGAGCTCCGTTCCGTCCTGAAAAAGGCCGGATTTCTGACGCGTGACCCCCGCATGAAGGAAAGAAAGAAATACGGTCAGCCCGGCGCGAGGAAGCGGTTCCAGTTCTCGAAACGTTAAGATCGAACCGAAGGGGGTTTTCAAGCCCCCTTTTTTTATGTTTGGGAGGGGCGAAAGAGATGTTGAAAGTCGGTATATACGGCGGAAGCGGCTATACGGGGCAGGAACTGATGCGGATCCTGCTCAGGCATCCCGATGTCAAGGTGGTGGCCCTGACATCGCGGAAGTTCAAGGGGACTGCCATTTCGGACATCTTCCCTGTCTTCGAGGGCCTCACCGATCTTAGGTACATGGACGCCTCACCGCAGGAAGTGGCGAAGATGTCGGACCTGGTGTTCCTCGCGCTCCCCCACGGAGAGGCCATGGCCACGGCTCCCCTTTTCCTCAAGGCGGGGAAAAAGGTCATTGACCTGAGTGCCGATTTCCGCCTGCATGACCTGGCTGTTTTCGAGGCGTGGTATCACAAGCACAGCGCTCCCGAACTCTTGTCAGAGGCGGTTTTCGGTCTGCCCGAACTCTACCGGAAGGAGATCAAACCGGCCAGGCTCGTGGCCAATCCCGGCTGTTACCCAACGAGCGCCATCCTCGGCCTCGCGCCCGCCCTGAAGGAGAAGGTCATCGACCCCGATTCCATCATCGTCGATTCCAAATCGGGCGTCAGCGGTGCCGGGCGGGAGCCGCAGATCAGCTCCCTCTTCTGCGAGGTGGAAGAGGGCTTCAAAGCCTACAAGGTGGGCGAGCACAGGCACGCGCCGGAGATTGAGCAGGAGCTGTCGCTTCTCGCCGGCCAGGAGGTCAGGATTACCTTCACGCCTCACCTCCTTCCCCTCAACCGGGGGATTTTGAGCACCATCTATGCGACTTTGAAGAAGGATGTGACCACGGCCTCGCTTCTCGACCTGTACCGGGGCTTTTACCGGGGTGAAAAATTCGTGCGGGTCTACAAGGAAGGCGCCTTCCCGAATGTTTCCTCCGTCCGGGGGTCGAATTTCTGCGACATCGGCATGTCCGTCGATCAGAGGACGAACCGGGTGATCATCATCACGGCGATCGACAATCTCGTCAAAGGCGCTTCTGGACAGGCCGTGCAAAATATGAATATCATGTGCAACCTAGATGAGGACAGGGGACTCGACATCATAGCCCTTTACCCGTAGAGGTTATCCATCTTTTTCAAAAGGGGGTTTCCCGTGGCCCTGCGAGTTTACAACACGCTGACGAAAAGAAAGGACGATTTCAAGCCCATCGTGGAGGGAAAGGTCGGGCTCTATGCCTGCGGCGTCACCGTATATGACCTCTGCCACATCGGCCATGCCCGTTCAGCCGTCGTCTTCGACATCATCACGAGATATCTCCGCTTCCGGGGCTACGAGGTGACCTTCGTCAAGAACTACACCGACGTCGACGACAAGATCATCAACCGCGCAAACAAGGAGGGTGTGAACATCACCGATATCTCGGAGCGCTTTATCACGGAACACGACATGGACATGGGAAGCCTCGGGATTAAGCGGCCAACGGTTACCCCGAAGGCCACGGAGAACATCGACGGCATGATCCGCCTCATCCAAGTCCTCATGAATAAGGGCCTCGCCTACGAGGCGGAAGGCGATGTCTATTTTGCCGTTGACAAATTCAAGGGCTACGGGAAACTCTCGGGGCGCGACCCCGAGGAGATGATGGCCGGCGCCCGTGTGGAGATAGGCGAAAAGAAGAAAAACCCCCTGGATTTTGCTCTCTGGAAGGCGAGCAAAGAGAATGAGCCCTGGTGGGAAAGCCCCTGGGGAAAGGGTCGTCCGGGATGGCACATCGAGTGCTCCGTCATGAGTTCGCGCCACCTGGGGGAAACCTTCGACATCCATGGCGGGGGGGAGGATCTCATCTTCCCGCATCATGAAAATGAGATCGCGCAGTCCGAAGGGGCCACGGGAGAACCCTTTGCCCACTACTGGATCCACAATGGCTTTATCCGGATCGACAACGAAAAGATGTCGAAGTCCCTCGGCAATGTCTTCACGATCAAGGAGATTCTCAAGGGCTATCATCCGGAAGTCGTGAGATTTTTCATGCTCCAGAGTCATTACCGCAGCCCCCTGGACTACTCCGATGACGCCCTCAAGGAGGCCCGGGCGGGTCTCGCACGGCTTTACACCACCCTGAAAGGGATCAAGGACAGGCTCGCGGGCCAGAGGCCCTCCGGTGCTCCATCGGATGGACTGACCGGCAGGGCGAAAGAAATTTTTGATAAACTTGAGGATCTTTCCCGGCGGTTTGTCGACGCCATGGATGATGATTTCAATACGGCCAGGGCTCTCGGGTCTATTTTCGAGGCGGCGAGGCTTCTGAACACCTACACGACCGAAAAAGGATTTAAGGCCACACCCCATTCGATATTCATCCTGAAGACCGCGGAGGATAAACTGCTTGAGCTCTGCGATGTTTTCGGGATCCTGAAAGAGGACCCCGATGCCTTCTTCCGGAAAAGCCGGGTCATGGAGGTGCAGAAAAGAGGACTCGACGTCAAAAAAATTGAGAGCCTGATTAAGGAGCGTAACGAAGCCAGAACGGTCAAGGACTGGAAGAAGGCGGACGACAAAAGAGCACTTTTGGCTGGAATGGGAATCGTCCTGAAGGATACGGCAGCCGGAACGACCTGGAACTTCGACCTGTAGGTCAGGCGACGCCTTTACAGCTCTTCGGGCGTGAAGGCGACGACCTCGTCGATGGAAAGGACGTCGCAGAAGATCATGGCGAGGCGGTCGAGACCGAGCGCAATGCCCGCGGATTCCGGCAGGTGTCGAAGGCTCTCGAGAAATCTCTCCGGCATGGGACAGACGTCCTTTCCCGCCGACCGGCGCTTGAGGTTTTCCCCTTCAAAGCGCCTTCGCTGATCATCCGGATCGGTCAATTCCGAAAAGCCGTTTGCTAATTCCAGGCCGAAGAGATAGATTTCAAAACGCTCGGCCAACCCCCTGTCTTCCCGCTTCGTTCGAGCAAGCGCCCCGAGTGCCGCGGGATAGTCATAGAGGAAAGTCGGTTTTCCCCGGCCCAGCCGCGGCTCGATGTCACGGACCATGATCTCCTCGAAGAGATCCTTCTCGAGGGAGGCGGCCATGGGGGTGGTCGCAAAGCGATCAAAGGCATCCCTGACAGAAATGCGCTGCCAGGGTTTTTCAAGATCAATCTTCTCCCCGCGGTATTCCAATAACGTTCCCCCCCGCATTTTCTCTAAGAGGTAAAGAAAAAGATCTTCACTCTCCTCCATGAGCCCCCGGTAATCGATGCCCGCGCGGTACCACTCCAGGAGTGTGAACTCCGGCAGGTGGCGGTCCCCGCGTTCGCGCTGGCGGAAAGACCGACAGATCTGAAACATCTTCGGGTATCCTGCAGCGAGCATTCGTTTCATGCAGACCTCGGGGGAGGTGTGGAGGAACCACTCCCCGGAGGGAAAGGCGTCGATATGGGCTTCCGGCGCGGGTGCGGGGATCCGGTGCGGTGTTTCGACCTCGAGATAATTTCGGGAGAGGAAGAATTCTCGAATGACCTGGGTCAGCGTGGCACGGGTTTCGAGGGCGAACTTTCGCCTCGAGAGTTTCCAGTCCGTATTCATCGGTGAGAGTATTCCTCGGAGATTATTCCTTGACGCGGGTGAGGTATTCACCGCTGCGGGTGTCGATGCGGATTTTTTCACCCTGTTCGATGAAAGGGGGCACCGCGACCTTGTAACCCGTTTCGAGGATCACCGGCTTGTAGTTGCCCGAGACCGTGTCGCCCTTGATCCAGGGCGGAGCCTCCGCCACGGTCAGGTCCACGAAGTTGGGGAGCGTGATGTCTATAGGCCGCTCGCGGAAGAGGAGGATCTTGACCTCCATGTTATCGATCAGAAAGTTCTTCGCGTTGCCGATCTGCTCCTCCATGAGGTGGATCTGCTCGTAGCTCTCCGTGTCCATGAAGTTGTAGTGGTCCCCTTCCCTGTAGAGGAACTGCATCGTTTTTTCCTGCGTCTCGGCCGGCTTGAACGTATCCACCTCGCGGAAGGTCCGATCCACGGTGGTGCCCAAGAGCAGGTTGCGAAGCTTGCAGCGATAGAGAGACTGGCCCTTGCCCGGCTTGACAAACTGAAAGTCGACGACGATGAAGGGGTCGTCGTCGAGCATGATTCTCAGGCCTTTTCTCAGATCGCTTGCCGTATACATGGGGGATTCACCTCACTTCAGTTTCTCTATGACGGGCGGCTTTGACATCCTTTTTTCGCGGGAGAGTGCCTTTTTAATACATTCTGAAATGTATGTCAAAAGGAGATTCGCGAGGCGGACTCAGCTGACGGGAAGCACCGAGCAGGGCTGCAGGGGGACCTTGCCCGGACTGCCCGGCCGGTCGACGACGTAACGTGGAAGGCAGATGCCAGCCGTTGTCTTCCAGAGTTTTTCCGAGATGTCCATGCCCCGGAGGATGTCCACCCGGAAGTGGGCCGTCCCTTTCACGGGCTCGCACTGGAAGAGATAGTAAGGCCTCACGGAAATCCGCTGAAGCCCGTGGACGAGATCACGCATCGTCTCAAAGGAATCGTTGATTCCCCGGAGGAGGACGGACTGGTTGGAGACCGGCACTCCCGCCTCGAGGAGCTTTTCACAGGCCCCGGCGGACTCGGGTGTGATTTCGCGGGGATGATTGAACTGCGTCATGAACCACAACGGCCGGTGTCTCTTTAGGACCCTGCAGAGGCTGCCCGTGATCCTCATGGGCATAACCACGGGGGTACGGCTCCCGATGCGAATGACCTCGACGTGGGAGACGGACCCGAAGGCATTGAGGAGATGGTCGATCACCTCGTCCCCGAGGATCAGGGGGTCGCCGCCCGAGAGGATGACCTCACGGATGTTCCTGTCCGATGAGACGTATTCCACCTGGGTCTGAATCCTCCTGGGCGACAGGGAAAAAGCGGGCTGATTCCAGAGCCGCCTTCGGTTGCAGTGCCGGCAATAGGTTGCACAGCGGTTCGTGATGAGGACCAGACAGCGATCGGGGTATCGATGGATCAGGCCGGGAACGGGGGATTGCGTCGTCTCGTCCAGGGGGTCATCGAAGTCATCGGGAAGGTGCTCCAACTCCCTCGCATCGGGAAAGCACTGGCGTCTCAGGGGATCGCCGCTCTCTCCCTCGTTCATCAGGGACCAGTAGTAAGGTGTGATGAGAAAGGGATGGCTCTCGACGACGGGACAAAGGACGTTGAGATTCTTCACGGGGAGCCCGAGAAGCCGGGCGAGCCGGGGCAAAGTCCGGATCCGGTTTCTCATCTGCCATCGCCAGTCGAGCCACTCTCTCTTTGAGATATTTTCCCAGGGTCTTTTCATTTTTTTCCACCCGGCAGGTGTCCGGGACCGTCAGAGATCGAGGAGATTTCTCTATCACATGGGGGTAAAACTTCAAGGGTGAAATCAGGAGGCCGGCATTTTCGCTCGAACGTATTTTCCCCCTGTCCGAGTTGCCCGGTTCTGTGTTATGATTCAAAAACAAATTTTAATGTGACGACCATGCATGTCTACAGGATCAATCAGTACATCATCGCCGCGGACATTGTCGAAGAGGCCGAACAGTTCTTCTGCGAAGAGGTCGGGGAACCCATCGAGTCCATTGTCGAGGTCAGCGTATACACCGAGGTGTCACGCGACGACGGGGTTGTGACCACCGTTAGGGACCTCATGAACGAAGAGCTCGACCGGCGAAACAGCTGGCTCCGCCTGGGGGTTCCCTGTGAACTCCACTGGCCCTTCATCGTGGTGAAAATAAAGCGATGAAACTCCCGCCCTACGGCTGCGGGGTTCCGGGAGGTTGTTCTCAAAAGACCCACTCGCTGGATGTGAGGCTTCTTAAAGGAGGGACCTATGAGGAACTTAAGAATCTTCGGCATATTCTTATCCTTGGCCCTGATTTTCTTTCTCGGTGGTCAGACCTTTTCCCAGCCCGTCCCCTACGAGGACATCCCCCGGATGACCAAGGAAGAACTCAAATCCCACCTGGGAAAATCCGATCTGGTTATCCTTGATGCTCGGATGGAACAACAGTGGTTGTCCAGTGACGCCAAAATCCCGGGGGCCTCTCACCTCAAGGAGGAAGATGTGAAGTCCTGGGCCAAGGCGCAGGACCGGAGCAAGACCTACGTCCTCTACTGCGCCTGACCTTCCGAAGAGACAAGCGCCCGGGTGGCGCATGAACTCAAGGGGATGGGGTTCCAGAAGGTCTCTGCCCTGAAGGGTGGCTGGCGGGAGTGGGTCAAGGCCAAGTTCCCGACGGAAGCGAAGGCCAAGGTCGTCGTGGACTGCATCGCCTGCCACTCCGGTGTAACCCCCAACATCGTTGGGGACTGGAAGCTGAGCAAGCACAGCGTGAACCTGGTGAGCTGCCAGGTCTGCCACGGCGACGCCCACCATTCGGAACAGAACATAGACAAGGCCCTCATCCCCACCATCGACACCTGTGCAAAGTGCCATGGTGCCCCGGCGAAACAATTCAGGGAGGGCAAGCATGCCAAGGCGTGGGTGGCCATGAAGGCCATGCCCATGGCGCACCAGCAGCCGATGGCACTGATGGAGGGGATGAAGGGGTGCGGCGGCTGCCACAAGCTGGGTCTCAAGACCGAGGAGGAAATCCGGGAACTCAGGAAGCAGGGAGGCGGTTTCGGAACCGCCTCCTGTGACGCCTGCCACACGAGGCACATCTTCTCGCTCAAGGAGGCGAGGGAGCCGCAGGCCTGCCAGACCTGCCACATGGGGTTCGATCACCCCCAGTGGGAGATGTACTCCTCGTCGAAGCATGGCGTGCGATATCTCCTGAAGCAGAGCGGCATACTGCCCGAATCCGTTTCCGCCCCGAAGTGCCAGACCTGCCACATGCAGGGCGGGAGCCACGCGGTGCGCACCGCCTGGGGATTCCTGGCCGTGAGGCTTCCCCTGCCCGACGACAAGAAGTGGGCGGCCGACCGGGTGACGATCCTCCAGGGCCTCGGTGTTCTCAATCCGCAGGGAAAGCCCACGGCGAGGTTCGATGCACTCAAGGCCGCCGATGTGGCGAGACTGACACAGGAGGACTGGCAGAAAGAGCGCGACAAGATGCTTGCGACCTGCAACCAGTGCCACTCCGGTCATTTCGCAAAGGGTGAGATCGAGAAGAGCGATCAGATGATCCGGCAGGCCGATGGGATTATGGCGGAGGCCATCCGGATCATCGCCGGTCTCTACAAGGACGGGGTCCTCAAACAGCCGAAGGGTTACGCCTACAAGTTTCCCGATCTCCTGACCTTCCACGAGGCACCGACATCGATCGAGCAGAAGCTCTACCTGATGTTCGCGGAACACCGCATGAGGACCTTCATGGGGGCTTTCCACGCCAACCCGGATTATGCCCTCTGGTACGGATGGGCTGAAATGCGGAGAGGCCTCACCGAGATCAAAGAGATGGCGGCAGAGCTTCGGAAGGCGCACGGGAAGCGGAAGAAATGACCAGGGGTTTCCCCCCGGCGAACCGGATCATGATCTCCGTTCCCAGTACGGCCCCCTTGAGTAGGTTGATGTTCCCGTTATCGAAAAAAGTACTGTCATAGAAAGCCATCACGTCGAGTCCTTATCGCCGGGTTCGCTTCTCACCCGGCGGTTTTTTTTACATTGGATTTACGCGTCGAATTGTTTTAAAAGGCGGAATGCCCGACCCACATCACGCCTCCCTTGCAGGAAAAACAGGCCTTGAAGGATAAGAATCAGTCCATCAAGCTCGCCGTTCTCGCGCTGGCCGGTATGGCTCTCATCTGGGGATACAACTGGGTGATTGCGAAGGAAGCCCTTCGTTACGCCAGCGCATTCGATTTTGCCGCCCTTCGAAGTGTCTTCGGCGCCCTCTGTCTGCTTCTCCTTCTTCTTTACAGGGGAAAGGGGGTTCGCCCCCGGGATGTGCCGATGACGATGATGCTCGGGCTTCTCACAACAACGGGGTCCGTCGGGTTTTCGACGTGGGCACTGGAAAGCGGTGCTGCCGGGAAAACAGCCGTCCTCGTCTATACCATGCCCTTCTGGGTGTTATTGCTTGCCTGGCCGATCCTTGCCGAGCGTATCCGTGGTATGCAATGGATCGCCGTGTTCACAGCCTTCTCGGGACTCGCCATCATCCTCGAACCCTGGCATCTCGCGGGGTCGACCATGAGCAAGGCTCTGGCCGTCCTCGGCGGACTCACATGGGCCGGAAGTGCCATCACACTCAAAATCATGCGGAGGCGGGGTACCTTTGATCTCCTTTCGGTAACGGCCTGGCAGATGCTCTTCGGTGCCATCCCCCTGTCGCTCATTGCTTTTGTTGCAGCGTCTCCCCCCATTCAGTGGACCCCCTACTTCACTGCCGCGCTTTTATATAATATCGTTTTCACAAGCGCTATCGCCCATCTCCTGTGGTTTCTTGCGCTCAGGGAACTGCCCGCCGGGATGGCCGGCATGGGGACCTTAGCTACACCGGTCATCGGTGTCATTTCGGCCTCGCTCCAGCTCGGTGAGAGACCATCGCCATCGGAAATGTCGGGGATGATCCTTATTCTGTCAGCCCTAGCCCTCCTCGTCTTCATGGGTATCCGCAATCATCGTAACTTATCGATATAAAATAGTTTTTTAGTTTCCATGCCAGGTCTTCCCGCCGATCTTCGAACACAGAAATGCCTTCGATATAACAGGTTTTTCCTGATATTTTTCTGTAATAATTAAGTATTGACATTTTTTCGATTTTTTTCTATATGAGCGCCCGCGAGCCCCATGCTCGATAAAGTCCCCTTTCCCGGGATAAAGACTTCCATGAAGTCTTTTTTGTTTTTTATAGCCGGTATAATTTTCTTACGGACTGCAGGCTGTGGCAGAGGGGAAAAAAGAAAAAACGAAAGGAGTTTTAGTATGGCTGAAGGTACGGTGAAGTGGTTTAATGAAAAGAAGGGTTTCGGATTTATAGAGAAAGATGGGGGGGGCGACATCTTCGTCCACTTCAGCGCTATACAGGCCGGCGGGTTCAGGACCTTGCACGAGGGTCAGCGCGTAAGCTTTGACGTCTCGGAAGGTGAGAAGGGACCGTCCGCCACGAATGTCAAACCCCTTTAAGATATCTTTACAGTCAAGGAGTATCTGTGCGACTTGATGAACGGAGGCATTTTTTTGAATCTCAAAAAGCGCGATTTTTTCAAAAAGATGATTGAGAAAAAACTGGCTGAGAAGGCCATTGCATCAGGACGCGGGACCTGGGGAAACGATGGTGAGAAACCCGTGGAATTCATCGATCAGGCGACAGCCGAACTTGAGCTGAATCTCAATCTCCTCTTCAAGGCCAGGGACGATGGACAGATCGCAGAGCTCATAGAGGCCCTGGAGCGCATCGAGCAAGGGATCTACGGCGTCTGCCTGGAGTGCGATGGCGAGATTTCAGAAAATCGTCTGAAGGTGAAACCGACGGCCACGCTCTGTATTGATTGTCAGGAGACCATAGAAAAGCGCCGCTCACTCTAGCCCATTGAACTTTGAGCCTTTCCAGCCCAGGCCTTTCTTCCGAAAAAACACTCGGGGTTCCCCTGTCGGGAACCCCCTTCTTCTTTGCATGCCCGAAGCATTCCATCGCACGTGCAGCTCTTCTCCCCGTCCTCAGGCGTTCCCGTGGGCCGAGCGGATCCTTTTCAGGACCTTGCGCCAGGAGTTCGTGGTGAGGAAGCTCTCCTCCATGTTTCCGACCATCCGGATGAACCGCTTCATGGGTACGGAGAAAGTAAGCACGTCCGTCGGGACGCAGGGTCTTGCGGAAACATCAAACATCCCCAATACGGCCCTGGGGTTCTCAAAATCTTTTTCCAGATGGGGGTAAGAAACGATGGTCCCGCAGCCGGGGCCGAAGGGGGCGTAGACGGCGTTCTGCACGGCTTCGTCATAATTCGCAAGCGTGAATAATCCGGCGAGGACATCGGGACGGGCAAAAAAGATGACTGCTTCAGGCTCATCGTCGGCATCGAGAGTGTCCCACCGCTTGAAGACGACGTATTGCCCCGGCGCCCTGAATTGCGGGAGGTGCTTCATGATGGACTTCACCAGTTCAGGCGTTTTTTTGTATCGCTCGCCTTCTACCTGGCCGGGGATGCCGTAGGAGAGGAAATATTCAAAGTGAGGCCTCAGGGCCTCGGCATAACCGAGATATCGCCTGCCGCCAGCGCATCCGATGGTTTCTGCGTCGAGAAGGACGGGTTTTCCCCTGAGGGCCTTCATGATATCGGCGACCACACAGCGGTGACCGGAGGGCGATTTCAACCGGGCCCTCTTTTCTTCGTCGTTGCTGTAGAAGAAGGCAACGGGCAGATCGGCCCCGTCAAAGAAACGGCTCCACAGTTTTGTGAACTTGTCTTTGAACTCCCTGTTCATGGGTTTATACCTCCTCGTTACGGTCAGGACATCAGCTTGATGAGGAAGGCCTGCACCAGCCTGAAAAAGACGCAGACCCCCGAGACGAAAATAACCGGCAGGAGACCTCCCAGCAGGGGGCGTCCCAGCTGCTCAAGCCTCGATCATTATTTATATCAAAATGTTTCAATTTTCAGCCTTTTTAAGAAGTCATCGGCATGTTCTGATGATTGACAACAGGAGTAATTTTTAGTAAGAATAAATTAATGAAATGTTCCGTGTCCGCAACCCTGCGGCGCAAGGACATGGTTGTTACCCTCCAACCGGATCTTCACTCGTGCCTGATCATGCGTGACGCCCGGTTTCTCAAGCACCTGAAAGAGGTGACATTGCTGATCACCGCCGTTTCCGCATTCAAAAACCCCGTGAAAATCGAAGAGAGGAAAATCACGTTTCCTGCGTCCGCCTTGCCGGGATGATGCCGGCGACATCATTCCCCGCGGGATTGGAAAGGCCCTGTCATTCCAGCCAGATTATCAGGAGGAACATTTATGGTCGTTAAAAAATCCACTTCGAAAAAAGAAGTGGACATCCGGGGGCAGGTGCTCGAACTCCATCAACTGGTCGAATACCAGAAAGGTTCCATCGTCAGCCGGACCCTCGTCAGCAGGAAAACCGGCACAGTGACACTCTTTGCCTTTGACAGGGGACAGGGACTGAGTGAGCATACGGCGCCCTATGATGCCATGGTCTGCGTCCTCGACGGGGAGGTTGAGATCACCATTTCCGGCAAGCCCTTCCGACTGAGGAAGGGCAACATGATCATCATGCCGGCCCGGGAGCCCCATGCCCTCAAGGCCCTGAAGAAATTCAAGATGCTCCTCATCATGATCCGGGGCTGAGCGGGATCACAGATCCCCTTTGAACAGAAAGGCAAGCGTGTTGAGGAACAGAGGAAAAATCATCATAGCCCATCGAGGCGCCTCGGCCTACGAGAAGGAAAATACCCTGCGGGCCTATGAGCGAGCCATCGAGATGGGTGCGGACATGATCGAGTTTGATGTGAGAAAAACAGCCGATCAGGTCCTCGTTGCGCATCACAACGAAGAGATTCAGGGGAAGGGTATCAGGACGCTGACATACGAGGCCGTTGAGCTTTTTGCGGGCCGGAAAGGTTTTCATGTCCCGACCCTTGAGGAAGTCCTGATCCTTGCGCGCGGAAAGATCGGGCTTAACGCGGAACTGAAGGAAGAAGGACACGAGAAGGACGTGGTTTCCATCATTCGGGCCTTTCTCGATGATTCGGAGTTTACCCTGACCTCGTTCAGTGAGGCCTCCCTTGTTTCCATCAAAGGGCTCTTTCCGAACCTCAAAACGGGGCTCATCCTGGGGAGGAACATCCACCGCGAGATCCGCCGTGTGGAGACAGATTTCTGGATCCCCAACTGGCGGGTGCTCGACGATGCCTTGTTCCGCATGGCTGAAGAGAATGCAAAGCCCCTCGTCGTCTGGACGGTGAATGACCGGAGAAGATTGAAGCGGTACCTGTCCGATCCGAGGATTTACGGCGTCATTACCGACAAGCCCGATTTGGCCGTTTCGGTCAGGCGGGAAGTTGTTTCTTCCTGAGGCGCTGTGACGGACGCCCCAAAGACGAAAAACAGGGTGCTCGGTTCGCAGTCGTTGTGAACAAAAGTCCAGAAGGAGGTCCTATGAACGTTTTGCCGAGAGAAGAATTGAAGACGCTGATGATGATGAAGCATGAAGGGTCTTGTGTCACCCTTTACATGCCCACCCATCGCGGGGCTGCCGAAGGTCAGCAAAACCCCATCCGATTGAAGAATTTGCTCCGGCAGGCGGAGGAAAAGCTGCAGGCGGGTGGTGTTCGCGCCGCGGACGTCGAGAAATTCATGGAACCGGCCCAGGCCCTTGTCAAAAACACGCCGCTCTGGAAGCAACAGGGTGAAGGACTGGCCGTTTTTCTGTCCTCGAAGGATTTCAAGTATTATCGTCTTCCCGTTGGCCTCCCTGAACTCGTCTTCGTGGCGGACCGTTTTCACATCAAACCCCTTCTTTCCCTCTACAGCAGCGACGGGCAGTTTTATGTCCTGGCCCTCAGCCAGAAAGACGTGAGATTTCTCGAAGGCAGCCGCTTCAGCGTCAGTGAAATGGCGCTGGAAGGGGTGCCGAAAAACATCATGGATGCCATGAAATACGATTTTCTGGAGAAGCAGCGACTGAACCGGCCTTCCGGATCCGGTTCGTCCCAGGCCCGGGGATCGATTGAATGGGCTGCATATACAAAGGAGGACACGTTGAGGTTCTTCCAGCAGATCGATCGAGGGCTCCACGGGATACTGAAGGACAAAAAGGCGCCCCTCGTTTTTGCCGGCGTCGATTATCTCTTCCCCATATACCGGGAGATTAATTCTTATCCGCACCTGGTCGACAGGGCCATCACCGGAAATCCCGAAGGTCTGAGCGTCGAAGAACTACGGAAGCAGGCCTGGACCATTGTGGAACCCTATTTTCAGAAGAGACAGGACGATGCGCGCGCTCAGTACCGGCAGTCCGTCGGGACGGGGCTGACATCGAACAACATCAAGGAAATTGTGCCCGCGGCCCACCACGGTCGTGTCGGTATCCTTTTTGCCACGGTGGGCACACAGCAGTGGGGTTCATTTCGGCCCGATACCAGTGAGGTCATCCTGCGGGAGAAGTTTGCCTCCGGCGATGAGGACCTCGTCGACCTCGCCGTGATTCAGACCCTCCTGAATGCCGGGGCCGTTTACACGATGAAAAAGGAAGAAATGCCGGAGATGGAACCCCTGGCGGCGGTGTTTCGTTATTGAGGGGAAGATGATGGAATATCAGGGCGCGATAGTAGGGAGGTGACAAAGATGGATGCCATGGAGGCTATTTTGACGAGAAGAAGCATACGCAAATACACGAACAAAACCGTACCTGAAGCTGTCGTCAAGGAACTTCTGGAGGCGGCCATGAGCGCGCCCTCCGCCGGAAACCAGCAGCCCTGGCAGTTTATTGTGATCAACGATCGAAAAACACTCGATGAGATACCGAAGTTTCATCCTTTCTCGCAGCCCCTCCGGGAGGCATCGGTGGCCATTGTTATCTGCGGGGATTTACAGCGTGAGAATTTCAAGGGGTTCTGGGTTCAGGACTGCTCGGCGGCGACGGAAAACATCCTCGTGGCCGCCCGGGCGAGAGGCTTGGGAACCGTGTGGCTGGGGGTGTATCCGATGGATGACCGCATCAAGGGGATGCGGAAGCTCCTGGGTCTGCCGGAGACAATTGTGCCGCTTTCGATCATCCCCGTCGGTTATCCGGCGGAGGAAAGGACCCGGGCGAACCGTTACGACACTTCACGGGTTCATTACAATCGCTGGTCTTGACATGAAGAAGACCGGCCTGTTCCCCGTGAAGTGTTGTGAGGCATGCCTGATGGCCTCCCGGAAAAAAGAAGGCGCCGACGGACAAATTTAAACCCGGGGGGATCACCTAAGTACTGCAGAGGAAGGTTCCTATGGCAACGCTCGAGCTCCTGAGAAACATCTTCGAGCGGTATAATACGATTGCGGTTTACGGGATGTCGAGGGACCCCGGAAAGGCGGCTCAGTGGGTCCCCTCCTATCTTCATTCCAAGGGTTATAACGTCATACCCATCAACCCTTTTGCCGACAGGATCATCGGCCGCAGAGCCTATCATCGGCTCGAGGAGGTCCAGGAACATATCGAAGTCCTCGAGGTATTTCGCCCTTCGGGCCAGGTTCCCGGCGTGGTCAGGGAGGCCGTGGAGCGGAAAAAAAAGAAAGGGGACATCTACGTCATCTGGCTTCAGTCGGGCATCAGGAGTGATGAGGCCAGGAAACTGGCCGACGGGGCGGATATCCTCTTCGTGGAGGATCGTTGCATGTACGTTGAGTTCAGGCGGATCTTCCTCCACGAGGACTGAGGTGCGTTCCAGGGCGACGGTTGGGCTGGCAGCGAAACCGATCCGGCGCAGATGAGATCCATCATCTGAGCACGGGGTCATACGCGGGGAAATAAATATGAAACAGGAAGACAAGGAAAGGCAGATACTCACCAAGAGATTAAAAACCGTCCGGGACCCCCGGGAGCGTGATCAAATTATCCGGCTCCTGGCGCGAATGGAAAAACACGGCCCGGGTAAGATAGCGGAGTCCGCCGAGGAAAAGTGGAGCGTGCCGGCGCAGGCTAAGGGGCCGGCAGAAGCGAGAGAGCAGAAAGTCCCGAAGGGTGTAGGCTTTATGCTCGGCTACGCCGTACCGGGTTTTTTTGTCATCTTCGGTCTCATCTACATCGGAAACGCCCTCATGCGCCTGATTTCAGATGAGGGCGATCAACCCGACATCCCCCAGATCATCATGGGGGCGCTTTTCCTCCTCTTCGGTATCATCAGTTTCCTGAGGATGAGGAAAATGAGGAGTGGAACCGCTTCGAACCGCGAAGGAGGGCCGGAAGCAAAAGGGCCGAAAATATTGATGCGGAAATAGGCGCTTTTCGTCCTCATGCGCCATCGAACCCAGTTCTTCATCTTTTTTTAGAGGGAGCGGATCTCATGTGCGGGCGTTTTGTCCTGATCAGCCCTTTCACACTCATCGCGGAGGAATTCCGCATCCGTGACGGCAACGGTGATCTCAACCCCCGCTACAACATCGCTCCCGGCCAGGAGATCCTTGCCGTCCTGTGCGAAGAAGGAGCCAACCGTCTTTACCGTCTCCGCTGGGGCCTCATCCCCTCCTGGGCCGACGACCCTTCTATCGGGAGCCGCATGATCAATGCCCGGGCCGAGACGGTTGCGCAGAAACCCAGTTTCCGCTCCGCCTTCGATAAAAAACGGTGTCTCATCGTCGCCGACGGTTTTTACGAATGGCGGAGGGAGGGGAAGCGGAAATCCCCTGTCTATGTCAGCATGAAGTCGCAGAAACCCTTCGGCTTTGCCGGTCTTTACGAGATCTGGCATTCACCGGAAGGTCATGAGATCAGAAGTTGCACGATCATCACGACAGAAGCCAACGATCTCTTGCGGCCGGTCCATGACCGTATGCCGGTTATCCTGCCCAAGGAAGATGAGGACCGATGGCTCGACCCTGCCGCCCATGACAAGAATCGCCTGCTCGCCCTCCTACGCCCCTATCCGGCAGGGAAGATGAGGGCTCATGACGTCTCGCCTCGCGTGAATACCCCCGCCAACGACTCTTCCGACAACATAAAACCCCTTTAAAAAGACGCCCCTTGCGCGACATGAATGTCACAAAGAGGTGACATCAGGGTCATTCAAGGGGTTTTTCAATAAAATCAATATGTTGAAAAAATAATTCATGGAAGGTCATTACATCTACCGACAATGGATATGGACATCGGGGGTCTTTTTCATGGGGGTATTGCAGGTTCATAATTTTGGAATATATAATATATTCAGTATATTGGGTAATGCTAAAGGCGCTGGCAGAGCCCTTGCTATCCTACAAATGAAAGGCGGGTATCTTCTATGGAGAACAGAGTCCCCTGGGAAAAAGAAAGGGAGAAGGCCCTTGAACGGGCACGGACGGAGGGTAAGCCCGTTCTTTTGTTTTTCCACAACCCGGCCTGAATAGGCTGCCAACAGATGGATGCGGTTACGTATCCCGAAAAAGGCGTTATCGAGTTTGTGGAAAAGCACCTGGTTCCGTTGCGGGTCTCTTATGATTCGAAGCCCCTGGCAACGGACTTCAATGTGAAGTGGACGCCGACCCATGTCGTTCTCGACTCAGGGGGGAAGGAACATCACCGGGCCGTGGGTTTCATGGCACCGGAGGAATTCGTCCCCTTTCTCCTTCTGGGGATGGGCAAGATCCATTTTGATCAGGAATACTACCAGGAGGCGACGACATACCTCGAAAAGCTCCTCGCGGGCTTCCCGAGGAGTGAAGCCGCCCCTGAATCCGTATATTTGAGGGGTGTGGCCCTCTACAAGAGCACGGGCGACCCCAAGCCTCTGAAAAAGATTTATGAACAGCTCCAGTCGGACTACCCGGCGAGCGCCTGGCTGAAACGGGCCTATCCCTACCGGCTCCTTTAGGCGGACGGGTAGACAAGATATCATTGCTATTTGACATTTCCTTCCCCTTCTACTCGCCCTGTGTGGGCCCCGCCTATGACCGCACGGGGCGAATCAACATCATCCTAAGGAATCCGCTAACCCTCTTTCCCGCAGGACATCTTGTATGGGACTGACGGTTCCCGTGCCCTGCCGGGAGGCTTTTCATGGCTTTTCCCGACAAATTAGACGGCACGCGCTAAGCGGACGTGATCCGGCCTTGAAATATTGTCTATTCCATGTCATTTTTTCGTCATTCCTTGCAAAGAGTGAGTTGTTTTAGTACGGATAGACACACAATCACATCCAGAGATAAGCCCTTTTCATGAATGGAAGTGCTTGAACCCGGGGGAGTTAACTATGTCTAAGCAGATTTTGTGGTTTTTGACGTTCGTGAAGCGTCGTGCCTCTTTCATGGCCATCATTCGAATGAATCTCGACTTTCGGCAGGGTTTCTCCACAAAGTTGCCAGCCATAATTTCAACTGTCATTTTAGCTGTTTTCGTTTCTTTACTGGCTGGATTGCTCCCGGCGACGTCCGAAGGGGCTTATGCGCAAACGGTCGATAAAAAAGCGCCGTCGACCACCATGGAAGAGGAAGAGTCGATATCGGCATTTGTGGTCATCGACGGGCAGAGGCTCTTTCGGGTGCGCGGCATATCATCCTATCCGGCAGAGCAGCGTGCACAGATTATCGCCGGACGCATCCGGGCAATCGCTGCCGACGGGGCCGTTTCCACCGAGTCCGTTCAGGCAGTCGACGCCGACGATCGGACGAGGATCATGGCCGCCGACCGCCTCGTCATGATCGTGTTCGATGCGGAAGCCGTTCTTGAAGGTATTCCGCGGCTGGTCCTTGCCGAAGCTCATATGATCAAAATCCGCGAGGCGATCGAGGCTTACCGGTACGACCGCAACCCCCCTGTTCTTATCCGCCATACCCTGTATGCCCTCGGTGCCACGGCTCTTCTTGTGCTCATCCTCTGTGGCTTACGGTGGGCGTTCGAGCGGATCAGGGCCGTGACCGAAAGGCGATACAAGGCAAAGATCCACGGCGTAGAGTTCAAATCCTTCCAGATCATTGAGGCCGAGCGGCTTTGGGCTGTATTCCTCATGGTGCTGCGCCTGCTGCAGTCGCTGGTGATTCTGGTGTTTATTTTTATCTATGTCGAGTTTGTGCTCAGTCTCTACCCATGGACCCGGGCCCTGGCAAAAAACTTTCTTAACATCGTGCTGGACCCTCTGCGCACGATGGGGGCAGCCATCCTGGAGACGATAGATAATATCGTCTTCCTCGTGCTCCTTGTCATCGTTGTCCGCTACCTCCTCAAGCTGATTCGTCTTTTCTTCATGGCGGTTGAGCAAGGCAGGGTAACGGTTTCCAGGTTCGATCGTGAATGGGCATTACCGACTTACAGGATTGTACGGCTTTTTGTCATCGCCTTCGCGGCGGTGATTGCCTATCCCTATATACCCGGATCCGACTCGGCCGCCTTCAAGGGCGTGTCGATTTTTCTCGGTGTGGTATTCTCTCTGGGGTCAACATCGGTCATTGCAAATATGATCGCCGGTTACACGATGACCTACCGGCGGGCGTTCAGGATCGGGGACCGGGTCAAGATCGCCGACATCGTCGGTGACGTGACGGAGATTCGGATCAGTGTCACGCATATCCGCTCACTCAAGAATGAGGAAGTCGTTGTTCCAAACTCGATAATCCTCAACAATGAGGTTGTGAACTACAGCGCCCTTGCCCGGGAGAGGGGGCTCATTTTGACACGACCGTCGGCATCGGCTATGAGACGCCCTGGCGGCAGGTCGAGGCCATGCTGCTGGAGGCGGCCAGACGCACACCGGGTCTGCTACGCGAGCCGCCGCCCTTCGTTCTGCAGAAGTCGCTGGGTGACTTCGCTGTCAATTACGAGATCAATGCCTACTGTAATCAGCCCCTGCAGATGATGCAGCTCTACACGGACCTTCACCGCAACATCCTTGATCTCTTCAACGAATACGGGGTGCAGATCATGACGCCCGCCTATGAAGGCGACCCCGCAGAGCCCAAGGTTGTGCCGAAGGATAAGTGGTTCGAGTCACCTGCGCAATCACATTCAGAGCCGGAAAGGCAGAATATATCCCTGACCCCGCCGACAGGGACCGTTAGGAAATGATGTTGGGAGCAATGAGAGCAAATGAGGGTCA
>Ga0172366_10000005_pt1 | contig 111038 bp, 100 predicted proteins | sample LakKivSesite69cm_FD_114533 | JGI IMG/M metagenome (GOLD analysis project Ga0172366, IMG submission 114533) | Sediment microbial communities from Lake Kivu, Rwanda - Sediment site 69cm | ecosystem: Environmental > Aquatic > Freshwater > Lake > Sediment | place: Rwanda: Western Province, Lake...
ATCTGGACGAGGTTCGCCAAGGACGCGCTGAGGAACGCCGACCCGTCCGAAGCGCCCTCGTTCCCTCTGCCCCCGGCGGGCTCGGTCGTGCACGCGGTCATCTGCAGGCAGTCGGGGCTTCTGGCGAACGCCGCGTGCGGACCGAGGGCCGTGGACGAGCTGTTCTGGGCAGGCACCGCGCCCACCACGTACTGCCCAATCCACACGGGCACTTCTCCGTTTGCGAGCGACACGACCCTTCCCGACTTCACGGAGTTCGACAGGGCCGGTGTCCAGAGATGAGCGCCGCGATCCTCGCCGCTCTCGTCGTGCTGGCCCTGTTCACGGCCGCCGCGCTGTTCTACATGCATACGCCCGCCTACAGGAGGCTGCTCCTCAGGCGCGCCGCCGCGCTGGCCGCCGCCGGCAGGATAGACTCGATGCTCCGGCTCCTGGAGCGGAACAGGGATCGATCCACGGTGAAGGACCCTCTTTCGAATGCCCTGGTGTACTTCCATATCCGATCGGGCAGGTTCGACGAGGCGGAGAAGATAGTCCTCGAGGCCATGGAGAGGGGCGACCGCAGCGGGATGGCGATCGCCCAGCTCGGCTACTCGGCGGCGGGCAGGGGAGACAGGAAGGCCGCGGAGGAGCTGTACCGGAAGGCGATCGAGAAGGATCCCGCGCTGAAGAAGACTCTGAACGTGAACATCGCGGCCTCGATGATCGAGGCAGGCGAGAGGCTCGACGAAGCCGAGGCGCTTCTGAGAGAGGCCCTGGAGCTTCGCGATGGCGAGGCACGCGGCGGCGTCCACATCAACATGGCGCTCCTCCACCTCAGGAGGAAGCAGCCGAGGGACGCCCTGGTCCACGCGATGACCGGGTACGAGGTCCAGCCGTCCTCCGAGCTGACCAGGCTCGGCAGGGGGCAGGCGCTGGCGCTTGCCGCCAGGGCGAGCGAGATGCTGGGCGAGAAGAGGGACAGCGTGGAGCTGGCCGAGAAGGCCCTCAGGCTGGTCGCCGGCCTGCCGGGGGCCGAGAGACTGGTCTCGGAGCTCGAGATCCTGGCAGGCAGGAACCCGGCCCCCGGGGCTGCTGATTGAGGAAGGCCCTTCTCTCCATAGCCCTGGCCATTGCCGTCTATACGGCGATGGTCTTCGTCTCGGACATCTCGAAGGTCCGCGCAGCCGTTTCCGGGCTCCGCCCCTCGTTCATCCCGCTGATGCTCCTCCTCCCGGTCGGGAACTACTTCTTCAGGTTCCTCAAGTGGGACTACTTCCTGCGCCGCGTCGGGACAAGGCTGAGGCCGTCGCGCAGCGCGGCGGTGTTCGTCTCCGGATTCTCGATGACGGTCTCCCCCGGCAAGTTCGGCGAGCTGATCAAGAGCTGCCTCCTGAGGGACGGGGAGGGGATCCCTCTCTCGAGGACCTCCCCCGTGGTCGTCGCCGAGAGGCTGACCGACCTGATGAGCATGGTCATCATCGCATGCGCAGGAGTGGCTCTCACGGGAAGAGGGATGGCGCTCCCGGCGGTGGCGGCCGGAGTCGCCTTCATCGCGCTCTCGGTGGTCTTCATAAGGCACGGCAGGCTCTTCGAGGCGGCTCTCCGCCTGGCCTGCAGGCTCGGGCCCGTCGCCAGGCGGCGCGAGGGGCTCTGCAGCTTCCGCTCCGGCTGCTCCTCGCTGCTCGACGCCCGGAGCCTGGCCGTCTCCATACCCCTCGGGCTCGTCTCGTGGGGCATGGAGGCGATGGTCCTGGTCGTCGCGGCCCGCTCCATCGGATCCTCTCTCGATGCCGGCACCGCCCTTCTGGCGCATTCGGCCGGTACGATCGCGGGTGCAGTGTCGATGATCCCCGGCGGCCTGGGACTCACGGAGCTGACCCTGGGCGGGCTGCTCACGACCAGGCTGCCGGTGGCGGACGCGACCGCCATCACCATCCTGATGAGGCTCGCCACTCTGTGGTTCGCCGTTTGCATAGGCGCCGTCGCCCTGGCGTTCACGAGGCGCCGCCGGGCCCCGTGCGGGACGCGGGAGGGCCCGGAGGCTGTCCGCACCGGGGCGGGGCCGGCGTGACGGCATCCCTCCGCTGGAGCTTCGGGCGCGTCGACGGGATGTCGATGTTCCCCACCCTCCTCTCGGGGGAGATCCTCCGCGGCATGAAGGTCGAGGGGAACTCGCTGGCGCCTGGTCAGGTTGTTGTCATCCAGGGACGCGACGGTCCCTTCGTGCACAGGTTCGTACGGTACGCGAGACGCCGCGGCCTGGAGCCGCTGATGCTGACGGCGGGCGATCTGTCTGGTCCCGACAGGCCATGCCGGGTGCCCGCGGAAGTGATTGTGGTGTCGGAAGTCCTGAGGCGCGGGAGATGGGTTCCGCTTCGCAGATCGCGAAGATTGCCGATGCCGCCCCTGCCCGGGAGGCTGTTCGGGGTTGCCGTGAAGTTGCTGGCCGGTGCCCGCCGGTAGATATTCGAGGCCGAAAGAGGAGAAGATGAAGAACAGGTTCCCGACCGAATACGAGAAGCCCGAGCTGCTGACGGTCTTCGACGCTTCGCTCAGCGGCTGGTCGGCGAAGTGCTCCCCCGGCTCCTCGGCGACCGCCACCACGCTGGAGTGCCGTCCCGGTCACGGGAACCTCACGCCCGGCTGCAACCCGACGGGGGCCACGGGAGGCTTCATGAGCCCCGAGCAGCTCCAGCAGGGCCTCTAGCACAGGCAGACTACCCGACCCTGATCCTCCGCCCCGACGGGCGATGCCCGGATCGTCGCCAGCTTCCCCATCGTCCTCCTCCGGGGCCTGCCCAAGCCCGGGAGGCAGTTGCTGCGTCGCTCCGGAGCGCGAATAGTCGATGCGGGAAGGAGGACCATGAAGGGATTCCCGACCGGATACGAGAAACCCAGGCTGCTGACGGTCTTCGACGCCTCGCTCGGCGGCTGGTCGGCGAAGTGCGTTCCAGGCTCCTCGGCGACCGCCACCACGCTGGAGTGCCGCCCCGGGCACGGGAGCTTGACGCCAGGGGACAATCCGACGGGGGCCACCGGAGGCTTCATGAGCCCCGAGCAGCTCCACCAGGGCCTCTAGACCAGCCCCGGCGCCATCCCGATCCGACCACGCGCGGGGAACGGGTCCCCGTGTTCCGTGAGGGCCTCCCTGAGGGCTGCGGGTCCATCTCCGATCCCGAACCTCAGGATGGCGCACCCGCACTCCTCGATCATCTCCCTCAGGCACTTTCTGGTCACTGCACGCTCGAGCTCCGTCAGTGATTCCTGGATCATGAGCTGGCCCTGTCTCTCGATCCGGAACGCCGCGTATGAGGGGTCCACGGGGATCGGCCCGGCCAGCGGGCCCTTCTCGAGGAGCACCAGCTTCTCGACCCTGGTCGCCGGAGGCCTTCCCAGCCTGGCCGGGGCGAACGACGCGCAGGGCATTGTCCTCAGCACCGAGTCCGTTCCCCTGCAGAGCATCGTAGTGTCGCTGCCGAGGGCAGTTCCCCCGGCCTTCTCCATCAGGAGGGCCACGGTCGTCTTCCCGCCCCCGGACTTCGCCAGGAAGAGCCAGCTCCTGTCCCCGAAGGCCACCGCGGAGGCGTGCAGGAGCACTCCTCTTCCCATCAGGGCCCTCGCCTCCAGCAGGAGCAGCGGCTTAGTCAAGCAGGCGCCTCGAAGAGGGCAGGATCCCTGCCTCCCATGCCGCCTTGCAGACCCAGCCGGGGGCAGCGAAGTCGCCCTCCCTGGCGTAGTTCTGCATCACGCAATCGCCCATGCAGCTCAGCCGGAAGAAGCAGCTGCCGCACGGCTCGCTCCTCGGTCCCAGGAGGGACTCCCTGAGGCCGAGAACGAGGGGGTGCGACTTCCAGACACGCTCCAGCGTGCCGGGCACGGTCGCGTCGCCCATCCGGAGGTCGGCACGGGTGAAGCCGATGCCGCAGAATGAAATGACGCCATCCGGGAGGATCCCGAGGAGGTTCAGCACCGGGCAGGTCGAGAGGTTCACCAGCCTCCTCGCCGAGCGGAAGACAGGCGGCGCATTGACGACTACCCTGGGTCCGAACGACCTGTCGACCTCCTTCAGGAAACCGACCAGCTCTTCGATCGGGAACCGGTCGGCGGCCCTTCCCACGGCCCGTCCGAGCGGCTGGACCGGAGTGAGGGAGAGTGTCGACGCACCCACCCTCTCGGCGAGCTCCGCCATCCCCCTGACCCTCTGCATGTCCAGTTCCTCGAGGCTGGTTATCAGCTGCAGGGTGATCCCCGCCGAGCGGAGCGCCTCGATGAACCCCATCGTCCTACGCCAGCTGCCCGGAACTCCCCTGAACCCGTCGTGCTCGGACTCGTCCGCGCTGTCCAGGCTCACGGCGACGAAGGAGGGCGGACTGCTGCGCCAGGCCTCCCAGAGTCCCCCGGGCTGGAGAGTGCCGTTCGTCTCGACTATCGTTCGGAGGCCCCTGCTCGAGGCCTCCTCGTAGACAGACGCAAAGTCATCCCTTGCAAGAGGCTCGCCCCCGGTGAACTTGACCCATGACAGTCCCAGCAGGACGGCCTCGTCCAGGATGCCTCCCCATGCCCCGGCAGTCAGCTCGTTCCGGGCCCTCGGCCTGGTGCCGGTCTGCCCGGGCGGTCCGGAGGCGACCCAGCAGTGCCTGCACCTGAGGTTGCACCCGCCGGACGGGTTCGCGTAGAGGACCCGGAGCTCGGGAGCGGCCTCGCGGTCAGCCATCGATGAGCACCTTCAGGCACCCCAGCGGGTCCGGGCCCAGCTGGCCCGCCCCGTCCCAGGGAACGACCGGGCACCCCCCCGGACAGAACGGGAGGAACCGGCAGTCCCTACAGCTCTCCAGGTTCTCCAGCGGCTCCTCCACCCTCCTGCGGAAGGCGACGGCGGCAGGCGACTCCAGGACCTCCCTGAGGGTGGAGCCCGGGAGGAAGCCGATCCTCAGATCGGGGAAGTGGTCGCAGGGCGAGACCCATCCGTCGGGCAGCACGATCACCCTCCTGACGCAGCCCGCGCAGGAATGACCGTGCCCTTCGCGCGAGGGGGCCCTTCCATCGACCACATCGCGCACGATCGCCCAGGTCTGCAGCAGCGTCCCGCCGATCCTCCCGGGGATCTCCACGGCCAGTCGGTGCACTTCCTCGAGGGCGGACCTCAGCTCCCGCGGCGACAGCTCGAGATCGTCCGGCAGGCAGGGGCCCGACCTGACGAAGGGATTGAACGAGATCGTGGTCCCGAGCTCGAGCGCGGTCCCGGCGACCTCCCGCAGCATGCCCAGGTTGGCCGTGGAGACCGTGCAGTAGAAGCTGGGGAGGAGGCCTGCGCCGAGCATGTTCCGGACGCCCCGCATCATGGCCCCGAAGGAACCGGCGCCCCGGATCCTGTCGTGAGTTTCCGCCGCCGGGCCCTCCAGGCCCACCATGACATCGACCAGCCGGGGCCTGAGGCGGGCGAGCATGCCCGCCTCCGCCGGGCCTATCAACGTCGCATTCGTGTTGATCCTCATCTGGAAGGGCCTGGAGTGAGCGGCCGCCAGCAGGTCAGGCAGGTCCTCCCTGCAGAACGGCTCCCCGCCGCTGACGGTCAGGTAGAGGATCCTGTTGCGGGCAAGCTCGTCCATGATGCGCTCCCAGGCCGGGAGGTCCAGTTCGCCCGATAGCGGCCCATGGCTGGACACTGTGCAGTGCCTGCAGGACAGGTTGCATCTGCCCGTGGGGTAGATCGAGACGGTGGTTGGGGGGTAGAACTCCCCGGCGTCAGCAGGTCTCGAGCATGTGGGAGTCTCTGAGCTGTCCGAGAAACTCGTCAAGATCGGATTCCAGTCTCGAAGGGTCCTGCGAGGGATACTGCCCCGTCAGCCGCGAGAGGATCTGGCCGCGGAGCGGACTGCCGTCTATCATGCCGCAGATGGCGCACGCGACCCCTTCGACGAACCTCATGTCGCCGGTGTCCACGTTGAAGAGCAGGCCGCCTTCCGGCTCCTCCCTGTATACGACGTTCTTCGGGAACCTGAGCCTGTCCATGCAGCTAGTATAGCAGCATCCGGTCACGACCGGTGAACCGTTGCGGACAGGGGGCGGGCCGAGCATAATCCCCCCGGAGGTGCCCGATGCTCAAGACAGTCGTCCTGGTCATGGTCATCGCCGGCGTTGCCGGCGCCTTTGGGCTCGATCCGTCCGATTTCTCCCTCACACCCTCGTCCGGATACGGGCACGGCCTCCATTTCTCCAACTCCATGTCCTTCTCCTGGAACACGGCCGGCGGCCACAGCTGGGGCACCGGGCTGTACACCGGCAGAACCAGCCTCCTCCTCAGACCGGGGCTCACAGCCAACCTCGACGTGGGCTACTGCAGACTGATCCGCGTCGGGGCAGACGACAGCGGGCTCTATCTCGGAGGTGTGGGCCTCGACTGGAAGCCCTCCGACAACCTTCTTCTCCAGTTCCATGTCGGGGGGGCCTTCTCCGGAGAGACCTTCGGAGGATACTGAACGCTCTTCTCCCTCTTCTCTGCCTGACTGCCATCCCGGCAAGCCCGGGCGATTCGCTGCTCTCGGCCGGCCACCTGGCCGAGGCGGTGCCCCTCCTGAGGGCCGAGTCGGAGGATCATCCCCGGAGCGCATGGCTGCACTACAGGCTTGCCTGGGCGCTCGACGGCCTCGGGAGGCCCGACAGCGCCCTGGCGCACGCGAGGGCCGCCTGGGACCTCGATCCCACCAGGGAGCGCTACCTGTCCGAGCTCATGAAGGCTCTCGCGATGCTCGGCCGCGGCGACGAGGTACTCGCGCTCGCCGGATTCGTGAGAGGCGGCGGGGCCGCCCGGTACTATGCCGCCTCCGCCGGGGACGGCGCGTCCCTGGAGTACCTCCTGCGGACGGCTTCCGCGGACGACGACTCGGCCGCCGCAGACGCCTGCTGCTGGCTCTCCGTCCTGGCCTCGGGGGATCGCGCGGCCGACAGCAGCATCGCCCTCCTGAGGAGATGCGTTTCGCTCGAGCCCGGGGATCCCTTCTACAGGTGCATGCTCGTGGAGAGGCTTGCCGATGCGGGGCGCACGGACGAGGCGGTCCTGAACCTGGAGGTCCTGCGAAGGGAGAGGAGAAGGGATCCGGCATACTGGCAGGCGGCAGCGGCCGTGGCCGGGGCCCTGGGCGACGATCTCCTGAGGACCTGGGCGCTCCGGAGGTGCTGGCAGTCCAGGCAGACGGCGGCCGCCTCGCGGGAGCTGGCCTGGGGTCTCTACTCGGGAGCGAGGAGGGCTCTCTCCCGTGGCGATTCCGGTCTGGCGGAGCAGTGGCTGACGGAGGCCGGCCGGCTCGGGGGGGACAGCGCCGTGACCGCCTCGTGCGAGTCCCTCCTGGTCCTGATGGGCGAGTTCGAGAGCAGGGCGGCGGGCTGGTGACCCGGACAGCCCTGTGCCTACCGTTCGCGGCGATTGTGTTATTGTCGCAGGGCTGCGGAGGGCTCCTGAGAACCGACAGGATCCTGCATGCGGCATATTCGGCGGATCTGTCCTGCCTTGCGGGATGGACAGCCTTCCGCGCGGGGGCCGGCGGCACGGGATCGGGTGTGGCCGGAGCCGGCGCGGCGTTCGGGGCCGGGCTCCTCAAGGAGCTGCTGGACATCGGCCGCTCCGGCTTCGATCCCCTCGACCTGGCGGCCGATCTTGTCGGCGCGGTGTCGGGAGCGATCCTGCTCGGCGCCGAAGTGACTGGAGACTAGCGCACGATGCCTGGGATCCTCAGCAGGATATTCGGGAGCAGCCAGAGCCGCAGTGTCAGGCGGCTGCAGCCTCTCGTCGACGAGATCAACGGCTTCTGGGAGCAGCTCGAGCCCCTCTCCGAAGAGGAGCTGAAGGCGCGCACCGACTCCTTCAGGAGGAGGCTGGCGGCCGGCGAGGAGCTGGACGACATACTCCCCGAAGCCTACGCGGTGGTCAAGGAGGCCTGCCGGCGGAACCTGGGCAGGTCCTGGCCGGTCACGGGCGGCGACGTCGTCTGGAACATGGTGCCTTTCGACGTCCAGCTGATGGGCGCCGTGGTGCTCCACGAGGGCAAGATCGCCGAGATGGCCACCGGCGAGGGCAAGACGCTCGTGGCGATCATGCCCATGTACCTCAACGCGCTGGCCCTGGACCCGTCCTGGATCGAGAAGGCGAAGGCCGCGTTCGGGGAGGACACGGCCGGCTGGATCTTCGGCTCTCTCGACGGGCTCCCGCCCGGGAGGGGCGCACACCTCGTCACCGTCAACGACTATCTGGCGAAGCGCGACTCGGAGTGGATGGGCCCGATCTACACTTACCTCGGGCTGACCGTCGGCTGCATCCAGCAGGGGATGACGCCCGAGGAGCGCAAGGCCCAGTACCTCTGTGACATCACCTACGGGACGAACAACGAGTTCGGCTTCGACTACCTGCGCGACAACATGTCGGTCAGGCTCGAGGACAGGGTCCACCGGGGATACGCCTACTGCATCGTGGACGAGGTCGACAGCGTCCTCATCGACGAAGCCCGCACGCCCCTGATCATCAGCGGCCCCGTCGGAGTGTCGAAGAACTGCTATCGGGAATACAGGAACCCCGTCGGGAAGCTGGTCTCCAGGCAGACCGAGCTGGTCGGCCGGCTCGTGGCAGAGGCCGACGAACTGTGGGAGCAGGGGAAGACCTGGGAGGCGGCCGAGCTCTACCTGAAGGCCAGGAGGGGCGCCCCCAAGCACAGGAGGCTGGCGAAGTCCCTCCGCGATCCCGACAGGCTCAGGGAGGTCCAGCGCGTGGAGACCGAGAGGATCCGCGACAAGAACCTCCACGAGATGGACGAGGACATGCTCTTCGCCATCGACGAGCGCGAGAGGTCGGTGACGCTCTCGGATGCCGGCAGGAAGATCCTCGCTCCGGAGGACCCCGACTTCTTCGTGATACGCGACGTGGGGGAGATCCAGGCCGAGCTGGACTCCCTCGAAGGGACGGAGGAGGAGAAGCTGTCCCGCAGGCAGGCCGCCATGGAGGAGCACTCCAGGAAGGCCGAGGCCCTGCACGACATCGACCAGCTGCTGAGGGCGTTCCAGCTGTACGAGAAGGACGTCGAGTACGTCGTCGACGACGGCCGCGTGGTGATAGTCGACCAGTTCACGGGCCGCCTCATGCCTGGCAGGAGGTTCAGCGACGGGCTTCACGAGGCCCTCGAGGCGAAGGAGGGCGTCGAGATAAGGGCCGAGACCCAGACGCTCGCGACGATCACCATCCAGAACTACTTCAGGATGTACGAGAAGCTTGCCGGCATGACCGGGACGGCCGAGACCGAGGCGGAGGAGTTCGACTCGATCTACAAGCTGGAGGTCGTCGTCATCCCCACAAACGTGCCGGTCATCCGCCAGGACCTGGACGACAGGGTCTACAAGACCAAGCGCGAGAAGTACGCCGCCGTCATGGAGGAGATCCTCGCCCTCCACGCCAGGCGCCAGCCGGTGCTGGTGGGCACCGTCAACGTGGACGTGTCGGAGACGCTCTCGAAGCTGCTGACGGCCCGGAAGATCCAGCACAACGTGCTGAACGCCAAGCAGCACCAGCGCGAGGCGGAGATCATAGCCCTGGCAGGCCGGCCGGGCTCCGTCACCATCGCGACCAACATGGCCGGGCGCGGCACGGACATCAAGATCGACGAATCGGTCAGGAGCGTCGCCGACGGGAGCGGCGGATCGGTGCCGGGCGGGCTGTTCGTCCTGGGCACGGAGAGGCACGAGGCCCGGCGGATAGACAGGCAGCTCCGCGGCCGGAGCGGCCGCCAGGGCGACCCGGGGGCGAGCAGGTTCTACCTGTCCCTCGAGGACGATCTGTTCAGGCTCTTCGCCTCGGAGAGGATGATCGAGTTCCTCAAGAAGTCCGGCGGCAAGGAGGGCGAGGTCATAGAGCACCCGATGCTCACGAAGGCCATAGAGCGTGCCCAGAAGAGGGTGGAGGAATACAACTTCGGGATCAGGAAGCACCTCCTCGAGTACGACGACGTCGCCAACAAGCAGAGGGAGGTCGTCTACGGCCGGAGGCTCCAGGCCCTCACCGGGGAGGGGCTCCAGGACGAGATCAGGGAGATGGTCTCCGGGGTCGCCGAGTTCAACCTCTCGGAGGCCTTCCCTGACGGCGGCCACCCGGAGGAATGGAACCCGGCCCTGGGCAGGGCCAAGGTCCAGGAGCTTGCGGGAGTCTCCATCGCCTTCGACGACATTCCCTCGAAGACCGACGACCCTTCCGAGGCCAGGCAGATGGGCGCCTCCAGGGTGCTGGACTTCTACGCCTTCAAGGAGCAGCGCCTGGGCTCCCAGCTGATGAGGGAGCTGGAGAAGTGGTCCCTCCTGCGGGCGATCGACGTGAAGTGGAGGGAGCACCTCAACGACATGGACCACCTCAAGGAGGGCATAGGCCTGCGCGCATACGGCCAGAGGGATCCGCTCGTCGAGTTCAAGAAGGAGGCCTTCGTGCTCTTCGAGGAGCTCCTGGACGAGGTGGACAAGCTCTCCGTCAGGCAGATCCTCTCCCTGTGGCCGCAGCAGGCCGTGCCGCTCAGGAGGGAATCCCAGCTTCAGGGGAAGGCATACCAGCCCGGCCTCCAGAGGCCGTCCGCCGCCGGTCCCGGCGGGCAGGAGCCGGGCGGGCGGGCCGCGGCCGCGCCTGGCGGGGAGGAACATGCGGGCGCTCCCCGCGGGCCGGGGGGAACCGTCAGGAGGGAAGCGCCCAAGGTCGGTAGGAACGACCCCTGCCCCTGCGGCAGCGGGAAGAAGTACAAGCACTGCTGCGGCAGTTGAGAGGAGGAGATATGTCCGAGCGCGGAGGAGGAGAGGTCTGGGCATTCCTGACCGGCGCACTCGTCGGTGGGATCGCTGCTCTGCTGCTTGCTCCGGCGAAGGGTTCGGAGACGAGGGCCAGGATCAGGGAAGTCGCCGGCGACGCCTATGCCAGGAGCAAGGAGATGGTGGAGTCCGGCAGGGCCGAGGCGGGCAAGCTGATCTCCAAGGGCCGCGAGAAGCTGGAGACGCTCGCGTCGAAAGTGGAGGAGAAGGCCGGCCATCAGGCCTGATCCCGGATCCCCGGCGCTTCCCGCCCCGCTCCCAGCCGGCGGGAAGGTCGCAGTCTGGGGCGACGGTGCGGTCGGAAGAGGCCTCGCCGTCGCCCTCTCGCGTTGCGCCGAAGTCGTGCTCGTCGGTCCGCGCGGAAGCGGCACGGGGATCGTGGAGGTCACGAGCAGCGGGGTGACGTCGGGCAGCGCCCGCGTCCCCCATGTCGAGTGCGACGCGGCACCGAAGGCAGGGGCCTGCCTCGTGGCGCTCAAGGCGTTCGACATCGGGCCCTCGGCCCGGGCCGTGGGCAGGTGCTCCGACAGGATCGTCTGCCTCTCGAACGGGATGGGGCTGGAGCGGGAGTGGGGTGAGCTCGCCGAACTCGTGGAGCCTTGCGTGGTCCTCGGAGGGTTCACATCGCTTCCGGGCTGGAGCGTGGAGACCCATCCAGGGGGCTTCGTCGCGAAGAGGGGCGGTATCGCCGAGCCCCTCCTGGGGGCTGCGGGCCTCCAGGTCGAGTGCTGTGACGAGATGGAGCCGCGCCGCTGGGCCAAGTGGCTGGTGAACAGCTCCTTGAACCCGGTGGCCGCCCTTGCACGGGCCCGGAACGACCGGCTCCGGGCTCTCGGCCTCGAGCCGCTCGTGACGCATCTACAGGAGGAGCTTGCCGTTCTCGTGCCCCAGGGGATCAGGGCCGGCTCCGCCGCCGAAGCCCGCACGCTGACCGGCTTCCTGATGGAGCACTCGGCGAACCGGTGCAGCATGCTCCAGGACCTGGAACACGGGCGGCCGACCGAGATCGGCTACCTCACCGGGCTTGCACGCAGGATATCGCCAGGGGCCTGTCCGGTGGCGGAGGCGGTCGCCGACCTGCTCGCCGCTCTGGAGACCGCGGCGCGGAACGGACGGACGGACTAGAAGCCGTCCTCCTCGTCGCCCATGTCGGTTTCCTTGTCGAGGAGCTCCCAGGCCGGGCTCCCCGTGATCACCTGGAGCTCGTCGACCACGTCCAGTTGTGAGGGATCTATCTGCAGCGACTGGGCGAACAGCTCCAGGGCATCCTCCTCCTGGCCGCGGATGACGAAGATCCTCGCCATCGCGTTGTAGGCGGCGACCAGCTCGGGATCGTACTCGAGGGCCTTCTCGAGAGCGTGGATGGCGTTCTCGACCATCAGCTCCTCGTCCTTCTCCTCGCCCCAGATCTCCGCCGAAGGCAGGTTCTCCAGCATCGACATGCCCCATGTCAGGCCTATCCTCAACCAGGCCTCCGCGTTGCGTGGATCGACCAGAGTGACCTGCTCGAGGAGCCGGAGCGCCTTCTTGGGCGAGTGGTCCTCCATGTACAGACGTGCGAGGACGAGGCGGGACTCTATGTTGCTGGGGTCTCCGGCTACCGCGTCCTGCAGGTCTTTCCTGGAAAGCTGCTGCTCCATGTGAAGGCACGACCTCCGTGAGGCTGGTTTTCGTTGGCCCGTCAATATTCGCGCCTCCACCGGTCGTCAAGGGCCCGGGCGGGCTTGCAGCAGGGCCTCGGGCGGGGATAGTTTCCCGGCAGCGGGAGGTCTCTGCTTGCTCGAAACCGACATCCGTTATTGCAGAGGGGTCGGGCCGGCCAGGGCCGCGCTCCTGGGCAGGCTCGGGATCTCCACACGGGGAGACCTGCTCCTGCATCTGCCGCGGAGGTACCTCGACCGCCGCAGCATCGCCAGTATCGCCGGCCTGGTGCCTGGCGCGGAGGCGACGGTCTCCGGGGAGATACTCCACGCCTCCGAGAGCCGCAGCAGGGGAGGCCGGCGGATCTTCACCGCCGCCCTCTCCGACGGCACCGGAGTGCTCCTGCTGACCTTCTTCTCACCCGCGTTCGTCAGGGGGCGCCTCCAGAAGGGCCGGAGGGTACTTGCCTCCGGAAGGGTGGAGTTCTTCGGCAGGCTCTCCATGGTCCACCCTGACCTCGTCCTCCCCGGATCCGACGATGCCCGGTGCCTGGAGTCCGGGGTAGTGCTGCCGGTATACCCTCTGACATCGGGGCTCACGCAGGGGGTCGTGCGCTCCATGGTGCAGACCGCCCTCGAGGAGTGCAGGGATTCGGTCCCGCCGGTCCTGCCGGCCGAGGTCCTTCGGGAAGCGGGCTTCCAGGGGCGCTGGGAGGTTTTCGACTCGGCACACCGTCCCGTGGACCCGGCCGCCGCCGGCGGGGCCCGGCGCATACTGGCGCTGGAGGACCTCTACCTCTACCAGCTGGTGCTGCGCGAGATCCGCAGGAGGGGCTCGTCTCAGCCTGCCATCCCGGTGACGGGAGGATACCCGGCCGCATTCCTGGACTCCCTTCCGTTCAAGCCCACCTCCTCCCAGTCCGCGGTCCTCTCGGAGATCGTGGCGGACATGGCGAAGCGGGTCCCTATGAGGAGGCTCCTCCAGGGCGACGTCGGCGCGGGGAAGACGCTCGTGGCCGCCGCCGCCTGCTGGATGTGCGGCAGGGAGTCGAGGCAGTCGGCCCTGCTGTCCCCGACGGAGGTGCTGGCGTTCCAGCACGCCGTCACGATGGAGGCCATGCTTGCTCCGCACGGCCTCCGGACCGCGCTCCTGACCGGCAGCACGCCACAGGCTTCGCGGGAGGCGGTTCTCGGGGGGCTGGCGTCGGGAGAAGTGGATCTGGTGACGGGCACGCACGCGATACTCGAGCCCTCGGTCCGGTTCGCGGACCTTGCGCTCCTCGTCGTCGACGAGCAGCACAAGTTCGGAGTGGAGCAGAGGGAGAGGCTCCTGGCGGGCCGCGAGCCCTGCCCGCACCTGCTCGTCATGTCCGCGACGCCCATTCCCCGGACACTGGCGATGACCTTCTACGGCGATCTGGACGTTTCCAGGCTCGACGAGATGCCGCCAGGCAGGGGAACCGTCGAGACGAGGCTCCTCAGAGGGGGGGCCGGGCGGGAGGCCTTCCAGGAGCTCGTCGGGAGGCTGCGCAGGGGGGAGAGAGCCTTCGTCGTCTATCCCCTCCGGGAGGCTTCCGAGAAGCAGGACCTGAGAGATGCCACAACGTCGTTCGAGACTCTCTCCAGGGGACCGGCGGGCCCATTCGGGGTCGGGCTCCTCCACGGGACCATGCCCGCCCAGAAGAAGGTCGAGACCTCGCAGGCCTTCAGGGAGGGGCGCATCTCCACGCTCGTCAGCACGACGGTGGTCGAGGTGGGTGTTGACGTGCCGGAGGCCACCCTCATGATCGTGGTGCATGCAGAGAGATTCGGACTGAGCCAGCTGCATCAGCTGCGCGGCAGGACAGGCAGGGGGGGCGCGAACTCGCTCTGCCTCCTGCTTGCCGACGACGAGCTGGAGGGGGAGGCTCTGGAGCGGCTTGAGACCCTGGTTTCGGAGAGGGACGGGTTCAGGATCGCCGAGAAGGACCTGCAGCTAAGGGGTCCCGGCGACGTGCTCGGAACCCGCCAGCACGGGATCCCGAGGTTCAGGGTGGCCGACCTGGCGACCGATCTCGACCTGGCCGCCGAGGCCGTGCGCCTGGCCTCGGCCTGCGGGCCGGAGGCGCTCGAGAGTGTTTCGGAAGAGATCGGATGGCGATTCCCGGACCTCCGGATGCCGTCATCGTGATGGTCGGGCTCGAACGGTTGCCAGTTGCAGAGCGCTTTCAGATATTGATCCGGGCCTTTCGGCTCTGTCGCCCATCGGGGGGCATCGGGGACGGGACCGGGGTTTTCCAGGGCCGCCTTGGTCGGCGTTCTGGATTCCGATTCGTGTCAGGGGGGGTCGATGAGTGTTGCTGAAGACCGTCTGAACGAGCTTCTCCGCGCTGCCAGGAAGCAGATCGAGGCCGGCGACCGCAGTCAGGCGCTTCGCACTCTGCAGAAGGCCCTCGAGATCGATCCGGGCAACCAGGCCGTGCGCGAAGAGATGGCTGGCATAGAGCGCGAGGCGGCCGCGATGGACATCTTCAAGAGGTCCAGGTCGGCCAGGGCCCACGCTCCCGAAGGTGCGGCGGTCTCTGCGGGCGAGGGCTTCATCGAGGAGTGCCTGCGCCGGTCCTCCGAAGCCGTGGAGGGCGGGGACGACATCAGGGCCCTCCAGGAACTCGAACGGGCCAGGAGGCAGGATCCGGAGAACACCGAAGTCCAGAAGCGGATCAGGCAGGTCAAGAGGAACATCAAGGCCAACAACCTCGCCGATCTCGGGATGACCCGCCTGAGGGCGGGCGATCCGGTCGGAGCCGTCGAGCAGGCCAGGAAGATCTTCGGTTTCTGGCCCGCCTCTCCCGCTCTGGACAGGCTCATCAGGGAGCTGGAGGAGTTCGACGGGGCCTGGGCCTCGGCAGGCCCGGCCGCCGGCGTGGAGGCTGGAGAGGACTTCGAGTTCGAGGATCTCGAGGCTTCATCGACCGCCGCGGTCATGATCCCGCAGGCGGAAGCCGCCACCGCCACCACGGCAGCGGCAGCTCCGAAGGCACCTCCGCGACCTGCCGCCGCCGCCGCTCCCCTGACCGAGGAGGGCGCGATCGCCTCGGTGAGGGAGAAGATAGCGAGGAGCGCCTACGCGGATGCCCTTCTGGAGGCAAGGTCCGCGTTGAGCGAGTACCCGTCGAATCCGGTCATCGTGGAGCTGGCCTCCAAGCTGGAGAAGGTCGCCGCTCCGCCCGCGAAGCCGGAGGCGCCTGCCGCACCGGAGGCGAAGGCCCCCGAGAGGGCGGCCGTCGCCGCAATCCCTCGGGCCGAAGCGCCCGCGAGGAAGTTCCCGCTCATCCCCGTTCTCGCCGTGGCTGCCCTGGGTGCGATCGCCGCGGTCCTGTTTCTCGTCGTCCTGAAACCCAGGCCCCAGGCCCCGGTCGTGCCGGTGATCCAGCCCTACAACGCGACCCTCGTGCTCCAGGGCCCGCCCGATGCCGTCGTCGACATCGACGGGAACAGGCTCGCGCCCGATTCCGCCGGGCACTTCGTCCTGACCGGCACGGACTTCGGGGAGAAGCAGATCGAGGTCAGGGCCGAGGGATACGAGGTGCTCTCCAGATCGGTCAACCTGGCCCAGGGCCAGGTCCTGGCCGACACCCTCGTGATGCAGCCCCTCGGGACCAGCCAGGTCCAGGTGGACTTCTCCGTCATGATGCCGGAAGGGGAGCCTCAGCCCCAGCCCGGGCAGGTGTCCTTCCTGGTCGACGCACAGCCCGACACTTCGGCTTCGATCGAGGTCCAGACGGGCCTGCACGTGTTCCAGGCGGTCATGCAGGGCTACAACTCGATCCCGGAGACGACCCTCGTCGATTCCCCCGGCCGGTATTCACAGCAGCTGGCTCTACTGTCGCCTCAGACCTCCCAGATATCCCTCAGCCTTGCGGCGGGGATCACCGGGACCGCGACCTTCTACATCGATGGCGCCCAGGTGGGGAACGGCAGGAGGGTCACCCAGATCATGGACCGCGGCCGCCACACCCTGAGGATCTCGATGGACGGCTACGAGGACTGGACCCAGACCGTCAACCTCGACGCGAACGGATACAGCCAGACGGTGGAGCTGACGCAGATCGTCACGACCGGCCGGCTCCTCATAGGTCCCGAGCCCTGGGCCGACGTCTCGATCGACGGACAGAGCTACGGACAGACCCCGATGCCGCCGATAGATCTCCAGCCCGGCACCCATACGGTGACGCTATCCAATCCCGACTACGAGACCCAGCAGCAGTCCGTGACCATCACCGCCGGCGAGGACACGAGCATCAGGTACACGGCGAACCCGGCCCAGCCGGAGGTCATACAGGAGCAGCCGGTGATCCCGCCGTTCCCGACTTCGCAGACGCCCCCCGTCATCCCCAGCCTCGCGGCCCAGAGAGGCGATGTGCACGGCTACGTGACCCTCCAGGTGCGGGTGGGCACGGACGGCTCGGTCATCGACGTGACCGTGGCAAACGACCCTCTCGGCCTCGGGTGCGGGGAGGCTGCGGCTGACGCAGTGCGCAACTGGCGCTTCAACCCGGCCACGCAGGGAGGCGAGCCCGTCGAGGTCACAACGACCGTCCAGGTCCGCTTCGACGTCCAGTAGCAGGTGGTGCGCCATTGTCTTCCGGGATAGGTAGTTTCTGGGCTCCGGCCACTGACCTGTACGAGTCCCCGCAGGCCTTCTACCTCTACGTCGATCTCCCCGGAGTGTCTCTCGAGGACGTCGAGGTCGAGGTCGAGCCTTCGGGCATCAGGCTCCGCGGGCGGAGGGGATCGCTTGAGACCGGCCGTGCGGCCGAGAGGCTGGAAATCCGAACCGGGACATTTGAGAGGGAACTCGAGCTCCCGGAGAAGATAGACACTTCCGCAGTGAGCGCGGTGCTGAAGGACGGCGTGCTCCGCATGGTGCTGCCGAAGCTCCAGGCCCGCGCCGTCTCCGTACCGATCGACCGTGGGAAGGGGAGCTGATCCCCCGCCCCGCGGCGGAGCCGCCGATGCCTCCTGAACAGGAGTACCCGCTTCCCGACACGCTTCCCCTGCTCCCGCTCTACGACGGGGTGGCCTTCCCCTATTCGATAATCCCCCTGACGATCACCGATCCCGCGCATGTAGGGCTGATAGACGACGCCGTGGCCGGGAGCAAGATAGTCGGCCTGGTCACCGTCCGCTCGACCGACTCGGTCCCCGCCGGCCCGGAGAACCTCTACACGGTAGGCACCGCCGGAGGGGTCGTGAAGCTCTACAGGTTCCCCGGGGACGTGGTTCGGCTCAGCCTCAAGGGCCTCGCCAGGTTCCGGATAGCCGACATCGTCAGCACGAGCCCGTACATGGTGGCCAGGGTGGAGCAGCTCCACACGGAGTGGCCGCAGAGAACCGAGGAGCTGGAGGCCTGGAGGAAGAACATCGAGCTGCAGCTCAAGCAGATCGTCGACCTCTCACCGGGGATCCCCGACGAGATGCAGCTTGCGGGCATGCTGCGCGATCCGGAGCGGCTGGGCTACATAGCGGCGAGCGGGATCGAGGCCAACACCGGGGACAAGCAGTCCCTCCTCGAGGAGAACGACATCCTGCGGAGGCTGAAGCTGCTTTCCGAGATCATGGCCCGGGAGGTCAAGATCCTCAAGTTGAGGAATAAGATCCAGGGACAGGTCCGCTCGGAGATAGAGAAGGACCAGAAGGAGTACTGGCTGAAGGAGCAGATGAAGGCGATCCAGAAGGAGCTCGGCGGCTCGGAGTCGGAGAACCCCGAGGCCGCGGAGCTCAGGGACCGTCTTGCCGCGAAGCTCCTTCCCGACGAGGTCAGGAAGGCGGCCGAGGAGGAGCTCGACAGGCTCGCGAGGATGCCGGCCGGGATGCCGGAGGTGGCGGTCTCGCGGACCTACGTGGACTGGATCCTCCAGCTCCCGTGGCTCGAGGGGACCGAGGACAGCCTGGACATCGAAGGGGCGAGGAAGATCCTCGACGAGGACCACTACGATCTCCGCGACGTCAAGGAGAGGGTGCTCGAGTTCCTCGCGGTACGGCGGCTGAACGCCTCCGCGGCCGGTCCGATCCTCTGCTTCGTTGGCCCTCCGGGCGTGGGCAAGACCTCGATGGGCAGGAGCATTGCGAGAGCCATGGGGAGGAAGTTCGTGAGGGTCTCTCTGGGAGGCGTCCACGACGAAGCGGAGATAAGGGGGCACCGGAGGACATATGTCGGCGCCATGCCGGGCCGCATCGTCCAGGGCCTGAGGGAGGCCGGCAGCAACAACCCGGTCTTCATGCTCGACGAGGTCGACAAGGTGGGCAGGGACTTCCGCGGGGACCCCACATCGGCCCTGCTGGAGGTCCTCGACCCGGAGCAGAACTTCTCCTTCCGCGACAACTACCTCAATGTCCCGTTCGATCTCAGGAAGGTCGAGTTCATCACGACCGCCAACCAGCTCGACACGATCCCCTCCCCCCTGCTCGACCGCATGGAGGTCATAAGGCTGTCGGGCTACACCCACAGGGACAAGCTGGAGATAGCCAGGCGCTATCTCGTGCCCAAGCAGGTGCGCAACTGCGGCCTCAGCGGGAGGCAGGTGAGGTTCCCCCGGGCCGGGCTGTCGGCGATCATAGAGGGCTACACGCGCGAGGCAGGCGTGCGCGAGCTGGAGAGGCAGATCGGCAAGGTCTGCAGGAGGGTCGCGCTGGAAGCTGCCTCGGGGGCGAAGCCCTCCATCTCCGTGACCAGGCGGAATGCAGCTGCGTTCCTCGGTCCGGCCCGCTTCTTCCGGGAGACCGCCCTCGAGACTCCGAAGATCGGTGTGGCCACCGGACTGGCCTGGACTGCCGCCGGAGGCGAGATACTCTTCGTGGAGAGCAGTACGATGGAGGGGACCGGCAGGCTGGTCCTGACAGGCCAGCTGGGCGATGTCATGAAGGAGTCGGCCCAGGCGGCCCTCTCGTGGGTGAGGGCTCATGCCCCCGAGTACGGCATCGGCATCGACTTCGGGAAGACCGACATACATGTCCACGTGCCTGCAGGGGCCACACCCAAGGACGGGCCTTCGGCCGGGGTGGCCATGGCGCTTTCGCTGATCTCGGCCCTCTCGAGGAGGCCCCTCAGGGCCGACGTTGCGGTGACCGGGGAGATAACGCTCCACGGACGGGTCATGATGGTCGGGGGGATAAGGGAGAAGGTGATCGGGGCCTCTGCGGCAGGGATAATGAAGGTTGTGCTCCCCAGGGAGAACCTCAGCGACCTGGAGGAGATCGACGAGGAGCTGAGGCGGGACATGGAGTTCGTGCCCGCCGACAGGATCGAGGACGCGGTAGCGGCGCTGCTGATCCGGGAAGGCATCTGATGAGGCTGCAAGCTGGGTTCACCGCATTTCTGGCTCTGGCACTGACCGCTGGCTGCGCCGGCAGGCTCGGAGACAGGATGGTCTCTTCCGACGGTACCGTCGCTGTGGGGAGACTCCTCTCCATCGACGACGTCTCTGCGGAGTTCGAGGGATTCTCGCTCCCCGTCCCCGACAGGCCGGCGAGGGTGATGCTCCGCAGCGGAGCGGCATACACGGGGAGCGTCGCGGTAACGAACCGGGTGCTCGATCTCTCCTTCGAGGGAGGAAGCGTCAGCGCGCCTCTGAAGCAGGTGGCCTGCATCGTCTGGGGAGCCACCTACGCCGAGTCGGCGCTGTTCGACGTTCCTGCGGCCTCGGGGTGGCTGGACACGCACATCGAGGTCCGGCAGGGCTCGCCTGTGTCCATCTGCTCCGGCGGCAGGGCCGTGTTCGGCACCGGCACGTCGGGGCCGGAGGGCCTCGAGCGGACCGGGACCAGCGTGTCGACGGTCCCGGAGGCGAGGGACGGGACTCTGATGGCGCGCATAGGCGAGTCGGGCGAGCCCTTCAGCGTCGGGGCCCAGTGGGGAGGCATCTCCGGCTCGGAGGGGGAGCTGTGGCTCGCTGTGAATACGCCATCCGGGCGTCCAGTCACCGGTGTCTACACGGCAAGCGTGGCGGTCGGAGAGGCCCCGGGGCAGGGCTGCGTGGCGATCTACCCCGGGAAGAGGTAGTGCCGCGGAACATTCCGGCACTTGCCTCCAGCACGAAGTGTAGATATTATGAAGTTATGAGATTCGTGCTCGGTGCAGCTTGCCCGTGAGGGCACGGGAGGTCGAACATGCGGTGCAGGACGATTGCTTTGCTGGCGATGCTGTCGCTTGCGGCTCCGGCCGCCTTCGCTTCGGCATCGACCTATGTCGTGGGCTACGGGGACACCCTCTCGGACATCGCGCTGAGGTTCTACGGGAGCTCTGACTACTGGGACGAGATCCTCGCCGCCAATCCACAGGTCCCTTCCCCCGAGGCGCTGATGCCGGGGACGGAGCTCGTTCTCCCGGACATCGCGGGGGCGTCCGTGTCCTCCTCCACGCCGGCCTACCAGGTCACCTACGTCGAGGCGCCGACCCTCGCCGCGACGGCTCCGATGCTCAGCAGGATACGACTCGAGGAAGCCGGCTTCGTGGCGACCGATCCGATACCCGCCGTGGCCCGGATCGTGGGGGTCAACGTAGAGGAGCCGGCGGGCACCGGCAACGACGACGCCTATCTGGGGGACCTCGTCGAGTTCGACCTGGGCGAGGGCGCGGGGGTCCACGAAGGTGACGTCTTCAGGATCGTCACGGTCGGAGAGACCGCCATCGATCCGGAGACCGACATGACGCTCGGGCCGGTCGTCAGGGTGGCGGGCACCTGCAGGGTGACCGGCGTGACCCCGGAGACTTCAGTGGCGCTTCTCGAGCAGTCATGCCTCCCGACGAGGGTCGGCGATCTCGTCCTTCCCTATCAGCCTGCGGCGAACATCCCGATCCAGACTCAGCCTGCCGTGGAGGACATCTCCGCGTGGGTGGTCGCTCTGCAGGACAGCGAGTCCACCGACGCATACACATTCGACGTCGTCTACCTCGACAGGGGCTCGGAGGCCGGCCTCCATGCGGGTGACGTCTTCCAGGCGTTCAAGTACGGCGTGACAGCCACCGGGCTCGAAGGGGACCTCGTCCACACGGCGGACATCCCTGTCGCAGAAGTAGTCGTGCTCGACACCCAGAGGACGACCTGCTCCGCCATAGTCTCGATGAACTCCACGAGCGACGTCATCACGGTCGGGGACAGGCTGCGTCTGGCCAGGCGAGAGGTCGGTACCGGGACCAGATGAGATGGAAGGTTGTCGCGAGAGCTGACAACCCCGACCAGCAGATCCTTTCGACTCTAGAGGAGCTGACCGGCCTCGGTCGCGGGGAGGTGCTCCTCGCCCTTCGCAAGAACGGCCTGACTGCAGGCGACGGGCTCACCGAGGAGAGGGCTTCGGCTCTTTCCTCGTCCCTGTCCGGGTTCGGCCTGGACTGCACCGTGCTTCCCTCTCCGGACAGGCAGGCGGGCAGGCCCGAGGCCTCCCTCTTCCGGGTGGTCCTCACCGGGTACCGCCCGGGCAGCCGGGCCAGGCTGAGGGAGAGGCTGGAGAAGCTGAGCGGTCTTCCGCCCGAGCAGGTCGTCCTCTGGCTCGCGAAGATCCCCTTCGTCCTCAAGGACGGCATCGACCACGAGACAGCCAGGCGGATACGGCGGGCTCTGTCGGAGTCGGGCGGCATCGTGGAGCTGAAGCCGGTCCCGGGTTCGGTCCGGCCCGTGGAAGTCGAGATCCCTCAGGTGGAGCCGTCCGTGCCGGCGACCGCCGCACCCAGGGAGAAGGGAGAGGACCTCCCGCCCCCGGCCGGTGCCGAGCCCGAAGAGCCCGGCGAAGACCCTCCTCCTCCGCCCGACCCTCCGGTAATGGAGGGCGGGTCCACCGGGCGGGGCTGCCCTCCGATCCTCAGATTCGTGTCTCCGGGCTGCGCCCCCCCGGAGCCTCCGTTCATCCCGGGGCCTGAAGAGCTCGGGAGGACCCCTCCCGGGATCAGTTTCCTCCCGCCCCCCGTGCCCCTGACGGACCCGCCCGAGCCGGAGCAGGCATTCCACCTGTTCGTCTCGGTCTCGTCGAAGAGGGCGAGGTCCGAGGTCGAGTCGATCCTGCAGCGGCGCCTCGACCTGAAGGGCCCCGAGGCGGCCCTGGATCCCGAGCGACCCTTCTGGGTTGCTGCTACCGCCTCAGCGGAGAAGGCCATGGAGCTCTCCTGTCTCCTCGAAGAGGCGGGTGCGACGGTCATCGTGTCCTGTTCGCGCGAAGCCCCCTCGCTCCGGGAACCCGGAGGCCGGGGCTTCCTCTCGTGGATCCGCACGACATGAACCCTGAGGTGTGCAGCTTCCTCGACTTCCTGGCTCTCGAGCGTTCCCTGTCGCCAAGGACCATCGAGGCGTACGGTCTGGATCTGGAGGAGGCCTCCGCCTGGTTCGAGGCGGCCGGCTCGGATCTGTCGCAGGCCGGGAGAGAGGAGCTGGCGTCCTTCTCCAGGCATCTCTCCCAGAGGGGGCTGGCGACGAGGAGCGTCAGGCGGAAGCTCTCGGCGCTGCGGAGCTTCTTCAGGTTCCTCGCCGCCGAGGGGCGGAGGGAGGACGACCCGGCCGGCTTCCTCAGGCCCCCCAGGGGAAGGGACCCCCTCCCGTCGGCGCTTACCATCGAGCAGGCCGCCAAGCTGATGGAGGCCTGGTGCGCGGACGACCCTATCTCCCTTCGCAACAGGGCGCTTCTCGAGCTGGCCTATGGATGCGGGCTCAGGGAGAGCGAGCTGATCGACCTCACTCCGGATCGCGTCTTCCTCGCGGAGGGATTCGTCAGGCCGACCGGCAAGGGCGGCAAGGAGCGCATCGTGCCGCTGGGGGGTCCGGCCCGCCGGTCCCTGGCCTCCTACATCGACCGGGGCAGGCCCCTGCTCCTGGGTAGGAGGGCGTTCCGCAACCTCTTCCTGAGCTGCAGGGGCAGGCCGCTGTCCAGGACTTCCGTATGGCAGATCGTGGCAGCCTCTGCAGCCAGGGCGGGCCTCGGCGGAGGGATCCACCCTCACATCCTCAGGCACTCCTTCGCGACTCATCTCCTGGAGGGAGGAGCCGACCTCAGGGTGGTCCAGGAGCTCCTCGGCCACGCCGACATAAGAACCACCGAGATCTACACGAACATCGACAGGACGCACCTCTCCGAGGTCATCAAGACCTGCCACCCCAGATCCGGGGCTTCGAGGTGAAGCGCTTCCCCTCGGCCTTCTCCTCGTCCTGGCAGGTTTCGAGGGCTCTGTACTCCCTCTCGACCTGGAGCGGGGGCAGGCGCTCGACTGTCTGGATACCCCAGTTCGCCTCCCTGAGGAACCACGTCAGGGAGATCTCGAGGACGCCTGCCGGGAGAAGGGTCGAGAGGCTCGGCCGGGTGCTCAGCCTTTGGCCCGATGCCTCCGAGGTCTCGGCGTCCCTGCCTTGCGACGGTGCTTCGGAGCTCTTCGCGGCCTGCCTCGAGGAGGCTCCGGCCCTTCTCGAGCTCGGCTACCCCCCGGGAGAGGGGCTCGACTTCGTGACGCGGCTTCCGTCGCCTGGAGGCAACAGCCGCCGGACACAGGCCCAGATGCGTGCCGCGGTCCATCACCTGGGTGGCGACTTCGACCATCTGCTGACGCTCATGAAGGTCCCCGATCCCTTCGCACCTTCGCTCCGCGCGACATTCTCCGTATGGCCCCGCTTCATGCCCCCGGGAGAGCACGAGGGGCTGCTCCTGACATGGCCGGGCGCGAGGATGCCTTCCGCCCTCTTCTACCGCAGCGAACTGAAGGGCTACTGCCTGCTCGTGCTGTACGATCTGGCCCAGAGGCTGCGTGCATCGGAGGGGATACAGGTCCAGCCCCCCTCCTTCCTGGCCTTCACCTCCGAAGCATGAGCGCCGAAGCCTGCAGGGCCGAGATCAGGTCGTTGGGCGTCGCCCGTTCCTGGACGTGGACGCGGTCCTATCTCGTAGGCGATTCCGACAGCCGCATCGGCGTCCTCGTGGATCCGGCGACGACGGACGGTCACGAGCGGGACCTCCTCAGGCGGAGGCTCTTGCGAGGCTGGAGCATATGCACGATAGTCCTCACGCACGGGCATCCCGACCACATCTCGGACGCATCCTACTGGAGAGCCGAGCTCGACGCTCCGCTGGCCGGGAATCCTGCGGACCTCCCGCTGTTCACCTCCCCCTCGCTGAACTCCTCCGGGGCGTTCGGAGGCGAGGTGGCGACGGGCGGGCTCGACATCGAGCTGGTGCATGGGTCGATCCTCGACGCCGGGAGGCTCCGACTGGAGGTCATCGGCCTCCCCGGCCACAGCCCCGGCAGCATAGGCCTGTACTTCCCGGGGCATCTCATAGGAGGCGACACTCTCTTCGCGGGATCGGTCGGCGTCGACAGCATACCCGGCATCGGCCCCCTGTGGGGCGCCTCCCTGGAGACCGAGATCCGGAGCATCCGCGAGAGGATATTCACGCTGCCCGACTCCACGGTCGTCCATCCCGGCCACGGGCCCGACACCACCGTGGGCACCGAGAAGGCGACCAACCCGTACGCCTCGATCCGCTGAGCAAGCGCGGCCTTGTCAGCGCTTTCCCGCCTGCATTAGCTTCACCCTTCGAGCCGGGCCCGGCCCGGGCTGACATTCGCACGCGGAGGGTTTCCAAATGCTTGGGCTCATTGCATTCTGGGCTTGCATGTCGACGCTTCCTGAAGCCGGCTCGGTTCAGACCATCGGACTGGGAGAGTCGTGCTCGGTCAGGCTCCAGGGCGGCACCGCCTGGGTGAGGGTCCTCGAGCAGGACTACGCATTCCTCCGGATCACGGCTGATCCCGCTGCCTCGCTCACGGCCTTCGACGAGAACGAGGGCGTGCTGGCGCAGGCCTCCGCCGGACACGACCTCATCCTGTCGGCCTTCAGCAACTACTGGTTCTACATAAGGATAGATGGGAGAGACGGCTCCACGGTCACTGTGAGGGCCTCGGAGGAGCCTCCTTCCGTCCTGGCAGCCTCTTTGCAGGGGAGCGGCAACCTCACGCTCGGCCAGATGGGATGCTGCTACAGGTTCGTCGCGCCCTCGGACGGCGTGTGGCGGTTCGACCTCCGGGGCTCCGGCTCCATGGACCTCGACCTCGAGGTCTACGGCCCCGACATGTCGCTGCTCGCCGCAGGCTACTCGCGGGAGTCCACCGAGAGCGCCTCGTGTGCCGCCCTTCGCGGCGACACACTGATGGTCGTGGTGAGCAGGTACAGCAAGGGCGGCTCCGGGGAGTACGCGGTCTCGGCATCCCGGCAGGGCGACATACCCGTGCTCTCGCACTCCACTGCGGGGACGATGACATCGGAGGCGCCGGTCGCGCGCATGGCGCTCGGGCCCCAGGCCGGCTGGTCGCTCTTGAGGCTCTCCAGCACCAGCGATGACGGGGACCTCGACCTCTACGTCCTGGACTCGGACGGTTCCGTCCTCTGGTCGTCCTCGAGCTACTCGTCCTTCGAGGCGATAATGGTCCCTCCTGGCCGCAGCGGTCTCACCGCAGAAGCACGGGCATACGACCTCGGCAGCTCAGGGCGCCTCCGATACCAGATGAGCCTGGTCGGGGACGTCCCTGTCCGGACCGGGACCTCGATGGAAGACGAGGGAGAGCTGTCCAACAGCGACGCCATGCTCGAGGGATTCGCTCCCGGCCGCTCCGGCCTCTACACGGTCTCCGCCCGGTTCGAGAAACTCAGGGACGGAGACCTCCAGTTCTTCAGGGGAGGCGGCCCCTGCGAGCCGACCCCCTCCTCGGCCAGGGGCGACGAGAGATTCGTGATCTGGATCGCAGACAGCGACACGGTCTGGCTCTATCCCACGATCAACTCGTTGTCCTCTTCGGCCGGCGTCAGCCTGGCGGCTTCGGCCTTCGACGGCCCGTCGCTGTCGGGGACGGCCAGGGGCGCCCTCTCCCCGGACGACCCGGTCGCCAGCTGGTCGCTGGTCTCGGCAGGCAACTCGATAGAGAGCATACGCCTGCACGGGGAGGACAGGGACACCGACTTTGACATGTTCGTCTCCGGCCCGGGGATCGACAGGGCGGCCCAGGGGGGCCTGAGCAACGCGGATGCGGCCGGCGACGAGGAGGTAGCCTTCTTCTGCCCGGAGTCCGCGACCTTCGGGGTAACGGTCTACACATACGAGAGGAGGGGGGCCGGGGAGTTCGCGCTCTCGGCGAGGAGCATCCCCAAGATAGCGCTGGCAGCCCCCGCCCCTTCCGCCGAGACCTGGGCGGTGCTCGCGGGCATAAGCGGCTATCCCTCCTCGGCAGACGCGCTCAACAGGGCCGGCATGGACGCCCTGGACTTCTACAGGTTCCTGGCCGACGGCCAGGGCGTGCCGGCCGATCACATAGTGCTCCTGGTCGACGAGATGGCGACGGTCCAGGCCTTCGAGGGAGCCATCGGCTCCGTCCTTCAGCGGGCCGGCCAGGAGGACAAGGTCATCGTCTTCTTCAGCGGCCACGGCGACCAGCACGCACCCGGCTCCGGAGGCCCCGAGGAGGCCGACGCGATGAACGAGGCCCTCTGCCTCTACGATGGAGAGGTCGAGGACGACTGGCTGGCCTCCTCCTTCGGCGCCAGCAGGGCCCCCGTGCTCCTCTTCGCGGACGCCTGTCACTCGGGCGGCCTCGTGAACGACTTCGGGCCTGGCTCGAACGCCATGATACTCACTGCCGCCAGGGAGGACAGGAGCGTCAGCGAGCGGATACTCACGCCCATACTCCTCGAAGGCGCCCACGGTGCGGCCGACTCCGACAGGAACGGCATCATCACCGCAAGGGAGCTGATGGACTACGTCGACTCCAGCCTGCAGCTGATCTGCCCGGTCTGTGACGCGAGGATCCAGCCCGGCGACACGGTCTGTCCCGAGTGCGGCGCCGTCCTGAAGGGCGAGAACCAGGTGCCGAGGCCCGAACAGGGCTTCTTCCTCGACTCCGACATCGATCTCTGGAGGATCCCGCCGGGAGGCAGGAATGCAGGGGAGTGAGCTCCACCCGCTCGAGAGGACCCTCCTCTCCTTCCTGAGGGACGTGGGGGAGGCGGGCGAGAGCCTCATACTGGAGCGAAGCGGCCTCCCCGACGAAGGCTCCTACAGGCGGGCCTCGCAGTGGCTCCTGTCCAGGGGATTCGCGAGGGAGTCGTCCAGGACGGTCGAGTCCTTCGTCGAGCTCGGTCCTCTCGGCGAAGAGGCCCTGGCCGCCGGGGGAATGCCGGAGCTCCTGCTCGAGTCGGCGGTTGCGGCAGGGGCCGTGGACATCGCCGAGCTACAGGCTGACGCCAGGTTCGATCCCCCGAGGTGGGGCAGCGCCCTGGGAGCCCTGATCAGGGCCGGAGCACTCAGGAGGGAGGGGAGCGCCCTCTCCACGGCTGCGCCCGGCGCGGGCCCCTTCAGGGCGTGCTGGGAGACGGTGTACGAGCCTCTCAGGTCCGGGAGCCGTGTGCCGCTGGGCTCACTGACCGAGGCAGTGAGGGATCTCGTCCTGTCGCGCAGCCCCAGGAGGGGCAGGGGCAGGGCCGAGTTCGTCGTCGTCGAAAAGACGAGCCATGTCCTGGCGATCACTCCGGAGGGCCTGGAAGCACTTGATGCATCCGACGGGGAGGCCGCCGGGGCGGTCACCCCGGCAATGCTCGCGGACGGTTCCTGGAGGAAGGCCAGGTTCCGCAGGTACGACCTGGACATGCCGCCGTCGAAGATCCACTGCGGAAGGCTCCACCCCTACCGGTCCTTCCTCGACGCTGTCAGGCGGAAGTTCGTCGCCATGGGCTTCAAGGAGATGCGGGGCTCCCTGGCCGAGACGGAGTTCTGGAACAACGACTCGTTGTTCATGCCTCAGTTCCATCCCGCCCGCGACATCCACGACGTCTACTTCCTTGACACCGACTCGAGGGCCGGACTGCCGGATCAGTCTACTCTCGACCGCGTGGCCTCGACCCACGAGGACGGCTGGGAGACCGGGAGTCGGGGGTGGGAGTACCGCTTCGACCGGGCGCAGGCGGCAAGGGCCATACTGAGGTCCCAGGGGACAGTGCTGTCGGCACGGACCCTCGCCTCCGGCCCGGCCGTGCCCGGGAAGTACTTCGCCATCGCCAGATGCTTCCGATACGACCAGGTCGATGCGACGCACCTGCCCGACTTCTTCCAGATCGAAGGCATAGTCCTTGGGGAGTCGATCAACCTCAGGCATCTGCTCGGACTTCTCGAGCTCTTCGCGGTCCGGATCGCCGGAGCGACCGAGTACGAATTCTGCCCGGCCTACTTCCCCTTCACCGAGCCGTCCGTGGAGCTCGTGGTGAAGCATCCCGACCTGGGCTGGATGGAGCTCGGGGGTGCCGGGCTCTTCAGGCCCGAGGTGACCCTCCCGCTCGGGGTGGAGGTCCCCGTGATAGCATGGGGCCTCGGCCTGGACAGGATGGCGATGCTGGCCATGGGGCTCGGGGACATCAGGGATCTCATGACCTCCGACCTCTCGCGACTGCGCAGGACGACGGTCCTCCCCGACCGGATACTGGCGGAAGGGAGGTAGCGCGTTGCCGAAGATCGAGATCAGCCGGGCCGACCTCGCCTCCCTCCTGGGCGCCGAGGTGGAGGAGGGGGCCGGGTCCATCCGTAAGCCCCTTCTGAAGCTGAAGGCCGAGCTGGAGTCGTGCGGCGGCGATGCCCTCAAGATAGAGCTGAAGGACACCAACAGACCGGACCTCTGGTGTGTCGAGGGCGTGGCGCGTGGTCTCAGGGCCATCCGCACGGGACGCATGGACCATCTGGCCGACCTCCCGCCGGCAGGCAGGGAACTCGTTGTGGACGAGTCGGTCTCCGGGATCAGGCCGTGGATAGCCGCCTTCGCCGCCGGCGGGCCTCCGCTTAGCGCTCTCGCCGTGGAGGCCCTGATCGCCTCGCAGGAGAAGCTGGCCGGCTCCTTCGGGCGCAACAGGAAGACTGCCGCCATAGGCTTCTACAGGCTGTCGGGGCTGACCTTCCCCGTGACCTACGCGGCCGTCGCGCCGACGACCGTCTTCCACCCTCTCGGCGAGGAGCGCCCGATGTCCCTGGACGAGGTCCTGGAAAGAACCGAGGTGGGACGGAGATATGCGCCTCTCCTGGACGGCGCCGCCGGCTACCCCCTGCTGAAGGATTCGGCCGGCATGGTGCTGTCGTTCCCGCCGGTCCTCAACGCCGAGGAGACGGGGCGGATCTCGGAGGGGGACTCGGAGATATTCTGCGAGGTCACCGGGACCGACTGGCACACGGTACAGCTCACCGCTGTCATCCTGGCGTGCAACCTGGAGGACAGGGGCTTCTCGATAGAGCCCGTCCGGATCATCTACCCCGGGTCGTCCCCGGGGGGCGAGGAAGTCTGCAGTCCCGTGCCCTACGCCGACACGCTGACGGCCGGATTCGATCTCATCTCGTCCATCACCGGATGCCCTGCCGATCCCGACGCCATCTCCGACGCCTTGTCATCCATGGACTACACCTCCTGGCTGACCGGCCCGAACGAGGTCAGGGCGGTCCTCCCGCCCTACAGGCACGACGGCATGCACCCCGTCGACCTCGTCGAGGACATAGCCGTGGCCAGGGGCTTCGACGCCTATCCGCCCCTGATGCCGCCCGACTTCACCGTGGGCGCCCCTGCGCCGGAGGAGGAGACCTCCGATGCGCTCAGGACGATCATGACGGGCCTGGGCTGCGAAGAGCTGCTCCTCCCGGTGCTTCAGAGCAGGGAGAGGCCTGGCACAGCACCTCCCGGAGCGGTGTCGATCCGGAACCCGATGACGGCCGAGTACTCCGCCGTGCGCAACAGCCTGCTCCCGGGACTGCTGGGCGTGGAGAGCGCCAGCGGACACTCGTCCTACCCTCACAGGCTCTTCGAGGTGGGCGAGGTGCTCCTCGACGAGGGAGGCAGACTGCTGACCGAGATCCGACTGGCCTGCACCGTGTTCGGCAACGAGGCCTTCTTCGGCGACGCGCACTCCATCCTCGGCGCGATATGCAGCCAGCGCAGCGCGCGGCTCTCGCTGAGGCCGGCGGAGGACCTCCGGTTCGTCCCGGGGAGATGTGCCGAGATCATGATCGAAGAGAGGCCCTGCGGGATGATCGGGGAGCTGGCCCCGTCTCTCCTGACAGCCGCCGGGATAGCCCGGCCGGGCTCCGCGTTCGAGGTGGAACTGGCGGCTTTCGCCATTCGATGAGCGGTCTGTTCAGGCTCGAGTCGGCCTTCGCTCCCGCGGGCGGGCAGCCCGCCGCGATAGAGGCCCTCCTGACAGGGACCCGCTCCGGCATGGAGTGGCAGACCCTCCTGGGAGTCACCGGATCGGGCAAGACCTATGTCATCGCGAGCCTCATCGAGAAGCTCGATCGCCCGGTGCTCCTGATCAGCCACAACAAGACGCTCGCGGCCCAGCTCTATGGTGAGCTCCGCGGGTTCTTCCCGCAGGCGGCGGTGGAGTACTTCGTCAGCTACTACGACTACTATCAGCCCGAAGCGTACCTGCCGGCGGCCGATCTGTACATAGAGAAGGACGCCGACCTCAACGACGAGCTGGACAGGCTTCGCCTGAGGGCCACGACGGCCCTGCTCGGCAGGCGCGACGTGATCGTGGTCGCATCGGTCAGCTGCATCTACGGCCTCGGGAATCCGGCGACGTTCAGGTCCACCTGCGTCTCGATCGAGCGCGGCCAGAGGACGAGCATCGAGGAGCTCCTGACCTCCCTTGTCGGGATCCAATACGACCGCAACGACATAGCCTTGACACGCGGGAAGTTCAGGGTCCGCGGCGACGTAGTGGACATAGTCCCTTCGTACATGGACACCGGGTTCCGCATCGAGTTCTTCGGGAACGAGGTCGAGTCCATACGGTCGATCGATCATGTGACCGGCTCCGTCCTCGCCGAGCTGCCCGCCCTTCTCGTCTACCCCGCCAAGCACTTCGTCACGACGGAGGTCGACCTCCACAGGGGCATGGCCCTCATAGAGGCCGAGCTCGAAGAGAGGCTCCGGACCCTCCGGCTGAACGGCAGACTGCTCGAGGCCCAGAGGCTCGAGTCGAGGACCCGCTACGACCTGGAGCTGCTCGGCCAGACCGGCTACTGCCCCGGGATCGAGAACTACAGCAGGCACATCTCCGGAAGGGCCGAAGGGGAGCGGCCGGCCTGCCTCATGGACTACTTCCCTCCCGACAAGCTGGTGATCATCGACGAGTCCCACAGGACCATCCCGCAGATCAGGGGGATGTACGCCGGGGACCGGTCGAGGAAGGAGACGCTCGTCGAGCACGGCTTCAGGCTCCCCTCCGCTCTCGACAACAGGCCCCTGTTCCTGGAGGAGTTCGTCGGACTGGCGGGGCAGAAGATCTGCCTCTCGGCGACGCCGGCCGAGTACGAGATGGAACGCTCGGGCCAGGTGGTCGAGCTCATAGTGAGGCCCACGGGGCTGGTCGATCCCCGCATCGAGATCAGGCCGGCCTCCGGGCAGGTCGACGACCTCGTGGGGGAGATCCGCAGGGCCGTCGCGGAGGGAGGGAGAGTCCTGGTGACGACCCTCACGAAGAAGATGGCCGAGCAGCTCTCCTCATACCTGCAGGACCTCGGGATCTCGGCGCGGTACGTGCACAGCGAGATCGACGCGCTGGAGAGGGTCTCGATCCTCCGGGAGCTGAGGCTCGCCGGCTTCGACGTCCTCGTGGGGGTCAACCTCCTGCGCGAAGGGCTCGACCTGCCGGAGGTGTCCCTCGTGGCCATCCTGGATGCAGACAAGGAGGGCTTCCTGAGGTCCCGGACCAGCCTCGTGCAGACGGCCGGCCGGGCAGCCAGGAACATGGCCGGCCTGGTCCTGCTATACGCAGACGAGGTCACCGACTCGATGCGCGATGCTCTGGAGGAGACGGGGCGGAGGCGGGAGATCCAGCTCAGGTTCAACCGGGAGCACGGCATGACTCCCAGGGGCATAACAAAGAGCCGGGAGGAGATACTCCGGGCTACGAGCATCGCCGATTCCTTCTCCCCCAGGTCGGGGCTGGCCCCTGACGAGGCCGGGCTCCCGGGCGACCCGGCCGCCGCCGTGGCTGAGCTGGAGAAGAGGATGCTCAGGGCGGCCGCTGAGCTGGAATTCGAGGAAGCGGCGAGGCTCCGCGACCTGATGCGCAAGATGCTCAAGGCCGCATCCAGCGGGGGTTGACAGGGTTTGGACCCTCGTCCATACTAGGGCACGCAGTGTAGCCAGAACCCTTGAAAGGGGGTCTTAGATGAGAAGGGTGCTTTTGGTCCTTGCCATGCTGGCGACGGTTGCTTTTGCCGGCAATCTCCGTCTGGATCGTCCCCTGCCGGTCAATGGAACGGATGACACCTACCAGTACGACGACGGCACGGCCTACTGGCTGACCTGGGGTGGTCTGTACAGAGGCACCTGGTTCAGCACCGGCGACTTCGGCGGCGGCGGCGGCTTCAGCATCACCCAGCTGCAGTTCTGGTTCTACCATCACTCCAGCTATCCCTGGGACACGGCCTCCTTCTATGCCGAGCTCTGGAATGGCGATGCGGCCACTCCTACCACCCAGCTCGACCAGACTTCCGTGACGGCCGTCCACTACTCTCCGGCCTACGCGAACTACAGCCCGGCCATCGACACCGAGGCCGACATGTGGGGCCTGATCAACACCGAGATGTCCGCCGGCGGCTGGCCTGCGGTGCTCGGCGACAACACGCCTCATGCCGTGAGCCACAGCTTCTTCAGCGATGACTTCATCGTCTGGGAGCCCTGGGTCATCGGCGGCTCCACTGCCAACGACTACTTCATCAGGGCCACGGGCACCATCGGTGCTCTTGACCAGAACACGTGGGGCGCCATCAAGGGCCTCTACAACTAGAGCAACCGAAGCAGTCAGCGGGCGCCGGCCCTTCGGGGCCGGCGCTCTTTTTTGGGCTCCAGTCCCAAGCCTACAGCCTACAGCCTACAGCCTATATTCCCTGCCATGAGCGTCACGGTAGCGCGGAGCGCGGGATTCTGCTGGGGCGTCAGGCGGGCGGTCGACCTCGTGCTCGCCGAGCTCAAGAAGGGCCGCGGGCCCTTCAGGGTCCTGGGCCCGCTCGTGCACAACCCGCAGGTCCTTCAGGCGCTTGCCGACAGGGGCGTCGAGTGCGTAGCCGACACCGGGGGCGTCTCGGGCGGGGTCCTCTTCCTGCGAACCCATGGAACGCCCTTGGAGGAGAGGGAAACCCTCGAGGGCCTCGATGCACGGGTCAGGGACCTGACCTGCCCGAGGGTCGGCAGGGCCCTGTCGCTGGCAAGGTCCAGGCGCTCGGAGGGCTTCGACATAGTCGTGCTGGGCGATCCGGGCCACACCGAGGTCCATGCGCTGAGATCCTACGGCGGCGGTTCCACCTTCGTGATCACGGGCCCGGATGATGTTGCAGCCCTGCCTGATCTCCGCAGGCCTTTCCTGATCTCCCAGACGACCCAGGACACCGACGCCTTCGGGAGGACCGCGGAGGCGATGAGGGCCAGGTTCCCGGGCCTGGAACTCGAATGCACGATATGCGACTCCACCGAGATCAGGCAGGCCGAGCTGAGGGACCTCGCCCCGAAGGCGGACTGCCTCGTGGTCGTGGGGGGCCGGGACAGCGCCAACACCTCCAGACTTGCGACCATCGGCCGCGAAATGGGCCTGCCCGTGTTCCTGATCGAGTCGGATGCCGATCTGAACCCCTCGGCACTCCAGGGATACCGCAAGGTCCTGTTGACTGCGGGTGCCTCGACTCCCAGCTGGGTCATCAGGAGGGTGAGGGGAAGGCTCCTGGAGCTGCAGGGCAAGAGGGTCGGCAAGGCGCTGGCGCTGCTGGGGGCCGCCGTCCACGGCAGCTTCCACATTCCGGCCGCGGCGCTCGCGATCGGCGCCGCCGGGGCCGGAGTCGTGGGCGACCGGTTCTGGTTCCTCCCCGTCCTCTCGGCCTCCTTCGCCCTGTTTGCGCTCCAGACCCTCAACTCGGTTCTGGAAAGCGGCTTCTACCGCTCTTCCAGCGAGCAGAAGCAGGGCTTCATCAGGAAGCACAGGTCCCTCCTCCTGGCGTCGGCAGTCACCGCGCTGGCCGGGTCCGCCGCCGTCGCGGCCCTGCTTCCCCCCGTGTGGGGCGTCTGCCTGGCCGCCTCGATCCTCCTCTTCGGCATCTACTCGCTGCCGTTCCTCAAGGAGAGGGGGCATGCGCCGGGAGGTCTCAGGGCGGTCCCCGGCTCGCGCGACATCCTCTTCGCACTGGCCTGGGCCTTCCTGCTGTCGGTGCTGCCCTCGCTTTCCGTCCCCGTACGGCCGGACGTCCCGGGGCTCGCCGCCTGGTCGGCCTCCATCTTCCTGCTGGTTCTGGGACGCTCCCTTCTTCTCGATCTGGTAGACCTGCAGAGCGATGCGGTCATGGGTCGCGACACGCTCCCACTGGCGCTCGGATGGCGGCGGAGCAGGGGCCTCTTCTGGGCCTGTGCGACTCTGCCCGTGCTTCTCCTGGGGGCCTCCGCGGCCTCGGGAACCCTGCCGCCATGCGCCCTTGGAGCAGTCGCCGGAAGCGTGTGGCTGAGCGCGGGGCACATTCTCCTGCGCGCCACCCCGTTCCCGTCGGAGCTCTCCGCCAGGGCGGCGGCTGACGGGAGCCTCTTCGCAGCCGGTATATTGACCATCCTCCTGACGATCCCCGGCTGAAGGCCGGGCCTGGAATGCGGGGTGCGAATTGATTGACCGGTACTCGAATCCCGAGATGGCGGCCATCTGGTCGGACGATTCCAGATTCTCGCGCTGGCTGGAGATAGAACTCCTGGCCGTGCAGGCGCGTGCAGAGAATGGCCTGGTCCCCGCCGCGGACTGGGAGAAGATCCGGTCGAACGCCTCCTTCAGGCGAGAGCGGATCGAGGAGCTGGAACGGACGGTCAGGCACGACGTCATCGCCTTCCTCATGAGCGTCGCAGAGAGCCTCGGCCCGGAGGCCAGGCACATCCACTACGGGATGACCTCGAGCGACGTCCTGGACACCGCCCTGGCCACGCAGATACGCGACTCGGGGAAGCTCATCAGGGATGCGCTCGGCAGGTACGGGTCGGCCCTCGCCGGGCTCGTCTCGAGGCACAGGGGCGTCCCGTGCATCGGAAGGACCCACGGTATGCACGCAGAGCCCACGACGGTCGCCCTGAAGTTCGCCGGGCACTACTCCGAGCACCTTCGAGACATCGACAGGCTCGACCGGGCTCTGGCCGAGGCGTGCGTAGGGAAGCTCAGCGGGGCCGTCGGGACATTCGCCCATCTTCCCCCTTCGGTCGAGCAGTTCGTTTGTTCCAGGCTCGGGCTCGGACTCGAGCCCGTCGCGACACAGGTGGTGGCCCGCGACAGGCACGCCTCCTTCCTCTGGGCCCTGGCCTCCATCGGCTGTGCGCTGGAGAGGTTCGCCACGGAAGTGCGCCATCTCCAGCGCAGCGAGGTCGGAGAGGCCGCCGAGCCGTTCGGGAGAGGCCAGCGAGGGTCCAGTGCGATGCCGCACAAGAGGAACCCGATAGTGTGCGAGAGGATCTGCGGGCTTGCGAGGCTCCTGAGGGCTTGGCTTCAGGTGGGCCTCGAGGACACGTGCCTCTGGCATGAGAGGGACATCAGCCACTCCTCGGCCGAGCGCTTCGTGCTGCCGGACGCCTGCGGCGTGACGCTGTACGCACTCGAGAGGGCGGCGGAGGTAGCCGAAGGCCTGGAGGTCTTCCCCGAGGGCCTGGCGAGGAACCTGGAGGCGGCCGGCGACGGCTACTTCTCGCAGACGATCCTGCTCGCGATGGTAGACAGGGGCGCCGACCGCAACGAAGCATACTCGCTGATCCAGTCCCTGGCGCTGAGGGCTTCCGCGAGGGGGTCCAGCCTCGTCGACGAGGCCGTCTCGGACTCCTCGGTCTCCGCCATGTTCGCGGAAGGCGAGCTGAGGCCCCTGTGCAGCCTCGACTCCCTGCTCCGCCGGGAGAGCGAGATACTCGACAGGGTGGGCCTGGGCCCCGCGGAAGGCTGATGCTGGTTCGCCGGTTCCCGTCGGGCCATATTCACCTTGACACTTCTTCCGGATCGGCCTCATCGGAGGGTGAAGTGAAGTGCAATACTTGATGCTTCTCGCAGGTCTCGCCGCGGGCGCCGCCGCCGCCTGGTGGTGGACTTCCAGGTCCATGAAGCGACGGCTCGACTCTGCCGAAGAGCGGGCGGGGAACCTGGCCAGGGACATCGCCACCCTGAAGCGTGAGAACAGGGACGTCTGCTGCACCGTCACAACGCACGAGAAGGAGATCCGCCAGCACAGGGACCTGGCCATCCTCTTCCCCGAGCTGGTCAAGCAGATCTTCTCCGCGAGGTCCTCGGGAGAGCTGGCCGACTACCTGGTCCGCGCAGTCAACATGCTGACCGGCGCCGAGAAAGTCGCCGTGTTCCTGGCCGACCGGACCGGGCGCCGGCTGGGCCTGGTCGAGGCCCGGGGGCTCTCTGACACGCTCCGCCCCCCCCTCGCCCTCAACGTGGGGGACGGCCACGTAGGATTCGCCGCGGAGACCGGGAGGGTCTTCTCAGCGGAGGATCTCGCGAAGGAGTCGGCGCTGGTGCGGAAGCACATGGAGGACACGGCGATCCCAGGCTATATGCCCGAGCTGGCCGCCCCGATGACCAGCCAGGGGATCCTGTTCGGGGTGGTCTGCCTCAGCGAGGTCCCGAAGGAGGCGACCCTGGTCAAGGAGAGATTGAGGGCCATCGCCGCGATCGGCGCCGCGTCGCACGAGAACATCCGGCTCCTCGAGAGGTTCGAGACGGCCGCCGACCTCGATCCGGACACGGCGCTTCCCGGCCGCAGCCAGCTCCAGGCCAGGATGGATTCCGAGCTGGAGAGGGTACGCAGATTCAGCAGCCCGCTCTCCGTCATCGAGATCCAGCTCCCGCAGAGCGCATCGACCGACCGCCTCCTGGGCAAGGAGGTCATGAGGATGTGCGCGAACCACCTGAAGGCCACGATGCGCAACATCGACACCGGCCTCCGCACGGCCAGGGACAGGATCATGCTGCTCCTCCCCGGCACAGGTCCCGACGGGCTCGCCAGCGTCGTGGCCCGCCTCGGGGTGGACCTCCCCGGCATGTCGAACGAGGAGGGTGACAGGATCAGCTCGGTCCGGATGAGGTTCATGACCTGCGAGCCGGGCGAGGAGCTCACGGTTGCGCCAGTGCTCCAGCGCCTGGACGGGCACGACTTCAGGGAGTTCACGGTCTGAGCGCACCCGCTTCCGGGCAGCCTCCGGAGGAGGGACTCCGGGAGATCCTGGCGAAGGATCTGGAGTCCAGGGGACTTTCCCTGACCATGGATGAGGCGCTGAAGGTCGCGGAGTTCGTGGGGCGCATGCCCACCCCGGTGGAGCTGCACCTCTTCGACACGATGTGGAGCGAGCACTGCTCCTACAAGAGCTCCAGGAGACTGCTCGGGACCCTGCCTACCACCTCGCCGGACGTAGTGCTCGGCCCCGGCGAGGACGCCGGGATCTTCAGGTTCGCCTCCATCGACGGCACGGGCTGGGACATCGTGGTGGCCCATGAGAGCCACAACCACCCCTCGCAGGTGCTTCCCGTGGAGGGAGCCGCGACGGGCGTCGGAGGAATAGTCCGCGACGTGTACCGCATGGGCGCCAGGGTGACCGGCGTCATGGACCTGCTGAGGTTCGGCGATCCCGCGGGCCCTGCCGGGGCGAAGGCCCGTGCGATAGTGCGGGGCGTGGTCTCGGGTATCTGGCAGTACGGGAACGCTCTCGGCGTTCCCAATCTCGGCGGCGACACTACCTTCCACCCGGGATACGACGAGAACTGCCTCGTCAACGTCGTCGCCTTCGGTGCCGTGCGCCACGATTCGATAGTCCACAGCAGGGTCCCCGCCGCCGCCGCATCCGAACCCTATGTCCTCATCCTTATGGGCAAGCCCACCGACTCCACGGGGTTCGGAGGAGCCACGTTCGCCTCGGCCGACCTGGAGGATGGCTCCCTGCACGCGGTGCAGGTAGCCGATCCCTTCCTCAAGAGGGTCCTCACCGAGGCGAACTTCGCGGCGCTGGCTCTGCTGGCCGGGGAAGGCGTCGAGTTCGGTTTCAAGGATCTCGGCGCAGGCGGCATAGCCTGCGTGAGCAGCGAGCTCGCCGCCTCGGGGGGCATGGGCGTGGACTTGGACCTCGACAGGGTCCCGGTCTCCCGCGACGATCTCCCGCCCGAGGTGATCGCATGCTCCGAGACCCAGGAGCGGTACGGCCTGGCCGTTCCGGAAAGACTCGCGGAGAGGATAGTCTCCATCTACAACGAGGAATACGCCCTGCCGGCCCTCCATCCCGGGGCGGGCGCCGCTGTCATCGGGAAGTTCACAGCCGGTGACGAGTACCGGGTGTCCTTCCGCGGCGGTGAGGCCGCCTGTGCCTCGGTGGAGGCCATAACTAGGGGCATCTACCACGAGAGGCCCTGGGCCGGCTCGACACCGGCTCCGGTCGAGCCGCAGACAAGGCCCTTCTCGTGCCCTTTGGACATCCGGGCGATGGCCCTCTCCCTTGCGGCCTGCTCGCGCCGGCCCGTCTTCTCCTACTACGACAGCGAAGTGCAGGGGACGACCGTCTTCCGCCCGGGCGAGGCCGACTCCTGCGTTTCGATCCCCGTGCCCGGCTGCCCTTCGGGACTCGCGGCCGCGGGAGGGGGCAGCCCCTGGATCGGTGCGCTCGATCCGTACCTTGCCGGGACCTCGGCCGTATCCGAGGCCGTCAGGAAGATAGTCGCGACAGGGGCTACCCCGCTTGCCGCTACGGACTGCCTCAACTATGGCAGCCCCGAGAAGCCCGAGGTCATGTGGCAGTTCAGGCGCGGGGTCGAGGGCATCGCCGACGCTTGCCGAGCGCTCGGCTTCAGCGGGGGCAGCCCTCTGCCCATAGTCTCCGGCAACGTCAGCTTCTACAACCAGACCGCCGGCGGGAAGGCGATCCCGCCTTCGCCCATCGTGGCAGTCTTCGGCAGGATAGGAGTCGCCGCAAGAGCCGTCGACATGTCACTGAAGCGCCCGGGCGACCTCCTGGTGCTCTTCGGGCCGAGACGCGACGAACTGGGCGGCAGCCTGTTCTACAGAGAGATACTGCGGTACCCGGGGGGCCGTCCTCCCTCCTTCGAGGGCGGTCTGGAGAAGGAGATGGCGCTTGCAGTCCTCGACTGGACGGGCAGGGGGCTGGTCTCGGCGTGCCATTCTGTCGGCGAGGGTGGGATATGCATGACCGCCATCGAGATGGCACTTGCCACGGCGCCTTCCCTCAGGTGCGGGCTCGATCTCCGGATCGGACCTGATCCAGTCGAGCTGTGCGCGGAGAACACGGGCTACCTGCTGGAGGTCGCACCCGATCTCGTTCCCGAGCTCCCGCCCTTCTCCTCGGTGATCGGCCGGGTCACCGACGACTTCAGTCTCTCGGGAGAAGGCTGGAGGCTGGACCTCGGAGATATCGAAGCCCGCTGGATGGATCTTCTGGCTTCCGTCGTCTGGAGGGAGGAATGAGCCTCCCCAGGGTCGCGGTCATCCAGTTCCCGGGATCGAACTGCGAGTACGAGACGGCGAGGGCCGCGGAGCTTTCCGGACTCTCCGCGCGCGTTGTCCGCTGGAACCGGGCCGGGGGGCTGGCCGGAGAGTGCGACGCCTGCATCCTGCCAGGCGGCTTCTCCTTCCAGGACAGGATACGGGCGGGCGCGGTGGCGGCCAAGGAGCCCGTCATGGATGCCGTCTGCGAGATGGCCGCCCGGGGCATGCCCGTGCTGGGCATCTGCAACGGGGCCCAGATACTCGTCGAGAGCGGACTGGTGCCGGGGTGGTCGCCCGGCAGGATAGAGGCTTCCCTCGCTGCCAACCACGTGCCGGGGAGGAGCGGCTATCTCTCCTCCTGGATCTTCGTGAGGACGGGCCCCCATGCCACCGGGAGCCCGTGGCTCTGCAGGGCGCCGCAGGAGCCGGTGCCCCTTCCAGTGGCTCACGCGGAAGGGAGGTTCGTCCTTCCCGCGGGAACCTCTCTCTCCGACCTGGAGCAGCGGGGAGGGGTCGGACTGGTCTACTGCAGACCCGACGGCTCCGGGGCGGGCGGCTTCCCGTGGAATCCCAACGGGGCCGGCTTCGATCTCGCCGGCGTGGCGAATCCCGAAGGCAACGTCCTGGCGATGATGCCTCACCCCGAGAGGGCCTGCATGCTCTGGCAGGTTCCGGCGAATCTGCCCGGGCCCTGGGGTGACAGGCGGAGGTCTCGAAGCATGGAAGCCGTGAGCCGGGGACCGGGCGCGTCGATCTTCGACAGCCTCGCTGCATATCTGGGGGTCCCGCAGGGATGAGCGTGGTAAGGGCCGCCGTCCGCCTGAGATCGGCAGATCCCGCAGCTGTCACGGGCCTCCTCGCCCTTCGCAGGTCGATGCCCGGCCAGTGCCCCGAGGCCCTGGCGAGGTACGACCTGTGGAGCTTCGAAGGTGACGGCGACCTCGAGTCGACCGTGTCCGAGCTGATGTCGAGATACACGGACATGCTGAATCCCAACAAGCAGGAGCGGTTCATCCTTCCGGACAAGGGGCTCCTGCCGGGTGAGGATTCCGGGCTGATCTGGGTCTCGGTGGAAGTGACGGACGACTGCAGTTCCTCCTCCGAGACCTGGACATCAGTCGTTGCCAGGGCCGGGTTCCCCGTCGCCAGGGTGACCTCCTCGGTGCTCTGGAGACTCGGCTACGACCCTTCGATCGGTCCCGGGAGGGCTCTGGCCCTTGCCCGGGAGGTGGGCGTGTCGGTATCCCGGAGCATGGGCCTCCTGTCGAATCCAGTCTCGCAGTCCGCCGCGATCCGTCTGGCGCAGGAGGCTGCACCGTCGCGTTGACGCCGTCCCGTCATCCACTGGAATCCCTTCTGGCGGAGGTTCCGAAGCCACAGCAGTATATCGGCTGCGAGTGGAACTCCGTGCGGCCCACGCCGGGTCTACCGGACGTAACCCTTGTATATCCAGACATATACGAGCTGGGGATGTCGAACTACGGGCTCGCCGTGGTGAGGCACCTGCTGCTGTCCGCCGGCGGGTTGAGCGTGAGGCGCGCGTACGCTCCCGGGCCAGGGATGGAGGAGCGGCTCCTGGCCGGCGAGGCTCCATGGGTCTGCATCGAGGACGGATTCAGGGTTGCCGACAGCTCCGTGATAGGCTTCGGAGTCCCCTGCGAGTCGCTCTTCACCAACGTCCTCTTCCTGATCGGCCTGGCCGGCATTCCGCAGAGGTCGGCGGAGAGGACGGAGGAGCACCCCGTCATCGTCGCAGGCGGGGGCGGCGTCTCGAACCCCCTTCCCCTCTCGCCGTTCGTCGACGCCTTCTTCCTGGGCGAGGCCGAGGAGAGGGCTGGGGAGCTCTTCCTGACCCTGACAGGAAAGGGCTCCAGGGAGCAGAGGCTCGCTGCGGCAGCCGGATTGCCCGGAGTCTGGGTCCCCGCCCTGGGCATGCGGCCGGTCACCGTCCAGAAGGCTCCGCGCCTCCTGCCGGGCTGGGCCCCCGTCAGGCAACTCGTGCCTCTCGCGGAGATCACGCATGACAGGGCGGTCGTGGAGATCGCAAGAGGATGCACCAGGGGCTGCAGGTTCTGCCAGGCGACGCAGTTGACCCGTCCAGTGAGGGAGAGGACCCCGCAGGAGGTCCTGGAGCTCCTCGAGTCGGCACTGTCGGCCACGGGCTGGGAGGATGCCGGCCTGCTCTCGCTCTCCTTCTCCGACTACTCCTGCCTCCCTCTGCTCCTCGAAGGCGTGGCGCAGCTCGAGCAGCGCCTCGGGGCGACCGTGTCGATGCCATCACTGAGGCCCGACAGCTTCGCCAGGCTCTCTTCGGGGACGAGGCTGTCCGGACGCATCACCCTGGCCCCGGAGGCCGGATCCGAGCGCCTCCGGAGGAAGCTCAACAAGCCGATGGAGGACAGGGAGATACTGGGCGCCGTCGAGTCTGCCTTCGCCATGGGCGCGAAGGGCGTGAAGCTCTACTTCATGATCGGGCTTCCCGGAGAAGAGGAGGACGATGTCGAGGCGATCGCTTCGCTGTCGGAGAGATGCTGCGAGATAGCCCGCTCGATGGGCAGGCCCCGGAAGGGATCCGTCTCCGTTGCCCTCTCGCCGTTCGTCCCCAAGCCGCACACGCCCCTCCAGTGGGCGCCGCAGATGGACGAGGGAGAGATCTGGCGCAGGATCTGCAGAGTCAGGGCGCTTCTCCGGAACGCGAGACCGGTGTGGAACGATCCCAGGACCTCGCTCGTGGAGGCTGTGCTCGGTCTTGGAGACGGCATCGAGACGCCCCTTGCGCTGGAGGAGGCTGTCGAGGCGGGGGCCCGGTACGACGCCTGGTCCGAGCGGCTCCGCTGGGATGTCTGGAGCTCGGTGCTCGAACGCCATCCCCTACTGCTGGACCGCGTCCGGAGCGGCCTCGACCGGGGCACCGAGCCTCCGTGGGCATTCGTCCGCACCGGCGCGACGTCCGGGTTCCTGAGACGGGAATACGAACGCTTCGTCGAGGGGACGCCCACACCCGACTGCAGGCAGTCCGGATGCAACGACTGCGGTGCGTGCAGACCGGAGGACAGGGCTGCCCCGCAGGCCGGGGAAGAGAAGCGCTGCGCGGCCCTCACACTTCCGCCGGCCGAGACCGGAGTCCGCGCCGTGCTCCGCGTGAGGTGGGGGAAGTCCGGCCTGGCTCGCTTCTCCTCCCATCTCGACATGGTGAGGATGTGGTCGAGAGCGGTCCGCAGGTCGGGGATCCCCGCCGCCACCAGGGGCGGCATCGTGAGGAGGGCCAGGCTCCGCTTCGGACCGGCCCTGCCGCTGGGATTTGAGAGTACGGCCGAAGTTGTCGATATTCTGCTTCGAGGGGAGCCGTGCGACGGGTCGGTCGATGCGCTGGCCTCGTCGCTCCCCGAGGGTTTCGAGCTGCTTGGCGCAAGTGTCCTGGAAGCGGGGAGGCCGGCTCCGGACACAGAAGCGGTCACGGCAGAGTACATGATCTGCTGCGGAGACGCGGCCAGGGCCCTGGAGGTGCTGGCCTCATCCTACGGCGTGGACGTCGAGCGTTCGGCCCGGGGACACCTGAGGGCGAGGGTGATCCTCGGCAGCGCCTCCGCGAGATTGGACAGGCTTCTCTCCCAGGCCGGCATCCCGGTCTCCTTGATACGGAGGACCGGGCTGTACGACGCTTCGGGAGGACATCTCGTGCCGCCCGGTCACCGGGACGAAGGGGAGGATCTCAGTTGAAAGTGGACTTCATCGTCAACTCGCATCCGGACGTCACCCGGATAGCGATAGTCGAAGATGGCAGGCTGATGGAGCTCATCGTCGAGAAGGCCGACGACAAGAGGATAGTCGGCAACATCTACCTCGGGAGGGTGAACGCCGTGCTCCCGGGCATGCAGGCGGCATTCGTCGATATAGGGCTGGAGCGAAGTGCCTTCCTGCACGCCTCGGACGTCAGGAGCGGAGTCATCGACGCCAGGGCGTTCGCGCAGTCCCTCATCGACGAGAAGCCTCTTGCCGCCGAGGAGTCGAACCAGCCCATCGAGGACCAGCTGAAGCGCGGCCAGGAAGTGCTCGTGCAGGTCACGAAGGAACCTATCGGGACGAAGGGCACCAGGGTCAGCACGCGGATCTCCATCGCGGGCAGGTACGTCGTGAGCATGCCGGGCGACCCCGTCTCGGGCGTGTCCAGGAAGATAGGAGACCGGCGCGAGAGATCCCGCCTGCGGGAGATCGTGACCAAGGTCCGGACGGACGGCTTCGGCATCATTGCGCGCACTGCGGGCACTGATCAGAACGAGGAGTCCTTCAAGGCCGACGTCGAACGGATAGTAGACCGCTGGAAGGAGATAGGGGAGCTGACCCTCCGCTCCCGACCGCCCTCGCTCCTCCACCAGGAGCATGACATAGTGACGATGACCATGAGGGATCTCGTCTCGCCGGACATGAGCTCCTTCGTCACGGACTCGCGGGATGTCTTCTCGATCGCCAGGAACTACATGAAGAGAATCGCCCCGGACATGAGCGGACGGATCCGCCTGTACAAGGGGAAGACTCCCATCTTCGACGAATACGGCCTGGAGTCGGAGATCGGCCAGATACTGAACCGCGAGGTCCCCCTCAAGAGCGGCGGCTCCCTGGTGATCGACCAGACGGAGGCCCTGGTCGCCATAGACGTCAACACCAGGCGGTACGTCGGCAGGAAGAGCCAGGAGAACACGATCCTGAAGACCAACATGGAGGCCGCCCGGGAGGTCGCGAGACAGCTCCGGCTCAGGGACATCGGGGGCATCATCGTCATCGATTTCATCGACATGGACAACGAGGAGCACAGGGAGAAGGTCCTCAACGGGCTCCGCAGCGAGCTCGGGCGTGACAGGTCCCCGACCAAGACCTGCCAGGTGAGCCCCCTCGGCCTGGTGGAGATGACCCGGAAACGTGTCCGCCCGAGCCTCATCCAGGCTCTGTCGGAACCGTGCTCGCACTGCGGCGGAACAGGCCGCGTGCTCTCCGCCCTGTCGGCGGCGACCCGCCTCGAGAGGCTTCTGGAGAGGGCCTCCCTGCAGAAGGACCACCGGAATCTCGTCGTCTCCATCCACCCTGACCTGGCGGAGTACCTTCTCCGCGACGACGGCAGGCGGATGGAGCATATCATGGAGAAGGCGAGGCTGGCGGTGGAGTTCCACGAGGACGGGCGGATGAGGGTCGACGAGTTCAAGGTCTTCTCGCTGGATACCTACGAGGAGATAACGAGTCTCTACGATGCCTGAGAGTGTTGACCCCGGGCATCGGCGTTGCGTATAACCGCGGTTGTTTTTCCCCGGAACCCCCGGAGGTGTTTCTTTGTACGCGATAATCGAGACCGGTGGTCAGCAGTTCCGGGTCGAGCCGGGCCAGACGCTCGTGGTCCCGAGGCTGGAAGGCGGGGACGGCGCGGGTGTCAGGTTCGAGAAGGTTCTCCTGCTCGGAGGAGAGGACCCGGCAGAGGTGAGAATCGGGACTCCGACCCTGGAGAAGGTCGCGGTCGAGGCGGTGCTCGTCAGACAACTGAGGGGACCGAAGCTCGACGTGTTCCACCGCAAGAGGCGCAAGGGCTATGAGAAGAAGACGGGCCACAGACAGGAGCTGACCGAGATCAGGATCACCGGGATCTCCGGAGCCTGACTTGGCCGTTCCCCTGACCGGCAAGGAACTGGCCTCGTCCATCAGGGAAGGGGCCGCTGCCGGCGCCGCTTCGCTCGGCGGAAGGCCCCCGGGCCTGGCCGTCGTTCTGGTCGGCAGCGATCCCGCCAGCGAGAGCTACGTGGCGGGGAAGCAGAAGGCCTGCCTCAAGGCCGGGTTCGAGTCGACGCTCGTCCGTCTGCCGGCGGGTGTCGCCCTCGAGACGCTCCTCTCCGAGATAGAGAGGCTCAACTCCGATCCCCGCATCGACGGGATCCTCTGCCAGCTGCCGCTTCCTGGCGGCATCCCGGTGGAGAGGGTCGCCTCCGCCATCGACCCGGGCAAGGACGTGGACGGCTTCCATCCGTGGAACGTGGGCAGGCTGTGGAGGGGAGAGCCCGGACTCGTCCCCTGCACGCCCGCGGGCATCATGCGACTGCTCGACCACTACGGCATCCCGGTGGAGGGCCGCAACGCCGTGATCGTGGGGCGCAGCGGCATAGTCGGCAAGCCCATGGCCGCCCTCCTCATGGCCGCGAATGCGACGGTCACGGTGGCCCACTCGCGGACTCGTGACCTGGCCTCCGTCTGCAGGGGAGCGGACATCCTCGTGTCCGCGGTCGGGAGACCCGGCCTGATGGACGCCTCCTTCGTGAAGGAGGGAGCGGTCGTGGTCGACGTGGGGATGACGCGCACGGAGCAGGGCCTTCGGGGCGACGTCGACTTCGGGTCCGTGGAGCCGGTGTGCGGCTGGATCACGCCGGTTCCAGGGGGTGTGGGGCCTCTTACCATCGCACTCCTGCTGGAGAACACGCTCGCCTGCCGGAGGCGCAGCCCGGGCATCTGACGGCCGGGCTTTCGGTCACAGCCTCGTCCCGCAATAATACAGGTGCGCCTTCGGCTTCGACGGCCCGGCGCGGGAAGCGGCGATCCATGCCCGTTCTCGGGCCGGGGCGCTGCAAGGTGTGGCTATCCGCCTCCGGAAGGGCGTCTGATGAGTGCAATCGAGATAATCCTCCTCGCAGGCGTGGCAGGCATCTGGACGGGTCTCCTGCTCGCTGCGCTCGCTGTGTTCAGGATCCAGGGCGCGGTCGGGCGGCTGGAGTACGCCGTGGACCGCCTGCAGCGGGATGTCTCGTCCCTGGTCCCGAGGGTGGGCTCTACCCTCGAAGGGCTGGAGCGGACGAGTGCAGAGCTGTCGAGGACGGCCGCGACCGCCAGGGGAATGCTGGAGAGCACACCGAGGGATGCCGTCCGCGATGCCGCGGTGGGTGCGCTCAGGTACCTGCCGCTGGTGGTGGGCGTCGCCCGCACGCTGGTCCCGCTCTTCTCGAGGAGGAAGCGATGAGGTACGCGGCCGTTGCTGCCATCGCGCTCCTGCTGGCGGGATGCAGGGGAGCCGCGGAGGGCCCCCTGAACGGGGTACTCGTGGTCTACGGCGACGGGAGGGAGGCGGCCGCCGAGGCTTTCACCGGATCCCTTCAGAAGACCGTCGTGACGGTCGATCCCGAGCCGGTCTTCTCCTTCGTCTTCTGCCCCCGCAGTCAGCTGGATGCCTCGCTCAGGCTGAGGAGGACGGTCCTCCTCCTCCTGGACTCTCCGGCCGAGGCGCCGGAGGGCCTTCGGAGATCGGCGGGCGGCTACTGGAGGGGGACGGACGTCTGGGCGCGGGGGCAGACTTTCTTCGCCGCGGTGCCTGAGAGCTGCGATGCGTCAGCCCTCTCCAGAGACCTGGAGCTGGCGTACAACAGGCACCTCCACGACTACCTCTACCAGAGCTTCGTCACGACTTCCATGAGCAGCCCTGCAAGGATGGACAGCCTCAGGGGGCTCGGCTTCTCCATGGATGTCCCGAGATCGTACAGGACCGTGGTCTGGACCCCGGAGAGGCACTTCGTCCAGTTCCAGAGGCCGGTCTCGGACGAGGGAGTCATCATGCTCTCGGTCTACTGGCTCCCCGGCGGCAGCGTGGGCGACGCCGCCCACGCCGTGGAGCAGAGACAGCTGATGGCCAGGAGGGAGTTCTATGATGCCTCGGCCGACTCGGTCGACAGGGCGAGGCTCGAGGCAGGCCCGCTGGAGCTCCATGGCCTCAGGGGATGGGTCCTCCTCGGGGAGTGGAGGAACCCGGAGTACCTTAACGCCGGTGGTTTCACGAGCTATGTTCTCCAGTCGGGTTCCGGCATGTGGATCCTCGACACGGAGGTCTACAACCCCGGCAGCGAGAAGGAGCCCTACATACGAGAGGGCTGGCTTGTGATGAACACCTTTTCGCCGGAGGGCTGATATGCCTGAGTCTCTGGATTCCGAGATCCGACAGCTCTACGACGACTGGATAGCGAACCCCTCTGCAGTCGTCTGCGCACGGCTCGCCGACAGGCTGAGGATCGCAGGCAGGATCGCCGAGGCGCTCGACGTGGCCGGCAGGGGACTGGCCGACTGGCCGGGCAACACCTCGATACGCGTTGTGCTCGGAAGGTGCCACCGGGAGGCCGGCGCGCTTCCCGAGGCCAGGGAGGCCTTCGAGAGGGCCCTGGAGTCGGATCCGCTCAACCTGGTGGCGCTCAGGGGAGTAGCAGAGATCGCACTGCTCGATGGCAGGTTCGCCGATGCCATAAGGCTCTTCGGGGACTACCTGTTCGAGAATCCGGCCGATGCGGAGGCCGAGAAGCTGCTCGAGGATGCCAAGGCCGGATCCAAGGCCCCTTCCGCCCCGGCTGCGCCTGCAAATGCGGAGACATCGCCTCCGGAGACCCTGCAGCCGTCAGAACCCGCCCCGGCCGCCGCCGCCGGCATCGAGCCGCCTCCCGCTGAGCCGCCTGCGGCAGGGGAGGAGCAGAAGGCTGAAGAGCCTTCGCCGGTGGCGCATCTCATGGATGCCTTCGGAGCAGCGCCGGAGTCCGCCGCAGAGACCGCGGACGTTCCAGTCTCCACCCCGCTGACGGAGAATCCTGCCGGAGGCCCGGAGCAGGAGGCCGGCTCGGAACAGGAGCAGCCGCCCAGTTATCCGGCGACGAGCAGGATGGAGAAGGTGCTCAGGGAGCAGGGACTCGGGCAGGAGCCGGTCTCCCCTCCGGAGCCTCAGGCCTGCCCGGTGCCCGGGCCCGTCCGGCAGGATGTGACCGAGCAGCAGCCGATCCGCGAGGAAGAGCCCGGTGAGACGCCTGTGCAGCAGTCGGCACCCCAGCCGGCGGAGGAATCGCGGGTGCATGTCGAGGACGAGGGCGGACCGTCCGGATCCGATGCTCCCGCCCAGGCCGTGGCCCCTGCCCAGGCCGGGGCCCCCGAAGTGCAGAAGGAAGAAGGGGAGTCGCCCCGGGAGCCTCAGGGGGCTCTCCCGGCACAGCCGGAGGCCGCGGCGCCCCAGGGATTCCCCGCGGACAGACCTCCTTCGCATCAGCCCGCGGGGAGGCCGGCGATGAGGCGGGACCCCAGGAGCCTCCTGGACCTCTTCAGTGCGGATGAGAGAGAGGAACTGGGTCTGGAGCCGTACCGCCAGGAGGAGGCGTGAGCCCCGGCCCTCTCCGCGTGACGATCCTGAACGGACCCAACCTGGCTCACCTGGGGCGGAGGCAGCCTGGGATCTACGGGCAGGGCACGCTTGAGGACCTGTCGGAGATGGTGCGCGGAGCTGCCGGCGAGCTCGGCCTCGAAGTGGCTCTGGCGCAGGCCGACTGCGAGGGGGACCTCGTGTCGGCGATCTGGGCATGCTCCGAGACCACGGACGCGATAGTGATCAACCCCGGAGGCTACTCTCACACCTCGGTCGCGATCCTCGACGCCCTGACAGCCTATCCTGGCAGAGTGGTCGAGGTCCATATCAGCCAGGTCTTCCGCAGGGAGGAGGAAAGGCGGAACCTCCTCACCGCCCGTGCTGCGGATGCCGTGATTGTCGGCGCGGGAATCGAAGGCTACAGGCTGGCGCTCGAGTACCTTTCCCGGGCTCCCGGCCCGGCTTCTGTCGGAGGACCCAATGACCACCTCGAATGACCTCAGGCGGGGAGTCGTCATAGAAGTCGACGGCGTCCTGTACACCGTCGTCGAGTTCCAGCACGTCAAGCCCGGGAAGGGGCCCGCCTTCGTTCGGACTAGGCTGAAGGAGGTCCATACCGGCAAGGTCGTCGACAGGACCTGGAGGGCCGGCGAGAAGGTGAAGGATGTGAGGATAGAGCGCCGCTCGCTCGAGTTGCTGTACAGGACCGAGGACGGCTTCATCTTCATGGATCCGGAGGACTTCGAGCAGATAGTCCTCGACGAGAGCGTAGTCGGGGAGGCTGCCGACTACCTGGTCGACAACACCCGTGTGGACGTGCTCTTCAACGGTTCCGAGCCAATCTCCGTCGAGCCGCCCACCTTCGTGGATCTCCTCATCGTCTCGACCGACCCGGGGCTCAAGGGGGACACCGCGAGCGGGGGATCGAAGCCCGCGACCCTGGAGACCGGCCTCGTGCTCCAGGTGCCCCTCTTCGTCAGGGAGGGCGAGAAGGTCAGGGTCGACACGAGGACCGGGGCCTACATAGAACGGGTCAAGGGCTGAACGGCCGGATGTCGGACCGGGTTGTTCTAGTCCCGACCTACAACGAGGCCGAGAACATCTCCGAGCTTCACGCCGCCCTCAGGAGGGCGGTTGATTTCGACCTCGTGTTCATCGATGACTCCTCCCCGGACGGGACCGCCGATGTGGCAAGGGAGATCGCCTCGAGGGACCCCGGCGTCTCCCTTCTCCTGCGCCCGGGCAAGGAAGGTCTGGGGAAGGCCTACTCCGAAGGGTTCCGCCGCGTCGCTTCCGCAGGTTCCTGGAAGCGCGTGTTCATGATGGACGCCGACCTGTCCCACGATCCGGACCGTCTTCCCGAGATGGACGCCGCCCTGGATTCATGCGACCTGTGCATAGGCTCACGCTACATCCGGGGTGTGAGCGTCACCAACTGGTCAATCGCAAGGCTGAACCTGAGCTTCGCCGCGAACAGGTACATCCGCCTGGCCACGGGGATGCCGTTCAGCGACTGCACGAGCGGCTACAGGGGATTCAGGTCCGATCTGATGCCTCTCGTCCTGTCCTCCCGGATCAGGGCCTCCGGCTACGCCTTCCTGGTGGAGATGCTCTACAGGATCTGGTCTGCCGGCCGAAAGGTCTCGGAGATCCCGATCGTATTCAGCGAGAGGAAGCACGGAGCCTCCAAGATATCCGCCAGGGTCATCGGCGAGTCCTTCCTGACCCCGCTGAAGCTGGGGCTGTCGGGCCGGAGACCGCGCAGGGGCTAGAGCGCCGCGTAGATCGCCCTGACCAGATCGTCCTGCCAGGCCCGCGCAGCAAAGACCTGTCCGGCAGGGACCTCCGTCATCACCGCGACCGCTATCCTGCGTCCCGACGAAGTCGTCAGGAGGCCTGCAAGCGTCGAGGTGTCGCTGAGCGAGCCGGTCTTGCCCCTGAACGACCCCGGTGGAAGGTCGGCAAGCCTGGTCTCCAGCGTCCCGTCGACCCCGTTCACCGGCAGGGACGCCAGGAACTCGGGGCCCCACTCGGTGGAGCTCATGCCTGCCACGACCACCTCTGCGAGGACCCTCGGAGACAGCCGGTCGAGTCTCGAGAGCCCGGATCCATCGGCGAGCACCATGTCCCCGGCTCCGGGGACCAGATCGAGTATGAGCTCGCCTGCCATCTGGCATCCCGCCGCCGTACCGGCCGGCTCGCCGCAGGCCTCGAGGCTGACAGCCCTCAGGACGAGCTCTGCGATGCCGTTGATGCTCCACTTGTTCATCTCGCCGAGGATCTGCCACAGGGGGCGGGACCTTATCACGGATGCCGTGAGAAGACCCGGGTCGGACGGGGCTTCCTGCCGGATCACTCCCGACACTTCCAGCCCGAGGTCCCCGAGGTCCCCCGCGAAGAGCATGGCGAACTCGGCCGACGCCCCCGGGATGGGGAGCCAGAGAGAGCGTGTGCTGCCTGCCGGGATGGACCCGGAGATCGAGATCGAGCCCTGTCCGTCCTCCCAGCCGGTGATCGAGGAGGCTATCGAACCATTGCCGATGCCTACGCTGGAGGTGACGGGAACACCGGGGAGACCTGGGTACTCCATCACTCTCACGCGGCCTCCCACGGACGAGACGACCACCTCCACGAGGTTGCCCCCGAAGGAGAGAGCCTCTATCGGCGGGCAGTAGGTCCTGCCCCAGTCCGCGCGCTCCCAGCCGGGAGGGTGGGTCGAGTCCTCGAAGCAGCCGGAGTCCCAGGCGACCAGCCATTGCCTTCCGGGATCGAGACTCCCGGCAGTCTCGACAGCGGCCCTCCTGATGTCGTCCTCTTCCAGGAGCGGAGACCCGGCGCCGACGAGATAGACGGTACCCGAGGACGTGTCGGCTTCTATGGCGGTCTCGTAGACGAAGTCCGGTCCCAGGGTCTCGAGTGCGAGGAGCGTCGTGACGAGCTTGACGGTGGAGGCCGGGCGGAAGAGCTGGTCCGATCTCATGTCCGCCACTACCGTGCCGTCATCTGCATCCACGGCGTAGACCCCGGTCCTCCAGCCCGCGCGCGGGGACGGAAGCTGAAGGGCCTGGGCCGAGATCGCTATGAAGAGCAGTGCGCCCAATGCTACCTCCGCTCGGATGTTGACAGAACTCGGGCCGAACCTACATTTGCAGAGTGCCCTCTGCAATAGCGGCCCCAAGGGGCCCAGACCGGGAGCTGATCAGGTGAGAACAATCGCGTTCGCGGCCATGATGCTTGTCGCCCTTTCGGGCTGCTCCAGGGAACAGCCTGCCATAAGGGTGGGAGACAGGAAGATATCGAAGGCGGAGTTGAAGGCCGTCCTCCTCCCCCTGGGAAGCGACTCGGCAGCCATCCGGACTGCCGTGGACAACCTCGTCTCGAGGGAGCTCATACTCTGCGATGCCTCGTCCCGCGGGCTGGACACGATGAGGACCACGTTGGAGAGGCTCTACGACAGGCGCCGCGAGAGGCTGCAGAGCGCCTACCTCAGGTACAAGCTGGGCCTCGTGACGGTACCCGAGGACAGCGTCACATCCTTCTACCAGTCCACCGGGACCATGGTCTGCTTCACGGTGATGAACGTTGCCGACAGCGCCCTTGCCGAGTCACTCCGGACCGCCGTTCTGGCCGGGGCGGACATGGGCTACCTCGTGAACCGCTTCTCGACCCTGGAGACCGATGCGGAGAATCTGGGCCGCGTGGGTCCGGAGGACCTCATGAGGTTGTCGAGCGCCGACAGACAGCTTGTGCCCGGCCTCGCCCGGGGAGAGGTCTCCCGCGTGGCCGGGTTTCCCTCCGGCTGGCGGTTCATGAGGATCGACACACTCTACACCGTCGACAGGCCCCCGTTCGCCGAGGCCAGGCAGGGCATATACGACTTCATCTGGGCCCACCGCTCCGAGGAATACAAGAAGACTCTGGACGACAGCCTGCGATCCGCCTGGTCCCTGCAGATCGCGGACGGCACGCCCGCGCTCATCTCGTCACACGCGTCCGATCCGGCCGGGGACTTCTCGCCCTACTCGCCCGGCGAGGACTCCGCCACCGCCTATTCGTGGAGGGGCGGGAGACGCACGATAGGCTTCCTTTCGAGGAACATCAGGGATATCCCCAGGTTCATGCCCAAGGACGCCACCGATCCGGTCTGGGTCGAGGGGTACTGCAGGATCCTGGGCCTCTATGACATAATGGCCGCGAGGGCTGTGGAGCTCGGCCTCGACACCCTCCCTGACGTGGCTGCCGGGATCAGGGCCTCATGCGACGACGTGATCCTGGATGCCTGGCGCAGCGCGGTCCTGGAACCGCGGCTCGCGGTCTCCGACTCCGAGATCGCCGCCGCCTGGGAGGAGAACCGCTCGATGCTGGTCGTCCCCGAGAAGCGCCGGTTCGAAGGAGTCGCGGCCGTGGGGGCCGGCCAGGAGGATCTCCTGCGTTCGCTTCTTGCATCCGGTCGAGACCCCCTGGCCTCCCGCCGGGAATTCACGCCACTGAGCGCCCTCCTGGCGCCGGGGGAGAGCCTCCTCACGAAGCCGCTCTCCTCCTCCGACCTCCCGGCCCGGGTATCGGACAGGTTCTTCGCACTTGCTCCTGGTGAAGCCGCCGTCTGCACTCTCCAGGGAGGCTCCCTGGTCTACCTGCGCCTGTCGGAGATCATCCCCTCCAGAGAGGCGACTCTGGACGAGTCCAGGGAGAGCCTGTCGTCACTCCTGACGAGTCAGAAGGAAGGTTCCGCCCTGCGGGGACTTGTAGACAGCCTCAGGTCTGCGTATCCTTGCGAGGTCGACGAGGAGTTCGTCTCCCGCTTCTTGACGGACCCGGGGGTCGAGCCGGTGACGCCGGTCCGATCGAGCCGGTAGTCCTGGGGGTATCCGATATGTTCTGCAGGACCTGCGGGCATGACAATGGGAGCAGATCGAGCGGGAAATGCTCGAACTGCGGTTATGACCTCGATTACCAGAGCCTTCCTCTCTCCGAGCAGCGCAAGGGGCTCCGGCACAGGATCGATGCGCCCCTCGACCTGGGCGACACGACCTTCCGCACCCACCACTACAGGCGAACGGGGCTGCTGGGCGTCGCCCTGGGAATGGTCTTCGTGTCCGCCGCAGCCTACATCACGCTGACCTTCCAGCGCTCGCAGACCTCGGACGAGGGGATCGACCAGGGCACCGCGGAGGATACCGTCCAGACCGCCCTCCCCACCGACTCCCTCCCGCTGCAGGTGGGCACGGACATAGTCTATGTCCTGGACGACAGCGGGACGAGCGCCGAGCCGAGGACGAACCTCAATCTGAGCCTCATCCCCGAGGGCAGCACCGTCTCGTTCCTGGGGAGCCGGTCCGTCCCTCTGCGCCCGCTCGTGGGCTTCATCGAGAGGAAGAGGTCGGAGGGGGCCGCCGCGCACGTCAGCCTCGACGCCCTCTGCTGCTGGAACGACTCGACGCACCACAGCTTCACGAAGGCCCCCCTTCTGGTCAGCGATCCGAACCCGCCGGAGAGCCTTCCCGCCCCCGTCGTCTTCAAGCTCATCTTCACAAACGACTGGATCGTGGGGAGGGTGGACGAGTTCGACATCAACATCCCCGCCCCCGTCTCGGGACAGGCCTTCAACGTGTCGAAGTACGACAGCGTCCTGACCCAGGTCTCGAACAGGCTTGCGAGACGGGACCTCGGAGGCAGGCCCGTCGAGGTGACGGCCATGTTCGCCGAGAACGAGACCCTCGGCAAGGCCGTGGACTTCATGTCGGCCGCCTATCCAGCGATCGACAGCCTGGGGTATGAGGGGCTCGGCCTGAAGTACTTCGTCCTGGAGCGGTAGGCCGCCCCCCGGGGCGCAGCCTGCCTCCCGCGGACCGGCATGGGCGCCAGCCTGATCCTCCTTGCGGGCCGTGAGAAGTCGCTTCTGAACCGGCATCCCTGGGTGTTCTCCGGAGCAATCGCAGGGGCGTCCGGCAACCCGTCTCCCGGCGATGTGGTCACAGTCCAGGCGAGTGACGGCAGGGTCCTCGCGACCGGTTTCTACAATCCAAGCTCTCAGATAGTGTTCAGGGCCCTCTCATGGACAGGCGAGGACCCGGACTCGCCGGGCTTCTGGAGGGCACGGCTGGAGTCGGCGCTCTCGTACCGCACAGGGACCCTTGGAATGACACTCGAAGGAAGGGCCCTGCGGATAGCCAACGCCGAGTCGGACGGGCTTCCCGGCCTGGTGGCGGACTGGTACGACGGCACCCTCGTCCTGCAGTTCCTCTGCCTGGGCATGGACCTCCGCCGCAAGGCCATCGTCGAGGCGGCCTCCGAGGTCCTCTCACCCGAACGCATATACGAGAGGAGCGACAGCGAGGTCCGCAGGTTCGAGAGCCTCGGGCAGGTCACCGGGCCTCTTGCCGGCGACGCCCCTCCGGCTCTCGTCGAGATCGAGGAGGGCGCCAGGAGGTTCCTCGTGGACGTGGTGTCGGGCCACAAGACCGGCTTCTACCTCGACCAGGCGGCCAACCGGCTCCAGACCGCCCCGCTGCTTGCAGGGAGGACCGTTCTCAACTGCTTCGGCTACACTGGAGCATTCGCCGTGCACGCGGCAGGTGCGGGGAGCATCCTGGCGACCAGCGTGGACTCTTCTCAGCCCTCCCTGGCGCTGGCTGCCAGGAACGCGGCGATCAACGGGCTCGGATCGCGCTGCAGCGAGGTGTGCGCCGATGTCCCCGAGTACCTCCGGGCGCTGAAGTCGGCGGGCACGGCCTTCGGAGCGGTCATCCTCGATCCCCCCAAGTTCGTGATGAACAAGGCGGGAATCGAAAAGGGCGCCAGGGGCTACAAGGACATAAACCGGGTCGCCATGCAGGTGATCGAGCCCGGGGGCATCCTCGTGACCTTCAGCTGCTCCGGGCATGTCGACCCCGACCTCTTCCAGAAGATCGTCTTCTCTGCGTCAGTGGAGGCCGGCAGAGACGCCAGGATCGTGGCGCACCTCCGTCAGTCGCCCGATCATCCGGTCCTTCTCTCCTACCCCGAGGGAACCTACCTGAAGGGCCTGGTCTGCTGCCTGGACTGAGCCGGCCGCAGGAGACAGGGAGGCCTCGATGACGTATCTGTTCGTGCTTCTCAGCAGCGCATTCCCCGATGGAGGGGGGATACCCGCCCTCTACACATGCGACGGAGAGGACATTTCACCGCCCCTGGAGTGGCAGGGGGTCCCCGCCGGAGCGGCGAGCCTCGCGATAGTCTGCGACGACCCCGACGCGCCGGGCGGGAGCTGGATCCACTGGGTGATCTACAACCTTCCTCCCGGCTGCGACTCTCTCCCGGCCGGGCTGCCCGCGGACGCCAAGCTGAAGGACGGCTCCTGCCAGGCCCTGAACAGCTGGGGACGGAGCGGCTACGGCGGCCCATGCCCTCCTTCCGGCACTCACAGGTACGTCTTCACCATCTACGCTCTGGACTGCACCCTCCAGCTGGCTTCGCGGGCCCGGATCGACGAGTTCGGGCGGGCCGTGGAAGGGCATGTCCTGGCTTCAGCCCGGCTGACGGGCACCTACTCGAGGACCAGGTAGCTTGCGCCGCCCGCTCCCCCCGAGGAGCCGGTTCGGAGAGCTCTGGGACCTCTCAGACGACGTATGCTTCCTGAATCATGGCTCCTTCGGGGCGTGTCCCAGGGAGGTCCTCGCCTTCAGGGAGTCGCTCGTGCGGGAGCTGGAGAGCGAGCCCATGGACTTCCTCGTGCGGAGGCTCCCCGCGCTTCTCGCCGAGCAGACGGCCTTCCTCGAGGAGTTCCTGTCGGCGTGGCACGGTTCCGTTGTGCTGGTGCCGAACGCAACCGCCGGTGTGAACACCGTCCTGCGGAGTCTCCGGCTCGGCGAGGGCGACGAGGTGATCGTTGCCGGAAGCGAGTACTTCTCGACGCGCAATTCGGCCCTGTTCAACGCCGGCCTCTCGGGGGCCGTCGTGAGGACCGTGCCCCTCCCGTTCCCCGTGGCCGATCCGGCCGAGGTGTCCGTGCCTCTCCTGTCGGCCGTCGGGCCGCGGACGAGGCTGGTGATCCTGGATCACATCTCAAGCCCCACCGCGATCGTCCTCGACGTCCGGTCCATCGTCCGGCAGCTGGCGGACAGAGGAGTGGAGGTGCTCGTCGATGGGGCGCACGGACCGGGCGGAGTGCCGCTCGCACTGGAGGAAATCGGCGCGGCGTATTACACGGGCAACTGCCACAAGTGGCTCTGCAGCCCGAAGGTCTGCGCGGTTCTGTGCGTCAGGCCGGACATGCAGTCCGGCATCCACCCTCTCTCGATCTCGCATCTGCGTGCCGACCTGGACTCCCCTCTGAGCGACTTCCAGCTGGAGTTCATGTGGAACGGCACTCCCGATCCCGCTCCGGCGCTCAGCGTGAAACGGAGCGTCGAGTTCATGGGCTCTCTTCTCCCCGGCGGCTGGGCCGAGCTGATGGAACGGAACAGGGCGATGGCGCGTGAAGCAGGGATCAGGCTGGCCCGGGCCCTGGGCGAGCAGCCGCCGTCGCCCGAGTCCATGAGCGGGCCGATGTCGGCTGTCTGCCTGCCGTGGGTGGAACCGCCCAGCCCTCCGGGCGTCCTCTGGCTGGATCCACTGCAGGTCTGGCTGCGGGAGGAGAAGGGGATCGAGATACCTGTCACCTGGACGTCTTCGCCTCGAAGGAGGATCCTCAGGCTGTCCGCGCAACTGTACAACTCCCCGGAGGAATACGACTACCTTGTGCAGTCAGTCCTGGAGTGCCCCCGGCTGAGGCGTTGACGAGCCGATCCGGCTCACGCTCCGCCCGGCGCGGTGCCCCCCCAGGATCTCGACCAGCTCATCCACATCGGCAGCCCTGCCCGAGAAGACGACTCTTCCGTCGATGGCGAGGGCCGGCGTCAGATACACACCGAGCGCCGTGATGTCGGAGAGGCTGGTGACCTCCACCACCTCGGCCGCAAGATCGGTGCGTCTCAGCGCTTCGAGCACATTCTCGTGGAGCCGGGCGCACTTCGGGCATCCGGTCCCGAGGATCTGGATCTTCATAGCGCCCTTCTTTCAGCGGGCCAGGATGGCGAAGAGCCAGCCGGCCGCGGTGGAGAAGACGACGACCAGGACGAGATAGGCCAGGGTCTTCCTGGTTCCGAGGATCCCCCTTATCACGAGCATGCTCGGAAGTGACAGGGCCGGTCCGGCCAGCAGGAGCGCCAGGGCCGGGCCGGAGTGCATCCCCGATCGCATCAGCCCCTGTACGATGGGCACTTCGGTCAGCGTTGCGAAGTACATGAAGGCCCCTGCGAGCGATGCTGCCAGGGTCGTAAGCACCGAAGTCCCGCCGACCGCCGCCTCGACCCATCGGTAGGGGATCAGGCCCTGGGCGTCGGAAGTGCCCAGGAGGAACCCGGTCGCAGCGACTCCGGCAAGCAGCATCGGGAGGATCCTGACCGTCAGGCCGATGGTCTCGTCGAACCACTGTCGGAGCTGTCCACTGCCTCTGGAGAGGATCAGCGCGAACCCCGCCACGCCGGCCATGAAGGCCGGGCGAGGATCGCCGGGAACGACTGCCGCGAGGACAGCCACCGGCACGGCGGCCGCAAGCGGCTTCCACCAGGGGACGCCGAGCCAGGCCACGAGCATGACCCCCTCCGAGACGGCGAATGTGATGGAGAGCCACCACATGGCGAGTGGCGGAACGTGCGCGAGGACTGCCTCGCAGGGGCATCCTGAGCGGGAGAAGACCAGAACGCCGACCAGACCGGCGACGAGCGCCGCGGCGCGCCCCAGTGGAAGGCCGGGAGCTTCGTCCCCGCGTTCTGGCCAGCCGCGTCCGGATCGGCCCCCCTTCCTGAAGAGAGCGCTCATGAGGAGCCCGATGACGACGCTCATGACCACTGCCCCGACGGCTCGGGCGATGCCCAGGCCCAGGCCGAGGACCCTCGCCGAGAGGACTATCGCCAGGATGTTGATCGCGGGTCCCGAGTAGAGGAAGGCGATTGCGGGTCCGAGCCCCGCCCCTGCCGAGTAGATTCCCGCGAACACCGGCATCACCGTACAGGAACACACGGCCAGGACCGTCCCGGCGACAGAGGCCACCGCATAGGAGATCATCTTCGGGGTCCCCGGCCCGAGGTACCTGAGGACGACCGACCCTCTGAGGAAGGCACTGATCGCCCCCGCTATCAGGAGGGCCGGCAGAAGGCTGGTGACGATGTGGAGGCGTGCGTACTCCTGGAGAAGCCTGAGAGAGGCGCCGATGGCCATTTGGAGCCTGGCGCTCCCCAGGGGAGCGAGCCAGACCAGCGCGACGGTCGATGCGATCCCGAGCAGGATGCGCAGGTTCCTCCTCAACGCCGCCCGTCCCTCCGGCCGGTCGTCGACCCGCAGGAGCCTCCCGACAGGACTCTCTCGATGCAATCGAAGAAGTCGAGCACACGCGGTGTGGACAGAGAGTACCTCATCGTGCTGCCCTCCTTCCTGGTCTTGAGCAGTCCGGCTCTCCTGAGGGTGGCGAGATGGCGCGATACCGTGGAGACGTCGAGGCCTACCTCGGCCGCCAGGGAGCCGACGCTCCGCTCGCCGCCCGACAGAAGTTCCACGAGCCGGACCCTCGCGGGGCTCCCCAGTGCCGCCATGACTGCGGCTCCAGCCTCTGCAGAGACGTTCCCCGTCTTCATCGGCACCCCTTTGCAATGTTGCACAAAGATACAAATACCAGGAGAGCGTGCGAGCCTCCCGGTGCAATGCCCCTACGGCCTCTGGACTGGAGACTGGGGGCTGGAGGCTGAAGGCTCGCTGCACAGAAAACACAGCCAGGGGCACAGCCCCTACAGCCTACAGCCTACAGCCTACAGCCCAAGCTGGACTCATGGGATGGCACGCCCGTCGCGATTCGAACGCGAGACCTGCGGATTAGAAGTCCGCTGCTCTATCCAGCTGAGCTACGGGCGCGCCTGACCGGGAATATGGGTTCAGGGGACACACCGAGGAAATGGTACCGGGCCGGATGCCCCGGCCTGCACGGCCCGCCATCACGCGGGAAGGCCGCCCATTCGGACGGCCTTCCGGCGTGGTACGCCCCCCGGGAATCGAACCCGGAACCCACGGATTAAGAGTCCGTTGCTCTACCAATTGAGCTAGGGGCGCAAGTCCTGGGGTGGGAGACCGGGCTCGAACCGGCGACCACCAGATCCACAGTCTGGGGCTCTACCAACTGAACTACTCCCACCGAAGCAGGCCGCATATTACGCTCCGGAGTCCGTTGCGTCAAGCTAGATACGCTCTTGACGCCGATGCGGTCGAAGGGTACGCTTTCGCGAAGGTCCGACCCGGGAGACTTGCAGGAGATGAAGTGCCCGCGATGCTCGAGCATGGACGACAGGGTCATCGACTCAAGGATGGCAAAGGAAGGCCGCGCCACGCGCCGCCGCAGGGAGTGCCTCGACTGCGGCTACAGGTACACTACCTACGAGTACATCGAGACCAGCTACCCGGGAGTCGTGAAGAAGGACGGCCGGCACGAGCCCTTCGATCCGGTGAAGCTCGAGAAGGGCATAGCCAGGGCCTGTGAGAAGAGGCCCGTCTCTGCCCGCGAGATCAAGGAGATGGTCGAGAAGGCCGCGGCCAGGGTCGCGGAGGAGTATTCCGAGGAGGTAAGCTCCGAGTACATAGGCGAGTGTGTCATGGACCTCCTCCGGGGCGTGGACCAGGTGGCGTACGTGAGGTTCGCCAGCGTCTACCGCCAGTTCAGGGACGTCGCCCAGTTCAAGGAGGAACTGGAGAGGCTCCTCGAGGACCAGTAGGGGCCCGTCGAAGGTCTGTTTCCGCAGGCCGGGTTGCCATAGATTCGCTGTTTCCGGCAGTCCCGCCGTCTCTTCCCCGACGGGACTCCCGGCTACCGGAGTGCATCAGGGAAGTCCATTTCCGGCAGGAGGGCCATGTCGAGGAGAAGGACCTTTTCGGGAGGCGCGCATCCTCCCGAGCACAAGGAGCTTGCCGAGCACGCGGCCATCCGCAGGCTCCCTGCGCCACGGCAGGTGAAGGTGGCGTTGTGCCAGCATCTCGGGGCGCCCTCTACCCCGCTCGTCCAGAAGGGCGACAAGGTCAGGCGCGGCCAGGAGATAGGCGGCCAGAACGGGTTCATCAGCCTGCCCACTCACTCCCCGGTGAACGGTACCGTGGCCGCCGTCGAGGAGAGCTCCATGCCTCACCGCCGCACCGGCCCCGCGGTCGTCATCGAGACCGAATCCGAGGACGGCGGGCAGGTATTCGAGCCCTGGGCCGACTACTCCGCGCACGAGCCGGCGGAGATCGTCGAGAGGCTCAGGGCCGCGGGCGTCTGCGGCATGGGCGGGGCCAGCTTCCCCACCTACGTGAAGCTCTCGCCTCCGCCCGGGAAGAAGATCGACACCCTCATCCTCAACGGCGCCGAGTGCGAGCCCTATCTGACCGCCGACCACAGGCTGATGCTCGAGAGGACCGACGAGGTCCTCCTCGGGATGGGGATACTCGCTCATGCCCTCGGTGCATCCAGGGCCTTCCTGGGGATCGAGGCCAACAAGCCCGATGCGGTGTCCCTGTTCAGGGTAGCCGGAGCGGAGGTCGTCGAGCTGGTCGTGAAGTACCCGCAGGGCGCCGAGAAACAGCTGATAAGGGCGGCCACCGGCAGGGAGGTCCCTGTGGGTGGTCTCCCTCTGGACGTAGGAGTGGTGGTCCAGAATGTCGGCACCGCTTCCGCGGCCGCCCGCGCGGTCCGTGACGGCGAGCCGTCGATTCGCAGGATCACCACCGTCTCCGGACGCGGAGTCAGAGCGCCGGGCAACTGGGATGTGTGCGTCGGCACCCCCTTCTCGGACCTCGTCGAAGCAGCCGGAGGCTACACCGAAGATGCGTGCAGGCTCCTCGCGGGAGGTCCGATGATGGGCATCGCGCAGTTCACGGATGCCGTCCCTGTGACGAAGGGCACGAGCGGCATCGTGGTGCTCTCCTCCAGGGAGGCCCGCGGGCTGGCAGAGAACGCGTGCATCCGGTGCGGAAAGTGCGTCGACGCATGCCCCATGCACCTCGTACCATGCGCGATAGCCACGGCGGGCGAACACGGCAACTGGCGGGAGGCGGAACGCTACGGTGCGATGAGCTGCATCGCCTGCGGCACCTGCAGCTTCGTCTGCCCCAGCTCCAGGTTTCTCGTTCACTACATCAAGAGGGCGCAGGAGGCCATCAGGGCCCTTCCGCGGGCGAAGGAGGCGTGATGGCCGAGCCGCGCATCTTCCAGGTTTCGGTGTCGCCGCATGTCGTGTCGCCCCAGAACACGCGTCGGGTGATGTTCGACGTGGTGATAGCCCTCCTTCCAGCGCTTGCCGGAGCAATATGGCTGTTCGGCTTCGCGGGTGCCCTGATGCCGGTCGTCCTGAGCGTGGTGACGGCGGTGGTCTGCGAGTACGCCTGCCTGAGGCTCCAGAAGAGGCCGGTCAATGCCGCCCTCGACGGGAGCGCGGTGGTGACCGGGCTCCTGCTGGCCTACAACGTGCCTCCCGGCGTTCCCTGGTGGCTGCCGGTCGTGGGGTCCGGCTTCGCCATCGTCGTAGGGAAGCAGGCCTTCGGCGGCCTGGGCCACAACCTCGTGAACCCGGCCCTCCTCGGCCGCGCCTTCCTGATGGCCAGCTTCCCGGTCCTGATGACCTCGGGCTGGCAGGCCCCCTTCGCCTGGCAGGGCGCACCCTCGGGCTACGTGACTTCAGGGATGCCCGCTCAGGACCTGCAGGCCCTCCCCAACGCCGACGCGATCTCGGGAGCCACTCCTCTCCGCGTGATGAAGGACTCGTTCGGCCTGGCCCCGGAGCTCGGCGATGCCGTGAGGCGCGAGCTCTCGAGTCCGCAGACCCGCTTCAACCTCCTTGTGGGAAGGCGGGGCGGATGCATCGGCGAGACATCCATAGTCCTCCTGTTGCTCGGGGCGCTCTATCTCTTCGCCAGGGGCGTCCTGGAGCCAAGGCTCCCGCTCGGCTACCTTGGATCGGTGGCGCTGTTCGGGTGGCTCTTCGGCGGGCCGGGCCTGCTCCGGGGCGACCCGCTCTTCAGCGTCCTCGCAGGGGGGGTGGTGCTCGGGGGCTTCTTCATGGTGACCGACATGGTCACCACACCCGTGACACCCAGGGGCAAGCTCATCTTCGCCGTGGGAGCGGGTCTCATAACAACCGTGATCAGGCGCTGGGGCGGGTATCCGGAGGGATGCTCGTACTCGATCCTGATCATGAACCTGGCGACGCCCCTGATAGACAGGTACACCCGGCCCCGCATCCTCGGGGAGGTGAAGAGCCGTGCGTGACATGCTGAGGCTCGGTCTGATCCTGATGGCGATGAGCCTGGTCTGCGCGGCCGCGCTCGGATTCGTCAACAGCAAGACCGAGGCTAAGATAGCCCTGCAGAAGGAGCTGGCCCGGCAGGAAGCGATGAACTTCGTCGCAGCCTCGCTGGGCGACAGCCTGTCCTTTGATTCGCTCTCCGTGGCCGGCCTGGCCAATCCCTACTCGGAGACCGGCAGAGCCCTGGCCCCGGTGGAAGTGCTCTCCGGGCGGACGAGAGTGGGCTACCTGTTCACCGCGTACAGGAAGGGCTACTCCAGCGTGATCGAGACCCTGGTCGCCGTCGACATGACGGGAACCATCCGGGGCGGCTCCGTGTTGTACCAGGCGGAGACTCCCGGGCTGGGGACGAGGTACGCAAACCCCGCCTGGATGGACAGGATATCGGGCAGGGACGAGACATCCCTGATCGTGAACAAGGACGGCGGGGAAGTACAGGCCGTGACGGGAGCGACGGTCAGCGGCCGCGCGATAGTCTACTCGGTGCGTGACGGCATCGAGGCCATGAGGGCCGCCGGGCTCTTCGAAGGCGCCCCGGCGGGGGGAGGTGCATCGTCGTGAGCCTCTGGAAGGACTTCAGCAACGGTTTCTACACCGAGAACCCCATCTTCCGGATCAGCCTCGGGATGTGCCCGTTCCTCGCTCTCAGCACATCGGTCCAGAACGCGATAGGCATGGGTGCCGCGGCAACCTTCGTGCTGGTCTGGTCCAACGTGGCGATCTCCTCCCTGAGGAACGTCATCCCGGAGAAGATCCGGATCCCGTGCTACATAGTCTTCATCGCGACCTTCGTGTCGCTCGTGGACATGGTGATGGCGGCCTACGCGCCGCCCCTCCACAAGTCGCTCGGCATCTACATCCCGCTGATCGTGGTGAACTGCATCATCCTCGGCAGGGCCGAAGCCTTCGCGAACAAGAACACGGTGATCAGCTCCCTCCTCGACGGGATAGGCATGGGGATAGGCTTCACCCTCGCCATGGCCCTCATGGCCTCGATCAGGGAGATCCTCGGCAACGGCACCTGGTACGGGATCAACCTGCTGGGTCAGAGGTTCGCGAACCAGCCCGTGCTCATGGCGATCCTGCCGCCGGGCGCGTTCATCCTGATGGGCTACATCCTGGGTGTGTTCAACATCATCGACCGCAGGAAGGAACGTGCCGCATGAGCCACGCCCTGCTCCTCTCCACGGCAGTGTCCACGACCGGAGGGTCCGGCGGGGGAGGCATCGCCCAGATCATGGGTCTCGTGATCGGCGGCATCCTCATCAACAACTACGTTCTCTCCCGCTTCCTGGGCATCTGCCCGTTCCTCGGCGTCTCGAAGCAGCTCGACTCCGCCGTCGGCATGGGCGCGGCCGTCGTGTTCGTCATGGCGATGGCAGGTGCGGCCTGTTATGCCCTCTGGCAGCTCCTGCTGGTCCCGCTCCATCTCGAGTACCTGAGCACGATCGTCTTCATCCTGATCATCGCCGCCCTCGTGCAGCTCGTGGAGATGGTCCTCCTGAAGTACAGCCCTGCGCTGTACAAGGCGCTGGGCATCTACCTCCCGCTGATAACCACGAACTGCGCCGTCCTGGGAGTGGCGGTCCTCAACAAGGACGCGGGCTACAACCTGGGGCTGAGCGTGGTGAACGCGGTCGCCGGGGCGCTCGGCTTCACGCTGGCACTTGTCCTGATGGCCGGTCTGCGCGAGAGGATGGAATACTCGGACGTGCCCCTCTTCCTGAAGGGGAAGCCTGCCACATTCATCCTCGCAGGCGTGATGTCCATGGCCTTCCTGGGCTTCGCCGGTCTGGGGGTGTGAGATGACGGCTCTCGGGGCGATGGCTCTTCTCTCGGCGCTCCAGGCCCCTGCAGTCGCGGCCGCCATCGGCTACCCGGCACTGATCCTCGGCGCAACCGGCCTGGCCCTCGGCGTGGGCCTTGCCATCGCCGCCAGGAAGCTCGCGGTGGAGAAGGATCCGCTTGTGAGCAGGCTGGAAGGGCTGCTGCCCGGTGCGAACTGCGGCGGCTGTGGATACCCGGGCTGCAGCGGATTCGCCGGAGCGCTGGCGCAGGGGAGGGCCGAACCATCCGGCTGTGTGGCGGCAAACGCCTCGACCATCGCTTCCCTGGCCAAAGCCATGGGCGTCGAAGCCAAGGAGGCGATTCGCAAGGTCGCTTCGATCCAGTGCAACGGAGGACACTCCGCCGTCAATGCCTTCGTGTACAGCGGGCCGCTCTCATGCACTTCGGCCGTGCTGGCGATGGGCGGCCCGAAGTTGTGCCGGTTCGGCTGTCTCGGCATGGGCGACTGCGTCTCCGCCTGCCCGTTCGGTGCCCTGTCGATGGGGGAGAACGGCGTCCCAGTGGTCGACAGGTCCAGGTGCACCGGCTGCGGCAAGTGCGTGTCCGCCTGCCCGAGGAAGCTGATAGTGCTCTGGCCCGCCAACAGGGACGTGACGGTGAGCTGCAGCAACCGGGAAAGGGGACCCGTGGCCAGGAAAGGCTGCTCGGCAGCCTGCATCGCATGCGGCAAGTGCGTGAAGGAATGCCCGGTGGGAGCGATTGTCATCACCGACTTCCTCTCGAGGATAGATCCCGAGAAGTGCATCAACTGCGGGCTCTGCGCGACGGTCTGCCCCACGGGGGCCATAGTCGACAGGGCGCCAGCCAGGCCGAAGGCCTACATCGACACAAACTGCATCGGCTGCACGCTGTGCGCGAAGGTATGCCCCACCAGGGCCATCTCCGGCGAGCTCAAGGGCAGGCACGAGGTGGACCAGGCGAAGTGCGTCGGCTGCGGCCTGTGCGTTTCCAAGTGCCCCAAGGGCGCCATCAGGATGTTGGGCGCGCTCGGGTACAGGAAGGAAGGCAGATAGCCGATGGGCCAGGAGGATCTCCAGAAGCTCCCGTCGGTTCACGAGCTCATGGAGAGGCTTGCCGGGGATGCCTTCCCGCATGCGCTCGCCCGGCAGGCCTGCCGGAGCGTCATCGATGCGGAGCGCAGGAGGATCCTCTCCGGCGGATCGGCCCGTCCCCCAGAGGAGCTTCGCGAGGAGGCCGCCAGGGAGGCGTCGGAGCTCGCCTCGACCAGCCTCGGGCCGGTCGTGAACGCGACAGGGATCATTCTCCACACCGCCTTCGGGCGTGCGTGCCTCCCGGAGGCTGCCGCGACCGCTCTGGAATCCGTCTCCAGGGGCTACTGCAGTCTGCAGTGGGACTGGGAGTCCGGAGCCAGGGGGGAGCGGGACGCGCACGTGGAGTGGCTGCTCACGGAGATGACTGGTGCCGAGGCGGCGACGGTGGTGAACAACAACGCAGGAGCGACCATGCTTGTCCTCGCGGCGATGGCCCGGGGCATGGAGGTGATCGTATCCAGGGGACAGCTGGTGGAGATAGGCGGCTCGTTCAGGATCCCCGAGGTCATGCTCCAGAGCGGAGCAGTCATGAGGGAGGTGGGCTGCACGAACAGGACCCACCTGAGAGACTATGGAGATGCCGTCACTGATCGGACCGCCGCCCTGATGAGGGTCCATCCGTCCAACTACCGCATCAGGGGATTCGCCGGGGAGGTGCCCCTCGAGGACCTCGTCGCCCTCGGCCGGGAGCACGGCATCCCGGTCATCGACGATCTGGGAGCCGGCGCCCTGGTCGACCTCTCGCTCCTCGGGCTCCCGACCGAGCCGACCATTGCCGACAGCATCAGGAAGGGCGCCTCGGTCGTCTGCAGCTCCGGCGACAAGCTCATCGGCGGGCCTCAGGCGGGCCTCATAGTCGGCCGCAGGGAGTACATCGACAGGATCAGGAAGCACCCGCTGGCACGCGCCCTCAGGGTGTGCAAGCTCACGCTCGCCGCGCTGGAGGCGACCCTGAAGCTCTTCCTCGAGGACCTGGAATGCCTGAAGCGTGACCATCCCGTCTATGCGATGATCTCCGAGCCGCCGGACTCGATCCGGGAGAGGGCCTGCCGGCTCGCCGGGCTCATCGGACTGCCCGCGGGAGTCGAGGCCGCCGTCGTCCCGTCGGACAGCTACATGGGCAGCGGCGCGCTCCCCGACACGGCCATCCCCTCCTGGGCCGTCGAGATAAGGTGTCCCGATCCGGAGGCCCTGGCCAGGGCCCTCAGGAGCGGAAGGCCTGCGGTCGCGGGCAGGATAGAGTCCGACCGCTTCCTGGCGGACATGCGCACGGTTCCGGAGGATCTCGTGGAGAAGCTGGCCGACAGGATCGGCGGGGCGGCTTCGGCCCTGTGGGCGTGATAGCCGGTACTGCGGGTCACATCGACCACGGGAAGAGCTCCCTCGTCAGGTGGCTCACGGGGAAGGATCCCGACCGGCTGAAGGAGGAGAAGCTCAGGGGCATAACGATCGAGCTCGGCTACGTGTTCATGCCCCTGCCGGAAGGCGGGGTGCTTGCCTTCATAGATGTCCCCGGCCACGAGAAGTTCGTGAGGCAGATGGTCGCGGGGGTCGCGACGATTGACTTCTTCCTGCTCGTGGTGGCCGCGGACGAGGGAGTGATGCCCCAGACCCGCGAGCACTTCGACATCCTGAAGCTCCTGGGGGTCGAGACCGGACTGACCGCTCTGACGAAATGCGACATGGTCGACCGCGACACGCAGGATCTCGCGGAGTCGGAGATCGCGGACCTGTTCTCCGGCACCCGGTATGCGGGGACGCCCGTGCTCAGGGTATCCTCGGTGACCGGCCAGGGCATGGAGGAACTCCGCTCGGCCCTCGTCGAAAAGGCCGCCGCGGTCAACCAGAGAGACTCCGGGGGCCGGTTCAGGCTGGCCATCGACCGGGTCTTCACGCTCCAGGGCCACGGGACGGTTGTCGCGGGAACCGTTCTCTCGGGAGCTGTCCGGGCGGGGGACACAGTGGAGCTCCTCCCGACGGCGAGGACCTACCGGGTGAGGGAGATCAGGGTGAACGAGAGCAGGACCCCCGGCGCCGGAAGGGCCGGGGACAGGGTGGCCCTGAACCTGGTCGGCCTGGAGAGGGAGGACGCGTCGAGGGGCAGCGCACTGGCGGAGCCGGGCTGGCTCCAGGCCGTGTCGGGAGTCGACGCGGAGTGCAGCGTGCTGAGGAACACGACACTCGAGCATCGCCAGCGAGTGCGGTTCCACACGGGAACGGCCGAGGTCATGGCCTGGGCAGTCCCCATCGCCGAGGAGGGCATAGGGGCGGGGCGGAGCGGATTCGTCCACTTCCAGCTCGAGAAGCCTGTGGTGGCGGTTCCAGGGGACCGGTTTGTCATCAGGAGGTTCTCCCCCGTCACGACGATCGGAGGCGGAGTCGTCCTCGAGGCTGGCACCGCCAGACTGAGGGCGAGGGCCCGCGGGGACAGGCTCCGCAGGGTGGAGATGCTTTCCGGCGGTGACATGACCGGCATACTGGAGCAGAGGCTTTCGGGCGATCCCTTCTCCGGGTTCGGAGTGGCCGAGGTCGCCCGCGAGCTGGGAAGGGAGGAGTCGGAAATAGCCTCCGCCGTCTCCGATCTCGTCGGACAGGGGAAGGCGGTCATCTTCCGCGACGGCTCGGCCGAGAGAGCCGTGTCTTCCCTAATAGTCGGCCAGGCCTCCTCGAAGCTGCTCGAGGCGCTGGGGGCGTACCACCGGGAGAGACCGCTGAGCGCGGGCCTCCCCTCCGCGCAGATCGCGCGCCTCCTGCCGCAGCATGCCCAGTGGTTCCTGAAGGGGCTCCTCCTGGCCCTCTCCGACCGGTCCGAGATCAGGCGGACGGGTGACAGGATAGCACTCGCCAGCCACCCCGAGGCTCTTCCGGCTGTCCTTCCGGAAGATGCGGCCGCACTGCTCTCGGCGGTGGACGCCGCCGGCTTCGAGGGCCTCGAGGCCGGATCTCCCTGGAACTCCGCCCTGGCTGAGAGCCTTGTCGAGAGAGGACTGGTGCTCGAGCTGGACAAGGGCCTTCTCACGACGCCGGAAGCCGCCGGCAGGGCGGTGTCCGTCCTGCGGGGCGCCTTCGGATCGGGGGATTTCAGGCTCGGACAGCTCAGAGAGACGCTGCACGTTCCCAGGAAGACGGCCGTTCTGTGGGCCGAGCTTCTGGACAGCCTGGGACTCGCCGGGAGGAACGGGGACCTCCGCCGCCTGAAGGGGACGGAATAGTGGACCGGCTTTACACTTCGCCGGCTCTTTCCTATTCTCGCAAGCGCAACCTGAACCACAGCCAACCGGAGGGATGATGCGCATCGCAGTTGTCGGAAGCGGCTATGTCGGCCTGGTGGCGGCAACCTGTTTCGCCGAGATGGGCAACGAGGTCGTCACCGTAGACAAGGATTCGGGCAAGATAGAGAACCTCCGCAAGGGAGTCATACCGATATACGAGCCCGGCCTCGACGAGATGGTCAGGCACAATGTCGAGGAGGGCAGGCTGACCTTCACGACCGACCTCGTCGATGCGATCAGGAGCTGCGGGATCATCTTCATAGCCGTGGGCACCCCTCCCGACGAGGACGGCTCGGCGGACCTCCAGCACGTGGTCGACGTGGCACGCGAAGTCGGCCGACACATGAACGGCCCCCGGATCGTCGTGAACAAGAGCACGGTCCCCGTGGGAACCGCCGATCTGGTGAGGGACGAGATAGCGAAGCTGACAGCGCATCCCGTCAGCGTCGTGAGCAATCCCGAGTTCCTCAAGGAGGGCACCGCCATCGACGACTTCATGAAGCCCGACCGGGTCGTGATAGGGACTTCCGACCCGGCCACGGCCGAGACCATGAAGGAGCTCTACTCGCCGTTCGTGCGCACGAACAACCCCATAATTTTCATGAGAAACCGCAGTGCGGAGATGACGAAGTACGTCGCCAACAGCCTGCTCGCGGCGCGAATCTCCTTCATGAACGAGGTGGCGAACCTCTGCGACATCATACAGGCCGATGTCAACGAAGTGCGGATCGGCGTGGGGTCGGATCACCGGATCGGCCCGAGCTTCCTCTTCCCGGGAGTGGGCTTCGGCGGCTCCTGCTTCCCCAAGGACGTGCGGGCGCTCATGGCGACGGCCAGGGAGAACGGGTACAGGCTGCGCTCCCTCGAAGCCGCGCACGAAGTCAACGAGGACCAGAAGGGCATCATCGTCTCCAAGGCCGCGAAGCACTTCGGCGAGGACATGAAGGGGCTGCGGTTCGCGATCTGGGGGCTCTCGTTCAAGCCGAATACCGACGACGTCCGCGAGTCACCGCCCCTGGCCGTCATAAGGGGCCTTCTCGACAGGGGTGCCTCGGTCGCCGCCTTCGATCCGCAGGCCATGAGGAACTCCGAGGAGGCGCTAGGCGGCTCCGTATCGTTCTCGAAGCATGCCTACGAGGCCCTCGAGGGTGCCGACGCCCTGATGCTTCTGACCGAGTGGACCGAGTTCCGCGAGCCGGATTTCGTCAGGATGCTCTCGCTGATGAAGGGGAGGGTGGTCTTCGACGGAAGGAACGTGTGGAACCCCGAGAAGCTGCGCAAGCTCGGCTTCACGTACTACGGGATAGGGCGGCGGTGATCCTCCGCCCGGCTCTTCTCCTGCTTACGGCCGCGCTGGCCCTCGCTCCGGCTTCCGCGGCGTCGGGCGCGGAGGGCTATGTCGTTCCGGGAGTGCAAACCGGGCAGGTGCTCATGAGCGTCCACGTCTGGGGCGAGGTGACGAACCCCGGCACGCAGATGGTCCCGGCAGACTGTGATCTGGTCGCCGCCCTCTCCCAGGCGGGCGGTCCGACCGCGAAGGCCGACATCCGCCACATCCGGGTCATAATCGACGGAGTCGAGAGCGAGTACGACCTCGACTCGTTCCTCTCCGGAAGCGGCGGACCGGTTCCCGTCATGTCCCCGGGGGCGACGGTCTTCGTGCCCGTGTCCCACGCGGACTGGTGGAAGGACGCCCTGAACGTGGCGTACACGGTGCTGGTGACCGCCAACCTGGTCTGGATAATGCTCCAGAGATGATCGAGTCATCCGAGCACAGGGAGTCCGTCAACCTGGCCGAGTACATCTGGCTGCTCCGCCAGGGCAAGTGGGTCATCCTGGCTTTCGTGGTGGTCTCGATGGCCCTCAGCATCTACATCACGATGCGCACGGCCCCCGTGTACCAGTCCAGCGCCACCTTCATCTACAACATCTCCAACGCGATGACGCAGACCCTGGACTTCCCCGGAATCCTCTGGTTCGAGGTCGAGCCCCAGAAGAACGACCAGATCCAGATAATCCGGAGCCGGAGCATGGCGGAGGCGGTGGCCGACTCGGTGCTCAGATCGCCCGACTCCGACAGCCTCCTGTCGGTCCTCTTCGACGGCGCGGTGCCCGAAGGCCCGTACCTGAGGTCCTCCCTGGTGGCGCTGGCCGCCGGCAACGTGTCGGTGACCGTGATGAAGGACACGGACTTCTTCGTCCTGTCCTCGACGGGGAGCACCCCTTCCGCTTCCGCCGCGCTCGCCAACATCCTGGTGCAGACCTACTACAACAGGAACCTCGAGGAGGCGAGGGGCGAGAACCGCGAGATGAGGCAGTTCCTGGAGAACCAGCTCTCGACCATGGAACAGCAGCTCCTCTCCGACGAGGACGCCCTCCGCGCCTACAAGGAACAGCATGACGTAGTCGATCTGTCAGCCGAGACGCAGCAACTGGTCCAGTCGCTGGCATCCCTGGAGACCGAGGCCTCCGACGCCAGGACGAATCTCGGCGCGCTGCAGGCGCAGAGGGACTACCTGGCCTCGAGAGCCGACAGCTTCAGGCAGAACCTGGCTTCCGATCTCGAGCAGCTCAACAGCGCCTACGTTTCCGATCTCCTCAACGACCTCGCTCTGCTGGAAGGGTCCAGGGCCTCTCTGCTGGCAAGGGGGGCGACGACCGACGACGCCTCGGTGAAGGACCTCGACGGTCAGATAGCCAGCAGGCGCACGGCCCTGGCCGAGGCCCTCGCCGGCCTGGCGGCCGCTGCGTTCCCGGCCGATCCGACCGGCGCGCTGCAGGGGATCATGTCGGAGCTGGTCACCGCCGAGGCCGGAATGAGGTCGGAACGCACCCGCGAGGCGGTTCTGACCCGCATCGCCGGCGAGATGGACGCGAGGCTGTCCACCCTCCCCGAGGCCGAGATGGACCTGGCAAGGCTGGAGAGGAACAGGACGGTGAGCGAGAACGTCTACATCCTCATGCGGACGAAGTACGAGGAGATCAGGATAGCTGAGGCGGGCCAGATCGGGAACGTGACGATAGTGGACACGGCCCTGCCCGGCGGGCTCATCAAGCCTTCCAGGAAGAGGAACCTGGCCATCGGCTTCATAGTGGGCCTCGCGCTCGGGATCGGGACGGTCTTCCTCAGGGGGTACCTCGACACGAGCCTTTCCAGCCCGGAGCAGATCGAGGCCCTCGGAGTCTCGATCCTGGGTGTCATTCCGCGGATCAGGAGGGTGAGCTCGGCTCCGTACTCCGCCCGTACCGGGATGTCCACCAGCCTGATAACGCACTTCGCACCCAGGGATCCGGTGAGCGAGGCCTACAGGGACCTCCGCACAGGGCTGAGGTTCGGCAGGGCGGATCGCCAGATGAAGAGCATCCTCGTGACCAGCGCCGGCCCCAGGGAGGGCAAGTCGACCACCTCGGCGAACCTCGCCGTGGCCTTCGCCCAGGCCGGGCAGAGGAGCCTGCTCGTGGATGCCGACCTTCGCCGGCCGGTCATCCACAACCTGTTCGGAGTCGAGCGTGAGCCGGGCCTCTCGGAGGCCGTCGCCGCCGTGACTCCGCTGGAGAAGTGCATCCACTCCACGAAGGTGGAGAACCTCAGCGTGATACCATGCGGCTTCATCCCGCACAACCCGTCGGAGCTGCTCGGCAGTGCGAGATTGCGCGATCTGATCGCCGAGCTTTCGCGGGATTGGGACATCATCATCTTCGACAGCCCGCCCGTCGCCGTGGTCACGGACGCGCTCCTGCTGAGCCCGGAGTTCGACGGAACGCTCATGGTCGTGGGCGCGAAGCTCGGCAACAGGCGGGTGGTGCAGACCGCCCTCACGAAGCTGGCCCGTTCCTCGGCGTTCGTTGTCGGAGCGGTCCTGAACGGGTTCGACCCACTCAAGATGTACACGTCGTACGGGTACTACACGTACAGGTACTATTACTACTACTCCGACGGCCGCCGCTCGCGGTCGCGCAAGCGAGACTCGGCTCCTCCCCCGACGGATTCCCCGCAGGCCTGACGAAAGGCCCTTCCGCACATCACGGTCCGACGCCCGCAGTGGACCCGCCGCGGCATCTGGTGGGTTGCCATCCCAAGAAGTGGGTTGACAGTGGGGGAAAGTGGGATGAGAATATGCGCGCGGGAGGGAAATGGTCGAATTCACCGGTGCGCATGTCCATTCTCTGGATGACAAGGGCAGGGTAAGCGTTCCTGCCCAGTTCCGTCGCCAGCTGACGGGCGAGGACCTCTTCCTGAACCTCGGCATGGACGGATGCCTGGAGCTGTACACCCCCGAGAAGTGGGCCGGCCTGAGGGAATCCCTCGGGAAGCTCTCGCGCAACCAGCAGCGCCACAGGTTCTTCCTCAGAAGGTTCGCAAGCTACCTGAGACCTGTCAGCGTGGACGCGCAGGGAAGGATCTCCATTCCCTCCGAGCTGGCCTCGATGGCTGGCATAAGGGGCGAAGTGGTCTTCCTGGGGCAGATCGACAAGATCGAGATCTGGGCACCCGACAGGTATGCATCCGCCCTCAGGAGCGGGGATGTGTCGTTCGAAGAGGTGGCCGAGGGGCTCGAGATAGACCTCTGATGTCGCGGCGCCGTTCGGAGGGGCGAGTGAAGGCTCCGCTTGATCCCGGCATATCGCGCGGAACGCCCTCGTCCCGGAGCCCCGTCCACGAGCCGGTGATGGTGGAAGAGATAGTCAGCTTCTTCCGCCCCTCGAAGCCGGAGCTCGTCGTGGACGGGACCGCGGGCGGAGGGGGACATCTCGCCGCTCTCATGGAGGCTTTCCCCGATGCGGTGTTCCTTGCCGTCGACCTTGATCCCGAAGCCATAGAGCTCGTCCGTGGGCTGCTGCCTGCTTCACCGGGGCTTCATCTCGTTGCGGCCGGATACGAGGAGATACCGGTCATCCTTTCCGACCTCGGGCTCGGGAAGGCCGACGCAGCGCTCTTCGACCTCGGGATGTCCTCGATCCAGCTCCACGACGGCTCGAGGGGTTTCGCGCATTCATCCGACGGTCCTCTCGACATGAGATACGACAGGGGAGGTGCGACTTCCGCCCGGGATCTCGTGAACCTCACAGCCGAGGCGGACCTCGCCGACCTGCTGTGGAAGTGGGGCGAGGACAGCCGGAGCAGGGCGATAGCAAGGGCGATCGTGAGGGCCCGCCCGCTGGAGACGACCTCTGATCTGAGGAGTGTGGTAGTCAGGGCCTGCAGGGGCAGGCCCGTGAAGAGCCTCTCGCGGGTCTTCCAGGCCCTCAGGATCGTCGTGAACGATGAGATGTCGCGCCTGTCCGGGCTGATGAACGGCCTGGCCGGATGGACGACGCCGCGCGCGCGGGCCGCCTTCATCACGTTCCACTCCATCGAGGATCGAGCGGTCAAGCACTTCTTCAGGGACTCCGCCGACTTCGGCCCGGCCACTCCTCCATGGCTGCAGGCCTGTGAAGAGGAGAGGCGGCGAAACCCGAGGTCGAGATCGGCAAGGCTCCGGATGGTGGTCAGGCGATGACCCGCATGCGGCAGGCCCTGCTCGCCTCGGCGCTCCTCGCGGTGGCTCTCGCGATGGGCGAGGTGGCGCTCCACAACTGGAGGCTGACTCTTGCTCTGAGGATGGAGAGCCTGGAGGAGACTCGCACCGCCCTGCTCAGGCAGGAGGAGGACCTCGAGAACCTCCGGGCCTTCCTTCTGTCTCCGTCCAGGCTCGAGACCGCGGGAAGGGCCCTCGGCCTGGGACCCCTCCCCCTGTCCAGGCTGGCACTGGCCACCCCAGGCCCGGCCGAGGAGACAGTTGCGACGCTCAGATGAGCCCCGCCCGGGACGGAGGTCCACGCGCATCCGCCTTGCGGCCGCCCTGGCCTGCTCGGTGTTCCTCGTGATGACCTGCAGGCTCGCCCGCCTCCAGCTGGTCGATCACGACTTCTACTCTGCCGTGGCGAATGCCCAGCACAGCCACCGGGTCGTACTCGAGCCCTGCCGCGGGAGGATCTACGACAGGAACGGTTACATCCTCGCCGGGAACAGGCCCGTGGTCACCGTGGAGGTCTACTGGCCCAACGTGCCGGAAGGCCAGGAGGCCGAGATCGACAGCCTATGCATGAGGCTGTCCGGCATGGGGGCCGCGACGAGTGTGCCGGACCGGACAGGCATGAATCAGATCCTGGCCCGCGACATCCCGTACGAGGAAGCCCTCCCGCTGATTTCCGGCCCCGTGCCCAGGGGCGTGAACTGGACCGTCGGCTCCCGCAGGGTCTACCCTCTGGGGGATGCTGCCGCATCGCTGGTCGGCAGGGCCGGCCCCGGAGGAACGGAGGGACTGGAGAAGGAGTACGACGGGCTCCTCACCGGCACTGCGGGTGTCCGCTTCGTCGAGCGCAGCGCCTTCGCAGGCATGAGCGTCACCGACGCCGACGCCGAGAACATCCCCCCGGTGGACGGCGCCGACCTGATGCTGACCATAGACTCCAGGTTCCAGTGCATCGTGCAGGAGGAACTCCAGAAGGCCGTCGAGGAATCGGGCGGCAGCTGGGGCGCGGCAGTCGTGATGGATCCCTGGAACGGCGACATCCTCGCCATGGGGAGCTACCCGGTGAGGGCCCCCGGAGGCCCGCTGGACATGAACTACTGCGTCGAGGGCATGACCGAGCCGGGATCGACCTTCAAGATAGTGACGCTCACCGCCTGTCTCCAGGAGGGGCTCGTGACGCCCTCCGACTCCTTCGACTGCAGCCGCGGACTGATCGAGGTGGCGGACAGGTCGATATCCGACTGCCACGAGCACGGGGTCCTCACGGTGGACCAGATCATCGCGCAGTCGAGCAACGTCGGCACGATCCAGATGGCGATGCTCCTGCCCGACTCCCTCTTCTACTCCTATTGCCTGAGGTTCGGATTCGGCACGCCCACGGGGATCGACCTTCCCGGGGAGCAGTGCGGAATCCTGCGCGATCCCGCCCACTGGTCAGGGCTCTCCAAGGCCTCGATGGCCATAGGACAGGAAGTAGCGGTGACGCCGCTCCAGCTCACAAGAGCCTTCTGTGTGGTTGCCAACGGAGGAATCCTGGTCCAGCCCAGGCTCGTTGCCGCCAGCAGGGACTCGGGCCGCTGGAGGAGCTGGGCCTGCTTCCCTCTGAGGCGGGTCATGACGCCACAGACTGCCGCGACGATCAGGGGGATACTGCGCCTCGCGGTCGAGAGCGGCACCGGAAGGAGCGCCGCCGTCGACGGCGTGACGATCGGGGGCAAGACGGGCACGGCCGAGAGGCTGGGTTTCGGCAGGGGAGCCTACCTGTCCGCCTTCGCCGGGATGGTGCCTGCCGAGAGCCCCAGGCTCGTGGCGGTGGTCGTCATCGACAGGCCCGGCTTCGTGTACAGGTTCGGCAGCACGCTGGCCGCCCCGACCTTCTCGAGCATGGTGTCGAGGATGATCTCGACCGATCCGGACATGGCCCTCGGAGCTTCCCGGTCGGACTCAGACCGCGGCGGCGTGGCACTCCGATGAGGCTCGGGCGGATCCTGGAAGGCACCGGCGCGCTGGCTGCCGGCGGGCTGGCGGAGCTTGAGGTCGCCGGGGTCGCCGTCGACTCCAGGGAGGTCGGCCCCGGATTCCTCTTCGTCGCGATCAGGGGCTACTCCGACGACGGGCACTCCTATGCATCCCGGGCCGTGGAAGCGGGGGCGGCCGCCGTTTTGCTCGAGCGCCCCCTGGGCATGGATACGGAAATCGTGAACCCCTCCGGCAACAACAGGCCCGCCCTGGCGAGGATAGCCTCCAACTTCTACTCCAGGCCCTGGCTGGACCTGGTGACGGTGGGGATCACGGGGACGAACGGGAAGACCTCCACTGCCCACATGATCCGCTGGATCCTGGAGAAGCAGGGTCGCCGATGCGGCCTCCTGGGGACCGTGGGTCACATAGTGGCGGGCAGGAAGGTAGCCGCCAGGGAGACCACGCCCGACTCCCTCACCATCGCCAGGCTCTTCTCCGAGATGAGGTCCGGGGGAGACACCGCTGCCGTCATGGAGGTGTCCAGCCACGCCCTCTCGCTCTCTCGGGTGGACGAGGTCCGTTTCGATCGCGCGCTCTTCACCAACATCACCCAGGATCACCTCGACTTCCATGGGACGATGGAGGAGTACCTCCAGGCGAAGCTGCGCCTCCTCTCGCTCCTGAAGCCCGGCGGCACCGCGCTCTTCGGAACCTATTCGCCGGGATGGCCCCGCGTGCGGGGGACACTGACATTCGGCAACGGGGCGGAAGACGACTTCGTGATCACCGGGACCTCCGTCACGGCATCAGGCATCTCCTACACGCTGTCCGGCCAGGGCTTCTCGACGCAAGTCTCCATGCGGGTCCCGGCCAGGGTGAGCGTGTTCAACTCGGCTGGCGCGATCTCCGCATGCATCTCTCTCGGATACTCCCCGGACTCCTGCGCGCGGGCGCTCGACGGATTCACCGGGGTGCCGGGACGGTTCGAGACCGTCGACGAGGGCCAGCCCTTCCTGGTGGCCGTCGACTACGCGCACACGCCCGATGCCCTCGAACGGGTCCTGCGCCAGGCGCGGGAGCTGGCCTCGGGAAGGGTGATAGCCGTCTTCGGAGCCGGAGGCGACAGGGACCGCGCGAAGCGTCCCCTGATGGGGTCGATCGCCCGCTCGCTCGCCGATCTGGTGGTGGTAACCAGTGACAACCCCCGGACCGAGGACCCTTCGGCCATCATCGATGAAGTGGTCGCCGGAATGCCCGATCTGGACGGGGTCACGGTCGAACCCGATCGAATGGCTGCGATCGGTGCGGCCGTAGGCATGGCCCGCCCGGGAGACGTCGTGGTGATAGCGGGCAAGGGCCACGAGGACTACCAGATCGTGGGCCGTTCGAAGTCGCACTTCGACGACCGGGAGGCCGCCCGCGCGGTGCTCAGGGGAATGAGGTGAACTTCACGCTGGCCGAGTTCGCCGCCGCCTGCTCGGGCAGGCTGATGGGCCCGGACGGAGCTCTGGACTCGGCCTGCATCGACTCGCGCCTGGCGGGCCCGGGAGCCCTCTTCTTCGCACTCAGGGGAAGCCGGGTCGACGGGCACGACTTCGTCGACCCTGCGATCGCCGCGGGAGCCAGGGCCGTCGTGTCGGAGGACCGCTGGAGCACCGGAGTGGTGCTCGTCGGGTCCGTCGGGCGCGCCATGCTCGACGGCGCGTCTGCTCTGAGGTCGAGGATCCGGGTCCCCGTGATCGCAGTTACCGGCTCGAGCGGGAAGACGACCACGAGGGAGATGATCAGGGCCGCCCTCTCGCCGACCCTGAAGGCTTTCTCGAGTCCCGGCAACCTGAACAACTCACTCGGCCTTCCCCTGAGCATCATGAACATGCCGGCCGACAGCGAGGCCGGCGTGTTCGAGCTCGGCATGAGCGCTGCCGGCGAACTGACCGTCCTGGGCGGCGTGGCCAGGCCGGACTGCACGGTGGTGACCAACATCGGCACGGCTCACATCGAGTTCCTGGGCAGCAGGGAAGGGATCGCCGCCGCCAAGGCCGAGCTCCTCCTGCAGACCAGGCAGGGCGGCCTTTGCGTCATACCGGTGGGCGAGCCGATCCTCGAGGAGGCTGCATCCCGCCGGGGGCTCGAGCCACTCAGGGCGGGGCGCGGAGGGGATATCTGGCTCGAGGCTGAGGGTGAAGGCTTCACCGCCCTCCCCTGGGGGGTACCGCTTCGTCTTGACGGCTTCGGTCCGCATCTGCGGGCAGATGCGCTGATGGCACTCGGTGTGGCCTGCAGGATGGGAGTGCCTCCGGACCTGGCCGCGGCGGCACTCGAAGGCTTCCACCCGATGCATGGCCGCGGCGAGGAGCTTGCCATCGGGGACCTGACGATCCTCGACGAGAGCTACAACGCCAATCCCGACTCGATGATCGCCTGCCTGGAAGCGCTGGGCGAGAGGCGGGGCAGGAAGGGCGCCGTGCTGGGGGACATGCTCGAACTGGGCGGGTTCGGACGCGCGGCGCACGAGGATGTCCTGAGGAAGGCCGACTCGATAGGTCTCGAGTCGCTGATCCTGGTCGGTCCCAGCTTCCGGAGGGCCTCCGCGGTCCTCCGCCTGACTCCCTTCTCCGGCGCCCGGAGCTGGGAGGATGCCCTCGGGATCGTACGGAAGCTGGCGGGGCCACTGACGCTTCTCGTGAAGGGAAGCCATGCCGTGCAACTCGACCGTCTGGTCGGGGCGCTCGTCGGGGAGGGCGGATGCTCTACTGGCTGCTGTACCCGCTGAGGGACAGCGTTTCCCTATTCAACCTGTTCGGATACCTGACATTCCGAGCCGCGTACGCCACGGTCACGGCCCTTCTCATCGCCTTTCTGGTGGGGCCGAAGATCATCTCGTTCCTCCGCCGGAGGCAGATCGGCCAGCATGTCAGGGACGACGGCCCCTCCAGCCATCTGTCGAAGGAGGGAACGCCGACCATGGGGGGGATCATCATCCTCCTCTCGGTCCTGGTCCCCGTGCTCCTCTGGGGACGGCTCGACAACCCCTTCCTGCTGATGGTCCTCCTCTGCACGGTGTGGATGGGCCTCATCGGTCTTCTGGACGACTACCTGAAGATCGTCAGGCACTGCTCCAGGGGCCTTATCGGCCGCTACAAACTGGTAGGGCAGTTCGTACTGGGGCTGGGGGTGGGCGCGTGGCTCTTCTTCTCCCCGATGAGCGCGGGCCAGAGCGGTCCATCCGAGCTCCCGGGCGTCCGGATCGTAGACATCAGCTCGGGCGAGACATCGATTTCGGCAAGCGAGACGACCGTGCCGTTCCTCAAGCAGGTGAGGCTCGACTTCGGGATCCTGTACATAGCGTTCGTTGCCGTCGTACTGGCCGGGACGGCCAACGCGGCCAACCTGACCGACGGCCTGGACGGCCTGGCAACCGGCGTCAGCCTGGTATCCATACTGGCATTCGGCGTGATGGCCTATCTCATCGGCAACGCCAGGTTCGCCGCATACCTCCAGTTCCCGTTCCTGTCGGGGGCCGGAGAGATAGCCGTCTTCGCCGGGGCGGCCGCGGGCGCCTGCCTCGGATTCCTCTGGTACAACTCGCCTCCTGCAAGCGTCTTCATGGGTGACACGGGCTCTCTGGCCCTCGGCGGGGCGATCGGGGCCATGGCGGTCGCGACCAAGTGCGAGCTCCTGCTCGCAATCGTCGGGGGCGTCTTCGTAGCCGAGGTCCTGAGCGTGACGATCCAGGTGGGGCACTTCAGGAGGACCGGGAGGCGTGTCTTCCGGATGGCGCCTCTGCATCACCACTTCGAGCTGCTGGGCTGGCCGGAGAGCAAGGTCGTCATCCGATTCTGGATCCTTGCCGCGCTGCTGGGCCTTCTCGGGCTCAGCACGCTGAAGATAAGGTAGGCCGGGGATATGCCCGGATACTGGAATCGCGGAGAGGGGCGCAGGATCGGCGTGGCCGGCCTCGGGCGCAGCGGCCGGGCCGCGGCGCGCCTCCTCTCCTCCTGCGGTTTCGAGGTGATAGGCTTCGACGACGATCCAGGCATCGGGGTGTGCGAATGGTGCTCGACGATCTCCGCGGGCGGAGCCGGCCTCGACCTCGTCCACACCCTCGAAGGCCTCGTGCTCTCCCCGGGCATCAGCCCCCGGGCTCCGCTCCCCGCCGCCGCGGCGGCCTCGGGCGTTCCGGTCATCGGCGAGGTCGAGCTGGCCTTCAGGAACTGCCGGCCCCCGATCCTCGCCGTTACCGGATCGAACGGGAAGACTACGACTGCCGAGTGGGTGGGCTACATACTCCGGAGCGCGGGCCTCAAGGCGGTGGTCGCCGGCAACGTCGGCTACCCGTTCTCAGACGCGGTACTGGACCACCCGCACGTCGACTGGATGGTCCTCGAGGTGAGCAGCTACCAGCTGGAGACCATCGAGACCTTCAGGCCGGCGGGAGCGGCGGTGCTCAACCTCACTCCGGATCACTTCCAGCGCCACGGTGACATGGAGGGCTACAGGTCGGCCAAGGCGAGGATCTTCTCGAACCAGCACTCCGAGGATCTCGCCGTGCTGAACATCGACGATCCCGAGTCGGTGCCCCTCCTGGGCCTCGCCAGGGGGATGGAGGAGCATTTCAGCATGGAGAGGCCCGTCAGGAACGGAGCCGAGGCCTCGGGGGGGACGATCTGGGAGGTGAGGGAAGGGAGGCGCACCGCGGTGATGCCTGCCGGATCGCTGTCCATCCCGGGCCGGCACAACCTGGCGAATGCGCTCGCCGCCGTATGCCTCTGCGGCAGAACCGGCATCCCGGCCGCGTCGATGGTCGAGGGCCTGGCATCGTTCCCCGGCGTGGCACACCGCATCGAGAGAATAGTGACGATCGACGGCGTGGACTGGGTGAACGACTCCAAGTCCACGAACCAGGATTCGCTTCGCGTCGCGCTCGAGAGCTTCACGCGCCCGGTCGTCCTCATAGCCGGAGGGCTCTCCAAGGGGACTCCCTACTCCGACCTGGCGCCCCTGATCGAGCAGAGGGTGAAGCTTCTCGTGCTGATCGGCAGCGCGGCCGCCGAGCTCGAGGAGGCCTGGGGCGGCGCGGCGCCGGTGGTCCAGGCCGGGGACCTGTCCACGGCGGTGCGGCTCTGCCGCGAGTCCGCGGTTCCGGGAGACGTCGTCCTCCTGTCCCCGGCCTGCGCGAGCTTCGACCAGTACAGGAACTTCGAGGAACGCGGCGAGCACTTCCGCAGTCTCGTGAAGGACCTCAGGTGATCCGGACACGGATAGGACCGGACGGGCGCGCACTGCTGCTTGTCACCGGCGGCCTGCTCACCGCCGGAGCCATGGCCGTTCTCTCCGCCAGCTCGTTCTCCTCGATGATCTCGCACGGGAACAGCCACTACTACTTCGTGGGCCATGTTCTCAGAGTGGCCCTGGGCGCAGTCCTCGGACTGGCCGCGTGGAGGATGCCCCTCAGGTTCTGGAAGACCGTCTCCGTCCCTCTCTACGCTGTCTCGGTGCTGCTCGTGCTCCTGACGGTGATCCCGGGCTTCCCGCTGGCGCAGTCGCGCAACGGATCGACGATATGGCTGTCGATCGGACCGGTCAGCTTCATGCCCTCGGATCTGCTCAGGTTCTCCTACGTTCTCTTCACCGCCGGACTGATAGCCGGCGGGAGCGTGAAGCCCAGGACACTCGCGGGATTCGCAGTCACAGCCGCCGCCGCCGTTCTCCCGGCAGGCCTGATACTGCTCCAGCGGGACTTCGCGGGGGCCTTCTACCTCGTGTCGATGATGGCCGCGATGCTCTTCTTCGGGGAGGCGAGGCTCAGCCACATCCTGGGTCTGCTCGTCCTGCTCGGGTCCGTGGCCGCCATCTTCATCCTGGGGACCCACTACCAGAGCCAGAGGATAGAGGCGTGGCTGAACCAGCGCGCAGGGATGCAGGAGGAGAACTATCAGCCGGTCCAGTCCTGCATCGCCCTCGGGAGTGGGGGACTTCTGGGGCGCGGGCTGGGAAGGGGGAGGCAGCAGCGCGGGTTCCTCCCCGAGCCGTTCTCTGACTTCATACTTGCGGTCATCGGCGAGGAGACCGGATTCGTGGGCACGACGATCCTGATCCTGGGGTTCGTGGCCTTCTGCATCCTCGGGTTGAGGATATCCGACAGGGCGGACGACACGTTCGGCTCGCTCACGGCGGCGGGATTCACTTCGTCGATAGTCGTCGGGGCACTCCTCAACATGGGTGTCGCCACCCGTCTCTTCCCCACGACGGGTGTCACGCTGCCCCTCATCTCGTGGGGGGGCACGAGCGTACTGATGACTCTGGTGAGCATAGGCGTAATGGCGCGGATCTCCGGGACGGCGAAGTCGTGAGGGTTCTGCTGGCCGGAGGGGGAACGGGGGGACACATAGCCCCGGCCCTTGCAGTTGCGGAGGCCGTGAAGGCTGCCGACCCTTCGGTCGAGGTGCATTTCGCGGCCACGACCAGGCCTGTGGACAGGTCGATGTACGCCTCCTGGGGAGGTTCCGTGACCTTCATGAGGGCCCCGAGGGTGGACTGCGGATGGACCGGCAGGTCCCTCCTGCCTTTCTCCGCTGCTCTTGCCGTCGGACGGGCGCTCTCCCTGCTCGCGGAGTCCAGACCGGCCGCCATCCTCGCCACGGGAGGCTATTCGTCGTTCTACTGCGCCCTCGCCGGCCGGCTCAGGGGGACTCCCGTCCTCCTGCACGAGTCGAACGCCATCCCCGGCCGTGCGAACAGGGTCGCCTCCAGGTTCGCCAGCAGGGTCCTCGTCGGCTTCGAGTGCGCCGCAGCATGCTTCGGAGGACGGGCGCTCTTCGTGGGGAATCCCGTGAGGCCGTCACTGCGCAGGATGGACAGGAGGGCGGCGAGGATCGCTCTCGGGCTCTCCCCGGAGCTTCCCACGGTTCTGGTGCTCGGCGGGAGCCAGGGGGCCCGCGCGCTGAACGATCTGGCCCTTCTCGCCCCTCCGGGCCTGCAGGTGGTCCTGCAGTGCGGCGAGCGCGATGCCGCGCGGATGTCGTCTTCCGCCCGGGAGCGGTCCGGCGTCCTGCCGGTGCCCTTCGCGGTCGATCCCTCGCCTCTGTACTCCTGCGCCGATCTGGCGATAGCGAGGGCCGGGGCGATGACCCTGGCGGAGCTCTCGCACTTCGCCCTGCCGGCCGTGCTGATACCCTACCCGTTCGCCGCCGACGATCACCAGTCGATGAACGCGGCGGCCGCGGCAGCGACGGGAGGGGCCCTGAGCCTGAAGGAGAGCGTTCTCTCGGCGGACGGCCTCTGGACGGCGGTGAGGGAGGTCCTCTCCGAGCCGGAGAGACTCGCCTCGATGTCGCGGGCGATCTCGGGCCTCTTCCCCGGGGGATCGGCCGGGATCGTCGCGGGCCTGCTCCTGGACGCGGCGAGAGGGGGGGCTTCGCGGTGAGAGCTCACCTCATGGGGATCTGTGGCAGCGGGATGAGCGCCCTGGCGGCGTGGATGGCCCACAGGGGGCACGAGGTCTCCGGATGCGACAGGGATCCGTCGGCCGAGCCATGGCTGGCCGATCTTGGAATCCATGTGGAAACCGGCCACTCTCCTGCACATGCAGCCTCCTGCGAGGTGCTCGTCCATACCGCGGCGGTCCCAGGGGATCACCCGGAGCTGGAGGCTGGGCGCTCGTCCGGGGCTCTGGTACTCAGGAGAAGCGAGGCCCTGGCATGGATGTGCCCGGGGTGCAGGGTCGCGGCGCTCGCCGGGGCCCACGGCAAGACGACCACGACTGCGATGACGGGGTGGGTGCTCCAGTATTCCGGAGTCGATCCGACGGTGCTCGCAGGAGGGAAGGTGCCGGGCTGGACAGGCGGCTTCAGACCGGGCGGCGACGAAGTCGTCCTGGAGGCCGACGAGTACGACAGGGCCTTCCTCCGGATACCTCATGAGGCGGCTGCCGTCACCTCGTTCGATCTCGAGCACCTCGAGTGCTACGGATCGGAGGAGGCACTGCACTCGGCATTCCAGATCTTCCTCGAGCTGACCGCCCCCGGTGGTGGAGTAGTAGTGCCGGTCGAGAACCCCGACCTTGCCTTCTGGGCATCCAGGATAGGCCGGCGGGGGCTGTCGGCCGGTCCGGGGGGGGACTTCGACTGTGTCGGGAGGGGAGCCTCCGGCTGGGGGGAGACATTCGACGTCGCAGGCATGACGGGCCGGCTGGGCATCCCCGGGGTCCACAATCTGCGGAACGCGGCGACGACCCTTGCCCTGACATCCCTCCTCGGCGTCGATGCCCGGACGGCACTGGATGCGCTGGATGGATTCCCCGGCGTCGGCAGGAGGCTGGAGAGGCTGGGCATCAGGGACGGCAGATTGATCGTTTCCGACTATGCCCACCATCCGCGCGAGATGGCGGCGTCGATCTCGGCTCTCCGCAGAGCCATGCCCGAAAGCAGGCTGGCGGTGATCTTCGAGCCCCACCTCTTCTCCCGGACCGCGCGGCTCGGGGCGGAGATGGGCAGGGCCCTGGCGGAAGCCGACATCGCGTTCGTCCTCCCCATCTACCCGGCAAGGGAGAGCCCGGTCCCCGGGGTAGACAGCGGGCTCGTCGTTTCCGCGGCCGTCGCGGCCGGTGCCGGATGTTCCCGGTGCGGCCCGCGCGAGGCCGTCGGGCTGGCCCGCTCCATCGACGCCGACGTGGTCGTGTTCATGGGCGCGGGAGTCTCCGACTCCCTTGCGAGGCTGGCTCTGGGGGATGGCCGATGAGGCGCAGGACTCTCCTCGTTCCGGCCTGGGCCGGCGTGGCTCTGCTGGGGCTCCTCTCGGCTCTGCTGTACAGGTGGATGGAGCGGAGCGGAGAGTTCGATCTGGCGAAAGTCTGCGTCTACGGCTGCAGGACCTGTGATTCCGCCGCCGTATCTACGGCCCTCCGCCCCTTCCTTGGAACACCCCTGGGGAGAGTGGACCTCCGGGAGATCCGTGACGCCGTCGAAGTCGTCCCCGGGATGGAGAGCGCCATCGCATGGCGATCCTGGCCCGACGGCCTCGGAGTGGATATCCATCCCTCCCGCCCCGTACTGCTCCTGTCGAGGGGCGGCTGGCGGTCGGCGGTCTCGGACAGGGGCCGCAACCTCCCCGACAGCTTCATATCAGACACGCTGCCCCTCTTCGAGGTCGGAGGCTCCCCCGATCCGGGGGTGCTCAGGCGCATCGTGATCTGGGCTTCCGAGGGGATCCCCCGGGGCGTCGACTCCTTCAGGGTCGAAGGGCGTTGCCTCGAGGCCGTGGTTGGGAGCAGGACTCTGCTGCTCGGCGACAGGGGGTTCTCCGAGCGTCTGGCGAAGTACTCTGAAGCTCTCGAGTCCGGATGCCTGGGCTCGGACTGGAACCAGGTCGACCTGAGGTACGAGGGGCAGGTCGTTCTGAGGCGGAGCTGCGGTCAGGGGGTATCCTCATGATCGACAACATGATCACAGGGCTGGACATCGGGACCGGCAAGGTCTGCTGTGTAGCGGCCGAGGTGGACGAGAGCGGCGAGCTGTCTGTCACGGGTGCAGGCCAGGCTCCTGTGGAAGGATGTCTTCGGGAGGGGGTCCTGCTCGACGTGGCCGGGGTGACGGCTGCGATCGAGAAGGCCGTCTCCGATGCTGAGCTGCTGAGCTCCGCACGCATACGGAGCGTCTTCGCGTCCGTGAGCGGCGCCCATGTCCGTGGCTTCAGCGGCACCGGGACCGTGAGCGTTGGAAGACAGGATGACGCCGAGTCACGGGAGATAAACGCCGACGACGTCCACAGGGCCGAGGAGGCGGCGAGGGCCGTCGGTCTGCCCCCCGGCTGCCGCGTGCTCTCCACGATCAGGCGTGACTACTCGGTGGACGGCTTCGACAGGCTCAGAAGGCCTCCGCTCGGCCTGAGGGCAGAGCAGCTGACCGCGAGCATCTACACGGTCATTGCGGATCGGACCGCTGTGCGGAACCTCGAAGCGGCAGTCGATGCCTCGGGCCTGGAGATCGACGGCATCTTCCCGGCAGCCCTGGCCAGCGGGGCCGCGGTGCTGACCGCGGACGAGAGGGAGATGGGCGTTGCCGTGGCGGACATAGGCGCCGGGACGACCGACGTGGCAGTCTACCGGAACGGCTATCCCGCCCACGTTGGCGTCGTCCCGCTGGGCGGCGACAGCATCACACACGATCTGCAGGCCCTCAGGATCCCGCTCGACCACTCGGAGAAGATAAAGACCGGCTGGGCCGTGGCCGCATCGGGGATGGTCGACCCCAACTCCAGCAGGCGAGTGCCACGCCTCGGGAACAGGGGAGTCTTCACAGTCTCCCATGCCGTCGTCTCCCAGGTCGTAGGTCAGCGGGTCGAGGAGATCTTCGAGGGCGTTCTGGCCGAGCTCCTCAAGTCCGGGGTGGAGATGGCCGACCTTCCTGCGGGCCTCGTGGTGACGGGCGGCACGAGCAGGCTTCCGGGGATCGTCGAAGTCGCCAGCCGGGCGACCGGCCTGGCGGTCGAGCTCGGCGCTCCTTCAGGCTTCGAGAGCTCGACCGAGATGGTCCTCTCGCCGGAGTTCTCGACCTGCATGGGTCTGATCCAGATTGCACGGGAAGTGACGGAGGAAGCTAGGAACAGGAAGGGCAGGGGCCTCACCGGCCTCTTCCGCAGGCTTGCCGGCGTCGCCGACAGGCTGAGATGAGGGGGGGACAATGGTCGTTACCCAGTTGATGGAGATAGGCGAAGAGACTACGGGGCGCGTCAGGCTGAAGGTCGTGGGCGTCGGGGGCTGCGGCTGCAACGCGCTCGACAGGATGATCCGCCAGAAGATCTCCGGGGTCGAGTTCGTTGCCATCAACACGGACGCCCAGGCTCTGAACCACTGCCTCGCCGAGACGAAGCTCCAGATCGGCCAGAGGGAGACTCGGGGACTCGGCGCGGGCGGGAACTGCGAGATCGGCCAGCGCGCGGCCGAGGAGAACATGAAGGAGATCGAGGAAGTCCTGTCGGGCTGTCACATGGTCTTCATAGCCGCAGGCATGGGCGGCGGAACCGGCACCGGGGCCTCACCGACAGTGGCGCGGATAGCCCACGATGCCGGAGCCATCACCGTCGGAGTCGTCACGAGCCCCTTCGAGTACGAGGGGGATATCCGCAACCGCCAGGCCGAGATGGGCATAGATGAGCTCCGCAAGGAGGTCAACACCCTGATCGTCATCCCCAACGACCGTCTGAACAACGTGGCCGACCCCGACTCCACGATACAGTCCATCCTGGACAGGGCCAACGATGTACTGCTGAACGCGGTTGACGGGATCTGCAGCCTGATCTCGACGCCGGGCCTGATCAACAGGGACTTCCAGGACGTGAAGACGGTCATAACAATGGGCGGCGGGGCGATGATAGGCACCGGCCGCGCATCCGGCCCCAGCAGGGGGACCGAAGCGGCCCGCGAGGCCATCTCCGGGCCCCTGCTCGAGGGCGTGTCCATCGAGGGGGCCCAGGCCCTGCTGGTCCACTTCCAGGCCTCGGCCGAGGCCAGGTTCTGCGAGATGAACGAGGCCATGAGGTTCATAACCTCGACCACGGGGCCCCAGGCCCACGTCTTCATGGGGGCTGGCGTGGACGAGAGCCTCGGGGATGAGATGAAGATCACCGTCATCGCAACCGGCTTCGGCCAGGTGGCCCAGAGGGAACCCGAGGAGGTGGTCTTCCCGCAGCTGGACGCCGCCACATTCACCGTGCCCAGGATCGGGAGGGGGCCGGACAGCCAGCAGCTGCAGTCGCTCGGTCCGGGATCGAAGGTGGAACCGCAGAGGTCCAATCTTCCCACCTTCCTCCGAAAGACTGTCAACTAGAGCTGGGGGCGGATATACCGACATTGTTGATTGCGGAATCCGTCTAGCTCTATATTCGGGGTCGGACGACAGTTACGGAGGTGTCCCCGCGGTGAGCAGGTTGCCGGCAGCGGACAGGTACGACGAGCGCAGGGTCTCCCTGCTCGAGTCCGAGGTCCGACTCAAGCCGAGGAACTCCCGCGGCGTCTTCGAGACCGTCCTCGCATATCCGAGCGCATACTCCGTCGGCATGTCCTCCCTCGGCTACCAGCAGGTCCTGCTGCAACTCGGAAGCTGGCCCGACACGGTGTGCGAGCGGGCCTTCCTCCCGGAGGCCGACGAGCTCAACTGGCGCAGGAGGACCGGCCGGCCGGTGACCACTCTCGAGAGCGGCGCCTCGATCCGCAGCTGCGACCTGCTCGCGTTCAGCATCGCCTACGAGCCTGACTACATCAACGCACTCGAGATGATGAGGATGTCCGGGATCCCCCCGAGGAGCTCGGACAGAACCGACAACTGGCCGATAGTGATAGCCGGCGGACTGTGCGTGACCGCGAATCCGATGCCTCTCTCCCAGTTCTTCGACGCCATGGTGATAGGGGAGTCGGAGCCTTCACTCGGGCCCATCCTGGACACCATCAAGAGCCTCGGCTCGCAGGGCGCGGGCAAGAAGAAGATCCTCAGGCTGCTCTCCGACCTCCCGGGCGTCTACGTCCCGCTGCTGCACGGATACTCGAACCCGAGGGCGACGATCATGAGGCAGTGGGCCAGTTCCGAGGGGATCGGGGCCGCATCGTGCATTGTCTGCGACCGCAGCGCATTCGGCGAGATGATCCTCCTGGAGATCTCGCGCGGATGCCCCTACAGCTGCAGGTTCTGTCTCGCAGGATATGCGTACCTGCCCTACAGGGAAGGGCACGTCGAGACGATCTCCGGCATCATCGCCTCGCTCCCGCCCGACACCCGGATAGGCTTCGTGGCGTGCTCCCCCGATTCCCACCCGGCCTTCCACGAGATAGTCAGGGCTGCCAGGAAGGCAGGGCACGATGTGAGCCTCGGCTCGCAGAGGGCGGAGGATCCCGTCCAGCTGGAGCTGGGGGGATTCGACTCCACGACGCTGACCATCGCGCCGGAGACCGGATCGGACGGCCTCCGCAAGGTGGTCGGGAAGAGCCTGAGGAACGAGACCATACTGCGTACCGTGGCCGATGCCTCGGGCAAGGTCGCGAGGATACGCCTCTACTTCATCTACGGCTTCCCGTTCGAGACGGACGAGGACAGGGAGTCCATCGTCGACCTGGTGAGGGAGATCCGCAGGACGGTCAGGACGCCGCTGTCGCTGAGCCTGAATCCCTTCGTCCCCAAGCCCTGGACCGCCTTCCAGTGGACTGCGATGGCCGATCCGCGCAACCTCCGCCGCTGGAGGGAGGAGCTCTCCAGGGACTTCAGGAAGATCAAGGGTGTGGAGTTCAGGTTCCTCGGAGTGCACGAGGCGCACATACAGGCGCTGCTGGCCCGCGGCGACTCGAGGACGGCCGGGGCGCTCCTCAACAGGCTTGACGGCGACGGGTGGAGTTCGGCCTTCGCCAAGGCCGGCATCGACTTCAACTGGGTGTTCTCGCCGCTGAAGCCCGGGCTCCCGTTCGAATGGGACTTCATCAACATGGGATTCGGCCATACCCGCCTGGCAAGGGAGTTCAGCCTTGCGGCCGCGGCGAACGCCGCACGATTGAAGCCGTCGGACAGGCAGCCTCCGATGCCGCAGGTGGTGGTGGAGAGTTCGGCCTTCTGCTAGGGCGGGGATTCCCTGAAATGGAAATGGCGGCCCGGAGGCCGCCATTCTTACAGGATGGACCGCCTCAGGCCTTGCGGACCTTGCCGGCCCTCAGGCAGGAGGTGCAGACCCTGATCTTCCTGGTGACGCCTTCGACGACGACGCGGGCGGACTGGAGATTGGGCTTCCAGGAATGCTTCGTGTGGCGGAGGGAGTGGCTCACCCTGTAGCCCACTGCCTGTCCCTTGCCGCATATTGCGCATCTGTACGACATCTCGGATTCCTTTCCGCGGTTCGGAGGCTCTTTTATACATCTCCGGGCGGACCCGGGCAAGGCCTATTGACTTGGGTGGGAGGGTTTGCCTAGCTTGTCACGGGACAGGCCCGGGGAAAGGGGGCGACTGGTTTCGACGGGCTCAGATGTGGTCCCGGAGTTGCATGCCGAGGTTCCGTGGCCTCGATAAAACGCGGAAACAAACAACTGCCGCCTAATATCGGCACCCTGCGGCTCCAATGAGTGAGCCGCACGTCCGCTCCGGTCCGGCCCGTCGGCCGGAGGCCGGGCGTAAGAAGGCGGGCTGGCCGCCGGCTCTCCGCTTTCCGGAGTCCGGGGGCGAGAACGCAGGGAAGCTACCGAAGATGGAGCCGTCCGGGGCGCCATCCGGGGGAATCCGAAATCCGGTCTAAGCATGTAGTGGCTCCCTGACCCCTGGGAACGGACGCGGGTTCGAATCCCGCCGCCTCCACCACCCCGGGTCCCCGTCGCGGTTTCGCTTTCTGGAAGTGGAATCCCACATCTCCCGTACGCGCCCTGCGGGTCTTTCCCGCTGCGGCTTCCCGGTGCGGGAACAGGTCCCGGGGATCAGCAGAACGAGGTTCTACGCGCTTGGGTCCCAGGCTGGCAAGACTCACTCTGACCCCGGCGGCGGCCATCCTCATGGGCGCCGTCTCCGGGATGTCCGCCGTCGCATTCATGCTGTGCGCCGGGGCGCTCTTCCGGCACGGCCTGCTCAGGCTGTCGAGCCTTCCCCTGCCTGTGTTCGCCGCCGGGAGCCTCGCCGTGATAGTGTTCTCCACCCTGGCCGTGGGCCTGCTTCTGGGCAGGCTCAGCCCCGGGTCCGCCGGCAGCGGGATACCGGAGGTGAAGGTCTCGTTCTGGAAAGACCTCGGATTCGTCGGCCTAAGGCACGTGCTCGTCAAGTTCGCCGCGGGAGTCCTCTCGATCGGAGGGGGCACGAGCCTGGGCCGAGAAGGCCCGACGGTCTTCATAGGAGGCGGAGTCGCGTCGGGGATGGCCGGCCTGATGGGCGTGCCGAAGCAGGGGCGCCGAAGGCCGGTGCTCATGGGCGCGGCCGCCGCGCTGGCGGCGGCCTTCAACACCCCTCTTGCCGCGATGACCTTCGTGCTCGAGGAGATCCTCAACGATCTGAACAGCAGGTACCTGGGCAGCATAATCCTGTCCGCCGTCATAGGCGCCTTCGTGGTTCACGCGACGCTGGGAAGACAGCCTGCCTTCGAGATGCCCGACATCCAGGGGACCACCTGGCGTGTATACGCAATCCTCCCGGTGGTCTCGATCGCGGCCGCGTACGTCGCCTGTGTTTTCCAGAGATCCGTGCTCTCCTGGAGGAAGAGGATCCGCTCGAGGAGCAGGGTCCCTCTCGTCCTCAGGCCGATGGTGGGAGGACTTGTCACATGGGCCCTGGGGATAGGCATCTTCGCGGCCACCGGCAAGCTCGGCGTCTTCGGCCTCGGATACGGTGACCTGTCGGATGCCCTGACAGGGAGGTTCGGTCCCTGGCAGATCGCGGGTCTGCTCGTCCTGGCGAAGGTCGTGGCTTCGGTCGCCAGCTACAGCTGGGGCGGCTGCGGGGGGATCTTCTCCCCGACTCTCTTCCTCGGGGGTCTGACAGGCCTCTTCGTCTCCGGGGCGGTGACGAGCCTCGTGCCCATGGGCCCGGGCGACACGGTGCTCCTCTGCGCGTGCGGGATGTGCGCATGCTTCGGGGCGGCCGTTAGGGCCCCGTTCACATCGGTGCTCATCGTGTTCGAGATGACGCATCAGTTCTCGATCGTGCCGGCGCTCATGCTGACCACCCTCGTGAGCCAGGCCGTGGCTTCGAGGCTCGACAGGCGGAACCTGTACGACGCCCTGCTCGAGCAGGATGGCCACGACCTGGGCCACACCTTCCACGCCCATGCCCAGGCGCCGTGGAAGGACATCCCCGTCACCGCGATAGCGTCGAGTCACACGGTGACGGTCACCTCCATGACCAGGGAGGCCGTGAAGGAGATCCTCAACTGGCACCCCTTCGCCAGGTTCCCCGTGGCCGACGGGGGCCGTGTGAAGGGTGTGGCGAGGAGGGCCGAGCTTGAGGCCTTCGCCGCCGGCGGAGCCCGGCCCCGCCTCCTGGATGCAGTATTCTGCCCCCCCGGGGCGTCGGTCCACGAGGCGGCTCAGATGCTCGTCGACTCCCCCTCCGGGATGCTCCTCCTGGGGACTTCCGGAGACAGCGTCGAGGGGATAGTGACCCTGCACGACCTCATCAGGGCCCAGGTTGCAGTGAACGACTGAAGGGGTCCTGCCGGCCCTGTCCGCTCCGCGTGCGGCCCGCTGGCGGGATAGCTCGGCCTTTCGGTATGTTCGGACCGGGAAGCAGAAGCGTCGGCACTTCAGGGAGAAGGCCCAGATGGATCTCATGGATGCTCTTGCCCCGGACCGCGTGAAGGTCCTCACCGCTGGAAGCAAGCAGGATGCCCTTCAGGAGCTGATCACTCTGCTCGTGTCCGTCGGCGCGGTCCAGGACGGAGTCGAGCTGGTGCGCCTCATCCAGGAGCGCGAGTCCCTGATGAGCACCGGCATCGGTCTCGGCATCGCCGTTCCGCACGCCAGGCTCCCTCAGGTCAGTGCATCGGTGGTGGCATTGGGCACGAGCCCGGAGGGCATCCAGGATTACGAGTCGATCGACGGATCGACCGTCCACATTGTCGCCATGATAGTCACCGGCACGCAGAGGCAGCGCGAGTACATAGAGCTGCTCTCGTCGCTGGCCAGGCTCTTCAAGGAGGAGTCCACCCGGGACAGGGTCCTCTCGGCCAGGAACGAGGCCGGGCTCTGGGAGGCCCTGAAGCACGAGAGGGCGGGACTGCTCGCGTGAGAGGCCGTAGGTTGTAGGCTCTGGTCCCGAGAGCATTCCGCTCGGGACCTCGGCCTCCAGGTCCTGACCCTTGGCCTCTAGTCTACAGCCTACAGCCTACAGCCTTCTCTCAGTACTTCATCGCCGCCATCTGCTCGTAGATGCTCCACCGCCTGCTGACTTCCTCCTGGGCAAGCGCGAGCAGTTCCGCGGCGTGCTCGGGCATGGAATCGGCCAGTGTGCGGAACCTGATCTCCTCGTATGCGAAGTCCTTGAACAGGATGCTCGGAGCCTTGCTGTCGAGCTGGAGGGGGTTCTGCCCCTGCGCCGTCCTCCGCGGATCGAACCTGAGCAGGGGCCAGTAGCCGCAGTTCACCGCCAGCTTGTGGTGATCCAGGCCCGTGCCCATGTCGATCCCGTGGTTTATGCAGTGCGAGTAGGCGATGATCATGCTGGGTCCATCGAAGGACTCGGCCTCGACGAAGGCCCTGACTGTCTGGGCGTAGTTCGCTCCCAGAGCCACCCTCGCCACGTAGACGGTGCCATAGGTCATGGCCAGCATGGCAAGGTCCTTCTTCGGGACAGGCTTCCCGGATGCCGCGAACCTCGCCACCGCGCCGAGGGGCGTCGCCTTGGAGCACTGCCCGCCCGTGTTAGAGTAGACCTCCGTGTCCAGCACGAGGATGTTGACGTTCCTGCCCTGGGCGATGACGTGGTCGAGACCGCCGTACCCGATGTCATAGGCCCAGCCGTCGCCTCCCAGTATCCAGACGCTCCTCCTCTGCAGGAAGTCGGCGATGGAGGAGAGCTGCATCGCCCTCGGACCCTCGACTTTGGAGAGCGCCTCCCTGAGCCTGGCCAGGGCCTTCCTCTGGGTCTCCATCTCCGGCTCGGTCTTCTGAGGGTTCCCGAGGATCTCCCCGACGAGGCCCTCGCCGATCGCCGGCTCGAGTTCCTTCAGGAGCTCGACTGCGAAAGCCGACTGGCGGTCGACGGTCAGCCTGAAGCCGAAACCGAATTCGGCCGCGTCCTCGAAGAGGCTGTTGTTCCATGAGGGGCCCCTTCCCGCCGAGTCGACGGAGTAGGGAGTGGTGGGCAGGTTCCCGCCGTAGATCGAGCTGCAGCCGGTCGCATTGGCAATGACCGCCCTGTCGCCGAACAGCTGGGTCATCAACTTGACGTAGGGGGTCTCGCCACACCCCGCGCAGGCCCCGGAGAACTCGAACAACGGCCTCATGAGCTGCGAGCCCTTGACGGTCTCCCTGTTGAGCCTGCTGCGGTCGCAGTCCGGGATCGACATGAAGAAGTCGAAGAAGGTCCGCTCCTGGCGAAGCACTTCGTCATGTCCGGCCATGTTGATCGCGCGGCGATCCGGCTGCTGCTTGTTTTTGCCGGGGCACGCGTGGACGCAGGCTCCGCACCCGGTGCAGTCCTCCGGCGCCACCTGGACGGTCCACTTCATCCCCGGGAACTCCGAGCCCCGTGCGTCCACGCTGCGGAAACCAGCCGGCGCCCCCCCCAGGGCGGCCGGGTCGTAGACCTTCACCCTGATGGCCGCATGAGGGCAGACCAGGCTGCACACTGCGCACTGGATGCACGCGGAGGGGTCCCACACAGGCACCTGCAGGGCGATGTTCCTCTTCTCCCACCTGGTGGTGGCCGATGGCCACGTGCCGTCGGCAGGCATCGCGGAGACGGGCAGGGAATCGCCCTTCTTCGAGATGATGGCCGCCGTGACCGTCCTGACGAACTCCGGCGCCTCCGGCGGGATCGGGTTCGCGATATCGTGGTCGGCTGTCAGCGTCTGCGGGTACTTCACCTCGTGCAGATTCGCCAGGGTGCTGTCCACCGCCTCGAAGTTCTTCCTGACGACGTCCTCGCCCTTGCGGCCATATGTCTTCTTTATGGCCTGCTTGATCTTCTCGATGGCGTCCTCGCGCGGGAGGACGCCGGAGATGGCGAAGAAGCAGGTCTGCATTATCGTGTTGATCCTGACACCCATATCATTGTCCCGTGCGACCTTGTAAGCGTCTATGACGAACAGGCGCACCTTCCTCTCGAGCATCTGCTTCTGTGCGGTCAGGGGAAGCCGGTCCCATACCTGCTCGGGCGGATACGGTGTGTTGAGCAGGAAGGTGGCCCCCTGCGCGGCATAGGAGAGGACGTCGTACTGCTCCATGAAGACGCTCTGGTGACAACCGACGAAGGCTGCCTGAGACACCAGGCAGGTCTGGCGTATGGGCTTCGGGCCGAATCTCAGGTGGCTGACCGTCAGGGCTCCGGCCTTCTTCGAGTCGTAGACGAAGTACCCCTGCGCATAGTAGTCCGTCTCCTCGCCGATGATCTTGATCGAGTTCTTGTTCGCTCCCACCGTGCCGTCCGAGCCCAGGCCCAGGAAGACCGCCTGATGAACGCCGGGTGTCTCCAGGCAGAACTCGGTCTTCACCCCGAGCGATGCGCCGGTCACGTCGTCCTCTATCCCGACGGTGAAGTGGTTGACGGGGAGGGGCTTCGCAGCCTCGTCCAGGACGGCCGCCACATGCCCGGGAGTGAACTCCTTGCTCCCCAGGCCGTACCTGCCCCCGATGATCCTGACCGACCCTCTGCCGGCCTCCGCAAGGGCGTCGACCACGTCCAGATAGAGTGGCTCGCCCGCGGATCCAGGCTCCTTCGTGCGGTCGAGGACTGCAACTGTCTTGACGCTCCGGGGAAGGGCCTCCGAGAAGGCCGCAGAGTCGAAGGGCCGGTAGAGCCGGACCTTGAGCAGGCCGACCTTCTCACATCCGGCCACCATGCTCTCGATGGTCTCGTGCGCCACTTCGGAGCCCGAGCCCATCTGGACCATCACTCTCTCGGCGTCCGGAGCCCCCACGAAGTCGAAGAGGCGGTACGTCCTGCCGGTCAGCCTTCCGAACCTCTCCATGGCTTCGGTCACGATCGCGGGAGTGGCCAGGTAGTAGGGATTGACAGTCTCGCGGCCCTGGAAGTACACGTCGGGATTCTGGCTGGTGCCACGCACGAAGGGCCTTTCGGGGCTCATCGACCTGCCGCGGAAAGCCACGACCAGCTCGTCGTCGATCATCTCCCTGACGGTTTCCTCCGTGACGATGGAGATCTTCTGCACCTCGCTGCTCGTCCTGAAGCCGTCGAAGAAATGGACGAACGGGATCCTCGACCTGAGCGTCGATGCGTGTGCTATCACGGCAAGATCCATCGCCTCCTGCACGGAGTTGCTCGCAAGCATCGCGAAGCCTGTCTGACGGACCGCCATCACGTCGCTGTGGTCCCCGAATATCGAGAGAGCCTGGCAGGCGAGGCTGCGTGCCGAGACGTGGAACACCGTCGGTGACAGCTCGCCGGCGATCTTGTACATCGTGGGTATCATCAGGAGAAGGCCCTGCGAGGCCGTGAAGGTCGTCGTCAGGGCGCCGGCCTGGATGGCCCCGTGGATCGCCGCCGCCGCCCCTCCCTCGCTCTGCATCTCCTGCACGAGCGGGACGGTCCCCCAGAGGTTCTTCCGGCCCCTGGCAGACCACTCGTCAGCCATCTCGCCCATCGTGCTCGACGGCGTGATGGGGTAGATCGCGATCACCTCGCTCAGCATGTGAGCTATGGTCGCGGCCGCCTCGTTCCCGTCGATGGTCGCCATCCTGGCAGGACCCTTGTCCATCATTTCTCCTCTTCCACTGTTGCGGCCCCTGGCCTCAGGCCATGCTGCCGAAGGTCCTCGGGTAGGGGAGGACGTCCCTTATGTTCTTCATGCCTGTGAGATACATGAGCATCCGCTCGAATCCGAGCCCGAAGCCGGAGTGGGGGGCGGAGCCCCATCTTCTTATGTCAAAGTACCAGCCATAGGTCTCCATGTCCAGTCCCTGCCGGACGGCACGGCGCGTCAGGACTTCGAGGCGCTCCTCCCGCTGGCTGCCGCCGACTATCTCCCCGACTCCCGGGATCAGCAGGTCCGTGCACGCTACGGTCCTGCCGTCGTCGTTCATGCGCATGTAGAAAGGCTTGAAGGAGGAGGGGTAGTCCGTCACGAAGACCGGCCCATCGAAGACCTCCTCCGCGAGGAAGCGCTCCTGCTCGGCGACGAATGGACTGCCCCAGTCCGGGGGAGCGCCCTTCCCCGATCCCCTTGCCGCGATCAGGCTGACGGCCTCCGTGTAGGTAACCCGGGCGAAGGGCCTGTCCAGCACCATGGAGTAGCGCTGCGGGAGAGACGGCTCGACGAACTCGGCGAGAAAGCCGATCTCCTCCGGGCATCTGTCCCTGACGCGCGACGCCATTGCCTTCACGAAGGCCTCGGCCAGCACGATGTCGTCGTCGAGGTCGCAGAAGGCCATCTCCGGCTCCACCATCCAGAACTCGGACGCGTGGATCCGCGTGTCCGACGGATCGGCCCTGAAGATGGGGCCGAAGGTATAGACGCCGCCGAGCCCCAGAGCCAGAGGCTCCGCTTCGAGCTGGGCGCTGACGGTGAGGAAGGCCTTCCTCCTGAAGAAGTCCCTCGCATAGTCGACCGCGCCGTCCTTCATGGGCACCCTCGCGAGGTCGAGAGTCGTCACCTGGAACGTCTCGCCGGCCCCTTCGCAGTCGCTCGAGGTCAGAAGGGGCGGCTGGATGTAGACGAATCCTCTCCCGTCGAAGAACTCGTGCACGGCCATGGCCAGCTGGTGGCGCATCCTGAAGACGGCGTTGAAGGTGGCGGTCCGCGCCCTGAGCTGTGGCAGCGTTCGCAGGAACTCCATGGAGTGCCTCTTCGGCTGCAGCGGGTACTCCGCGTCGACCCTGCCTATGACCTCGAGGGACGAGGCCCGGAGCTCGCGGGCCTGCCCGGCGCCCTTCGAAGCCTCCATCATTCCGGTGACCCTGACACAGGCGCCGGCCGAGAGACCCGAGAGATCCCCGTCCGCGAAGGAAGACCTGTCGAAGACGACCTGGAGGCTGGCGAAGCACGAGCCGTCGTTCAGCGTCGCGAATGTCACGGCGCTGGAGGTGCGGCTGTGCCGCACCCATCCGTAGACGGTTGCCTCCGAGCCCAGCCGGGCGGTCTCCAGAGCTTCCCTTACGGTCATCCTTGCTATCATCCCATTTCCTCCGGTAAGGAATCGAAAGGACATTCATAATGATAAGACCGGGCGTGCGCCTGAGAGAAGGGGCGGATTCCGGACGGGCCGCCGGGACGGGTTGCACGAGCATCCGCGACAGGCTATCTCTCGTTGTGCTCCTCGCAAGATCGGCTTCCGCTGCCTGGAGGAGGGTGACCGATGAACAGAGGCGGGTTCTCGTGGAACAGGCTCCTCGGAATCACCGCCGCGAAGTCCAGGATATCCAGATCCATAGGCATCCCGCTGACCAGGGGCGGCCGACAGCGCAAGGTCGGCAGGATCGTCACGGGAGGGGGCTGCACGATACCCCTCGCGATCGCCTCGGTCCTTCCGGTGCTCGTGGTCGCGCTTCTGGCCTTCCGCTGAGGCGCCGGGGCCGCCGGAGTGCAGGACAGCCGGCTCCGCCTTCGCCATCCGGGATCGGATGCCCCCGGGGAGGCTGATCTCCGCTGATGCCCGCGTGCCTCCGCCTCGAGGGCACTCCCTGGCCGGCCAGCGTCGCATATGACTTGCTCAGCGGCACGTCTGCGTTCCGCATCCAGTACGGGTTGGTCGCCGAGGACGTGGCAGGCTACGGCGAACCGTCGCGCCTGCTCGACATAGGGACGGGCCCCGGGAGGCTCCTCGTCTCGATGAGGAGAGTGCTCCCCGGGACCGAGCTCGTCGCGGTGGATATCTCCGAAGCAATGGTGGCCCGTGCCCGCCGGACGGCGAGGGCTCTGGGCGGGGGACCGGGGATTCGGGTCGAGAGAGCCGACGCTGCCTCTCTGCCCTTCCCCGACGGCTGCTTCGACAGGGTGGTCTCCACCGGCTCCCTGCATCACTGGAGACATCCGGCGGCATGCCTCGCGGAGGTCGGGAGGGTCCTCTCGGAAGGCGGCGTCGCGCTGATCTACGAGCTGGTCCGCAGGATGCCCCGGGAGGTCCGGATGGAGGTCACGAAGCGCTTCGGGCCGATGAGATCCGCGCTCCTCCGTCTCCATTCGTTCGAGGAGCCCTTTCCAGATGCCGGGGAGATGCTGGCGCTGGGACGGGATGCGGGCTTCGCGGATGTCTCGACGAGGTATGTCGGCGCCCTGTGCTGCCTGGTGCTCGGGAAGCGGGAGCGGTGATCCTGCCCGGATACCTGTGGCTCGTTCCCCTCGGGATGGCGCTCGGAGCGCTCGGGACCCTGCTGGGGGCAGGTGGCGGGTTCGTGCTGGTCCCCGTCCTCCTTCTCCTCTATCCCCAGGCGGATCCGGACACGGTCACCAGCATCTCCCTCGCGGTCGTCTTTCTCAACGCCCTGTCGGGATCGTGGGCGTACGCGAGGATGAAGCGCATCGACTACAGGTCCGGTCTGATCCTCGCCGCCGCGGCTATCCCCGGGGCAGTGATAGGCGCACTGACCACCGATCTGATACCGCGGAGGATCTTCGACGGGGTCTTCGGCCTCCTGCTCTTCGCCGTCGCCGCCTACCTCTTCCTGCATCGCGAGGAGGGAACCATCGTGACCAACCGCGCAGGCGGCAGGAAGGTCTGCTGGGATGTCGTCGAATCCGACGGCACCATCCACCCCATCTCATACGACCCTCTCCTGGGAGTGGTGATGAGCGTGGTGGTGGGATACCTGTCGAGCATGCTGGGCATAGGGGGCGGGATTGTCCATGTCCCTGCGCTGGTGCGTCTTCTCGGGTTCCCGGTCCACGTGGCGACCGCCACCTCGCACTTCATACTGGTCTTCATGGCCCTGGCGGGCACGGTGGCCCACATCGCCGCTGGCTCCTTCGCGCATGGAGGGCTCAGGAGGACCATCGCGCTGGGGATAGGCGTCCTCGTCGGGGCCCAGATAGGGGCATCCCTGTCCAGGAGGGTTCACGGGAGGTGGATCATCCGCGGGCTTGCCGTGGCTCTCGCCTTCGTCGGAGCGAGGGTCCTGGTGATGGCGATCCACGGCTGAGCCCGCTCCATGACGGCTGAAACAGGAGGAGCCTGCGGGAGTAGAAGCGTGTGCGCCGCCGCCGGGGAGCCCCTGGGGCGATCGTCCGGGTGATGCGCACGGAAGAACATGAGGGAGATTAGGTTGCCAGATCGGTCCAGCGGAAGTCCGGCTGTTTCCGCGCCCCTCCCCCCGGCGGGCGCACGGAGGATCCCATGCCAGGATCGGTAAGCAGGTTCCTGGATCGGAGGACCCCCTTCGAGACGACCGCCGCCGGCCTGCTGCTTGTCGGCATCCTCGGTGTCGTCGATCACCTGACCGGCTACGAGATCTCCTTCTCGATCTTCTATCTCCTCCCCACTGCGCTCGTCGCCTGGTTCGCCCCGCGCAGGAACGCGGTGCTCGTCTGCGTGGCCTCGGCGGCAGTCTGGCTCACCGTCGACTTCACGGCGGGACACGTGTACAGCAACTGGCTCCTCCCTGTGTGGGGGGCGCTGGCCCAGCTCGGGTTCTTCCTGGTGACGACCCTCCTGCTGGGGACGCTGAGGACGCACCTCGGGCACGAGCGGCTCCTTGCACGGACGGACAGCCTCACGGGGGTACTGAACGCCCGCGCCTTCAAGGAAGCCTGCGACGCCATCTTCCGGCTGGCCGGGCGCCACGGCCACGAGACCGCGCTCGCCTACATCGACATAGACTACTTCAAGTCGGTCAACGATGCCCACGGGCATGCCGTGGGAGACAGGGTCCTCGCGTCGGTCGCAGAGACCCTTGCGCGATGCGTCAGGTCGACGGACCTCGTGGGGCGCCTGGGAGGAGACGAATTCGCGGTCCTGCTCCCCGAGACCGATGGCGCAGGCGCGCGCAAGGCGCTCGGCGATGTCCATGCGGCTCTGGTCCGAAGCGTTGCCGGGAAGGGTCTGGGGATAGGATTCAGCATCGGGGTCGCGCTGTTCGAGGAACCTCCCGGGAGCATCGACGAGGCCCTCGGACTGGCGGACAGCCTGATGTACCGCGTCAAGGAGGGGGGGAGGAACGGATTGGTCTACGAGGTCGGCGGCGGATCGACGCTCACCGGAGAGGCGGCTCGCTTGAGAGGTGCCGCCGTTCCCTCCAGTTGAGCGGCAGTGGAACCGGCTCCCGGTCGGGGCGCGGAAGCTCCGGCCGTGGGGCCGCGACCGACGCCTCCGCGGCGCGGTGCATCTCGGATCGGCGCGCCCTGGAAGCGGCAGTCGAGGGGCTGGGCTCGGCCGATGCCGGGCTGGCGGGCGACTGTGCGGAGGTCATGACGAAGGTGGCCATGATGGATCCGGCGCTGGTCGCGCCTTACGCAGGGCTCCTGGCGCGGCTGCTGGGGCACGGGAGCGGGAGGGTCCGCTGGGAGTCCATGCACGCCTTCGCCCTCGTGGCCGGCCTCGTGCCGGATGAGGCGGCCGGGCGCCTCGACTGGCTCGACGGGCTGATCAGGAGCGATTGGAGCGTGATCGTCCGGGACTACGCGCTGGATGCGGTGTCGGCCTACGGAGCCTCTGGCCCGGATGCCGCAGAGCGGGCCCTGCCGGTGCTCATGGGGGGCTCGCGCTGTGGGGAGGCAGGCACGCCGCAAGGACCATCCAGGGCCTGGTCCGCCTGGCCGCCGCCCTGCCTGCGCTGGCCCCGACGGTGAGAGAGGCCGTCAGGCCCTTCGCAGACCACGAGCGGCCGGGCATCCGCAGGTCCGCCCGCTCCGCTCTGCGCTCGCTGGAGGACCGCCGGGCTTGAGAGGACCTTCCCGGGCATGAGGACGGCAGCCTCGCTGCTCGCGCCCTGGCTGGCCGTGACGATCTGCTGGGCGTGGCTCCACAACGCGTGGGCCACCCTCGTCGCGTATCATCTCCTGATCCTCCTGCTTTCCGGAAGAAGGCTCGGAGCGGCGCTGAGGGGATGGCTCCCGGGCCTCCTCCCGCTGGTCCTGCCTTGCGCCCTCGCGGGTCCGGTCACCTGGCTGCTCCTCCCGTCCGCCGCCCGAGTTCCCCTCGATGCCTGGCGCTCGAGCTTCGGCCTCGGTGGCGCGGCGCTGCCGATCATGATCCCGTGGTACGGCCTGGTGCACCCCTTCCTCGAGCAGGCGCACTGGGCTCCTCTGCGGAGGCATCACAGGCTCGGGCCTGCTTCCCACTTCTTCTTCGCGGGCTATCATGTGATCGTGCTGACGACTCTGATGAAGGCACCGTGGGTGGCCTTCTGCGCCGCACTGCTCCTCGCATCGTCGATCGCCTGGAAGCGCATGGAGCGTTCCGGAGGAGGTCTGCTCATGCCGGTCGTCTCTCAGTCGCTGGCGGACCTGGGGATGATCCTGGCCCTGCTCCTGAGGAGCTAGCCGCCGGAGGACTCCCCCAGCCTCTTCTCGATGGCCCTGAGAACCGCCTGCTTGTCCCTGTTCCACGACGGAGCGATCAGCAGGGACTCCGGGGCGTCCGCGACAAGCCTGTGGATCACCATCCTTCGGTCGAGTACTCCCAGGAAAGCGGCGGCCCGGTCGGCATATTCCTCCAAGGAGGGAACTGCGACCAGACCTTCGGCGAACAGGCGCTCCATCCCGGTCCCCCTGAGCACCTGGAGGTTGTGGATCTTGACGCCCCAGGCCCCGGAGGAGTTGAGGAAGCGCGCCGTGCCCGCGTGATCCGCCCGGGTCTCGCCCGGGAGCCCCAGGATCACGTGCAGGCATGCGTCGATGCCCCTGCGCCGGAGTTCCCGGATGGCAGTCAGGCAGTCGCCCGCCGTGTGGTTCCTGCCCATCTCGACCAGTGTCCTGTCGCAGGCGCTCTGGAGTCCGATCTCCACCCACAGCGGCACTCGGGAGGAGATGGAGGCCATCATGTCGAGCATGCCGTCCTGGAGGGAATCCGGTCGCGTACAGATCGCCAGCCCGACGACCCCGGGGAAGCGCGAGGCCTCCTCGAGCAGGGACTCGAGCTGGCCCGGCAGGCAGTTGGTCGGAGTGCAGTCCTGGAAGTAGGCTATGAACTTCCTTGCCCCGAAGCGCCTCGAGACCGCCTCGATGCCCTTGGCGAGCTGCGCCGTGACTCCCTCGCCGGGAATCCCGCCCGGAGGCATGGAAGATGCCGGGTTGCAGAACGAGCACCCGGCGCTCCCGATCGTCCCGTCACGGTTGGGGCAGGGGAATCCCGCCGTCACGCCGACCTTGTGGACCGGTTCCCCGTACTTCTCCCTTAGCCAGGTCCCCAGCTTGCGGAGAGGAGCGGCTCCCATTACATCATCCCTCCATGGAGAGTAACTCCTCGAACTGCGCCGCCAGGGCTGCCGCGGCCTTTGCCGATCACTTCGGCCTGAGGCCGGGCCCCCCGGACCGGCGACTGCTGGAAGATACCTGCTCGGCATTCTCCGGGCTTCCCTACGAGAATCTCACCAAGCTGCTGAGGAAGAGATCGCACGGGAGCGGACCGGGGCGCCTGCGGCTTGCGGAGACCGTTGTCGAGGAACATATCGGATTCGGCGCGGGAGGGACCTGCTTCTCGCTCACGAACGCCCTGGTCGACATCCTGGGCGCGTTCGGCTTCCACGCCCGCCCCGTGATGGGCGACATGAAGCACGGCCGCGACACCCACTGCGCAGTTCTGGCCGAGACGCCCTTCGGGGCCTTCCTGATCGATCCCGGCTACCTGGCCTGTGTCCCGGTACCGGTCGACGGGGGCACGCACGAGGTCGCCGTCGGCCCCTCCGTCCTCTCCTACCGGACCGGGGGGGACGGGATGGTAGCCGTCAGCACGCCATGCGCCGCGTCGAAGGACAGGACGCATTTCCTGAAACTCGCCTGCGTGAGTCGCGGGGAGTTCGTCGCCTGCTGGCAGAGATCATTCGAGTCATCCGGCATGAACAGCCTGCACCTGTGCAGGGCCGTGCCCGGCGAGAGGCTGTATGCCCACAATGCGAACCTCCGGATCGAGGACCGGGCCGGTCGCAGGAACGAGAAGCTCGGGGGCGACTGGGCGGGCTCGGTGTCCAGGGCGTTCGGCCTCGACGCGGGGATTGCGGCCGAGGCCCACGCTGCCTGGGCGGCCCTGAGGTCCGATCGGTGAGCCGGCCCAGCCCCGCTCTCGTCATGGTAAGCATCCTCGCGCGGAGCGACGGACCGTCCGAAGAGACGCGCGTGGAACTCGGGGCGCTGTTCGGCCCGGAGGCCCTGGTCAGTCCCACGTACCCGTTCGACCTCTCGGACTATTACGAGCGCGAGATGGGACCCGGCCTCCTCCGCACCTGGGTCGCCTTCGAGAGGCTGGCCCCACCGGATGGCCTGCCTGGGTGGAAGCTGGCATGCGCATCCGTCGAGGACTCTCTCAGGTCGGGCGAGTCGAGGCGTGTCAACCTGGACCCGGGCTATCTCGATGCGGGCAAGCTCGTCCTCGCATCCTTCAAGGAGGCCCCCGACAAGATCTACATGGGGAGGGGGGTCTGGGCTCACACGGTCCTGAGATACGGGTTCGGCCGCTACGAGGCCCCCGGCTCGAGCTTCCCGGACTTCAGGGACGGCCGCTTCGATCGGTTCATGAGGGATGCCAGGAGGCTCTACAAGTCACTCCTGCGCGCGGGTGAGCAGCCTTGAGGGTCCTCGTGCTGGCTTCCTGCCGGTGGCTCAACGCTGCGGTGGAGGGAGCCCTTCTCCAGGCGCGGGCCCTGGCGGGCGCCGGGGTGGAGACCGCGTTCGCCGGGACCCCCGGATCCCCTGCGATGATCGAGGCCGTTCGCCACGGGATCCGGTGCCTTCCGCTCCGCCTGGAGGGCTGGTCCTTCCCGATGGGGCTGAGCGCACTCCGGGGGATCTGCCGGGAGTTCGCACCCGACTTCGTCTGCGCACACAGGTCGGAGGATCACACGGCCGCAGTCCTGCTGGACCCCTGCCCGGTCGTGAGGGTGAGGTCCGACATAAGGCGCCCTGTCGCGGGCCGGGCCGCAGCCTGGGTGGACGGTCGAACCAGCCTTGTCGTGGTCCCGTCGGGCTTCATGGTCAGGGAAGGCTACCTCTCGCGCCGGAGGGGTGCGTCGGAGATCATTCCGCAGCCGGTGGACACGGCGAGATTCGCCCCTCCGGCCGGCAGGCCGGAGGGTGTGGTCGTCTCGGCCGGACGACTGAGCGAGGTCAAGGGGCACAGGACTCTCATCCGGGCGGTCGCGTGCCTGCCGGGCGTGCGGGCCGTCATCGCCGGAGCCCCGGCCCAGCAGAGCGTGGAGGACCTCAGGTCGTTCGCCGCCGGGCTCGGAGCGGCGGAGAGGATAGAGTTCCCCGGCAGGCTGGAGGACATGCCCGCCTTTTACTCGGGGGGCACGCTCGGGGTCGTGGCGAGTCTAGGCAGCGAGGCGGTGTCACGGGCGGCGGCGGAGATGATGGCATCCGGGCTGCCGGTGCTGGCAGCGGCGACCAACGGCCTGGTCGATCTGGTTGCGGACGGGAGGACGGGGCTTCTCCATCCCCCGGGGGACTGGAGGACCCTGTCCCTGCAGATCCGCTACCTTCTGGACAATCCCGGAGCGGCAGCCTACCTTTCGACGAACGCCAGGGAGTTCTGCGAGAGGGAGATCTCCATCGTGGCGGTCGGTGGAAAGTGGCTTTCCGTCCTGGAGGGGCTCCGGAGGGGGAACAAGGCCACACGGGAGCGGGTATCACTCACGGAAGGAACCGGCAACCCTAGCGAGGGGTGACTATGCTCTCTCTGCTTCTGCTGGCAGTTCTGGTACCGGCGCAGGCCGACTCCGGCGACTATTCGCCCAGATACGTCGAGAACACCGCCTTCGGCCCCGGGGAGAGGCTCGTCTTCAGCGTCGAGTACGGCATAATCAAGGCCGGGACCGCGACCATGTCGGTGACCGGCCCGGAGCAGTACCAGGGCCTGATGGCGTACCGCATCTCGGCATCCGCTAGGTCGAATCCCGCCTTCAGCGGCTTCTTCCGCGTCGACGACCTCAACGAGGCCCTCCTCGACGTGGTCCAGCTGCATACGCTGAGGTTCTACAAGCGGCTCGAGGAGGGGGACTACTCCCACGCGGAGGAGGTCCTCTTCGACCAGGATGCGGGCACGGCGACCTACCCCGACGAGGAGGATCCGGCCAGGCAGGTCTACGAGATCCCGCCTCATGCACTCGATGTTCTGAGCTGCCTCTACTACGCCCGCACCCTGCCCCTCGTCGTCGGCGATTCGTACGTGATGGACTGCCACACCGACAAGGGCAACTACCCCCTGCAGATAAACGTCCTGCAGCAGGAGAGGATCAGGGTTCCCGCCGGCACTTTCGACTGCGTGCTCGTCGAGCCGCAGCTGAGAGGCGAGTCGATCTTCGACCAGAGGGGGCGCATCCTGGTCTGGCTCACCGACGACGAGAGCCACATGCCGGTTCTCATGAGGAGCGAGATCGTCATAGGCGAGATCGCATGCCTCCTCGAGAGCTACACGCAGGGCACCGTCATCGAGGTCCCCGACCCGTTCCATCAGCAGTGACGGACTACGGGCCGATCGAGGAGGCCGCGTCCAGGTGGGTGGCGGACCTCTCCGCCAGAGGCATGTCCGCGATCGTCACAGGCAGGCTCGCCAACGGCCTGAGAGCCGAGATCAGGAGCGGCTCGTCCTCGTGCAGGGTCAATCTCTTCCTCTCGGTGCGGAGGGGATTCTCGGTGATCTACTCCGGAGGCGACAAGAGCCTGGCGGAGGCCGCAGCCATCTCCGCTGACGGCACGCAGGACTGCGTCGAGGGTCTCTCCGCCGGTATGGACGAGGCAGGCAAGGGTGACTACTTCGGACCTCTCGTGGCGGCCGCCGTCTGCCTTGACCCCTCCCGGGCCGCGGAGCTGCGCAGGCTTGGGGTGGTAGATTCTAAGTTATTGGACGACAGGCGTATCGCTGTCTTGGCCAGGATCGTGCGAGAAAGAGCCGCGGGATTTCGCGTGGAAGCACTCGATCCGGCCGACTACAACGATGCCTTCGATGCGGAGAGGATCTCGGGTCGCAACAGCCTGGACATCCTGGCATCCCTTCACGGCAGGGCGCTCGGCGAGCTGGTTCGCAGGCTCGGTGCCCCGGCCAGGACGATCCTCGACAGGTTCTGCCGCCCCGAGAGGATCGAGCCCTACCTGCCCTCCGGCGTCCTGGTCGAGATGAGGACCGGGGCCGAGTCCTTCACGCCCGTCGCAGCTGCATCGATCCTGGCCAGGGACGAATACTCGAGGAGACTGGCCGACCTCGGCAGGGCCCTCGGTGTAAATCTCCCGGCCGGCTCCTCGGCCGCCGCCGACGAAGCGGGGCGCCGGCTTGTGAGAAGACACGGGGAGGGCGTCCTGAAGCTCTGCGCCAAGGTGCACTTCAGGAACACCGGGAGGATCCTGACCAGTCCGGCGGGCTCTTGACAAGTTCGCGGACATACCGGAATATTCCCTTGGGTGCTGCACCGTCTTGCGGCGGTGCTTATCTGTATGCGTAGGTTCCCCAATCCTGTGCCAGTCCCGAAAGGAGAGATGCAATGAGGTCCGCTACTTTCGCCGCTCTGATCGCTGCAGTGCTTTGCATGGCATGCGGCGGCCAGCAGCAGCCCGCCCCGACCGTCGACACGACCCAGGTCGTCACCCCGACTATCGATACGACTCAGGTAGTCACGCCGCAGGTCGACACCACACAGGTGGTTCCGCAGGTCGATACGACCGCGGTCGACACCGCTGCGACGGCACCGGCTCCTGAGCCCAGCACTCAGGCTCGGACCGTTCCCGCGGGCAACTAGCCAGCCAGCCTAGAAACAGATTCCTGCGGCGGCGCCCACGGCGCCGCCGCTTCTATCTCCGGGGGGCTTCCCCTGAGCGGTCGCTCCTCCAGAACTCGGAGAGCTCCGCCGCGGCGTCTCCGAGCAGGGGGATGGAGCCGTTCCTGAACCAGTGCCTGGGAAGGAGACCCAGGAAGGGTTCCCTGCCGAAGCGCCTGTCCACCAGTATCAGGACCCCCCTGTCTCCCGGGCCCCTGATGAGCCTGCCGGCCGCCTGGATCACCCGGTTCATGCCTGGTATGACGGCCGCATGGAGGAAGCCGTCCTCCCCCAGCGAGTCGTACCTCTCGGCCAGCAGCCGGTTCCTCAGCTCCGGAGCAGGGAGGCAGGGACCCACTACGACGGCTCCTCTCCGATTCGGCGCGCGCAGATCGACGCCTTCGGCGAAGATGCCTCCGGAGACCGTCAGGACCAGGTTGTCGGAGGATTCCAGCCTGGCCAGGAAGTCGCTCCTGTCCTGCATCGACATCGAAGGCTTCTGGACCATCACGGGCAGGTCTGCCGAAGCCATGGCGGCGGCCGCCATCGACAGATACTCGTACGAAGGGAAGAATACTATGTAAGTACCAGGGCAGGAATGATATACGGCACTGATCCTCGTCCTGAGCGCCTCCAGGGTCGCCCTCCTGCTGGAGTATCTCGTGTCCACCCTGGGATCGATCCAGACCCCCAGCCTGTCGGGCGGGAAGGGATACGGCATCTCGACGAGGGCCGTCTCCGGGGGCATTCCGAGCTCCTGTCGGAAGTGACTGAGGGGCTTGAGAGTGGCGGAGAAGGCAACCGCCCCCGCGCAGGCCTGGAACCTCTCGGCGAGGAAGGCCGAGGCGTCCGTGCACAGCCACTGGAGGACCCTGTCGTCCTGTTCCCTGCGGTAGAGCAGGTTGAACCTGGAATCCCTCGCGGACGCTATCCTCGAGAAGTCCACGATCGACAGGAAGACGCGGACCAGCTCCTCGGGAGGGCGGGTGTCCAGGTTCTCGAGCCCCCTCCGCCACGCATCCTCCGCGAGCGGCAGCTCCGTGTTCGAGGGCAGCTCCCACTCGACGGCGCCATCCTCTGGCGGACTGTCCCACTCCCGCATGATCCTGCGCCACGGCGCCAGGAGCCTCGCGAACCTCCGCAACTGCCCGGGCAGGGGTCTGAGCGCCTCCAGCCAGGAAGCCCTCATCTCGGGTGAGTAGTATTCCCTGGCCCTTTGCGGGAGGTTCGCGGCTTCGTCGACGAGGAGAGCACAGCCCTCCGCCGAGGCGGGATCGAGGAAGAAGCGCCTGAGGTAGACATGCGGATCGAAGGCGTAGTTGTAGTCGCAGACCACAACGTCGCAACGCATGGCCAGCACGAGCGTCAGCTCGAACGGGCACACCCCCGCTCTCGCCGCCGCCTCTGCGACCTGGTCCGGTTCGACCACCCCCCGTTCCAGCAGCTTGCCGATCGTCCCGTCACGCCTGATACCAGAGCCGAAGTGCTGTGCCAGAGGGCACTCGTCCTCCAGGCACCTGCCCGGGCCGATCGGGCAGGACTTCTCCCGCGCCGTGATCGAGACCGCCCTCAGGGGCAGCCCCTTCTCCAGGAACCTGCGGAGCGTCTCCGACGCGATCCTCTTCTGGGTGTCCTTGGCCGTCAGGAAGAAGAGGGTGAGGCCGTCTCCGAGGGAGACCGGAAGAGCACCGGCGAGAACGGCCGCCGTCTTGCCCGTGCCGGTTGGGGCCTCCATCAGAGCGCTGCCGCGGAACCGCAGAGCCTCCGAGGCGAGCCTGGCCATCTCGTCCTGTCCCGGCCTGGGCAGATCGAAGGGGATGCGGAGATCCCGCAATGCCAGGCGCTGCCTCCCGCGGATCTCGAGTTCGGAGTCCATCCACTCGGCGACCCCCGCCAGCAGGTCATTCCAGGACGAGCGGATCCTCGGGTCCGCGGGATCGGGCTCGAAGACCCTCCGGGACGGCGGGCTGGAGGCCATGTCGAGGAAGACCAGCCTGGCGGCTATCTCCCTCCCGGGATCCTCCGAGGCCAGCGCAAGGACATAGAAGTACAGCTGCAGGACAGCTTCGGGAAACGCCACGACCGGATCGAGGTCCTCCGCCAGCCCCAGGGCCGTCTTCACCTCCGTGACGGTCAGCCCGCCCCGTGTCTCCGTAAGGAGGTCAATCCTCCCCGCGATCCTGAATGTGTACCGTCCGACCCGCTCCTCCAGGGAGACCGGGACCTCGCGGGAGGTGCCCGTCCCGGAGGAAGCCCGCTGGAAGGCTGAGTGCATGGCCTGCCTGGCCTGCAGGGGCACGTCGCCGGGCTGGCGGAAGAGCCTCTCGGGAAGCCAGCCGAACGAGATGAGCTCACGGATGCCCGTTCTGATGGTGAAGGTCGAGGGGTCGAATGAAAGGAGCATGGTGGAATACTA
>Ga0172366_10000006_pt1 | contig 109728 bp, 111 predicted proteins | sample LakKivSesite69cm_FD_114533 | JGI IMG/M metagenome (GOLD analysis project Ga0172366, IMG submission 114533) | Sediment microbial communities from Lake Kivu, Rwanda - Sediment site 69cm | ecosystem: Environmental > Aquatic > Freshwater > Lake > Sediment | place: Rwanda: Western Province, Lake...
CTGAGTTCAGCTCCTATGCCGCCTCAGGCCAGGGCGCCTGACCTCGCCTCGTCCGCTTCCCCGTTCGTCGACGAGGGGAGGGTTGAAGCAAGAGTGGTGACGCTGAAAAAGGCGAAGAAGCTGGCGCCTTCATTCCACGAGCACATCGTAAGGGCGAGGATCATCGGGAACGAGGTAGAGGTCGGAACGAGATACATGGTCTTCGACGTCGTAGGCACAGAACCAGGCGGGAGAGTCAAGGTGACCGAGAACACCAAGCTGGAGTTCGTCTGATGTCTGGAGTGAGCGCCATTGAGGCGACTGGGCTCGTCAAGTCATATGGCGACAAGAGAGCCCTCGACGGCGTGTCCATGCGCGTAGAGGCTGGGAGCATTCATGTCGTTCTCGGCCGCAACGGCTCTGGCAAGACGACCCTTGCAAAGGTCTTCGCGGGAGTTCTTGAGGCAGATGAGGGGAACATAGTTCCAGGTGAGTCTCTCGGGTCGACCGAAGGCCTGGGCTACAGACGAAATGTGGGATTCCTTTTCGACAGCTCTGCGCACTGGGGCCCGCTCACGGGGCGTGAGAACGCATGGTTCTTCGCAAGATCGTTTGGGATGGCCCCAGCGAACGCATCTCAGAGCATCGAAACCATCTTCGACCAGCTGTCTCTCGCAGATGTCGCGGACGAACCCGTCTCGACTTACAGCTTCGGTATGAGGCGCAAATTGGCTCTGGCCCAGGCGTTGGTCCACAACCCTAGGCTCCTGATATTGGACGAACCCTCGATCGGGCTCGACTACGCCTCGAGGATCACGATGTACTCACTACTGCGCACACGTGTGGAGCTTGGGCTGTCGGTCATGATCGCAACGAACGACATGAACGAGGCACGGTACCTCGCGGACACCGTGTCGCTGATGGACAAGGGGAAGATACTCGTCGCCGGTCCGCCGAACGAGCTCGTGAAATCTCTCGGCCAGAAGACCGCGATAGACGTCGAACTCAGGACTCCAGTCGCCGTTGACGAGTACGCCAAGATTCCTGGAGTCCAAGGAGCGAGCCTACACGAGGTCAGGAACGCGCTCGTCCTCAGAGTGCTCGCGGATGCGACCGACGAGCAACGAGTCAGCAACGAGCTGCTGCGACGCTTGGCAGAGGACGGGGTTTCGTACACGAGACTGGATATCCGCAGGCCGGAGCTGGGGGATGTCTTCCTGAAGCACGCGGGGGCGCGAATCGCATGAAGCCAGACAGTCTGTTCTGGGTCGAGCTCATCGAGGACCTGAGGAGAAGACGGTCGCTCGTTCTCAAGTTCGTCATCCCAGTGGTCTTCGTCATTCCCTTCATGCTCCCGCAAGTACCGTCCGCGGTCCGTGAATCAGGGCTTCCGCTCATCGTGCTCTTTCTCGGAGTTCTCGGTTCATCCGTCGGCCTTTCAGGGCTGAGGGAGCGAGGGATGCTCGAACGGCTCTCCGTCCTTCCTGTGCCGCGGGCGAGGATGGTCGGAGAGTATCTGGCGGCGAACGTGTCCATGGACGCGCTTCAGATCGCCGCACCGGCGCTCATCCTTATGCTCGTCTTCAAGTTGGACTCGGTCTCGGCGTTCATTGCCGTCATTGGCCTAGGGCTCTGCCTGCTGTTCTCGAACGCGATCGGCGTCGTTATGGCCGTCGCAGCAGGCAGTTCGGGCGAGGTGCACTTGTACTCTGCCATGTGCGTCCTTGGAATCGCAGGGCTATCTGGCCTCTTCTTCCAATCGGATGCCATGAGTGCCGTGTCGAGCCTGATGCCCTTTGGACTCCTGAAAGACGGCCTCTCTGGACCAGGCTTCGCGAGGCTTGACGGGATCGTCGCTCCCTTGGCAGTCACTTTGCTGATAATCGCCGCGGCGCTGGTTTGGTCGCCTCGGCTCTTCAGAAACAAAGGAGGAGTTGGATGAGCACGCTTCGCACCCGCTGGGAGCTGGCCGCTTTGAGCGCCTTCGTCATGATTTCCGCGATGTCGCTGTCGTCGGCGGAGGTCCAGGCGAAGGAGATATCCGGAACGATCACGATTGAGAATGGAGACCACTACGGGTGGAAGATGGACATCATGATCCCTTCGCAAATCGAGGCGCGAATATCCAGCAACGTCAGTGTGGACGTCCTTGTCATGGACGAGGAGAACTACTCGGACTATTCCGACGGACGCGCCTTCGGGTACTACGCGCAGTTCTCGGAACTCGCGACTTCGAACGCGACGCTGAACTTCACGGTCCTTTCCGGAACGGTCTACATCATCGTTGACAACTCCGAGCACCCCTCGCTGAACGGAGCAGCGGCTCCAGAAGGGCCTGCGGGCGTTGAATACTGGCTCGGAAGCGCGATGGATCTCCATGCGATTCCAGAACAGAGCAACGTGTGGGTTATCTACCTGTTGATAGGTGTGATGGCGTTCGCCCTCGTTCTGGTCATCGTGCTCGCGCGGATCGCGATGAAGACTGCAAAGAACTGGGGAAAGAAGAAGGATTGAAGTCGAGCGTCATTCGTCCGGCTTGCTCCTAGCGCGACGGAGAAGCATGACGATAACCACCGAGAACACCACGGGCAGCGCGAGGTACTGGAACTCGGGGATGATGGGCAGGGGGACCACTGCGACGATGCCTCCGATGGGCGCCTTGCCGGTATAAGTGAATGTGGTGTAGTTCACGGTGTCCGTCGACCTGTAGCAGTACCCGCTGTCGGTGACGACCCACATGTAGCCCGACGAGTCGATGCCTAGTCCGGCATACTTGGTCGTGTTCCCGCCGGACGGCCGCGGCAGGTTCCCAAGGGAGCTCCATGTCGAACCCCCGTTCGAAGAGTACCTGATATCGCCGCTCTCACACAGCACGTAGATCTTGTCGTCCGAGGCCCCGGCCGCACCTGAGAGGTACGTGAATTCGACGTGAGGTGATGTCGATCCTGTAGGGCTCGTGACTGAGGTGAAGCTGTTCCCGTTATTGGAATAGAGGAGGCTGGTGTTAGGAGTAGACCTGAGCGCGTACATCGTCCCTCCTGCGTAGCATAAGTCTGTGAAATCGGTCATTCCAGCCGCCGCACAGTCCTGATATGTCCATGCCTTCTTGGACGACGTCACATCCATCAGCCAGAAGTAGTTGCCTTCTTCCGTGAGTAGCCAGGCCGATTTCCTTTGGTAGAACGCGATCGCAACGGCCTCAGAATACATCGTGGTGTTGATCGGCTGCGTCTGCCCCGCAGTCCACGCCGTGCTCGTCCCGATCACCCAATAGTAAGTCCTGCCGGTGTTCGTCACGAGGAAGACCGTGGTGCTGTCCGCCGACAATGCAATGTCCACTATGCGGTCCCCTTCGACGAGATCAGGGGCGCCGAGATAGCTCCACAGGCCGCCAGTGCTAGTCTGATAAGTGTTCCCGTCGGCGTCCACGACCCATGGGTCCGGCACTGTTCCTGCGACGCTCCAGTCTCCCCTGGAATGCCAGTCAGTGGTTTCTATTATGGCGACGAAGTTCGCCGGGTTTCCGATGCTCGAGGAAGGAACCCCGAGCTCGATGCGCTTCGAATCCTTGAAAGCAGAAATGGTCGCACCAGCGACCGACTCCCAGTCAGGGGCAACATATCTGAACATCTTCTGAGAGGTTATGACCCCATCGTTCCCTGACAGTTCGATGAGGTAGTCCGCGCCTATGGTCTTGTTCGGATAAGAGATGAGCTTCCCGGTCGTGTTGAGCATGTCCGCATCGATGAATATCCTGAGGATGTCCTCTCCAGACCGCGCCCTCTCTATGACCGACCCTCCGCCGCCTGAAGTCGGCTTCGACCTCATTGAAGGCGCGTAGGCCCCCTGGTAGAGCTCGCCCTCGACGGAGACGTAGAAGCAGGCATCTGATTGAGAACGCACCGCTCCAGTGGCTGTGATATCCACATTGGGATTCGCAACCCGCGTTGTGTCGTTGTCGGCGCCAATGAGGCCTATCCAGTCCCCGAATGCACCGTCGATCATGACAGAAGACGGGGGCTGGGAGACGTAGGCCGTGATGCTGTCGCCTTCGACTATGATCTGTGAGAAATCGTCGGCCGTGACATCGAACTCGCTGAGGATGACGGACACCGGCTCCTTGTCGCCGGAGGAAGTCGTGTCAACGCGCACGTCCACGGACATCCGCTGACCCGCCTCGAGCTCTATCATCGAGAGCGGGGAGTCGAGCTCCGCACCCCCCGTGACGTAGGGATCTATGTTCGTGATGGTGCCTCCCCCGCCCTGAGCGTTGAGCTCGAGGGTCACGAGTGCCTGGTCGGGACCCCTCGGCACGGTTCCCGCGAGGCTTACGTCCGGGCCTGGCTTCTGGGTTATTATCAGCACCCCTCCCGAGCTCATGACGGGGTAGCTGATCGAATAGGCTGGATCGAGCACGTTGTTCTGGGCCAGGACGAGGTACTTCGCGTCTTCGGCCGGGATGTCCCCCAGCGTCGCCGCCGCCTCGAGACTGTGCTCGTCGTTCCCGCAGGACAGGGACGATGTCCTCATCCAGGCGTTCCAATCGTGGTCGTCCTCGCTGTATCCGTATTCCATGAGCGCAGCCGACTGCACCGTGCCGTTCCACCCGTCGATGGCGAGGGCGTAATCTGCCCCAATGCCGGAGACCCAATACCCGGTGACGTCGCTGTTGTCAGAATCGATGAAGAGGTAGTAGCTGTCTACCGCCGAGGAGCCCATGATCTGACCCTGAACCCTGAGGAAGAACGACACGGAGGTGCCAGCGGTCTTGACGGCCCATTCGTATACTGCAATCTCTGGGACGGTGAAATTGGTCGTCCGCATGCCTAGCATCTGGGCGTGTTCCCAGTCCTTGAACTTCCCGTCCATCGCGGGCGCGTTTCCGTCGGAATACACCATGAAGAGCGCGGTGGGGACGAGGACCACGATGACGACCAAGAGGACCATAAGCTTCCAGCGGAGGGAGACCTGCGACTTTCTCCGGGAAGTCTCCGGAGGCCTTCCTGAGATAGCGCTCCCGTTCGTGAGGCCCGTGCCATTGACCAGGCCCGTGCCGTTCACTGCTCCCCGACCGTTGACCTTTCCCAGACCGTTGACCGCGCCTCTGTAGGTCCCGTTGACATTCCCGCTTGAACGGTACGTACCGTTCACAATCCCGCGCCCGTTCGTCAGTCCCTGCGGAGAAGGCGTCACCTTGGATATCTCTGCCTTCGCCGGCGTCACTTTGTCTTCGACTGTGGAAGTCTGCGTCGGCGACGGGGGAGGGGGTGGTTCCAGCGAGACCGGCGTCGGCACGGGCGTCGGTTTCAACTCCGGCTTCGCAGTCTCAGGGATTGGTGCCAGTATTGGTGTTGACTTTGAAGGAGGGGTGGCTTCCGGCGGAACCTGGACCAGGAGAGGAGTCGGCTCCAGCTGCGGCCTCTGGACTTCCTGCGTTGGTGCGGCCAGAGGCGGAGCCGGTGCGATGTCGGGACGAGGTTGGGCGGGAGCTGGACGAGGTGGTTTCGGAGCCCAGTGTGTCTTCTTCACGAGCGATGCCCCACACCGCGTACAAGTCACGGAACCTACAATCTCAAGCGCCCCGCATTCCGGGCACTCGACCGTGGCAGTCTCTGCGTGGAACGGGGCTCCGCATCGAGGGCATTTCTTGTCAGAGGTGCTGACTGGCACACCGCAGAAAGGACACGAATGCTTGATCTCCGGGAGACTGGCTGTCGGGAGATCCAGCGCAACTGCCGAACCCATCATTATCTGAGGCGGTCCCTGCTGCACTGGCCTGGAGGAGAGGACCTCGCCGACCTTCGTTCCGCATTTGGGGCACGTTGTGTAGCCTGGAGGTATCTCACTGTGGCAGAGCGCGCATGTGATGTCCTTTGTCTCCGGCAATTCCCGCGCCTCCGTGAAGTAGCCCGTCGGGACTACTCATGGTTAGTACTGACTAAGGGTTAGCGGCTGGTGTTACCCCAGGAGCACTATATAAACCGTTTCAGACCAGCGCGCAAGTCTTGCGCATGCGGTCTCGCATCTCTTATATAGGAACGGCTTCACGAGCTCCTTCGAGGCTCGCCGATATGAAGTCGAGGACATATCGACCAGGCCTCCGACCGGAGTCAGTGCAGGTTGGACGAGAGCGATTCGACCAAGTCAGCTATGAATCCCTCGCTTTCCACATGTATCCCGTACTTAGCGAAGTAGGCCTGTAACGCTTTCACACCAGCTTCGAGAGCCGCTCTCGCCATCTCGACCCTCTTCCAAGGGGACATGCCTTTCCGGTCAACCCTGAACGCTTCGGAGAAGTCGATGAACCATGGCTTGTTCTCGTGAACGAGGACGTTGAAAGCGCTCAGGTCCGCGTGCACCACACCCGCCTGTGCGAGGGTTTTGATTCCCCCGAGTACCATTTCGAGGAAAGTCTTCGGATCGTCCAAATGCACATCGTGGAGCCGCGGGGCAGGCCCGTCCTCAGTTCCGATGTAGCGCATTGAGAACATGTTCTCGACTCTTCTTGCAGGCGCGGGAACGCAGGCTCCTCCTTTCCACGCCTGCCGCGTCATCTCGAACTCTCGCGCAGCCATCCAGCCGATTGAATCGAGCTTTATCGGCCTCCCGCCCCTGTGTGATGTCCGATAGAGTCTGTAGACCTTCACCGCAAGCGGAGCTCCGCGGTACAGCGCGAGATAGACGTCCGCCTCCTTCCCAGAGCTGACCAGGCCAGAAACCTCCGTGGCCAACCCGTTCGAGAGGATGGCCTGCTTGGTGGTCTGGTACCCCGCTTCGTGTAGATCGAGGTTTCCGCTCTTGATTCGCCACGCGACACTGGCATCCAGATACGGATTGTTTGGCATTCTCGGAATCCGTCGAAATAGCGTTCACGCTCCAAGCTCACAATCACCGAACGCCGGGGTAACTCAGCTCAGTCGGTCCCCGGCGCAGCTGATAGAACAATTCCGTGCATACTTCCGAGGACCTCCTGGTCTTGCGACCAGATGAACCATGTTGAACGTACTAGAAGTAGGTTTCGGGACCTTAGGCCCCCGAAGTCACCGCGATGACGCCCGTAGCGACCAATGGGGTCCCGTCCACTAGCATCCCGGTCACGAACACTGGAACCGACGCTCCGGGGCTCAACGTCGCCTCCACATCGTCCCGGACGAATTTGAGCACCAGATGGGGGGAGTTTTCCTTGTCAGCGCCCGTCTCGTGGTCGCTGAAACAGGTCTCCGCGTATACGGTCCCCATCAAGCGGACGCTCGGGATGTAGACCGACGACGGCGAAACCCCGTCCGGAAGCGCCAAGCGCACTGTCACGTACCGCCCCGCGCTGCCAAGGTTCAGGACCGACGGGCTGAAGTCGAGCGTGCCCGTGACCGGATCCTTCGAGGGATCGGGGCAGGTAGGGATGGCCGAGGGTGCTGGACTGGCCTGTGGTTTCGCGGTGGGAACCATCGCAGATGCTGAGACGAGAACACACGACAGGACGACTAGAGCCGCGACGACCGACCTGCCCAAGCCAGCACCTCAGCGGTGAAGACTTTCGACAAGCAGCATATAATACCATTTCGAGCTGGGTGTTCTGGAACGGGTCTGACACCTTCCAATACTTCAAATAATACATGTGCGCCCTTGCACGGGGTCCTGCAATCCTGATATCGCCCGGAACCCTTCCAGGTCCGATAGCATGCCCGTGATTGTCGTTAACATGTGGGCCGGAAGAGACGAGAACGCGAAAAGACGGATTGCCGAAGGCATCACCAAGGTCTTCGAGACAGAGAGGGTGCCGCGTGACGCGGTCACCGTGATAATGCACGATATCCCGAAAGGCAACTGGGCGGAGGCCGGGAAGCTCTGCAGCGACCAATGACCTAGAGCGCGGTCATCTCCTGGACTACCCGCAGACCCTTCTGCCTCATACGGTCCACGAATCGGTCGACCTTGAGCATCTCAGGGATGAGCAGGCCGTTCCGTCGGATCTCCCTCGCCAGAACCATCTCCACTCCCACGGCGGCTCCCGTGCCGACTAGGTATCCGGTAGCCGTCGAGCCGTACTTCGCGAAGGCATCCTCGTGCGTCAGCCCCGTCCAGGTCCTCACGCGCCGGTTCTCTCCGTCCTTAGTCCCGAGAACCTCCACGCATATTCCGGCGGACCCGCTGACCTGCCCGACCATGTCGACGGGATTTGGCATGACGGATGCGACCACGTCGAGCGGTCTGATCTGCATCCCATCGACGGCCACGGGCTTCTGGCCGTGCAGCCCGGTCTTCCGGATGGTGTTGGCGAACGCAGCGAGCGGCTCCGGCACGACGATGGCGAAATCCACGTATCTGACGCCTTTGACGAACATCGGGACCAGAAAGGTCTCTTCATGAGTCGTGTTGTAGACTCGATGCGAACCGACGGGGTCGGGGAACCTGTACAGCTCGCTCCTGGACAGAGGAGGGAGCCACTTGATGTTGCCGTGGTCGTAGACCGCAGCATCCGTGGTGAGTTCGTCGAGCATATCTCTAGGCGACCAGAGCGTGAACACTTCGTGCTTCGGAGAGATCGCGTTGTCCCCGTCCCTTATGTGAACCTCGTACACTTCATCGAGGCTGCTCGCGCCCAGCATCGCGAATATGTCCGAGATCCCGGGATCCTCGCCCTGCGCCGTCAAGGCGGTGATGCCCGCATCATTGCACATCTGGCTGTACTCTTCGAACTTTGGGATCGTCTCCAGAGGGATCGTGAAATCGACATAGTTCACTCGCTCGGCCAAGGCTCTTTGGAGGAGGACGTGGTTCATCTCGCTGGACACTGAGCTCACGAGGAGGTCGCAGTCCTTGAGCAGCTTCTTGACCTCGGAGGCGTCGCTCGCATCGGCCTTAGTGACGGTGATCTTGTCGTCCGCAGCGCGATCGGCGAACGACTTCGCAGGACCCGTGCGGGTGTCCGCGAGAACGAGCTCGTCGACTCGCGGGTTCTGCTCGAGATGCTGCGCACACACAAGGCCCGTTATGCCGCATCCGAGTTGGACTACCTTCGCTTCAATCGCCTCCGGTATTTTACTTGCGCAATTCATATTAATATGATGCACTGAAAATTCTCACGAATGATAACCTGAGGAGCACGATTGCCGCGCTATTTTCGCGCACCTCCACCCACAGCACCTATGTACGCGCGCCCCCTTGTCGCCGCAAGTCGATCAACATGAAAGCGCAAGACGTGAAGACAGAGGCTGATGTCAAAGAGTTCCTGAAGAGCTGGTCCGAGTTCGAGAGGAACGTGTACCTAGCAACCTACAAGATCCCATACGGAAAGGTGAGCACGTACGGAATGATCGCGCGCACTATCGGAAAACCGGGGGCATCGAGGGCCGTCGCAAATGCGCTTCACAACAACCCGCTCTATCCCATTGTGCCATGCTGGCGCGTGGTGAAGGCCGACGGCGGATTCGGGGGAGATCCCGGGAGGGCCGCGGGCAGAAGGGAGCATGTCGAGAGCGAGGGCGTGCCCACGAGGAACGGGAAGGTCCCTCTGAAGGAAGGATTCCTGTTCCATTTGTGAGCCCGAGGGACTCTGCCTGCGGCATGTTCTAATATGATTCGAGTGATTTCGGTCACGGGGGAGTCAGTATCATGCTTAGGAGAGCTCTGATTAGCTCGCTGTGTCTCTTGACGGTGATCGTTCTTGTCGTACCAATCTTCGCGATGGCGGCTTCCGCGCCGCCGCCGAAGAAGATGACCTACAACCTGTATTTCGGGGACCTGCACACGCACACGGCGTACTCTGACGCCTGGGAGGGGACACCGTGGGACGCATACGCTGCGGCGAAGGCTGCGGGCGCAGACTACATGGCGGTCACGGACCACGTGACTCTTTGGAACGCATACAGCGCCTTCGTGCTCACGCCTGAGGAGTGGGAGGACACTCTGGCTGCGGCCTCTCACTACACTTCCAAGAACTTCGTGGCCATGGCCGGCTACGAGACCTGGATGCTCGGTAGGTGCGGGGAAATAAACGTGTACAACGTGCCCGAACTTCCGCCCCTTGACCAGCTCGGATACAAGTTCGACCGAATCCCCGCACTCTACGACTGGCTTGCGAGCCAGCCGGGCGCGGTCGGACAATTCAACCATCCGACATACATGACGGACAACTTCATGGACTACGCTTATCTCACGCCTAAGAGGGATTCAGCCATGGGCGTGATCGAGGTCTGGAACGACCTGTACACCGAGGACAGCTACATCATGGCTCTAGACGCCGGCTGGCACGTGATGCCCGCGGCCAACTCGGACACCCACAACGCCGACTGGATGACCGGATTAGATGTCAGGACGGTCTTGCTCGCGCCCAGCCTGACGCCTTCGGACCTGTACGCCGCGATGAGCGCTGGCAGAGGCTACGCGACTATGGACAAGAACCTCAGGATGTCGTATACCCTGAACGGTCAGGTCATGGGCTCGATCCTGGCGCCTGGGACCTCGGTCTTCACGGCCACGGTGCACGTGGAAGACCCAGACGGGGTCGCCGCGGACGAGATAACACTCGTGGAGATAGTCTCGGACGGAGGGCAGGTGGTGGCAAGCTTCCCGACTGGAGGGACAATGGTCGACCTCAGCGTGACCCTCAACTCCGACAGCGCGCATTACTACTACATCAGGGTGTCCACTGACACCGGGGTTGACGGAGTGCCTGGTCCGACGGCCTGGAGCGCCCCCGTCTGGACCGGCCGCTGAACAGAAGACGAAAGCAAGAAATAACGCCTCCGCGCAATACCCCGGATGGATGTCATCGTCCAGCGGCAGCGTGGGATGGAAGGGAAGATCAAGGAGGGCCGACGAGGCGAGGTCCTCTTCGTTCGGGTCCGTCCGCAACTTCCTGATCTACTACCTCCTTCAGCAACCGCTGGCGGCGGTCGCCGTAGTCTGGTTGCTCTGCTTCCCAATGGTCTATTACATCTATGGCGACGCGATCCAATCCGCTGCGACTCTTGCCCAGATGACCGTCTGGTTCCTGCTCTTTCTACTCACGGCTATCGCAATCATGATACTGATTGCCCTCGGGATCGAGTACGCGTTCTCGCGAAGAGAGCGATGGATGAGAAGGCGCTAGCTCGTCCTCAACCAATCGGGTGGGGGCGTGAAAGGATTCATAGGCGTCGAGCTGATGGATGGCTGAAGGTCTGCCCATGCAGTACCGGGAGTTTGGAAGAACCGGGGCCAAGGTTTCCGCCCTCGGATTCGGCATGATGAGGCTCCCGACTCTGGACCACAAGCCCATGAGCAGGAGGGTCGATGCGAAGGAGACCACCCGCATGGTGAGGCACGCAATCGACAGGGGTGTGAACTACGTCGACACCGCATATCCGTATCACCGAGGCAGGAGCGAGTCGGTCCTCGGCGAGATTCTCAAGGATGGATATCGAGAGCGTGTCATGCTGGCGACTAAGTCGCCGATATGGCTGATCAAGAAACCTAAGGACTTCGATACATACCTCGACCAGCAGCTGCGGCGCCTCAAGACAGACCACGTCGACTTCTATCTCTTCCACGGGCTGAACGGCAACACGTGGAAGAAGACCGTCCTCAAGCACGGCCTCCTGAAGCGCGTATCAGCCGCGAAGAAGGCCGGCAAGATCTACAACATCGGGTTCTCTTTCCACGACGACTTCAAGGCCTTCAAGGAGATAGTCGACGGATTCGACGGATGGTCCTTCTGCCAGATACAGTACAACTACATGGACACGAATAACCAGGCGGGGACCAGAGGCCTTCGCTACGCCGCCTCAAAGGGGCTCGGAGTCGTCATCATGGAGCCGCTCTTGGGTGGAAGACTCTCGGAGCCTCCGAAGCAAATCAGGGACATTCTCAATTCGGGAGGTCAAAGGGTCTCGCCGTCCGACCTCGCGCTTCAGTGGATCTGGGACCAGCCCGAGGTCTCCGTGGTCCTCAGCGGCATGAGCACCATGGGGCAGGTCAGAGCGAACATCCGGTCCGCGGACAGGTCGGGCATCGGGACTCTCAGTCCGGAGATGAAGGAGCTCGTGAAGCGCGTCAAGAAGCATTACTCTAGCATGCGGCCGATCCCGTGCACGAAATGTGGGTACTGCATGCCGTGTCCAAATGGCGTCGACATCCCCAGGAACTTCGAAGAGTATGTGGACGCATTCATTCATCAGGATCCGGGGCTGGCCAGGAGGACATACATGAATTTCTTCAGCCCAAAGATGCGAGCCAGCTCGTGCAAGCAGTGCAGGAAGTGCGAGGCGAAGTGCCCTCAGAAGATACCGATAAGCGAGTGGATGCCCGAGGTCCACTCGGTCCTAGGACTCAGTCACCCCTTCGGGCGGAGAAAGCGTCCTCACTGATCTGCAGATGGGCGACCATCGAATGTAGGGCAATCAGTCCCGAGAATTCTCCAGGCTGGAGACCTTGGCTCCGAGTTGCGCAAACATCATAAGACGGTGAGTCCAATAGTGCATGCGTGGACACTGGTTGGAGTCCGGTGGCGCCCTCCACCAAGATGCCACATCAGGAATCTGCAACGAGGGAACGGAGATGGCATCGAGATTGGCGACAGGAAAGGTAGTCTCACCGTCGGAAGTCTCAATGAGGATGAAGCTCGAATACACTCACGGCCTCAGAGATCCCACATCCAAGATCCTTGAGGCGCTTCTTGCGATCGGGGTGAAACTAGAGAAACCTGGCTTCGACCTGAATACGATCCTCAAAGAATGCGCGGAACTCATCTCCAGACACCTGTCGATCTCGAGCGTCGCTGTCGGCCTGTGGAACTCCGCACTTAGAAGATACAAGTACGAGGTCGTGGTCGGCCTGAACCCCGAATCCGTGAAGGGGTTCATGGAGTTGAGCTACGACAAGAGTGATCTCCTGGATCCGAAGACCTATCCCTGCCACGACATCAGCAGGATGACCAAGCTCTTCCTGGGGGAGGACCACCCCTACGCCGACAACGAGGAGTTCTCCTACAACAAACCAATCCTGCTCGGAATGAACAGGCACTCCGTCGACGAGAGCTTGGAGGCGGACTACCTGTGCGTCTTCTTCAGAGGGCCGGGGGACGAAATCCTAGGGTGGATGGACATCTCGGGGACACGTGCGAAGAGGTTGCCGGACGCGACCACCATACGCTGGGTAGAGTTGATAGCGCAGATCATGGGACACGCCGTCCGCCTCAAGTCCCACGTCTAGTTCGTCCGAGCCGCCTCATCCACGCGAGTATCCATCAATCACTAAGAAAGGCGGTCGAAGTACAGAGAATGCTCAGGCAACTTCCCAAATGTGCGGAATCCAGCCTTCTCGTATAGACGAACGCCTTCAGTGGTTGATAGCACGACGACCGCTTTGTGACCGCTTGCGCGCGCATCCGCGAGCCCGGCTCGCACCAGAGCTTCGCCGACTCCTTGTCTCCGGGCCTCCGCGACGGTCCCGACGCACTGAAGACCGACGACATCATCTCTGCTTGTGAAGAGCATCAAGGCGCCGCTGGGCACTCCCCCGAGCAGCCCAAGGTACATGGTGCGGTTCGAACCTTTCCAGCCAGGGCGAAAGAATCGGTTCCTCTTCATCCATTCACTGACCTGCGGTGGCGAATCCCAAGACGATGCGAGGCACTCTGCCCACAGGTCGCAGTCATCACTCGAGTCGCAGCTTCTGACCTCAATCTCTCTCGATTTCGCGAACGGAGCTAGACTCGCCAAATCGGCGGCCATCGCTATCAAGTCGTAGTCGTGAGGGAAACCTCGCCGTTCAAGAAGTGAGCTGACTTCTGGCGGACACGTGGTTCTCCCCACGTGCCATATCATCGGGATCCGGCGAGCGCGGAACTCGTCCATCGCCTCGTCAATACTCGCTTCGGCCCGACCCTCATCGAGCCGGGAGTAGAGCACGACATTGAAGATCTCCTGAGGAAGGCCCGTGACGCATCGTACAATCCCGCCCCGTTCCGAGTACTCGCCAGTCGATGTCGCGGTCCGCCAATAGTCGATGTAGTTCAGCTCACAGGCCTCGACGACTTCCTCTGCATTCGCGCCTGCCAAGCCCTCCCGGACTCCCTCTTTCTCGGGGCTCACGCCCACCCATAAGAGGCGCGCGTCTATCACGCTTTCTCAGGCAACGCCCCACCTTCGTTGTACTCCGCAATGCGGACAATTGGACAGTCCGGCCTCTTGATGTACTTGAATGTCCATCGGCCCGCGAGGCACGTCGCGGACAAGTTTCTTATAAGACCGCCAACATGATGCCTATATAGTCAGTAGATTCGGGGGAGGACATGCCTTCTATCAGGGTCGGCAAGGCCCGTGAATCATCAGAGATTGCATCTCAGAAGCCCATCCAGCAGATGGCCGAGGCTCCGAACCCGACTTCATCGGACGCGCAGCCGTCAGTTCGATTCACACGCGCGACTCATGACGCACGCGTGGACGATGTTCTCGAGACCCTCCAACGATCGCTGAAGGATCAGGAGACCGTCCAGAGAATGCTCGAGGCGGTCAGAAGGCCCGAACGCGAACCGTCGACCATGCATGTGCTGTCAGGGGCGACCGCACCGAGGAAGCCTGCACGGAGACCGACGCAGCCCCTCGTTCGCAAGAACAGGGCCCAGAGAAGGCCCGTGAAGGAATCCCGCGCAATATCGTCAGTCAGATGCCTAGTGGCGGCAGCGGAGTCCCTCGGTCTTGACATGTCCGCCGCCAAAGGGCTCATCATCAGCTCAGAGAGGAAGCTTGCGAGAAGGAAGCAGAGGGAGGCCGCGGGCGACGCCGCGAAGGCGCTTGTTCATGCGAGACATGCGTCTGCCGTCCAGCTTCAGACGCTGGTGGTCGAGCTCGAAGCGAAAGTCCGGAACCTCACTTCGAACGGAGGCCGGTCACTTGCCGCGGAGAGGGCCATCGATTCCGCGAAGGCCTCACTGAAGAAACGCAACTACAGGACGGCAATCGCGGCGGTGGCAGGAGCGCGTAAGATGCTCTCGGACGCGGAAACCGCTCTGATAAGAAAGATCCTCCTCGAATCCAAGGAGAAGTTCGTTTCCGCGAAGAGAGCTGGCGCGAACACAGACACTGCAGTGATTGCGTTGATGAAGGCCAAGGAGAACCTTCGCAAAGGCGATCTCGCAGCGGCGGTCCGGATGGCCAGAAGGGCGGAGTCCGCCGTCGAAGTGACAATGGCGGCCCATCACGATGCCTCACGCAGGCTGGCAGCACTTGCACGCGCTCTCGCCGTGGCGGAGCAAGTAGACGCGGAAGTGGCCGACCACAGAAGGCTCCTGGCGCAGTCGAAGGCCCTCTTCGAAGACGGCGCGTACTTCAAATCGTCCGAACTCTCAAGGGATGCTCTGGCTGGGGTGGACTCGTCCCTGCAAGGCAAGATCCAGGAGGCGCTCCATCGAGCCGAGACCGCTGTATCCCTCGCCAAAGAGGGCGGTGCCACCGTCCCCTCACTGGACGCGAGGCTCGATGACGCAAGGGCGAAGGTCAACCAACGGGAGTACATCAAGAGCATGAACATCGCGAACCAGGTCCTGGTGGACGCCACGTCAGAGGTGCTGACGGCCATGAGGGACCGCATCGGGGGCATCGGACAGTTCGCCAAGAGCGTCGCGGGGGAGATCGATAGCCTGTCACAGGTCCAGGACGCGATCGTCCATTCGAGGGAGCGCGGCCTCGAGATGGCAAGGAAGTACTCCTCGATGTCTGAGGACATAGTCAGCCAGGCCTACGACAACGCAGCAGCCTACATGAGGGTCTCACAGGACATTGTGAAGCAGGCGTACGAATCGTCAATCGGAGTCGATCCCGAGAGTGTCGACCTGGAGCTGGAGCCGAAGGCGACAGCACCGCGTTCCGGAGCCGCTGCCCAGATACTTGGGATTGCGAGCAACGACCGGAAGCTGAGGATCATAGACCTGTACCTTTCCGGGAGGATAGACGACAAGCAGCTCGATAGACTGCTCGCGCTCGTGGATTCGAACTCCTCCGGCATCGAGATTTCGGACGAGGTCCAGGAAGCGGATTTCGCCAAGCAGTAGCCGGCCCCTGATTCTCAGATATACGTCATGCTCTCGCAGACGTCGAGCCCCTTGTCAGGAAGCATCTCGACTACCTTCTTTGCGGGCAAGAGCTCCGGGGCGAGGAGAGTCTTCTCACCGACAGCGCCCGAGACGATCAGGTCTGCGCCCACAGACCCTCCTACGCCGACGAGGTACCCCGTTGCGTTGCTTCCGTACTTGCGATAGGCCTCCTCGTGAGACAGGGTGGTCCATGTCTTTGCCATGGCCTTCCTGCCGTTCTTCTTGCCCAGGACTTCGACGACGATCCCCGCAGAGCCCTTGACCCTTCCGATCATGTCGGTAGGCCTTGGCATTGTTGCGACCACGACATCCAAAGGCCGGACCCTGACGCCTTTGACGTCGATCTCTTTGAGGCTGTGCATGCCAAGCTTCCGTATCATGTTCGCAGCGGCTGCGAAGCCGTCGTCCACTGCGATCTTGAAGTCTGCGTTCTTGATCCCCTTGATGAACTTCGGGATCAGGAAGGTCTCCTCGTGCGTCGTGTTGTAAACGGGCAGAGGGCCTATCGGCTCCGGGAAATTGTACACCTCCCTCTCGTGGAGAGGGGAAAGCCATTCGATCTTCCCGTCCCTGCAGACCGCCGCGTTCATTGTGACCTCCTCCATCATGTCGAGCGGGGACCACAGGCTGAAGAGTTCTACGCCTTTGGCCACGCCGTTGTCGCCATCCCTCACATGCGCCTCATAGGCCGAATCCAGTCTGTCGGCCCCGTAGCGTGCAAACACATCAGATATCCCAGGGTCGGCGCCCATCCCGGTGATCGCGGTGACACCTGCGCGCTCGCAAATCCTCTTGTATTTCCCAAAGTCGTCGACGATCTCCTGGGCTACCGAGAAGTCGACATAGTCGACCCCTGCGTCTATGGCCTTCAACATCACCTTGAGATTCATCTCACTTGGGATTGCGCTCACCATGAGGTCGCAACCTCTGATAGCCTTCGCGAGCGAACCGAGATCTCCAGCGTCCACTTTCACGACCCTGAACTTCCCGTGCCTGCTCCTCGAGGCCAGTTTCAGGGCGTTCTCGGTCCTCATATCGGCAAGCACGACCTCGTCGACCCTGCAGTTCTTTGCGACATGTTCCGCGCAGACAAGCCCAGTTATGCCACATCCCAGTTGGACAACTCGCATGTTTCCCAGTCTCAGGACCCACAACAAGGACGATGGTCATATCCGTTGCGCTTCGCCTGTGTCCATGATCGGCCACTGACCAGTGACCGCTTTATCTACCGAGAACGCGATTCGCTCCCGGGGGGCGTGTCCTCGATGAGAGTTCTCGCGGTCAACTGCAGTCCTCGCATGGACAAGGGCAACACCGCTCTCATCCTGAACCCTTTCATTCAGGGCATGAGGGATTCTGGGGCGCAGGTCAAGCTCATCTACTCAAAGAGGCTGGACATCAAGCCCTGCACGGGAGAGTTCCGATGTTGGTCCGGGACCCCTGGCTCCTGCTGCATCAAGGACGACATGGTGGACGTGCTCATGGAGATGAGGGCTTCGGACTACTGGGTATTCGGTGTGCCAGTGTACGCGAAGGTGCCCGGGGAGCTGCAGAACATATTCAACCGGACGATGCCCTTGTTTGACGAGAGCGTCGTCGTTCGCGGACGGTCCCTCCTCCCCGGAATCAGGGACCCGCTTAAGCTTCAGAAACTCGCCCTCGTGTCCTCGTGCGCATACTGGGGGCTGGAGAATTTCGAGCTCGTCATAGAGTTGATGGAGTTCATGGCAAAGGCGTTCGACAGGAGGATGGCAAGACCGCTCCTGCGGCCGAACTCAGAGATGCTCAGGCCGGAGGGGGGCCTCGACAGGCAGACTGTCAGGATTGTCACCGACGCGGCCAAGAAGGCGGGCATGGAGCTTGTCAAGGACGGCGAGATATCCGCCAGGACCGCGAGGCTCGTCCAGATGCCTTTCATGTCCCGTGACAAGTTCCTCAAACAGATGGCATAGCGATTGCTCTCATGCCGGAATGACGTCACAGCCAGAAATGAAAAATACAGAGGATGCCGATGCACTATGGGTAAAAAAGGCGTCGCCCCCCGACGCGCAGCATGAGGGTTGATGGCGAAATGGGATCCGAAGGGCCAGGCCCGAAACCGGAGCTGATAAAGAAGCGGATGTGGCTCGCCTATCAGTACGCGTGCAGCAATCCGAACAACGAGCGCATGGACTGCGTCCACGCAATGGTTAGCCGTCTGGCCGACCCCGAGCTCGACATGAAGAGCTTCCTCCAGGATGTTGTTGACACGATTGACAGCAAGCTCGGCATCAAGGAGACCACGATTGGTCTAAAGGACCCAATTGACGGCCTCTACCGGTACGTTGCCATGTCCGGACTGACCGACCAGGAATGGGAAGCACACAAGAGCCTGACCTACAAGTACGAAGACTTCTACAGTCAGAACGTGTACAAGTTCATGCAGATCAGCAAGTACACGCACCTGTCTCTCGCGGAGGACAATCCGTACGCCACGGGAGAGGACCAGACCTACGAGAAGGACCTGATGCTTCATTCGAGGCGCAAGGGACTCGAGGACGCCATAGAGGGGGACTACCTGGATGTCCTGATCTACGGCAAGGGCGAGGACCTGCTCGGATGGATCGAGATTTCCGGGATGAAGACTGGACACTTCCCCGACGTTGAGACCATAAAGTGCCTCGAGATGCTCGCCACGGTCATCGGCATCGCGCTTGCTCGCATAGCACCCCGCCCGGCAATCTAGTTCTATGAGGGTCAGGCCAAGGACGTCAGCACAATTCCCGCCAAGACGGCAGCGAGGAGCAAGAGGTCCTTCTGCGTGAGCGTCTCCTTCAGGACCATTCTGGCTCCAAGAATTGTCACTATCGGATAGGCCGATATGAGCGGGAACACGATTGACGCGGCACCCTGCGAAACCGCCCCTGTCTCAGCGAAATACGCCAGCTGCCATAGCATCGCGACCGCTGCGGCAGCCATCACGGGCACTGACCATTTGGGCAGCACCTCGGCTTTCGTCGCCTCCTCGTGCTTCAGGAAGATGAAGGCCAGCGGGGGCAGTATGAAAGGGTACACGCTGAGATAGGCGATAAGCGGGATGTGGGTGAGCGCGAGCTTGATGAACATGCCTCCGACCCCCATACTGCGAATGTGGTCAGGCTGAGGATCAGCGCAATCCTAGAGAACCCCATCCTGCCAGTCTGGCCACCGTGCTCGTACGACAGAGCCACCATGCTCGCAATGATCACCGCTATACCGAGAGCATTCACTGGGCCCAAGGGCTCCTTCAGGACCAGCACGGCAAGGGTGGCGGTTATGGCAGGATAGGCCGCGGAGATGCTTCCCACCATTGTCACGGATCCTTTCTCTAGGGCTGCCAGATAGATGTAGTACCCTCCCCTGGCCGTCGACGCGCCGATGAGTGCGTAGAAGATGTATTCGGGTTTCAGCAGGCTTCTGTCAACTAACAGCAGCGTCGCGGCCAGGAACACCAGATAGATTGGGACGGACACGAAGAAGTTGACCGCAACCATCGAGGTTGCGGTCACCGACTTAACTGCCGCCTTCGCCAGGACCTGCGTGAGGCCGTAGATGAGGAGGGAACAGAGTGCGAGGGCCACCGACGTATCGAGCATCCGACTCCTGCCGCATCAGGCCAATCCGTCGAGTTATTTGATAGTTGGCTCGCGAGGATGTCGTCAATACGACTTCCTCTCTCGCTTTGCGAAGTAGAATATCTCTCTCTCCCGCCGGTATCCAACCTCCTCGAACAGCTTCATCGAGCGTCCATTATCGCTCTCCACATGGATGCAGAACAAGTGGCGGCCCCTTCTCCTCAGTGCACTTTCCGCTGCCTTGATCAAGGCCTTCGCCACGCCCTTCCCTCTGGACTGTGGGTGCACCGCGAGCCTATTGATCCATCCTCGCCTTCCGTCATCGCTCGCTATTACCACACCGATCATCGACTTGCCAACGAATGCTCCGAGGAAGAGTTCAGGGGTCTTGCGGCGCTGAGTCTGAAGCAATTCCTTGCTGTCCCGACCCTTCGGGCGGTAAGGCAGACCTGCGATCTTCCAGAGATTCACCATGGTCTTCAGATCCGCAACAGTCAGCCGCCTGATCTCATATTCCGTGGCCCGTGCCATCGATGGCTCATGCGCGCCGGACTTCTAGAAGCTTGTCACCATGGCCACAATTCGCGTCAGTTCATATAGTGGGCCTTGTTTGCCGGCAGTGCGTCTGTGTTCATCGACCGACTCGAAGCTGTGGCCCGGAATCGCTGGGGAAGCTTGTGGGCATGAGGCAACAAACCAACGGCTGTGACTTGCTCGTATTGAGAATGATAGACTGATAGCGAGGTCGCTCACGCTATACCCTCTCCAGGATTGATTGTCAGTTCGTGGGGCCTATCGGACCGAAGGGCAGCTATGTCGCAGACGTGCGAGACTCTCCGTCCCAGCTCAGGCCAACAATACGCCGCCAGAGGAGGTTTCTGTCCTCATGGCTTGTCCTGGGCGTCATCTCCCTGCTCATCAGCACGGCCTACTTCGCGCAGGGCAGTCTGGATGCGAGGGAGTCGAAGACCAAGCCTCCTCCTGACGCGGTGGATGAAATCGGGATCGGCTCTGGCTTCACGGTCTACAGCCTGGGGGAGTTGTCAAGGACGGAGGCTGCGGGCACGACCTCGATTTCCTTCGACGCAGACGGACTCCCATTCGACTTTGACAGCCTTGTGTTCGGCAGCTACGAGACCAACCCTGTGGTCGGCGCCACGTATTACGCGGGCTCCGGCATGATCCTCAACGCTAGCGGTTCCAGCGGGAACGTGACCCTTAAAGAACAGAGCGGAAAGGTCATCCGGGTCATACAGTATCAGGGCCAGTCGTCAATCGTTCTCAACGGCCAGACTGTCTATTCCTCGACCCCCACTGCTTCCACGCAGTACGAAGGGACGGACATCCTTGTCCAGGACTGGCTCAAAGGCACTTGGTCCCCCGATATGGGCGTGCTCCTGGAACGCCCGACTGGAATGACCATCGAGAGCTCCGAGTTCTTCCTGATGGTCTTCCAGCCTCAGGCGCAAGTGCCGGAATTCGGCGCGTTGCCGATGGTCGCGATGGCTGCGATGGTCATCTGCATCGTCGTCTCGAGATCCAGGAAGAAGCGCCTGCTCACCTGACGAGTTCCCTTGACGCCTTTCTCACGACTCCCTCGATGTCCGCCTGAACGTCTCTGTCGAGAGGCTCTGGAACATGATCCTTCAGTATCTTCCTGACCCGGGACCTTGCCTCCTCGCGGAGATCACGCGGGCCTTCCCTCCCTGCTCTCTCTCCCGTGCGCTTGTCCCAGAACTCAGAAACGCGCATCTCGCCTTTCTTCAGGTACCTCATCGTGTGAGGCTGTGCCAAGAAGTTCCCCATCGGGCCGACCTTCTCGAGGACATCAAGTCCAAGACGGTCCTCGTCGACTTCGATCCCGTCCAAGAGGCGGTGCAGGTCGTTCAGAATCTCGTTGTCCACGACCATCATCTCCAGACAGCTCGCCGCCTCCCATCCTCCGCCGATGCCGGACACGCTCTCGGCCCCCCCGAGGGCAGGCAGAAGGATGGTCTCCATCCTCTCGATGCCCATCTGGGGGCCCCACGTGGATATCTCCGAAGTCATCCCGCAACAGTCCGAGACCATCCGATACTTCTCTGCCAGTTGAATCATGGCAATCGAGGCAAGGCCCTCTTCAGTAATCGCCCAGAGGTCCCGCCCTGACCGCGGGTCCATGAAGCACACCCTGCCGGAGTAGACCGTGGCCAGGCTTCCGTCGACCGCCTGCATCAGGACCAGGCCCGCCAGCAACTCGGCGTTCTGGAGGGCGAGCGAGCCCGCAATCGTCTGCGGGCCCGACCCGCCAGCGATAGGGCATGGAATGACTGCATAGGGGACGCCCAGCTCAAGACTCCTGATGAGGACTTCTGAAACCGTCCTAGAGTACGTCAGAGGGCTGCTCGGGGAACCTGAGAGGCTGATCAACGGCCTTCGCCTGAATTCCTCCGCTCCGCCTGACACGCACTCGAACATCTCGACCAAGAAGTCCACCGCCTCGACGTTTGGAGCGTAGCCCGTGATCGCCTTCGAGGAGTTCTTCACCATCACCTCCGCAGTCTTGACCGCGAGCATCTCGGGCGGCACATCGTTCGGAACGAAGAGGCTCGTCGCGTATGAGCAGTTGCCGAGCGCGTCCCCCAGTCTAGCCGCAGCCTCCACGTCCTCGAGCATTGCCGGCCGAACAATGCCAGTGTCGAGGTCAACGATCTTCGGGTCGCCACCGCCCGAATAGGGGAACATCGTCTGCCCGTCGTACGCGACGTCCCATGAAGGATCGCGTGCATAGTAGGTGGGGTGCTGCGGAATCTTCTTGAGCGCATCGGCCACGACAGACCGTGGAAACCGAACCACGCCGTTCCTGTCGGGGTGCGCTTGGCATCCGAACGTGACCAGACGCCTCCTAGCGTCTTCGCTGTCGAAACGGACTCCAGTACGCTCCATTATGCTCAGCGAGGCTTCATGGATCATGTCGAGCTGACTGCCCGATAGGAGCTCCATCACCCTCGCTCTCTTGAAGCGGCGTATCCCGGTCATGCCCGCTCTTGATGGCCGATGGTTTACAAATAGGCTCTGAAGCCGTCAAATGAATGGGACGGCGGCCAAACCCGCAGAGCCCGCAAAGGAAAATAGCAGTAAGTGGATTCGCATCCAGAGGTGGGCTTGTTGGTCAATGTGCTCGTTGTGTACGATTCGAGGACCGGGAACACTGAGAAGAAGGCCATGGCAGTCGCGGAGGGCGCGAAACTGGTCTCAGATGCCAAGGTCACGGTGAAACCCGTTGGAAGAACGAAGAACAGCGATCTCCTGGGCGCCGACGCCATCATTCTGGGCTCGCCGACCTACTATGGAGACATGTCGGGGAAGATGAAAGAGTTCATCGACGGTACCGTGAAGATCCACGGGAAGTTGGCCGGGAAGGTCGGAGGAGCGTTCACGAGCTCCGGTGATACCGCATGCGGCGCCGAAACCACTATCCTGGCGATGACGCACGCGCTCCTGATCCACGGGATGGTCGTGCAGGGAAGATCCGACAACAAGCACTACGGGCCGACGGCCGTGGAGTCTCCCAAGGCAAAAGAACTGGAATCTTGCAGGCTTCTGGGCAGGCGGGTCGCGGATCTGGCGGCGAAGCTCTTCTGATGGAGCGACTCATGAGAAGAGTGATTCTGGCGATTTCACTTGTTGCCGCGCTGACCGCGCCGTTGTGCACCCCGAACGTCCGCGCGTGGGGCAACGGGGGGTTCAGCTCGGACCCCGATTTTCCAGACTACGGCACCCATGATTGGATCGCCGACAAGGCCTTGTCGTTCCAGACCGCGGACATCACTTTTCTCCTGACGACTTACCATTCCGACTACCTCATCGGCACTGAGGCGCCCGACAACGGTGCCTACATCGGCGACTCATACAACCACCACGTGTACTACCGGGCCTCCGGAGCACTTCAGACGGACATAGCCGCTTTGAGGGCAAGGGAGATGTACGATTCGGCGCTCGCATCGCTGAAAGCTTCCGACTACGAGCACGCAGCGTACTATGCGGGAGCGATGGCCCACTACATCTCAGACCTCGGGGTATATGCCCACACCATGGGGACGGCCACGGACTGGGGAGCGGCGCCGCATCACTCCGAATACGAGGACCATGTGGGCACACTTCTAGGGACTCTCATGTCGCCTGTAGTCAAGCCGATCCAGTGGAAAGACCCCTACAACGCGACCTTGGCACTCGCCCGCGAGACCACATTCGGAGCGGGCGCCATCAAGCCCAACACCTGGATGGAGACGAACTACGAATGGAGCGATCCGGCCTTCAGCGCGAGCTGCTTCGAGTCGCTGAATGAATCGGTCAGGGCGGTCGCATCGGCCATCGGCCTCCTCCTGACCGAGGGCGGGGCGTCCACCATCCCGGAGTTGCAATCGCCGATCGTCGCCGCGTTGGCCATCTGCGTCATCGCCATCGTGGCGAGACGGGTCAACCGCTAGGCATATCAGCGTTCTCTACCGGAGGCCCGGGGGAAGACGCCTTCTTGGATCTCAACTGATCCTCCTCCCATCGCAGAAGCACCATCTGTGCGCAGAGGCTCGCGAGGAACTCAATCCATCTGACTGTGGCCCGCGACGGCTGCTTCTTGTCCTTCGGGCTCGAAACCTCGATCCAGCCGACAATCTCCCTCTTCTCATCGAACATCCAGAAGTCCATGAAATCCCCTTGATGAAACTCCTCGACAGATGTGCGCTTCGCCCGGAACCTGTAGGGCCTGTCGTACATTTCGGTGTCCTCGACCGGAAGGCCTTCGGCGACATTCAACTCGGACAGCTTCCCAGTCTTGATGTTCGGGAACCGTTCCTGACCGTACATGTCCGCCCGGTCGTACCTGGCCCTGAACAGCTTCGCCTCAACATCCTTCGTGAACCCGAATGCCGCCTCGTACTTCCAGACGTCCTCCTTCCTGTCCTTCAGCCCTATCGCGACTTCGCTGAATCCGAACTGGCGGAAGACGTATCTCACGACCTGCTCGAAGAACGTCTTGATTGACCGTCTTCCGTCCGCACCGACGGCCGCGAGATCGATGAGGCCTACAGCCATCTTCTCCGAGTCGTCCTTCGGCAATGGTGAGTAGAAGTTCTCCACATACCTCTTCAGGTCTGGGCGTATCGACTGACCTTCCATGCGCGTCACCCCTCCGACTGGTCCTCGAGGGACCAGCGATAACGCACAGCTGAAGCGCAGACCGAGGCGATGACCTCGATCCACATCACGGTCATCCGCGAAGGCAGCTTCCCGCCCCTTGGCGCGGAGAGCTCGATCCAGCCGACTACGTTCTTGTGAGGGTCGTACATCAGCACGTCGATGTAGTCCCCCTCGTGGAACTCGTCGAGATCCTTCCTGGAGACTCCGGCCGCGTAGGGCCTGCTGAACAGCTTCCGCTCCGACTCCGGAAGCCCTTCCACGGGGCCGAACGCTGAAGTCCTTCCGATGCTTATGTAAGGAAACCTATCCTGGCCGACCATTTCCTCACGCGAGTATCTGAGCCTCTTGTACTCCGCAGCGATCTCGCTCCTGAACCCGAAGACCGACTCCACGTACCAGTCCTTCCGTTTCCTGTCATAGAGGCCCATGACGATCTCGTTGAATGCGAAGAACCTGAATATCAGGCGGGTCACCTGCTCGAAGAACGAACGCATCGTCTGCTTCCTATCCCCGCCGAGCTCGGTGAGGCCCACGAGAGCCTCGATGAACTTCTCCTGATCGTCCCTGGCTATCGGAGAGTATCTCGATTCGATGTATTGGCGTAGCTGCCCGTCAATCTGGAAAGGAATCTTGCTCGCAGGCAACGGATCACGTGACTGAGGGGGTGAGGCCCTTGGTCAGTATATCCGGAAGGGGGCTATTTTGACTTTCCGCCCGGATGGCCCTTGTTGAGACTTCTCCGGCCGCTACGTTCCGCTCACTGGCCCCCGCAAAGTCCCGGCGAACACCTGCCATGCGAGCGCGGACTTCGCCGTCAGGCTGAGGACGATATACACCATCTCGCCGAACAGATAGTCCTTCCACCTCCCCTTGGCCCTGTACTGGAGGAACATGTTGATGGCGAACACGTTGAAGAACGCCGCGAGCGAGACGAAGATGAATATCACGAATGTTGGGAAATCCCCTCCTGCGAGCGACACGGAACCGAAGAAGTATATCCCCAGGACGACCCAGACGAGTAGTCCCGCGAAACACCCAAAGACGAACGAGGTCCAGTTCGTCCTCTTGGTCGTCTGGTTGTGAAGCTCCATCATGAGCCCGAAGAGGTTCATCGTCGCATTGAGCGCGAAGATAAGTATCAGGGCAGAGAGCTCGTAGATCCCGCACAGCATCGCTATCACGACAACCATGATCGATGAGCTGATGGCGTACTCGTACCATCTCGCGTAGTTGATTCCCTTCTTCAGGTTCTTCGTGTACCAGCCGTATCCCCACGGGGAGGATACGGCAAAATGCGCCACCATGGACACGAAGAGGAACATCGCGACCAGCGGCCCGAGCGGCAGATTGACGAGAGTGTCCGTGACGGTGTATGGCTTGTTCAGTACCGGGTCGAACTTTATGAAGCTAGTCTGAATGGGAAGCGTCGCGGCGTTGGCGAGCGCCAACATGAGTGCGCCCTGTACCATGTGAAGGAACCCCATCGCCACATTGAACCGCCTGAGCTTCCCGAACCTTGCTATCTCGGATGCTGTCATCTCTGTTGAACTCATTCTGCTGCCCCCAGAGCGTCGTCGAGCATACAACGCCCGCGTAAGCTGATCTAGCGAGAATGTGCCCATTCATTAAGCGAAGCCCGAACAGATTCTTCCATTCAGAAAAATCCGGGGGCGTATCCTCGAGCCACCAGGATCGGTGCGAATGCAGTACTCACCGAGTAGACGACCAAGAATCCCTGCGAGAGGAACGAAGCGCACCTGCCCCGTGGAAATGAGAAGGTTTTTAGCATGAGACGTACAAATGCAATGACGGGCTCAGACCTCCTGAGTTCCTGGGTGAGTGCGATGAGGTGTCCCGAGTGCCAATCTGAGAATTACGGAGCCGAGAAGCTGTGCCAAGCCTGCGGAGCCCGCCTCGACCAAGGCAAGGGCGACGAGCGCGCCAAAGGCGGCCTGGGCAGGAGACCGGGTATCTCCCACGAGGACGTCGCCAGGAAGCTCAAGCTGGACTACATCGGAGCGATCCGAGACCATGCGGACAGGAACCTTGACAGCATCCAGGACCTGCTCGAGGAGGTGGCCAGGCCGCGTGGGGACGCCAAGGACCTCCTCGACGGCATAGCCAAGCTCATCTACAAGCAGTTCCACATACGGGAGGTCGCGATCGGCCTCAAGTCGCCAGACGGTCTCTATCGTTATGTGACGATGCACGGCATGAGGGCGAACATCTGGGCCGAGCACAGGGACCTGGCCTATAGCTACGATTCCTTCTTCGACAACGCGAGGTACAAGGGGACGGTGATAAGCGACTACACCAAACTCCTTCTCGCGGAGGACAATCCCTACGACGAAGAGGAGAAGGGGACCTACAGCGAGCACCTGATGAGGGCCTCGGCGAGGAAGGCCCTCGACGACAGCATCGAGGGCGATTACCTCGACATATTGATCTACGGTGCCGGGAACGAGCTGCTGGGATGGATCGAGATATCGGGCACCTGGGAGGACAAGATCCCATCCACCAGGACAATCCGATCTCTCGAGATAGTGGCCAACATAACCGGGATGGCCCTCTCTCACAGAGGAGCGGTTCCTCGGGCAGAGCTCAAGCCAACCGTCTGACGGGCGAAAGGATTATCCAAGACGAAGGTGCTCTGGCCTATCCCGGGAGGGACCTAGTTGGCGGAAGAGAAGAAGGAAAAGGGGAAGGCCGAGGAAACCGCTGAGAAGACCGGAGAGCTCGTCGGAAAGGGCCTCAAGAAGGGCTTCGGAGTGGTCAAAGCCTTCGGAAAGGGTGCGAAAGACGCCGTCACTGAGAAGAAGGACGAGAAGAAAGAAGAGAAGAAGTAGGCGTCCGTCGCAGCCGGAAGGCCGTCGATAGATGGGCATCCGAAGGCCACACGAGACCGCGCCACTGGAAAATGACTTACCGTGGCAAGCAGATTGAGGAGACGATACTCGCAATGAAAGACCTCCTCCGAAGAGAATCGAAGACAGTGGCATCGGTGCTCGCGATTGCTGCGCTCGCGTCTCTTGCCCTCGTCCCACCCAACGTCTCCGCGGCGACAATTCCTGTCAACGACGTCATCGTGGAGCATTCCACATATCTGAACTACACCATCCCGCTTCAGGTCAGCGACACAGTCACGATTGACCTTGACGTGCAGTCAGGACCCAACCTCGGGTTCTACTTCATGAACGAGGATGGATTCGACGCATACGAGAAGATGATGGAAGGCAGCCCCGCGCCATCACCACCCTCTGGATATTCGCCGGCGCTCTCCCTGGAGGATACCGCGTCGATTCACAAGTCCGACATGCCAGGAGAGGGTGTCTTCTATCTTGTGATTCTGAACGACGACCCGTCGCAGGCCTCGACCGTCACCGGAAGCATCGTATACGGCGCTCAGTACCCTGACGCCCTGTTCACGATACTGATCATCGCAATAGCGGTCGTCTTCGTGATAGCGACTGTCGCTGCCGTATTGATAACGAGGTCCATGAGGGCTAGGGCCCAGCAGTACGCTCCACCCGGTCAACCGACTCCACGCCCCCCTCAGAGCCAGAGCCATCCTAAGGTCGCTCCGAGGCCGGTCGTGTCGCAGGGCGCCATTCAGACCTGTCCGAAGTGCAGAATGCCCGTCCCGCCTGGCAAGGCGGTATGCCCAAACTGCGGCTCCCGCCTGTGAATCGACTAAGGGGCGGTATTTGAACTCGAGGGTCGCATTATCGACGTTGGCATCGGCTCAGGAAACTGCTTAAAAGGGTCTGTTGCATTACCGTCATAGGACCACCCCTCCAGGAGCCCGCTGATGCCGCTGCAGGTTGTCGATATCGAGAGCGTGAAGAGGAGACTCAGGTTCGACTATCTCGGCGCCAGGAGCGATCCCACATCTCGAGTCCTCGACGGCTACGTGTCCATTCTCGCACACTTCCAGAAACAGCCGCTGGTGATCAGAGACCTCATCCAGGACACGGTCAACTGGGTGCACCGGCAGTTCCGCCTGAGATGGTGCATGATCGGCCTTCGCAGCCCCGACGGCATGTACAGGTACGAGGTCGAGGCTGGGATGCGTCCAGAAGCTTGGACGCTGCAGAAGACCAAGACTTACAAGCTGACCGATTTCGCTCCGGCGGCGCAGAACTACAAGGCCGGAGAGATCAGCAAGCTCTCCAGAGTCTACCTCGAGGAAGAGAACCAGCTCTCAGGTGGCGACGTTGGCGTCGTCAATCGGCCCGCGCTCCTGCGCTCCAGGCGCAAGACTGACGACGAGACTCTGGAAGCCGACTTCATCGACACCCTCATCCTCGGACCAAAGGATGAACTGCTCGGGTGGATCGAGTACTCCGGGACCCTAACTGGCAAGTTCCCCGACCCCATGACGATTCGATTCGTCGAGGCCATCGCCCCAATCCTCGCGGCGGCAATCACAGCGCAGTCTGGCAGGATCTAAGCGACTGCACCCTCACTCTTCGTGTTCTCCAGACCATACCGTCTCTTCAGGACGAGTGAGATGAACAGGCTGCAGCAGAGGACACAACCGACAAGAACGATTGACAGCCAGCCCGCCACTTCTCTCGCGAGGCTCCCGAAGGTGAAATACGCTATCGCCACGACCATCGTTGTCTTGGCCAGAGCTCCGATGAACGAGTAGGCGAGCGACTTACGCAGATTCCAGCCAAGTGCCGCGACGAACGCCCCGCTGTATGGTATCATCGGTGCTGCCTTGTTTATCAACAACAGTCGTTCGTCGTGTAGGACCAGGAAGTCAGTGTATTTCTTCATCAGCCGACAGATCTTCTTGGGCAGTCTCGCGAGCCTGGCGAGCGAATATTGTATGAGTATCCCGCCCAATCCTGCGATGCTCGCCACCACGGCTATGGTCAAGCCCCAGGCGATGGCCTCGGGGTGTGCGCCAAAGAATATGACGAGCCACATCTCAGGAATAGTCGGCAGCCCCGCGCCATCGAGAAGGACGAGGCACACCAAAGCACTCAGCATTCCCCATTCGCCAAAATCCTGGAAGGCTCCAACTATCTGGTCGGCGAACAGATCCAAATCCTCCGGTGCCCGGAATCCGCGGCAGTGACTAAGAATTTGGCACGTACAGAGAGGGCGGTACCGAATTCCACGAATCAGGTCACGAACTCTTCTTTCGCCAGGCGGCGACCTGGCCTTCGGGCCACACAGGCGACCCCTGAGAAACCATCCGCCCCAGGAGGACCTCGGCTGCCAGTTCGGCAACCTCCTCCGCCCGGATGGCCGTCCATCCCTGGTTGGCAATTAGCCAAATCTTCAGGTCTCCAGGTATGAAGACCTCGCCCGCATCCTTCAGCATCACGAAGGCCTGGACAAAAGAGTCCCTATCCGCGGGCCTCTCGATCCCGGTGGACGGATTGACCCTTCCGCATATCTCTTTCATAGCCTCGAAGGTCGTCCTGCTTCCGGACTCGTCGACCCCTGCATGAGTGCGCTTCCCGCCCAGCTCCTTGACTCCCCACGACCGGATCCACGTCTCAATCTCCTGCATGCTCCAAGGGAGCACCAGCATCGACGAGACGTTGTGAATCGAGTCCAAAGAGTCCAAGAAGTGGCCATACGGATAGACGGCCAGGAGCGGCGCACCCTTGGCATCGAGGATCATCGTCGTCTTCGTTATCATCGTGATCTGCTTCCCCATGATCGTCGTAACGCCCTTCGACTTGAGATCGTAGACTGCAGGCTTGCCAAGCTCCTCACCCACGGGACCGTCGAGCCCGCGGAAGCTTGGCGTCGCGATGTATCCCCTGTCGCCCATCTCGAGAAGCCAGCTGACGGCCTTCTTGAGGGTGTTCTTGTCTGCACCAGACGACCTTATGAAGTACATCATCCTGTTAGTGGACATTGAATCCTCCTGCCACCGGGGGTATGATTTTTAGACGAATTGCGGGATATTTATAACTGCCGGGATGGGCGCCAGATATCCTCAAATACCGTCTATCCCGAGGCGCTCGAGATCGATGTTCCCGCCGGAGACCACAACGGCCACTCTCTCCCCGTGCTGCGGCCGATACTTCTTCTCGAGCAAGGCGGCTGGGCCGACGGCCGCTGAGCCCTCGACCACCTGCCGCTCTTTCGCCAGAATCCATTTGATCGTTTCCAGCAGCCGCTCCTCCTCCGCGAGCACAATGTCGTCCATGAGCTTCAGCGCGAGGTCAAGATTGAGCTGGGTTATTCCCCCCGCCAGTCCTTCTGCAATCGTTGGTGGAACCGGAACGTCCACGAGCTTCCCGGCCCTGAAACACTCATGCATTGTATGGGCCGCGGTGGACTGGACCCCGATGATCTGAATTCGCGGGTTCAAGGCCTTCGCCCAGCAGGCGATCCCGGATGCGAGCCCACCGCCTCCGACCGGGATGAGGATCGATTCGACTTCAGGAACGTCCTCGAGTATCTCGACGCCGACAGTGCCATGCCCCGCAAAGACGTCGTAGTCGTCCGTTCCCGAGACGTACGTCGCGCCCATGCTCTTCGACAGCTCCTGACAGTGGGCAAAGGCCTCGTCGAAATAGGACCCGTGCAGGACCACATCGGCCCCGAAGCTGCGGCATCGGTCGACCTTCACCTTAGGGGTGTTCGCGGGAACGCATATCGTGGCGCGAACGCCCATCATCTGCGCGGCCATCCCGACGCCCAGGGCCCAGTTGCCTGCGGAGGCCGTTATGACACCCTTCTTGCGCTCCGCAGGCGAGAGGAGGCTCATGCGATAGAAGGCACCCCGAGGCTTGTACGCACCTGTAACCTGGAGGTTCTCCCACTTGACGTGGACCTCCGCCCCCGTTGCCTCGCTCAGTTCCCTCGATCGTGTGACCGGCGTCCTTCTGATGGCACTGCCTTGGAGCGCCCTCCTCGCCTTGAGCACATCAACGGCTGTGAGATCCCCTTCTTTTGTGGCCATGTCATCAGACCTCGATGTATGAACCGATGTTCCTCTTCAACGCCCTCTCGTACACCAGCTGCGAGGATACCACATCCTGGACCGCGAGTCCCGTTAAGTCACACACTGTGATCTCGTCATCAGTCTCCCTGCCCCGCCTCTCGCCGAGCAGGACCTGTCCGAGCTCGCCATGAACATCCTTCTCCCCGACGGTGCCATCTTCAATCGCATGATGCAACTCGCCGAGCCGAGCGCACTGCTCCACACTGTCGCAGACGATCTTGTCTGCCTTTCCGAGGACCGCGGTATCGAGCTCCTGTTTCTCGGGGGAATCCGAACCCACAGCAGTGATATGTGCCCCCCGGGATATCCAGTCCGCATACACGAGTGGCGTGGTGCTCATGGTCGCTGTCACAATCACATCGCTGCCAGCGACAGCCTCTTTGACGGATGCTGCGACTCGCACCGCGGTTCCCAGCCTCTTGGCCATCTCCTCGGAATACTGCTCGGCCTTGGGTCGGTTCCTTCCCCAAACGGAGAGAGCCCTGAACTTCCTGACTTTCGAGAGTGCCTCTATCTGGAGGCGTGCCTGGGTCCCCGTTCCGATTACCGCGACCTTGTCCAGCGTCTCCTTGGCGAGCGCGCGTGCTGCGACCGCTCCTGCTGCGGCCGTCCGCAGGTCAGTTATCGCGCAATGGTCCACCTCGAGGCAGACCGGAAAACCTGTCTCGGCGTCAAAGACCAGAAGCATCCCGTGGCTTGATGGGAGGTTGAGCCGCGCGTTATCGTAGAACCCCGAGGCGATCTTGACCGTGTACGTAGGGTATCCCCGGATGTACCCCGGCTTGATGTGGATATCACCGCTGTGCTCGGGCACCTGGAGCGCGACCGGGAACGGCACTATTGCCTTTCCCGAATTGAAGGCCTTGAATCCGTCCGCAACCGCTTCTATGACATCCTCCATATTAATGACCGATTCGATCTGGGCCTTGGTCAACACAAGTACCTCGTCTCTGCCACGCGCGCACATCCGATGCCTCCTTTGTGCACATCGAACGCCTTGGTTCGGCTAATAGCTTTTGACTGCTGACTCGCTCAGCCACATCATGGCGACCGGCAGACGGGCGGAACCGCTGGAAATCCGCTCAAGACCAGAATCCACGAAGCCGGTCAGAGCGACCATCGTGCTCCTGCACGGCTGGGGGTCGGACGCCCAGAACATGCTCGATTCCGTGTCCTCGATCTTCCCTGAGGAGTATCGCCTGGTCTCGATCCAGGCGCCCAGGAAGACAATGGCGATCGGATTCATGTGGTACCAGATGTCAGCGGAAGGGCCCGTTGCCAGCACTATGATTGACTCGTTGTCACGGCTTGAGACGACCCTCGATCCTGAAACGAACCTCATTCCCCGGGATGCCCCCTTGTTCCTCGTCGGTTTCTCCCAGGGAGGGACCATCGCCCTGTCGTTGGCGACGCTTCGCTTCAACTGGATGAACGGGGTGGCTTGCCTCTCGGGCTCGCTCCTTACGGACAGGACCCTTCCTGGACCGCTCGGCGCCCTCAAGGGCATGCCGGTCCTCGTCATACATGGGAAGCACGACAACGTGCGACGCTTCGGCGTCGCGAGGGACACCACGAGGAGACTGAAGGCCGTTGGCGCGAAAGTCGAGTTCTACGAACATGAAGAGGGCCACTCGATTCCCCCTGAGGCATGGCAGGTGGTCATCAGATGGGTCGACGCCCTTACCGTCGGGGCGCGTCAGCGTCCGCTCGTCAGCTGATCGGCTTCACGTTCCGGAAGAGGGCGTAGAACGAGACGATGGATATCGCGTAGAAGAGCGCGGCGAGAAGAAACGGAAGCTCGAAGTTCTTGGCCGTGAGTATGGCGCCTCCGATTATCGTCGTCACGTTGTTGGGCAGACGCCAGGTGATGGTGTTGATCGAGCTTGCGAGTCCGCGCTCCTCCGGCAGTATGATGCTCATGAGGTAGGAGTCGGAAATCGGCGTTGCCATGTTCATCAGGGCGGCCCTGACGAGGTACAACCCGGCCGCGAGGACGACCCCGTTAGAGGGGACGTACGCGAGACTCACCATGAACGCCGTGGCCAGGCTCTGCGTCAGGACGATGGCCCGCACGGAGCCGTAGTTGAGTGCTAGCGCTGTGCTCACAATCGCGGCGAACCCCATGGTCACGCTCGCGACTCCGAGAAGCGGACCGCTTAGGGTGTCCGGAACGTCGAACTTCAGAAAAAGCCAGGTCGGGATGAGCGGGATTATGAACCCGGCTCCCAGACCGATCATGCTGTTGCACCCCGAGAACTTCAGGATCGTCGGGAGGTTCTTCCCCCTCACGAACCCCTGACCGGGCCTGATGATCTCCTTGTAATCCTTCAGAATGTAGCTCAGGCCGATGGGCGGGACAAGGGCGATGGCGGCTGCAATCAGGAAGAAGGTCGCATGGATCTGGTGGTTCGTCATGCCGGTGATGCCCATCAGGAACGGGAACGCCGCCGGGATCACGAATCCGATCGCGCCTGCACCATTCCCGATGATGAAGGACAGCGAGAACGAGTGCATCCTGATGTCCGGTGAAGTCATGTCGGCGATCATCGCGTTCCAGGCCGAGTTGAATGCGCCTTCGGCGATCCCCGCTCCGACTGCTGCGACTATTAGAATCATGGGGTTCGTCGTGAAGGCAAATACCGCAAGGCTGGGCGGAATCGCGAGCAGGCCGAAGAGGAACAGCTTCTTCCTGCCGTGTCTGTCCGCGTATATCCCGAAAGGAATCGCGCTGATGACGAAGGCCGCGCCGCTTGCGCCTATTATCAGGCCTATGATGAACGGTGTGACCTCGGTCTCCGCGAAGTAGCCGGAGACGGTGATGAAGAAGTAGCTGTAGCTGAAGCCGGAGAACGACCCAAGATAGATTATCCACTTGACCCTGCTGGGTATGAGCGGGTAGGATTGCAGAAATGACTTCTTCTCGGCCGTCCCTTTGTTATCCATTGGACATCAGATAGGTTGCCCCTCTAAACGGGTTTCCCTGGGGGCATAGTCCCTGTTCAAGGTTCAGGTCGGAGCTCGATTCCGAGGTCCTTCATCTCCTTCTTGAACTTCACTGCGACTTGCCTGTATTCCTTGGATGGCCGACGCTTCTCGGCATCCCAACACTCCTGCCAGGCCCTCCCGAGCGGCGGGTTTGCCAGCTTGGACTCGTACTTCTTCAGGAGGGCATCGCATAGCGCGTTCGCATCCGTGCGCTTCATACCTGTCGCAGCATTGGCCGCCTCCGCCGATATCCTCGGCTCGACCGGCGTCATTCTGTCCTCGTACTTGTTCGATGCGGTGCCGAGCGACTCGATCGAAAGGCCCGATGCGACGGCCGCGATGGCAGAAGCGCATGTCTCTTGAAGCACCATCTGGGTGCACGGTCCGGCGGCAGTGTAGTTCAAGCTGAGGCTCAGGATGTGAGTGTTCCTGCTTATGGCCTGGCCATCCATGCTTATCACCCATAGCAGGTCCCTGCTGCTGTTTGAGACGTACCTGAGGTGCAGCGGGAACGGGATGAGGTAACTTGCTTGGAGCGTGAGAAGTCCCATCATGTGGCTTGCGACTGTGGCGACTGCTGTTCCTTCCGGACCGCCCGGATAGCCCCCGAGCAGAGGCGCGAAGTCCATGCCGATGGGCGCGCCTAGCGACAGGGCGACGGTGACCTTGTTCAGCCTGTCGAAGTCGACCTTCATAGGGTCCATGCTGGCAATCATGAAGCCGTCCGACGGGCGCAATCCGTAGCGCGGGTGGACGGCGGCAGCGAGCGAGATCCCGGACTCAGCAGTGGCGAGAGTGTTCATGAACGGTATCCCCTGCCGTCCCGCCCTGTTCGTTGCCTCTCTTCCAAGGGCTGCGTTCCTCATCGTTCCGAGCACCTCGAGGGGCGACGAAGGCCTGATGCGCATCCCTCCGACTCGCGTGAGCGCGGGCGTCGTAATCGCGCACACCTCGGGGATCTCAGCGTATCCTTCCATCAATGCGAGGAAAGAGCTGTCACTCGAGACGGCCCCCCCTCCTGCACCGAGAAGGCACCATGGCGGTGTCCTGTCTCCGATCTTGCGGGGGACGAACTTCCGACGATCTTTGCCTTCCCCCATCCAGAGCGCGCTCGGCGCGGTCCTCAGCGCATCCTTGATCTCCTGCTCGGTATACGAGATCACTCTCTGCGTCGTCATGCAGAAGGCGCCGACCTCCGCGATTAGCTCGAACCCCGCTTCGAACACATCGTCGGCTAGCGAGTCGTCGCTCGGGACCGGCTGCGACGGGTCGTACCTGATTCCATGTTCCTTTACTATCTCCCGGAGCTTTGGCGCGAAGCGTCTGAGCTGGTAGTCGTTCTCGCTCATCGGGGTCCCGGTAAGGGCCTTCTCCATGACGTCCAGTATCTGGACCACAGTCTCACTTTCCTCGGTCGGCGAAACGCATTCACCTTCAAAAACCTGTGCATCTGAAGGCAGAAGATGAAGTGGTTTGTTCGGGTTTTGAATTCTGCCTATTCCTTCCAGGATATCAGCCTGCTCGCGAGCACGAACACGACGACGCCGACCACGCCTACAATCGCCAGGTTGGTCAATGCGCTGATGTTGTTCCCGAAGACCATCGTGTCCCTGAGCGCGTCATTGAAGTAGGTCAGCGGGATGCCCTTCGAGATCGCCTGGAGCCAGCTCGGCGCTGCCTCGAGCGGGAAGAACGCACCCGAGAGGAACATCATCGGGAACCCTATCGCACCTGCCACGGCGCTGGCAGACTCGGCGTCCTTTATGACGGTGCCCAGGAGCATGCCCAGCGACGTGAACACGAAGGCGCCCGCGGCTATCAGAACGATCGTAAGGACCGTGATGTTCGAGTGCATCTCGAACACGAGGGTGCCCACGAAGTAGGTGAGCAGCAGCGAGCTCGTGAGCAGGATCGTGTAGAAGATGAACTTGGAGATCAACCACTCATCCTTCCTGAGAAGAGTAGTGGCGAGCATCTTCGAGTACCCCTTGCTCCGCTGCGAGGCGCACACCGCAGTCATGCTGTACATCGAGTTGGTCATGACCGTTATGCCAATGACCCCCGGAAGGAAGTAGTCCATCATGCTGTAGTTCTCCTTGGCCACGTGCCTGACCTCCATCTCAGCGAGGGGCCTCGCGTGGGCCATGTTGTAGTTCATCTGGACGACGACCTGGCCCGTCAGAGAGGCTACCGTGCCGAAGGTCGACTGGGACGGATCGCCGTAGAGGACGACCTTCGCGGCGATTGCGTTTGAGTCGAGCATTCCGAGAGAAATCTCTTCGCTGAAGTTCGCCGGGAAATAGATTGCCACATCGAGCGACTTCTCCTTGATGTATTCGGTGACATCGGCCCCTTGGGGTATCATCTTGATGTTCACTAGAGTGGTCTTGTTCATCAGATCCATTATCGCCTGGGAGTACGGGCCGTCGTCCAGGTTCTGGACGCTTATCGTCATCTTGCTGATTGCGCCAGACCCGAACATTGCCCCGAATATCAGGATCATGAGGACGGGGAATGCGAACGAGAAGAACGCGGCTGACTTGTTCCTCATGTACTGCTTGCCGTAGCTCTTGATCTCGGCCACTATGCGCGTCACGCTCATGCTCGAAGCACCCCCTCGTCCATCTTCTGGCCGATGAGGCTCAGGAATACGTCCTCCAGAGTCTGCCGCCTCGTGTACATGTCCTTGAACTCGATCTCCACCGATGACAGCTTCGCGAACGTTGTCCTCAACTCCCTCGGATTGGTCACCGGAACTACGACGTTCCCGTTCTCCCGATGGCTGTCAATCCCTCTCCTCGCGAGCTCGTCGACGGCTGCCTGGCCTACACCTACGAGGACTATCAACGTAGCCATGCCGTACTTCTCGACAAGCTGGTCCGGGCTTCCGTGGGCCACGATCTTGCCATGGTTCATGATTGCCACGTCGTCCGAGAGCTTCTCCGCTTCGTCGAGGTAGTGCGTCGTCAGAACCACCGTCGTGCCCTTCTCCTTTATTCTCTGGATGAGGGCCCAAAGATCGCGCCGTGCCTTCGGGTCGAGGCCCGTCGTGGGCTCGTCTAGGAAGAGCAGCTCCGGGTCATTGATGAGCGACATCGCGATTCCGAGTTTCCGCTTCTCACCGCCGGACATCTTCCCTCCCATTGCGTCTATCTTCGCGCCCAGCCCGACCCTCTCGAGAAGGGTCACGAGCTCTTCCCGGGACTTCTTCATGTTGAAGAGACTGGCCCAGTACTCCAGCGCCTCGATCGCCTTCAGCATCTCGAAGGGCTCGTAATTCTGGGGGAGAGTGCCCACCCTCTTCCTCACCTTGTTGTAGTCATGCGAAACGTCGACCCCGAAGATGGAGGCCGAGCCCGACGTCGGCTCCCTTAGACCTTCGAGTATCTCGACGGCCGTTGTCTTCCCCGCCCCGTTGGGACCGAGCAAGGAGAATACCTTCCCCCGCTCGATCGTGAAGCTGATCCCGTCGACGGCTTTCGTCGCTGGGGGATAGTGCTTCGAGAGTCCTTCGACCTCGACTATCGGTTCTTCCGGCTCCTCCTTCCCGCTCCTCTTCGGATATGCCCGAGTCTTGAGGCATTCGTCCTCCGAGACCTCCCAAGCTTCCGCTTCGCTCATCTTCTCCCTCCTTCACATGAGAAACCAGGCAGGGTTGCCGGCTCTGCCGCCAGTGATTGCGTAGCGGCCGCAGTGGCCGGCCGCTCTTATCTTGTGGCTGCACGATTCGATCACGTGTCTGCAGACCGCCACACTGCAGTATCTCAGTTCGGTGTACCTTGCCTGTCCCGCTGCGTTTCTTGCCATGATGAGCGCGAGGGATAGGGAGGGTCATATCTCCGCGTTAACGTCAAGAGCGAAGCACTCTACGCAAATCCCGCCTAGGGTGTCACTAATATCACGGTTGATGTTGATAAAACTGACAAATTAATGACTGAAACAATCATTTTAATTACCTTCTGGCCGTGACAACGTGCCGGAGATGGCGGAAGATGTCGCACCGGACGAGAAGACGGCAAACTTGATAGCAACAAGGCGGGATTCGCCGCCCATGGAAGTATCTGAGGCCATCAGAGTCAGAAGATCCGTGAGATCGTTCAGCGACGAACCGGTGCCGTCCGACGCGCTAGCCAAGGTGCTTGAAGCAGGGAGGATTTCGCCCTCCGCCAGCAACAAACAGCCTTGGCATTTCATCGTGGTGACGGACGAAGGCAGGAGGAGGGGGCTCTCCGAAGGAAGATACGCGAAGTTTCTTACACAGTGCCCGGCAGTCATCGTGGGCTGCGGGGACAGAGTGAGAGCCGAGAAATGGTACAAGGTCGACGTTACCATTGCTCTGCAGACCATGGTTCTCCAAGCGACCTCGGAGGGGCTGGGCACTTGCTGGATCGGCAGCTTCGATGGACCCAGCGTCAGGAGTCTCCTCAAGATTCCTGACAACTACGAGGTTGTGGCGATGCTCGCCGTCGGCTATCCCAAGGGCTTCTCCCTCAAGGACAAGCTCACCCAGTCGACTTCTCGCATGCCGATGGAAGAGATAGTCAGTTGGGAAGAGTTCGGGAAGCCGAAGAGTCTCTAGCCATTCCTCATCTCGGCAGCCTTCTCCCCCACCGCGCGGAAGATCACGACCAGATATCCAACGAGGAGAACGATTGCGAAGATGACTGGAAGCAGGATGGTTATCAGGTCTCCCAAGCTTTCCAGCCCTGGAAGGTCAAGGGTCCTCGCGCCTATGAACAGCACTTGGGACAGTATCCAGAACCATCCGAGGAAGCCGACGGCCGTCATGGCCGGGGTGACCCATCTGAGGGTCCGTCTGTGAACCTTGTTGAAGTAGTTCGCGAAGGAAGACAGGAAGAACAGCCCGACGAAGAGCAGAAAATACGTCTCGAGGAAGTCGCGCAGCTGTTCCCAAAAGCTCCGGTGCTCGGCCGTGTTCGCGACAGCCCCCACGACCAGGTAGAAGATGAGAAACACAATCGTTGCGATGAATCCGCCCAGTATCGGCGCCAGGATGCCGAGTGTGGCATACCATCTCCGCTCGAACTCGCTTCCCCACCTCGACGTCTCCTCTCCCATCTTCGCCCCTGTGGCCGCCATCTTCTTGCCCAAATCTTCCATCTGACGCTCGAACGTCTTCGCCTCGGGTTGTGGCGCAGGCTGTGGAGGAGGCTGCTCAGGGGCCGGCGATGGCTGTTCTGCGGGCTTCTCGGTCGCGCTCTCCTCTCCTGTTGGCGGAAAGTCCTGGCCTTATTTTGTCTTTCCGCTCCGATGAGCTCCGACATAGGCGCACGGCTTAATATCCCTCATTCGCTAACGCCGGGAAACGAGGTACGCCAGCATGGAGATCATACGCGCGGAGAAGCTCGCGAAGAGGTACGAGGACGTCCTGGCAGTCGACGAGATTGACTTTTCCGTCGATGAAGGAGAGGTGTTTGGGTTCCTCGGCCCTAACGGGGCCGGCAAGACGAGCACCATGCGCATGATCCAGTGCGTGTCCCCGAAGACTTCGGGCAGACTCACTGTGGCCGGGATGGACGCCGACCGAGATTCTAGGCGAATCAAGAGGATAGTCGGCGTGGCTCCCCAGGAGAGCAACCTTGATCCCGACTTCACCGTCGTCGACAACCTGCTGGTGTTCTCAAGGTACTTCGACATCCCCAGGAAGGAGGCCGAGAAGAAGGCAAACGAGCTGCTGGATTTCTTCCAGCTCCAGGGGAAGAAGGACACCCAGATTGAGAAGCTCTCGGGAGGCATGAAGAAACGGCTTATCCTGGCGCGTTCACTCATGAACAATCCGAAGATCCTCATCCTTGACGAGCCGACCGTGGGCCTCGACCCTCAGGCGCGGCATCTCATATGGGACCTTCTCGGTCAGCTCAAGAAGAGAGGTATCACGATCATCCTGACGACTCACTACATGGATGAGGCCGCGAGGCTCTGCGACAGGATCGTCATAATGAACTTGGGGAAGATCCTCGCGGAGGGCAGTCCCTCGGAGCTGCTCAAGAAGCACGTCGCGAGCCACGTGATCGAGGCGCCCAACGAAGAGGGCGTGCTGGACTGCGTGAGGAACGGCGGGACGTCCCAGTACGAGGTCTCGGGCGACACGGTGCATGTGTTCACCAACGAGCCGAAGGAGACCATGGACCGGCTGATGACGCAGTGCCGCGTCAGCTCAGCCACAGTGCGGGAAGCGACGCTTGAGGACGTGTTCCTGAAGCTTACCGGGAGGATGTTGAGGGAATGAAGGTCACTGAGCTTTTCAGGCTGCCGCATGTAAGCAGGCTAACCTGGAGAGTCTGGAGACGGAACTACGACGTCTTCATGAAGACCTACAGAGTGAACTTCATACCGCCCATCATCGAGCCGATCTTGTACCTGCTCGCCATCGGCTTCGGCCTCGGGGCCTTGATACGCGAGGATATCTTCGGCCACGATTACACGGAGTTTCTCGCGCCTGCGCTTATAGCAATAACGATCATGACCGCGAGCTTCTTCGAGTGCACATACGCTTCCTTCGTCAGGATGTACTTCCAGCGGACTTTCGACGCCATCACTTCGACCCCACTCAACGTGGATGAGGTGATCACTGGGGAGATACTCTGGGGCGCGACCAGGAGCACCATATCAGCCACCATAATGCTCGGGGTGGTGACAGTGTTTGGACTAGTGACCTATCCGCTGTGCCTCCTGATAATCCCGTTCTCATTCGTTGGAGGACTCCTGTTCGCGTCCCTGGCGATGTGCTTCACTGCGATAACGCCCAGGATTGATTCGCTGAACTACCCGACATCGCTCCTGATCACCCCAATGTTCCTCGTGAGCGGCACCTTCTTCCCGCTTAATTCCCTGCCAACCGGAGTGCAGCAGTTCGCGTACACCGCTGTTCCGCTCGTGCACGTCGTCGACATCTCGAGGGCGATGGCCTACGGGAGTCTCTCGCCGAGCCTCCCAGGAGAACCGAATCTGCTGATATCCCTCGGCTGGATCGTCGTGGTCACCCTCTTCTTCTTCGTCATCGCGATCAACCTCATGAGACACAGGCTGATAGTGTGATCCGGTGTCGGCAATCGGGACAACGGTTATCACGGGGCTCGGGCCTGGCGAATCAGTGACCTGCAATGTCCGAGGAGAAGGTCGTAAAATCCGATGACGAATGGAAGAAGACCTTGACGCCCGAACAGTACAGGGTCCTCAGGAAGAAGGCCGCGGAGAGGCCTTTCACGGGGGAGTACGTGGACAACTTCAGGGAGGGCGTCTACAGGTGTGCCGGGTGCGGCGCCGAGCTCTTCGAATCCGACACGAAGTTCGACGCGGGTTGCGGATGGCCCAGCTTCACCGCGCCCGAGAGCGAGGAGAAGGTCGAACTCAAGCTCGACACCAGCCTCTTCATGCAAAGGACTGAGGTGCTCTGCGCGAAGTGCGGCGGACACCTAGGCCATGTGTTCGATGACGGCCCTGGCCCGACCGGAAAGAGGTTCTGCATCAACTCCGCGTCGCTGAAATTCGAGGAGAAGAAAGAGTGACGAGGCCATGTGTGGAAGGTTCGCAATCTCGCACATACCCGGGTTCTTCTCGAGGTTCATGGTCCATGGTTCGGATATCGAGATCGAGCCGAGATACAACATAGCCCCGACACAGGAGGTCCCCATCATCATCGCTCACAGTCCGAACAGAGTCGTGATGATGAGGTGGGGCCTCGTACCGTTCTGGGCGAAGGACTCGAGAATCGGGAGCAGGCTGATTAACGCGAGGGGAGAAACCATCTCGACAAGCCCCGCCTTCAGGGTGTCGGCGACGAAGAGAAGGTGCCTCGTCCCGGCAACAGGTTTCTATGAGTGGAAGAAGTCCGGCGCCAGGAAGATCCCGTACTACTGTCACCTCAAAGGCGATGGTTTCTTCGCGTTCGCCGGGCTGTACGATCGATGGAGAACCCCGCAGGGCACGGACCTGATGTCGTTCACGATAGTCACAACAACCCCAAACTCACTCGTTTCAAAGCTGCACAACCGGATGCCCGTCATGCTGCTCAGGGAGAACGAGGGAAGATGGATGGAGCCCGGTCCGCTTGCGCCCTCGGACTTGAGAAGGGTGCTCGTCCCATATCCCGTCAAGGAAATGGAGGCCTACCGGGTTCTAGGAGCCGTCGGGAACCCGGACAATGAGTCCGAAGATTTCGTCAAGCCTCTAAGACCGTCCAGGCCGCTCGGATGAGCGCGGCTTCGCCATATGGCTCTCATCCGGAGGATGGATGTGCCTGAAGCTAAAGAACACGGCGACGTCGTACACTATCTTCAGCGATCCACCGATGATGAAGGGCGCTGCGTTGCTTATCGCGCCCAGGGCGTAGGTGCTTATGGATGGGCTGGCGGCCTGCGCCACGTTCCTCGAGATGCTCGTGACACCAGCGGCGAACGTCCTCGCCTCCGGAGGGACTATCGCGACGGTATACGACTGGCGCGTGGGGACGTCCATCGGCGATATGGCCTGCCTGGCGAGGAACAGGGCGATTGCCCCCAGATAGGTCGGCGCCAGAGGCACGAGGATGAGGAACACATTTGAGGGGATATGGGTGAAGACCATGGTCCTCAGGAGGCCTATCTTCCTCGCTATGCGCACCGCCATGTAATAGGAGACAGTTGTCAGAATCCCCGCAACGAAGAAGATGAGCGAGAGCTCGCTCAGGGGTCGGTCGAACTTCGTGCTGAACCACAAGGAGATGATTGAGAGCAGGACGAACCCGCCCGCGAAGGAGTCCACCGCGAAGAGCGATGCGAGCCTGCCTACCCTGACCTTCGACTCACGCGATACCCGCTGCCTCTGCCGATCACCCACTGCTGTCTGAAGCTCCGTCTTCGGTGAGAGTAGGAGGTAAAGGATCAGCGCAGAGAGCCCGATGATCGCGTACAGGATGAACATGACGTGAAATGCCAGGACCTCGCTGTTGAGGGCGCTCTCCAGATATGTTACAATCCCTCCGAAGAGAAAGCCCGCTGCTCCCGTCAAGCTACCGACCACGTTATACGCGGCGAAGATGTTGTTCCTGTTCTCCTGAGAGACGCACTGAGGCAGTATTGCCTGCTCCATCGGCAGGAAGGACCCGATCTCGGCCCCGGTGGGGCTGAGAGTCCCGACCGCCGCCGCAATGAAAAGGATGACTGGGTCTCTTGTCAGAACGAAGACGATCCCCGAAAGGGCCATCAGGGCCGCGAGCAAGATCAGCATCCTCTTGCGGCCGAGCCTGTCCGCGTAGAAGCTCACGAAGGTGGTGAACCCGGCGCTCCCAATCAGGGCTCCGCTCAGAATCGCGCCGACCGCCGCGCTCTCTCCCAGGTCCAGTACCTCGGACAGGTAGATTCCGAGGATGAAGCTCACGAATCCGTAGCCGAAACTGCGGACTCCTCTGGTCGTCAAGATAAGCTTGCCGTCCCGGTCGATCCAGGATAGAGACCACCGCCTACGAGGTCTTGAGGGCCCCTCAGTCATGCACCTTCCCCCTTGCGAGCGACGCGAAGATCCCTATGTGGCACAGAACGGCGAAGACCATGAACGAGCTCCTGAAGGCATCGTGAAATAGATATGCCTGTTCGTGGGCCACGGCCACGTCTCCGACATATATGGAGATGAAGAATGTGGCAATCGCTATGCTCATCACCTGACCGACCAGTCGCATTGTTCCGACAGTCGCGGAAGCAATCCCGTAGTATCTTCTTTCCACCGATGTCATGACGGCGTTCGTGTTCGGCGAAGAGAAGAACGCAAATCCGAATCCGAGGAAGGCCAGCGAGGAGACGATGATCAGGGTCGACGTGTTGACCGTAACGAACGAGAGCAGCAACAGGCCGGTGGCGGTTATGGCCATGCCGATTGACGATATGTACTGCGGCTCGAAGCGGTCGGACAGCCTGCCTGCGATAGGCGAGAACGCGGCCATCAGCACCGGCTGCGAGAGCAGGATGAGGCCCGTATATGCAGCGTTCAACCCCACCTCCACCTGAAGGAAGAGGCTCATGAGGTAGGCCACAGCATTCGTGGCGCTGTAGTTTATCAGCGCGGCAGTGTTCGAGAAGGCGAACGCCCTGTTCCCGCTGAAAAGCTCGATGTCTAAGACGGGGCTCCTGCTCCTTCTCTCAACGAGGATGAAGATGACTATTCCGGCGAGTCCCACCACGAGCACGATGCCTCCGAATATGTCTGGGAGAGTGGACAGTCCGAGCACTATCCCGGTGAGCGAGGCGCCGTACACGACCGACCCGGCCAGATCGAACTCCTCTCCCTTGGCGCCCGTCCACTCGCCGACAAGCCAGCGGTAACCGATGATCATGATGGCCGCTCCTAGCGGAAGCGGCACAAGGAAGATCGCCCTCCACGAGATCAGGTCGGTCAGCGCGCCACCCACTACGGGCCCGACAGAGAGACCGATGTAGACTAGCATGGTCGTGAGCCCGAGCGCCCTGCCCCTCTCACCAGGCGGGTAGACCGAGGTCACGATAGCCACTGATGTCCCGAAGACCATCGCGCCACCGATCCCCTGCAGCACCCTGAACGCCAGCAGAGTTTCCACTGTCGGGGCGAACATGCACAGGACGGTGCCAGCCATGAACACCCACATGCCGTTGAGGAAGAGCCTCTTCCGACCGTGTATGTCAGCGATTCTTCCGAACGGCACGAGGAACGCCGCCGCCGCGAGAAGATAGGCATTGACAATCCAGCTACCGAGCACCAGAGATATCGAGTACTCCTCTGCTATCGACGGTATGGCGACATTCATCGAGCTCGCGAGGAAGGGCGTCAGGAACGAGCTGAGCATTGCGACTGTGAGTGCCGAGCGTCTCTCAGTAGTCTCTTCCATACGACCCTACGACCGGTCCTTTCGGGTAGATGCTTTCGAGTATCAATAGTTAATTCAGGCGAACCTCTCGATGCGGTGGCCGTATCTCCGGTAGAACCAGCGCTTCATCACCTCGACCATCGCGAGGTACGCGACGATGAAGACCGCGAGGTACATGAAGAATTGAGCAGGAGGCACCGTGAACTGGAACAGCTCTCCGATAGGCGTGAACGGCAGAAGAATCGCGAACGCGACCATGATCAAGCTGCTGATTATGAGCAGCCTGCCGGGCCTGCTCTTCCAGAACGGTGACCGACGCGTTCGTATTGCGAAGATCACCAGCGTCTGCGTCGCCAGAGACTCGACGAACCACGCTGTCTGGAACAGCGTCTCATGGTGGAGCGCATCGAAGGCGACGATCAACACGTAGAATGTCAGGAAGTCGAATATGGAACTCAGGGGTCCGAAGAACACCATGAAGTTCCGGATATAGGACACGTCCAGTCGCTTTGGGCTCTCGAGGTACTCCTCGTCGACATTGTCAGTGGGAATCGCCAGTTCCGAGAAATCGTACAGCAGGTTGTTCAGCAACACCTGAATCGGGAGCATCGGGAGGAAGGGCAGGAACAGAGCCGCACCTGCAGCGCTGAACATGTTGCCGAAGTTCGAGCTGATGGCCATGAGCACGTACTTCATCGTGTTCCCGAAGGTCTTCCTGCCTTCCAGGACGCCATCATGAAGCACCCTGAGCTTCTTGTCGAGCAGTATGATGTCCGCGGACTCCTTCGCGACGTCGACGGCGTTGTTGACGGAGATGCTCACGTCGGATATCCTCATCGATGGCGCATCGTTGATCCCGTCTCCGAGGAAACCGACGACGTGACCGTTCCGCCTCAGCGCGCTAATCACCCTGTCCTTCTGCGCAGGGGTGACCCGCGCGAAGATGTTCGCCCTCTCGACCACCACCGCAAGGGCGTCGTCGTGCATCTCAGAGATCTCGTTCCCGAGCACGATCCCCTTGATCTCGAAATGCAGCTGCTCGCACACGTGCCTGGTGACATGCTCGTTGTCCCCGGTCACGATCTTCAGGTCGATGCCTGCCTTCTTCATCGCCTTTATGCTTGAACGCGCCGTCGTCTTGGGTGGGTCGGTGAACGTGACGAAGCCGACGAACACCATATCGCTCTCGTCAGCTAGAGCGTACACCTCCTTCTTCTCCGACAGGGGTTTGTACGCCACTCCGAGGACCCTGAGCCCCTGTCCGCCCAGCTTCTCGAACTCTGCGTCGATCTTCTGTCGCAGAGAGCGTGTCATCTCGACCGCAGTCCCCCCTGTCTCCGCGGTCGCGCACACCTCGAGTATGTTCTCGGGAGCGCCCTTGGTAACGAGCAGACGGCGACTCCTGGATTCCTCCACAGCGACGGACACGCGCTTCCTGGTGAAATCGAACGGTATCTCGTCGACCTTGCGATAGGCGTCGAACAGCTCCTCTTTGTGCCTCGGCTCTGCGAACTCCCCGCCCTTGTGCATGAGAATCGCATCGTCGAGCGGGCTCCGAAGGCCAGTCTCATAATGACTGTTGAGGAACGCGTACAGGAACACCTTCTCATTCCTGTCACCGAAGGGACCGATGTGGTCCGCCATTTCCACCTTGTTCTGGGTGAGGGTTCCCGTTTTGTCGGTGCAGAGGACGTCCATGTTGCCGAAATTCTGGATAGATGAAAGACGCTTGACGATCACCCCCTTCCGGGACATCGCCAAGGCTCCCTTCGCAAGGTTCACGGTCACGATCATAGGGAGGAGCTCCGGAGTGAGCCCGACAGCAAGAGCGACGCTGAACAGGATTGATTCGAGCACATTGCCGCGCTTCAATGCCAAGACGAAGAAGACGAAAATGACTAGAAGCGACGTCACCTCCATGATGAGAAAGCCGAAGCGGCGCAGCCCTCGCTCGAACTCGGTCTCGGGTTTCCTCTGGGCGATCCGCTTCGCCACTTTCCCGAACTCAGTCTGAGCGCCCGTCTTGACGACGACCGCGGTTCCCGTGCCGCCGATGACCGAAGTCCCCATGAGCAGATAATTGGTCCAGTCGGAGAGCGAGGCTGTCTTCCCTTCCGCGAGCACGTCGGCTGCCTTCTCCGCGGGATACGATTCGCCGGTTATTGCCGCCTGGTCCACGAATAGATCCCTGCCCGTGAGAAGGCGGCAGTCTGCTGGAACCACATCGCCCGCGGTCATGCTCACGATGTCCCCGGGGACCACCTCGTGCAGGTGAATCTCCTTCCGATTGTTGTCCCTCATCACTGACGCGGTGGTCGCGACTCGCTCGCGCAACAGCTCCGCGGCTCTGCTCGCCTTCGACTCCTGGTAGAAGGTGAGCAGGACGCTCACAGTGATGATCGAGAAGATGATGACCGCAGACTCGATCTGGCCAAGCAACCCAGAGAGTGCTCCCGCGATGAGGAGGATGATCACCAACGGATTCCGAAACGTCAGGAGGAGCCGGACCACGGACGCGGTCCTCTCCCTCTCGGAAATCCTGTTGTATCCGAACGTTTCGAGTCTCTGGGCGACCTCATCGGAGTCGAGTCCACGCGCGGACGTTCCGAGCTTGGCCAAGAGCTCCTCAGCCTGTAGGGTGAGTGCCTCCTCAGTTGTCGGAAGCATGACCTGGGGGGGAGGCTCGGGATTCCTCGCGTGGTCGTAGTCTTCACCCAGCTGAAGCCCTCCTAAGCGCCAATCGAATGAAGAGCGAGGCTGGGTTACTTAATAGATGACGCGAACGCTCAATCTGGCGAGGTCGAATCGCTTGTATTAATAACAGCTCTGCCATAGAGGGGCGCAATGGCGAAGGAGAGAGTCATCCGCGTGCCAGCCGCCAAGAAAGTGCCCAAGGAACTGGTGCAGCATGGGGAGAAGCGAGTGGACGAGTACTACTGGATGAGGGACAGGACTGACCCAGACGTCTCCAAGTACATCGATGCCGAGAACAGGTACACGGACATCATGACAAGGCACTTGGCCCCAATGAGCGATATGATCTACAAAGAACTTGCCCAAAAGACTGTCATCACCGACTCGACAGTGCCCGCCAAGATCGATGATTTCTTCTACTACGCGCGCACGGAACAGGACAAACAATACGCCATCCTCTGTCGCAGGAAAGGGAGCGTCGACGCTCCCGAGGAGATCATCCTCGATATGAACAAGGAGGCCGAGGGGAAGGCCTTCTTCAACTGCGATGTCTACAAGATGAGCACGGATCACAACCTCCTAGCCTTCCTTGTTGACCTAGACGGCTCCGAGAGGCACGAACTGTTCGTCAAGGACCTCAGGACTGGCCAGCTCCTGCCCGACAGAATATCGAACACCTCGAGCGTCGCGTGGGCCAACGACAACAAGACCCTGTTCTACTCCATCCTTGACTTCGACTTCCGCCAGTTCAAGGTGCTTAGGCATATCCTGGGGACCGATCCCAAGACCGACCAGGTGGTAGCGCACGAGAAGGACCGCGCGTTCCACATCTACGACGTGTCCAAGACGAAGACGAACCAGTATATCCTGATCACCTCTCTGAGCGCCACCACCTCCGAGGTCCGGTACCTGAGGGCCGACCGGCCCAACGGCAGATTCAAGACCATCAGGCCGAGGGAACACGGGCTCGAGTACTACGTCTTCCACCACGGCGACAGGTTCTTCATCGTCACGAACGAGCTCGCCCCGAACTTCAAGATCGTCACCGCGCCGGTCTCAGACCCATCCCCACAGAACTGGAAAGAGTTCCTGCCGCACAGTGAGGATGTGATGATCGACGTAAGTCACCCCTGCGCGTACATCGACGTGTTCAAGGACTGGATTGCGGTCTATCAGCACGAGGACGCGCTGCCGAAAATAAGAGTGATGTCTCTCAAGGACGGCAGCTTTCACTATGTGGAACTACCGGAGAAGCTGTCCTTCGTGATCCCAGAGACCACCTTCGAGTTCGAATCCGATGCGTTGAGATTCAACTTCTCGTCGCTGACGACTCCGGACAGCGTCTACGACTACAACATGGCCACACGCAAGCTCGAGCTCAAGAAGGTGCTGAAGGTCCCCGGCTATGACCCGAGCAGCTATGTCACCGAGCGGGTCTTTGCGAAGGCCCCGGACGGGACGGGCATACCGCTGCTGATCGTCTACAAGAAGGGCCTTGAAAAGAACGGAACCAACCCCGCATATCTCTATGCCTACGGGGCGTACGGCGACTACTGGGGTGGGGCGCCCACGTTCAACCCGAGGATCCTGCCGCTCCTGGACCGCGGGTTCGTCTGCGCCAAAGGCCAGATCCGCGGCGGCGGGTATTTGGGGAAGAAGTGGCACAAGGGCGGTTCCATGCTCACCAAGATCAACACCTTCACCGACTTCATCGCGTGCGCGGAGAAGCTCGTTGCGGACAACTACACCTCGCCCGACAAGCTCGTGGTCCGAGGACGCAGCGCAGGGGGCCTGCTCATGGGTGCCGTGACGAACATGCGCCCAGACCTTTTCAAGGTCGTCGTGGCCGAGGTGCCCTTCGTCGACGTGATCACGACCATGTCCGACACCTCGATCCCGCTCACCGTCGGGGAGTTCGAGGAGTGGGGAGACCCAAGCATCCAGGAGTTCTACGAGTACTTCAAGAAGTACTCGCCGTACGACAATGTTACGGCCAAAGAGTACCCGAACATCCTCGTTTCGACCGCCATGAACGACTCGAGGGTCCAGTACTTCGAGCCGCTCAAGTGGGTCGCGAAGCTGAGGGCTGTCAAGACGGACAAGAACCTGCTGTTGCTGCGGGTCAAGAGCGTCGAGGGCCATTCGGGCGCCTCGGGAAAGCTCGACTACCTCAAATGGTACGGCTTCATGTATGCCTTCATCCTGGACAGGCTAAGCATGAAGGAATGATGTTCATCCCGCAGTGAGCAGGTTGAACATCATCGTCGCGGCGGCGAGATAGACCCCGAACGTGAAGATCGTCTTCACAAGGTTCGTCTTCAGCTTCTGTAACCCCCACGTCGACCCGATGAGGGCCATAACGAAGACCACCGGGGTCAGAATGAGCGCCAGGGGCCAGTCGATGCTCACGCCGCCCGTGGGATCCACGATGTAGACGGCGAGCGCCGCCAGTGTCAGAATCGCCCCCACGAGAGCTGAGGTGCCGATGGCCATCCTGGGCTCGAGCCTGTACACGTATATTATCAGCGGCACGCTGACGACCCCGCCTCCTATCCCGAAGCTGCCTATGAGGAACCCCGTGAGGATGCTCACCCCCGTCCCGGTGATCCAACACCGGAGGCTCCACGTCTCGGGGCAGGCGACGTAGTCCTTCTTCTTCCTGTAGATGTCTGAGAGCATCTTCGAGGCGACTATCACCAGCATCCCGGCGAACGCTGCCTTAACGATCAGATCTGGCAAGACCGAAGTGAACATCACGCCCGCTCCAACGCCCACAAGACCAAACAGCGCGAGGACTAGGCCGACGCGGAAGTGGACAAGTCTCTTCTTGTTGTGAGAGAAGGCGGACATCGCCATCGTGGCGAAGGCGAAGCACAGGGAGAGAGGCACGATGTCCTTCATGGCGAATGACGAGAAGGTTATGACCATGATCGGTACGTAGAGCTGTCCGCCGCCCAGCCCGAGGTTGGAGTAGAAGAATGCGACGATCGCGATCAGTACTGCCGCGATGAGGACTGCAGTGATGCTGACGCTCAGTGCCAACGCCATATCGTTGTGAACAAAACCTGGATATTAAACACATGCGTTTGTACAAATGTTCGAACAACGATGTGTTTTCCAGAACATATTGCGAATCTATGGGCGCTTTGACTGAATCGCCCCAAATCCTTTTATACACTCCTGCAATTCATTCGACCAGCAGCAGGACGGGAGCTGAAATCAGATGAAGTTGCTGAGAGTCGATTTGTCAACTGGTAGGTTCGAGGACTCGCAAGTCCCCAAGGACGATCTCGTCAAGTTCATGGGAGGAAGAGGGCTCGCTGCGAAGATTCTGTACGAGGAGAACAAGCCGAAAATCGACGCCTTCGATCCTGAGAACCGCCTGATATTCATGACCGGGCCCTACACGGGGACCATAGGCTCGTTCACCGCTTTCTACAATGTCACGACGAAATCCCCGCTGACGGGGGGAATCCTGTCCGCGCACTCCGGCGGTCACTGGGGGCCGATGTTCAGGAAGACCGGCTATGACGGGATCATCTTCAAGGGAAAGGCTTCAAAGCCCGTGTATCTCCTGCTCACGGACGATGGGCCAGAACTGAAGGACGCATCCGACCTCTGGGGGAAGGACGTCTTCGAGACCATCGATATCCTGCAGAAACGGCACGAAAAGGCTCGGGCAGCAGTGATAGGTCCGGCAGGGGAGAAGCTTGTGCGGTACGCCGCGATAATGAACGACCACCACCGGGCTGCCGGCAGGGGAGGCGTCGGCGCGGTCATGGGGAGCAAGAACCTGAAGGCTGTCGTCGTCCACGGCACGAATAGCGTTCCCCAGGCGGATGAAGAGAAGCTGAAGGAGACCTTCAAGACCGCCACGGCAACGGTGAAGGAGAAATCTGTTGCATTCTCCAAGTACGGCACTTCGATGGTTGTCGGAATCACGGGCAAGGCCGGAACGATCCCTACGCGCAACTTCCAGTCCGCGTTCTTCCCAGACTTCGAGAAGATCGGGGGAGACGCCTTTGTGAACAACCATGTCATGAAGAACACCGCGTGCGCCAGATGCCCCCTGCACTGCGGCAAGGAATCGAAGTCGGACGTCTATGGCAGCACGACGGAAGGCCCTGAGTACGAGACTCTTGCGATGTTCGGTTCCAATCTGGGCAACTCTTCGCTCGATTCCATCATCCACGCGAACCACCTCTGCAACATGTACGGCATGGACACCATCTCGTGCGCGGACACGATTGCGTGCGCGTACGAACTCTTCGAGAAGGGCATCATATCGGAGAAAGACACCGGCGGGCTCAAGCTGACTTGGGGGAACCATGAGGCCATGCTGAAGCTCGTGGAGATGACCGGGAAGAGGGAGGGCTTAGGGAAGTTCATAGGTGAGGGTTCGCGGAGGATGGCAGCGAAGTACGGCCCCGAGGCTGCAAAGTACGCGATGAACGTCAAAGGCATGGAGTTCCCAGGCTACGACCCTCGAGGGATCCAAGGAATGGCCCTAGCCTTCGCGACTTCCCCGAGGGGGGCATGCCACCTGAGGGCCACGATGTACGTCCCCGAGCTGTTCCAGGGCGTCCTCGACAGATTCACCGTCAGGGGGAAGACGTCAACCCTGAAGGACATGCACCAGCTCTTCACGCTCTACGATTGCATGGTCCTGTGCAAGTTCGGCGCACGGAACGCGTTCGCGAATTCGTGGGACAACATGCTGATACTCTGCAACGCGGCCACAGGGGACGGGTATACTCTGGAGGAACTGAAGAAGGTCGGGGCTAGAGGGTGGACCGTCGAGCGCCTATTCAACCTGAGAGAGGGGCTCTCCAGGAAGGATGACACCCTCCCGGAGAGGATGTTCACCCTGGCAATCCCCGAAGGTCCGTCGAAAGGGGCCGTCGTGAACAAGGCAGACTTCGAGAAGGAGCTGACGGAGTACTACAGAGCGTGGGGATGGACCCCCGAGGGAGTGCCGACGAGGGAATCGCTGTCCGCTCTCGGCATCAGCCTCTAGCGCTCGGAGAAGCCTCAATACGGGCTACTCTGATGCGGGGTCCAGGTTGTGCTCCATGGGGACCGTCAAGACCGAGACCAGAAAGGCCGTCAGGATCGCCTACCTGACCTACATCGGAAGCTACGGGAAGGTCCCTTTTGACACCAGCATCCCGAAGCTCTACGAATGGGTCAAGAGGAACAGGGTTATGCCGGGGTTCTACCCGATGTGCATCTTCTTGAGCGACCCCAAGACGACCCCTCCGGAGGAGTGCGTGACCGAGCTCGCGATAACCTTCAAAGGGGACGCGAAGCCCGAGGAAGACATCAAGATCAAGGATCTGCCAGAGATGACCGTCGCCACTCTCTCTCACAAAGCTCCCGCAAGCGAGTATCAGAAGTCCTATGACACGCTCGCATCTTGGATCATGGCGAAGGGGTACACGGTCTCAGGTCCGCCCATGGAGATCTACAGCAAGAAACCGGAGATGGTCGACGGTCAGATGATAATCTACGCGAAGATCATGTTCCCGGTCGTGAAACTGGAGAGGCCTTAGTCGGGGCATAGGCCAGTAACTCGTTATCAGATATGATTCTCGACCCTTTGCTCTATATAAACTGAGCCGGGTCTAATCCACCCGGTGACTTCGTTGATCGAAGCCAGCGGTATTTCGAAGGACTATGCTAGTGTAAGAGCACTGGACGATGTCAGCTTCAAGGTGGGCCGAGGAGAGATCTTCGGGTTCTTCGGGCCCAACGGAGCAGGGAAGACCACCTGCATCAAGGTCCTGTGCGGCCTAACGTCTTCCGACGGCGGCCATGCGAAGGTCATGGAGATAGATGTTCAGAAGCACCCGATCTGGGTGAGAGAGAACATCGCCATCATGTCCGAGGAGCAGAGGTTCTATGAGGAGATGACCCCGAGGAAGTACCTCAACGCCTTCTCGAAGCTCACCTGCGTGAAGGGCAACGACAGGAAAGGCGCCATCAACGGCGTGGCGGACCTCGCGGACATCAAAGGCTTCGTGGACAGGAAGATAGCGCACCTGTCGCAAGGCGAGCGGCAGCGCGTCTCGCTGGCAAGGGTACTCATGGCGGACTGCCCGCTGATGTTCCTGGACGAGCCGTTCGAGGGCATAGACATCATACACAGGCGCAAACTGAGGGAGCACTTCCGGGACTACGTGAGACAGGGCAATTCGATCTTCTTCACCTCGCACAACCTCATAGAGGCGGAGTTCATAGTTGACAAGTTCGCGTTCATCAACCACGGAAGGTTGATCGCGGTCGGAACTGCAAATGAGCTGAAGGAGAAGTACCTCACGCCTTCGTACATGCTGCGAGTCTCGGATCCGCAGAAGGCGAAGGAGATGCTTGAACGAGAGCTCCGTTTCCAGACGCTGAGGATCGTAGAAGGAGATGTGGCGGTCACTTTGGTGAGCAGACGCGACGCGCCGAGAATCCCGAGAACGCTCATCCAGGAGGGCATAGAACTCTTCGAGATGAGAAGTACCGGCACGATGGAAGAGGTCTTCGAGCGCATCACGAGAGGTGGTGCGTCATGAGTAAGAAATCGAAGAAGGCGAACAAGGTCGAAGAGACGCCCATTGCCCTGCCGCCGGAACAGCCGCCGGTTGAGGCCTCGCCGGTTGCAACCGAGGAACCTCCTCAGCCTCCTCCCGATGCGGAACCGGCCATGCCCGCAGTGGAACCTGCCAAGGTCCAGACCGCCACGCCACAGCCAGATGACGAACTTCCCCCGCCACCGGGCGACATCGCGGAGCAGGCGAAGAAGTACCCGCCGATCAAGACCAGAAAGCCAGGCTTTGGAGCGGCCCTCAAGAGGGCGGGAGTGATCTTCGGCAAAGACGTGAGCACGATGGCCAAACACGGCCTCGTGAGCTCGGTCATCATACTGGCGCTCCTGATAGTGGTGTTCTACGTATCGAGCTATGCGATGTTCATGCTCGTCACGACCAGCATGGACGATGGTGAAGGCGGAGGCGACGGACCCTCATTCGACCAGAACGACGGGTCCCTCATTGCCAGCGCCGGCAATGACGCGAACGTCAATGCGGGCACGACCCTGACGTTCGATTCGTCGGGAACAACTCACAGAGCGAACATCATGTACGTCGAATGGCGCATCTCCTCATTCAACGGACAGATTCCTGATGAGGTGGCGCTATTCGGGCCTCAGGCAAGCTACACATTCTACGCCATCGGAGAGTACACCGTCGAGATGACGATTGTTGACGCTGATTTCAACATCGCGGGTGACAACCTGACCGTGATGGTCAGTGGGAACGGTCCCGACACGGAGCAGCCCAGTCTCGATGTTACCGCGAATCCGTACGACTCCGTCACCTGTGGATTGCCTGTCACGTTTGATGCCAGTAACTCTACCGACAACGTCGGCATCGTCAACTACACCTGGATCTTCAAGGACATCATAAATCGAGTCCTCTACGGCCCAGTCGTGACCTACGCCTTCGAGAGCGCTGGAGGGCACGATTGTGTCGTAATAGCAAGAGACGCCGCGGGGAACTTCGCCCGGCTACAGAACAACTTCGAGGTAATGTCCGGTTCGCCAGACAACAACTGGCCATATGCCGAGATATCGGCCTTGCCGGAGAGCGTGAACGCGGGTGACTCAGTCCAGCTGGACGCATCAAGGTCAAACGACGATCAAGGGATCGTCGACTTCGTCTGGTACGTCAGACTCAATGACACGATGACGGTTCTCCACGGCCAACAGACATCGTTCACCTCACAGGGCTTCGGGATGTACGAGATCGTGCTCGCCGCGAAGGACCAGGCTGGGAACGTCGGTGTCGCGGAGGCGCAGATCCTGTCGCTCGTGACAGGGATGGACGTGCCTTCCCTAGCGTCATGGACGAGTACGCCACTCGGACAAGACATACCGTTCAATGTCCTGACGTTCGTCTATGGGGCGGCGCTCCTAGCGTGCGTCATATTCGTCGGAGGGCTCTTCTCGAAGGGGTTCGCGTATGAGATCCAGAAGGGGACTGCAAAGACTCTGTTCTTCGCCCCTGTCTCGGTCACGAATATGCTCTTCGCCAAGATGCTGTACCCACTTGTCCTCAGCCCGATCTTCATATTCCCGCTGATGCTGATCTCGACTTTGCCGCTGCACCAGCCCATGAACGAGGTGTTCACAATCACGCTGGTCTCCTACCTCATGACGGCGCTCGTCATGGCCTCTGCGGCGTATGGCTCGTGCCTGATCTACGTCGGGACCAAGCGGATGTCGATCAAACCGACCGCGATGACGAGGATGTTCATGTACCTGTCACTCATCGCGACGCTTGCGGTGTTCGTCGGGCTCGCGTTCCTGATGGACCAGTGGATGGCTACTGACATGTGGACGGGCATGTACGCAGACGCCGGATCCCAGATCGCGACCTTCTCGCCGTTCCATCAGGGAGGCATCCTGATATCGAGCATGCTGCTGGGAACTGCCCAATCGCCGGACTGGCTCGTGTTCATCATCCCGTTGGTCCTGATCGCGGGAGGGGCCGCCGCGTCGAGGAAGCTGTTCCCCGACCTGTTCTCGCGCGAGTAGGCTCGACCGAACACGAATATCAGAAAAACAAGGGGTTTAGCAAGCGGTTTCAGAGAGCGTCGAGCTTCGCCTTGTTCGCGAGGTTCTCCTTGCCCAGCCTGTCCATGACCCTCGCGGCCTCGGCCGTTAGGGGCTTCGCGACCCTGGCGGAGTCGGAATAGAACTTGGCGCTAGTCGCCTCCATTCTGGAAGCGAAAGCTGCAGCCTGCTTCACGTCCGCGCCCTTCGGCGCGTGGGTGTCGATCAGATAGTTCTCCCGCTTCAGCTCCGAAATCGGCTCCAGGGTCATCTCGTTCAGCTTCTGCTGTCTCGTGAACTCGAGCAACTCCCCGCGCTTCTTGTGTGCGGCCGACAGGGCTTTGAAGGTTTCGGCGGCTGCAGCGGCCTTGGGCTCCTTCGCGAGCTCGTCGTACACGCCCGAGGCTCCCTTCTCGAGCTCGAGGGCGAATCTCATCACCGCCCCGAAGGTCGTGCACTCCGGGAAGTCGCACTCCACCATCAGAACCACCTAGTGATGACAACCTTCCTGTCGGTAAAGAACTTTATGGCGTCCTGACCCTGGCCGTGCAGGTCCCCGAAGAACGAGTCCTTGTACCCGGCGAACGGGAAGTAGGCCATGGCGGCGACTATGCCGACGTTGATCCCGATGTTCCCGCACTGGCACTTGTACCTGAAATCCCTCGCCGTCTTTCCGCTCTGCGTGTAGACTGACGCTGCGTTCCCGAACGGGCTCTTGTGGATGAACTCGATGGCGTCGTCCATCGAGTCCATGCGCAGGAAGCTCACGACAGGCCCGAACACCTCTTCCTTGGCGATCTTCATGTCGGGCGTGACGCCGTCGACAACCGTCGGGCCGATGAAGTGCCCCTTCTCGTAGCCCGGCACCGTCGCTTTCCTTCCGTCGAGAAGGACCTTCGCCCCGGCCTTCTCCGCACCGTCGACATAGTCGATGACCTTCTGCTTGGCCTTCGCAGAGATCACCGGGCCCATGTTGACGCTCTCGTCGAGACCGTAGCCCATCTTGATCTTCTTCGTGCCCTCGACCCACTTCTTCATGAGGGGGTCGGCGATGTTCCCGACCGCAATCATGTTCGAACCGGCGAGGCACCTCTGGCCCGCGCAGCCGTAGTACGACGCGAGCATGTTCGCGACAGTTCTGTCAAGGTTCGCGTCGGGCATCACCACCAACGAATTCTTGGCGCCGCCCTGTGCCTGCACCCTCTTGCCGTTCTCGGCCGAGTGCTTGTAGATGTACTTGGCAATCGGCGAAGACCCGACGAAAGATATCCCCTTCACCTTCGGGTGCTCCATGAGCGTGTCGGAAACCTCGTGGCTCCCGTTCACGAGGTTGATGACACCTGGCGGGAACCCGGCCTGATCGATGATCTTCATGATGTAGTTCATCGTGGTCGGCACCTGGCTCGACGGCTTCACGATGTATGCGTTCCCCGTTGCCACTGCATAGGGCCAGAACCAGAACGGGATCATCGCAGGGAAGTTAAACGGGCAAATGCATCCGAACACTCCGAGCGGCGAGATGACCGCATCCTCGTCGATTCCCTCAGCCGCCCCGTCCTCCAGGTTGTAGCCCATCATGAGAGACGGGATGCCCGAGGCGACCTCGACGTTCTCGATGGTCCTCCTCGTCTCGCCGCGGGCCTCGTCAATCGTCTTGCCCTGCTCCTGAACCATTATCCTCGCGATGTTCTCGAAGTGCTGCTCCATGAGCTCCTTCAGCTTGAACATCACTCGCGCCCTGGTGATCGGAGGGGTCTCTCTCCACGACCACCACGCTTCATGGGCGGCCTCTATTGCCGCCTTTGTCTCGTCAACGGTTGACATCGGCAGTTTGCCAATGATTCCGCCCGTCGACGGGTTCTCGATGTCGATGACCTTGTCGGAGGTGGAATCGATCCACTCCCCATTCACATAGTTCTGCAGCTTTCCGTAGTCCTTCTTCACTTCAGACAAGAGAGCCATGCTATCTTCTTCTCCTACACGCTAATCGGTTGCCACTATCACCAGGCCAGAATATCGTACGCTGACAGCGGGTCCGCCCTGCACTGCACGCACCCAAGAATCCCGATTCGAGTCCGCTTAAGCCAACCATTCTATCTTTTCCGCTCTTTCGCAATTCTTACAGCTTTTCGAGCCCAAATCTGCAGATATGTCAGTTTTCTTTGGCCTTGTTCGCCCGAATGTGCTTCCCGGTTATCAAGCTTGTGGTCTCGACTGGCTGGCCGAATCCTTTCGTCCAGCATCGGGTAGGAAGGCGCGTTTCAATAGGCTTTGGACAACCCTTATGACAAACCTTCCGAAACTCGCACGCGGATATCGAAAACAACCTTTATCGATGTCGCTACCCGTACCTTGCTGTCCAATCCTCGATCATCCGCTCATAGCGCGCGTGCACCCCTGGCCCAATGACCTCGGTCTCGATTTTCTCGAAGCCCGCTTCAAGCTCCCTCTGGTCCTCCGGAGTGAGCAGCTCATCCGCCAGCGGGAACAGCACGCCGTTCTCCTTCTTGATGTGCATCGTGAGGAGGTCGACGTAGGCTCTGACAGTCTTCGATATTCCATTTCTTATGCTGCTGTCCTGCTTTCGCGCAACAAGGGCCCTCAGCCTCTTCGCGTGGGCGCGTCCGTCGTCGTGCTCACGTAGCAGGACCTCGATTAGGCCTACCTCGCCAGACACCCCTCGCTCCATCATGGTTGGGAACAGATAGTTCTCCTCTTTTCCGTGATGGCATCGGTCCACGAAGTCCCGCAAAAACTCAGACACGTCCCTCCACAGTTTGGGGTCGACTTCCTTGTCGTTCATCAGGTTGTCCGACGCCTTTGACATCACTCTTAGCATCCTGACAATGGTCCCGTGCTCGTTCTTGAGTTCCTCTGTGGACTTCGACATAGCGTCCTCCTCGGCGCTCCTACGGGTGAGGTCAACATATGGATTTCCCCTTTCTCAAGAGGGATGACTCACGTACTACTACGTACGCGTGGACCTGCCCCAGAAGATAGGGGTTTGGGGGAAGAGGTTTCGTAGGCCGGAATTCTACAGACCCGCCTTCTTGGCCTCTTCGACCATCGCGGCCTCGATGATGTCGAGTCCCTTGTTCAGCAGAGCCTCGTCTATGATCAGAGGCGGGTGCAGCCTGATGACGTTGCCGTACTGTCCGGCAGTCAGGATGTAAAGGCCGTGCCTGAAGCAGTTCAGCTGAACGTTCCTGGTGAACTCCGGCACTGGCTCCTTGCTCTTCTTGGTCTTGACGAGCTCCATTCCGAGCATCGCGCCGAGTCCGCGGACGTCGCCGACCCACTCGTACTTCTGCTTCCACTCGTTAAGGCGCTTCATCTCGACCTTGTTGATCATCTTGGTGTTGGGCAGCGCCTTCTTGGTCAGCTTGATGGACTCGAGAGCACCCGCGCAGCACACGGGGTTGCCCCCGAACGTCCCGCCCAGGCTCGCAGGTCCCGGCGCGGACATGATGTTGTCCTTCCCTGTGACTCCTCCCAGCGGCATCCCGAGCGACAGGCCCTTTCCGGAGATCAGCAAGTCGGGATCGCACTTCCAGTTCTCTATCCCGAACATCTTTCCAGTCCTTCCGAACCCAGTCTGGACCTCGTCGTCAATCAGCACGACCCCGTTGTCGTCGCAGATCTTCCGCATCTTCTCCCAGTAGCCAGGCGGCGGGTTGATGAATCCTCCCTCGCCCTGCTCCGGCTCTCCGACGAGCGCGCACACGTCGCCCTGCAGGGGCGCCTTCTCCATGGTCGCCCTTATTGTGTCCGCGCAAGCGAGGTTACACGACGGGTACTCCAGCTTCAGAGGACACCTGTAGCAGTAGGCGTAGTCGACCAGCTGGATGTTCGGCACAAGCGGCCCGAAGCCCTCCCTGTACGGCTTCTCCTTGCCGGTAAGAGAGATGTCCAGCAGCGTCCTGCCGTGAAACGCGGTCTTGTACGAGACGATCCACTTCTTCTTCGTGTAGGCCCTCGCGATCTTGATCGAGTTCTCGATCGCCTCCGACCCGCTGTTCAGGAATATGCTCTTCTGGAGGTTCCCCGGGCAGATCTTGGCCATCTCCTCGGCGAGCTGGAGGTACGACTCGTAGGGCGAGACCATGAAGCATATGTGTATGAACTTGTCCGCCTGCTCCTGCCACGCCTTGACAACCTCCGGCGCCCTGTGGCCGCAGTTGTGGACTCCAATCCCCACCGAGAAATCGAGGTACACGTTCCCGTCGACGTCCTTCATGAACGGCCCCTCGGCGATCTCGAGTTCCGCAGGAAGGCCGATTCTGATGCCGTTCGTTATGTACTTCTCTTTCCGAGCCATTGCCTCTTTCGACTTGGGCCCTGGCGGCTCCACCACTATCTTCGGGCCCTTCAGGTTGTACTTCTTCACCATGCTATCCAGCTCCACACGTTCAAAGAGATGAATGAAAGGGGTTTGTCAGGGCTCGCGGAGAGCCCTACTTGCCGATTGAGACCTCCTTGATGGACTCCTCAAGCGCGTCGAGGCCGAAGTCGACCTCGTCCCTAGTAATCACGAGGGGCGGGGCTATCCTGAAGCAGTTCTCACCGGCCCCTATGGCCACGACGCCCTTCTTCCAGGCGTGGTGGATGATCTCGTGGGCAGCGTCTCCGTCCTTCTCGTTGGTCTTCTTGTCCTTGACGATCTCGACGCCGATCATGAGGCCCTTGCCTCTGACATCGCCCACGATCTCGTACTTCTGCTTCCACTCCTCCAGGCGCTTCATGATGTACTCGCCCTGCTTCGTGGCGTTCTCGCGCAGCTTCTCCTTCTCGATCACCCTGAAGACCGCGAGAGACGCCTCGCAGGCGACGGGTGTGCCACCAAGGGTAGTGCAGTGGGAACCGGGAGCCCAGTCGTATATCTCGGCGCGGCCGATGGTCGCCCCGAGGGACACGCCGCCCCCGATCGCCTTCGACATGCAGACGATGTCAGGCGTGACTCCGAAGTGCTCAATCGCGCACCACTTCCCGGTCCTGCCCATTCCGGACTGGACCTCGTCCACGGCGTAGATGATCCCGTTCTTGTCCATGAGCTTCTTCAGGCGCCTGTGGAAGTCCTTCGGCGGCACGATGTACCCGCCTTCTCCCTGGATCGGCTCGATCAGTGACGCGGCCACTTCCTGGGGCGGAAGGAACTTCTTGAAGACCCAGTCGTCGATGAAATCGACGCACCAGTAGTCGCAGTCTGGGAACGTCTGCTTGTACGGGCACCTGTAGCAGTAGGCGAACGGCACGTGCTCGACGCCGGGCATGGTCGGGAAATACCTCGCCTTCTGACCTATTGAGCTTGCAGTGAAGCTCAACGCGCCCATCGATCTCCCGTGGAACGCTCCCGTGAACGCGAGGAACATCGGACGCTTCGAATGCCACCTGGTGACCTTCGCAAATGCCTCGATGCTCTCCGCACCGGATCCGCTCAGGAAGACCTTCTTCTGGAAGCCCCCGGGCGTTATCGTCTGCAGCCTCTCGCCGAGTTCCACCGCGTACCGGTAGTAGAAGTCCGTATACGAGTAGTGGAGCAGACGGTTCGCCTGGTCCGATATGGCCTTGACCACCTCTGGGTGGCAGTGGCCGACGTTCATAGCCCCAAGACCGCTGTTGAAGTCGACATACTCGTTCCCGTCGACGTCCTCCACGATGGATCCGTGACCCTTCTCCACCACCATTGGGTAGTAGTAGGGACGGTTGTACGGCGACAGAACCGCGTTGTCTCGCTTAACCCATTCTTTCGCTTTCGGTCCGGGGGGCTCACACACTTTTCTCAAAGAAACCGTTGTCTTTCGACTTGTGTTCAATATACCCCTCTTGGGCTTCAAACAGGATGAAGGTGGAACCCCTATCTTATGCTTTGCTTGCTTCGCCGCAGGGGTTATGTAATCTTTATTCTACGAAACCGGCATCGCCAGTCCGATGCCGACACTGATGGTGAGATACGGCGAGCTCGGTCTGAAGAGCCCGTCGGTCCGAAGGCGTTTCGAGAACGCCCTGGTGGATGACATCCGGAGGAGGCACGCCCTTGCCGAGGTGCCATGCGTGATAACGATGATGCGTGGCAGGATCTTCGTCGACTCGGACAATTGGAGGGCTTCGTGCGAGATCCTGTCGCATACGTTCGGGGTGGTGTCATTCAGCCCTGTCACAAGGACCGAGAGCGCGCTCGAGAAGCTGACTCATGACACGGTCGAATTCGCCAAGCCGCTCCTGTTCGACGGGGCATCGTTTGCAATCCGGGCTCGCAGGAGCGGGAACCATCCTTACACGAGCCAGACATTGGCCGGAGTGCTCGGGGCCGCAGTTCTCAAAGACAACGAATTCCAGCACGTGCGCGTTTCGCTAGGGGAACCGGATGTCGAAGTATCGGTTGAGGTCAGGGACACCGAGGCCTTCCTGTTCAGCTCTGCCCTTTCGGGACCCGGCGGCATGCCGCTAGGGACCCAGGGGAGGATTTTCTGCGTCATAGAGGACGAACGTGGCATCGCATCCTCCTGGCTGATGATGAAACGTGGATGCAGCGCGATTGTCTCGACCAGTGAGCCGACCGAAGTCTTCGAGAAGTGGTACCCCAACCTGAAGACTGTCGCTGTCGAGGATGATCCGATGAAGCAGGCTTCGGATTCGGATTGCATCGGCGTCTGCCTCTCGTGGAGTCTGAAAGACCTTGAAGAAAGGGGCGCGGTGAAGGGAGACCTGCCGGTGTTCTATCCACTCGTTGGCATGAACGACGATGAAGTCGGCGCCTTGCTCTCGAAGATCGTGGCCTAGGTCCCTTGCCTGTTGTGAGCCCTCAGGGACGGCCTGTTCTTCTCCACGCCCATGCCCTTCGTTCTCACGAGACCTCGGCCCTTCTTCCCAGCAGGGGTGAGACCCCTTATGGCCCTGTCCGACTGTTTTGAGCTGCAGATCCATTTCAGCTTCGGGTCCGACATGATGACAGGGTGATGCGGGTCGACCATCATGACCTCGTACCACTTGTGCCTCCCGTCCTCGCCGACCCAATATGATGCGAGCACCTCGAGATTCGGGTACCTCTTCGACGTCCTCTCCTCGGCAATCCTCTGGATGCTCTTACGCATCGTGATCTTCAGTATGCCCTTTCTCTTTGCCCGGCGGCCTTTCTTGATCCTGTGCTTCCTGAGGCCACCTCTCCTGACCTTCGTCCTCACGATGACGAATCCGGGCTTCGCCTTGTATCCGAGCGCTCTCGCCCTGTCGAGTCTGAGCGGCTTGTCCACGCGGACGAAGGTGCCTTCCTTTCTCCAATCGACGAGCCTCTGCCACATCAGGTCCCTCATGACATCGTCGCCCGGGTGCTTCCAGGCCTCGCCCATGTAGTGGTACATGTTGTGGACGCCGCCCTTCTTCTGCGCGGGCTTGCTCTCAGTTGCAGGGGCCTTCGATTCCGACGGTGCGGGCACGGGCTCCGCCACACGGCCCTTCGCCTTCCGCTCCTTCTTCTCAGGAGCCTTCTTCTCCTCTTCTGCCATGACAACTCACCAGCCGTTTGCGGGTTCACGCCAAAGCGCACATCCCCATGCGAGACCGAGGCGGTCTCGCCGCTGTGGTCCGCACCTAACGAGTCGGCTTATATAAACATGTTGGAGGGAGTTCAGAGTGCGCCTGGCTAGATCCTCTTCAGCTCGCGGATGTAATGGCACTCGGGGCATTCGAGCTGCTCGCCCCCGGTCTTCACCAGGAGAACGTGCTTCCGTTCCTTCGCGCACTCAGGACAACGCAGCGTGTCCTCCCCGCGCTCTTCCTCGAAGTAGTCGAGGGGTTCGGCGTAGTGCCTCTCGGGATCGTCCTCAGCGAGCTTCGGGTCTTCCTCCGCAGGCGGTGTCTTCTTCTTGGATTTCAACAGTCTCATGCAGATCGCCCGAAGGAGGCATTCCTACTGGCTATAAAGTCTTTCGACGTCAACGCCCGGACGGAGTAGCAGTGAACGCTCTCCCTTCTCACATGAAGTTGTCAAGGTTGAGCTTCTTGTCCGTCTTCCTCGGCTCCGCCTTGGCCTTCCGCTTCTGCTCGTAGTCGCCGTTCATGAGCGAGGACTGCAGGACACCCGAGACGAGGGCCTTCTCGTCCCAGCCAAAGGAATCGGTCACGCGGGCGACTGTCGCCGCCAGCCTCGTTGCGTAGTACTTGTAGTCCGGCTTCGTCCCCGCGGGCAAAGGCCTTCCCTCGATCCAGGGCTCGAACTTCTGGGGCGAGGCACGACTGTCGGTCACGATCCACGACACCTTCATCCCGGGGACGACTTCGTAGCCCATCTCCTTCAGCTTCTTGAAGACGCGGACATTGATCATGTTCTCCCCCGCCTTGTACTGGCTCTCCTCGCGGACCGAGCGGGAGATCACGAGTCTTGAGGGGTTGATATTGCCCTTCATCAGGTCGTTGATCGTCTCGCGCACGTACGCGATGGCCCCGGCGTTGTCGCCGTCAAGGACCTTCTCGAAGACCTTCGACAGGGCCTCGCTTTGGAGGTCGAATGAATCGGTCCTCCGCATCTCGTATCCCCGCACGACCAGCTCCTGCCTCGGCCAGACCATCCTGCCCACGTACCTCTTCTTCATGCCGTGGGAGAAGAACGGCTCCATGATCTTCTCGAACTCGAGCACCATGCCCCCGGAGGAGAACCGATCTGCGATCTCCTGCCCGAGCTTGACGCTCTGCTCGAGGTTCTGATGGGGCGAGAGGAAGAACACCGAGTCAGTGTCCGAGTAGATGACCCTGAGGCCCTCGGCCTCCAGCTTCTTGATGAGGTCCTTGGTCGCCTCTCGCGCGAAGGCCGTGATGCTCGCCCCGATCTTGGGGTCCGTGAACCTGTAGAACGACGATGCGAGGACCCCGTAGAACGAGTTCATCAGGATCTTGATCGCCTCCTGGAGGCCGTTGTAGTAGTCCTTCTCCTCCGGTGTTGTCGCCTCCCGCATGGCCTTCTTGGTGGTCGCCCTTTCGTCCATCAGGCGTTTGAGGATCCTTGGCAGAAGCCCCTCGCGCTCGCTCTTGTCGAGGAAGCGAGCGCCGGTCGGTGATACGATTGTGCCCCGCGGTGACAGAGTGGTGAAGCAGATGTTCTTCGATATGATGAGGCTCGGATACATGCTCCTGAAGTCCAAGGTGAGCACCCAGTGGTAGAGCCCGGGCTGCATCTCGTGGACGTACCCACCCTCTATGGCCTCGACCTCTGTGCCCATCCGCATAGTCATCGGGACCGCGACATGCTCTCTGTCCGCCTCCCTGATCAGGATCGAGTCGACGAACTGGGAGGTCGTCCCGCTGACGACGTCGTCGAGGGGAAGCATCGAGACGGTGGCCAAGTCCATGCTTCGCTTGAGGACCTCGATCTTCTCGAGTATGCGCATGGCAAGGCTGGAGTCCTGCGTGCAGTACCGCATGACCTTCTCCCTGTCCCTCTGCCACTCCTGGTCCATCTTCTTGGGGTCGACATCGTGCTTCTCCTCGCCCAGCAGGAGCTTCGAGACCGCGTTCAGGGTCTCCTGCTTCGGCTTCAGGACCTTCTTGACCGCCCACCACGCGTCGATGATTATCCTGCCCTCGGTCCACCAGAAGCGATTGTTGTACTGGTCGAGCCTTCCCGGATATCTGCCCCAATCGAGGTCGCGCATGCCGAGAGCCTGGGCCCTCTGGACGAGCTGCGGGATGTCGAAGCCGTCGATGTTGTAGCCTGTGATGACGTCGGGGTCGACGTCTCTGACGTACCGAGAGAAGTCGTCGATCATCGCCCGCTCTTGCTCCGGGGTGTCGCCCACGAACTCCCTGCTCTCGACTTTGTCCCCCTTCCTGACCGTGACGCTGAGGCAGAAGATCTTCGGCTCCTTCAGACTGGTCTCAACGTCGAAGCTGAGTATCGTCAGCTTGGGCATGAAGGCCCTGATGGGCTGGAACTCGGTGGCTTTGACGACAATGTCGGTCCTGTAGGTCTTGTCGCCGACCTCTTCCCCTATGACCCTGACGCACGACCCCAGGTTCATGTCGTACATGAACCTGAAGTGGAACGGTATGTCCGCGGCGAGCACGACTGCCCTCGGGATTATCGTCTTCCTTATGTCGGGCACGAGCCACGGATACGTCACGACGACGCGCTTGCAGTGGGCCATCTCGCCCTTGTACAGGAGGTCGACCTCTTCGAGCCGCCTCACCCTTTCGTCGTTGTTCAGCATCGTGACGACGTCCACGGGCGGGTCGACGACGTAGAAGTACGGCTCGAAACCTGTGTACTTCACGGCGATCGACCTGCCGTCCTGGGTCTTCCCGTACAGATGGATGGCCAAATCCCCTTCCATCTTCTTGTAGGAGGCCTGAATCAGCCTTATGTCCCACTGCCCCATCTTCATCAGACTCTTGCCACGATCTTGATCACATCGCAATCCTTGAGCACGTGGTCGTGACCGATCGTCATGTGGGTCCTTCCGTCAATCGCCCTAATAAAGTTATCACCCAGGTCAGAGTGGACCTTGAAGGCCAGGTCCTTCGCGTTCGTTCCGCGGCGCATCAGGTATGCGTCCGGAAGCACCCTCCCCTGCTTGTCCATCCATTTGTGCTCGTCTTCGACAGGGTAGACGATGATCATGTCGAGCACCTTGAAGACGACATCCTCCAGGACCTGCTGGACGCCCGTCGTCTTGTTGGCCTTCAGCCAATCGCCCATCTTGTTGCACGCCGCCAGCTGGTTGGCGTTGAGCTTTGAGGGGTCCGAGTCGAAGCGGTCGGTTCCAGGCATGTACGATATGAGGCCTGCCTTCGCGGCCCTTCGAAGCGCGAGCTCGTATTCCGCACTCGTCGGGACCACATGATATCCTGTCGCCTTCAGCCGCTCGATGTTCTCTGGCGGTGCGATGTCCGCCTTGTTCGCAGCGATGATCATCGGCTTCGCGATCTTCTGGAGCGCCTGGCAGAACCTGAGCAGATCCTCATCGCTCCACAGCGTCGGGTCGGCGTCGACCGCCGCCTGCCTGAACGCCGCAAGGATATGGTTCTCGGTTATCGAGAGCCCTGTAAGCTTCTCCGCTAGCATCTTCTCGAGCTTGGTCCCCGCGAGCTTGGCCTGCTTGGCCATCTTCTGGAACTGCTTCTCGAGTATGCCGAATACCCAGTACGAGATCTCCTTCTCGAGGAAGTTCACGTCCTGGACGGGATCGTGGTCGCCTATTCCAACTGGGTTGCCTTCGAAGTCCGTTCCGCCGCTCGCGTCCACCACATGAATGAACGCGTCGGCCTGACGGAGGTCGTCCAAGAACTTGTTGCCCATTCCTCGCCCCGCGTGGGCGTCAGGAACCAGGCCGGCGACGTCGAGGATCTCGATGGGGACGAACCGGGTCCCATTCTCGCACATTGAGTTATTGGGATTGCAGACAGCGCTGAAATCTAGGTGAGGACATCTTCCGCGCACGAAGCCGACCCCGCGATTGGGCTGGATGGTTGTGAAGGGATAGGACGCAATCTGAGCCGGCGCCATAGTGAGCGCAGAGAAGAAAGTGGATTTGCCCACGTTCGGCTTGCCGATCACCCCGACCAGCATTCTGCTCCCCTCCACAAGATGCGGGTATAGCTAGAAAAAGCTGCTCCTCACCTGGAGTTTCAAGCCTGGCCAACCCTAGGACCGGGCAAAACAGGCTCGGAAGGGACACTGCCTTTGACCCAATATCGTTCTCTGAATGCCGGGTTTGGATACGTGTAGAACCCCTTCCCGGATTTCACGCCCAGCGAGCCTATCTCAATTCTATCGAGAAGGAGCTTAGGGGGCGCGTCCCTAGGATCCTTCGACGCAACATAGTACATTATCTCGACCTCCCTCACGACATCGAGCCCCGTCTCATCCATAATGCCGAAAGGTCCGATCTTCATGCCGGTCACCACCATCCAAGCTCGATCGATGTCCTCCATCGTGCATATGCCCCGGTCCACAACGCGGAGCGACTCGTGCCTGATTGCCCTCCAGACCGCGCCGAACGCGAAGTCTTTCGATTCCTTGAGCACCGTGAGCGGGTTCAGTCCGGCCCTCCTTGCGAAGTCACTCACCTTGCCTACAGTCTCATCGGATGTCCTCGCACCGCGCATCAGCTCGACTAGCGGCCTCCTCCAAATGGGCGGGTAGAACAGCATGTTAAGGACTCTGTCAGATCTTTCAAGGACTTTCTCGAATTCCACCACGCGGATGGTGGCGCTGCTCGTGGCGAGAATAGCGTGCTTGGGGCAGTACTCGTCCATCTGTCGGAATATCTCTCTCTTCATCTCGACGGTTTCCGGAACGGCCTCGATGCAAAGGTCCGCCGCCTCAAGGCCCTCGGATGGCCTGAGAGTCAAGTGAAGCCTCGAGATGGTCGCGTTAATCAGCTCGTCGCTCGCCTCGTTGCTCTTCTGCATGTCATGCAGCGTTGCATGAATCTGTGTGAGCGATCTCTCCAGGGAGCTGCTCCAGCGACCGACCACCCACGTATCGAATCCGTTGAACGCCGCCTGAAGCGCAATCTGGGAGCCCATGTAGCCGGTACCCACCACGCATATTTGTTCGATCCGAACTGAAGACAATCCACTTCCTCCGCGAGCCCGTAGAAGCCGAGGCGCCGTATTCGTTCTTTCCCCCGAAACGAGGAACCAGAAACGCGATCGCGACTTGCCGCAGGACGAGAGCCCGCGCTCATCACGGGTCAATCGAGGGTTTCTGACCAGCCCTGAATCTAAGGCCGGTCAGATCGAGAAGCTTGTAGAGCTGCACCTTGATCACGTCGGTGATGACGAAGGCTGCGAGAGCATAGGCCCAGATGAAGCCGGCCTGTGACCAGCTTATGGGCGCAATCAACCCGAAGCCGTATACCGCGACGATAGTCGCAAGGAGCTTCGTGCCTACGGCCCCCCAAAAGAGCTGGTAGCTCGGTGCGAGCGACCAGAACGGCCCGCGAACACGCGCCAGGAAAATCGTCAGATGGCCGGCGACCGCGAGCTTCAGGAAGATGAACGTCTGAAGCACCTCCGGTCCCAGATGGAGATAGTCCTTCCCTATGTAGTAGATGGCGAATGAGAAGATTACTCCGATTATACCGAGGAAGGATGCCAGACCAAGAACTACTCGCATGTTCCACCTTTCGGGTTTCGGCCTGGCCACCGCCTTGTCATATGCAATCATCATTATCGGGGCGTCGTTGAACAGAGCGAGCAGCACTATCATGATCGCTGTAATCGGGTAGAAGTTGAATGCGAGGATCACCAAAGTGACGAAGAACAGCACGCGAACCGTCTCTGCTATCCTGTAGATGGCGTAGCTGTTCATCCGCTGGAATATCCTCCTGGAAGTCTTGATTGCATCAATTATGACCGACAGCCCCGGCTTGGTTAGGACGATGTCGGCTGCCGACTTGGCCGCGTCGGTGGCACCGGTTACGGCGATTCCAGCGTCGGCCTGTTTCAGTGCCGGGGCATCGTTGACTCCGTCGCCAGTCATTCCCACTATGTGTCTGCTCGACTGCAGCAGCTGGACGATCTCGAACTTGTGTTCGGGGAAGACCTCGGCGAATCCGTCCGCCTCCTCGACCACCCTCTTCGCGATTCGCTCCGGCTTCTCCACGAAAGCGGTCGAGAGCTGGATGTTCTGACCGAGGCCCACCTGCGACGCCATGCGCTTGGCTATCGCGACGTGGTCGCCGGTCACCATCTTCACCTTCACGCCGAGCGAAGCCGAGGTCTTGATCGTCTCCGCCGAGTCCTCTCGCGGGGGATCGAAAAGCGGTATCAGGCCCACGTATTGCCATTTGCCCGAGGAATCCGTTCTCGCAGCCCCTAGAGCCCGGTACCCGTTCTTGGCGAAATCGACGACGATCTTGTCAATCTCGGGCGTGAACTCCTCCTTCCCCGTTGCCAGCTTGTTGATAATCTGGGGGGCCCCCTTTGCCACCTTCAGCTCCTTTCCTTTGGGGCCGACGACTGTGGCCTCGGTTCTCTTCACCACCGGGTCGAAAGGCTTGAAGTCCTTGACCGTGTATTGCTTTGCTGCATCCTGTGTCTTCTCGTGCTTCTTCGCTTCGACCAAGATCGCATCATCTATAGGGTCTTGGTCTTCCTCTCTGGATGCCAATGCCGCATACAGAAGGACGTCCTCGGGTTTGAAATCGCCGAGCGATTGCACTTCGCCCACGGTAAGTTTGTTCTCGGTGATGGTCCCCGTCTTGTCCGCGCACAAAACGTCCACCCCGGCCATCTCCTCGATGGCAACCAGCTTGCTAACGATCGCCTCTCTCCTGGCAAGTTCTATGGCTCCCACCGCCATCGTGACCGAAAGCACGGCCGGGAGAGCAACCGGGACTGCAGCAATTGTCAGTATCAGGGCGAACTGCAGGGTCACGAGGAGGTCGAAGGGGGGACGAACTGCCGCCACTATGAAGATCAGAGTTACGAGGATGCCATCCATGAGGATCAGGTAGTCACCGATCTTCGTGACCGTCTTGGTGAAGTGGCTGACCTTCCGAGCCTCTTCCACGAGCTTCGCGGTTGTGCCGAAGTAGGTGCTCATTCCAGTGGTGACGACGACGCCGTCCATCTCCCCCTGACGAATCGTCGACCCGCTGTAGAGCACATCCCCGACCTTCTTCTCGACAGGCAGAGACTCGCCGGTCAACGCAGACTGGTCGACCTGCAAGTATTGACCCTTGAGCAGTTTGATGTCGGCGGGGGCCACCTCGCCGAGCCTCGACCGGACGATGTCGCCCGGCACGAGTTCCCTCGCCTCGATGATGGACCATTTTCCCGCCCTCAGAACGCGCGCCTTGAGCGCCAGCTTCTTCTTGAGGAGCTCGATCGCATTGTCCGCCTTGTGCTCCTGCAAGAAGCCGATAGTCGCGTTCAGCATCAGAAGAACGACGATGATCACGAAATCGGGAATGTGACCGATCGCGATGGAGAGGATCGCGGCAATCTCAATCATCCACGGTATCGGCCCCCAGAAATATCTGAGAAACTTGAGAAAAGGGTTGACCTTCTTCTCAACTATCTCGTTGTACCCGTACTGAGCCAGCCGATTCTTGGCGTCAGCGGGGTCGAGCCCCTTCTCATTCGAGCCAAGTCGCCTGAGGACTTCCTCTGGAGAGGCCTTCTCTGCGTCCTTGGTCGTCATGGCACCGGCAGGACTCTGCTCAGCTCTATGCTCAGCTTCTGACTGATTCCCTCCGGCCACGGCATCGCCACCCGCCAACGGGAATGAACAAGGGATTAACTACTATTTGCCGGACAGATTGGCCTCCAGTCCATGTCCCTCTCACCCGGTCAAGTGTTTAATACGCGCATGCGGTTGCGGCCGGTCATGGAGAGTGCCATAGTACTCTGCGAAGGCCAGTTCGGCCGCCCTCCTGGCAAGACCGCCGCGGGGCTGGTCAGGCACTCGCTCAGATTCGAGATTCTGGGGATCCTCGATTCGACCAGGGCTGGGAAGGACGCGGGAGAGATCCTCGATGGCAAGAAGAACGGCATCCCGGTCTTCGCCTCTCTTGAGGATGCGCTCAGGGCGCTGAAGTGCAAGCCAGATTGGTTGATCATCGGCGTAGCGACGGTCGGCGGATGGCTCCCTAAGGAGTTCCGGCCGATAGTCCGGGCCGCGATTGAGAACGGAATCAACGTGATATCCGGACTCCACGAATGGCTAAGCCAAGACCCCGAGTTCAGCAAGCACGCAGAGGCGCACGGGGTCAAGGTCGTCGACATCCGGAAGGAGCCTCCTCTGGAGAAGATGCATCACTATCGTGGCCTCGCCTGCAAGATGGACGCAATCCGGATACCGGTCCTCGGGACTGATGCGGCCACCGGCAAGAGGACGGCGGCCATCATCCTCACGAAGGAGCTCGACTCAAGAGGCGTCAAGACCGTGTTCGTCGCGACTGGTCAGACTGGACTGTTGCAGGGATCGAAGTACGGCATCCCGCTCGATGCCATCAGGGGCGACTTCGTGGTCGGAGAACTCGAGAATGCAATACAGCAGGCATACGACAACGAGCATCCGCAGATGATAATCATCGAGGGCCAGGGCGCGCTCAGCCATCCCGCCTACGTCACAGGCTCGAGGGCCATTGTGAGCGCTTCCTGCCCGAGCACGGTCGTTCTACTGCACGCGCCCGCGAGGAAATACAGAACCTACCACCCCGAGCTCAAGATGCCGAACAGCACCATCGACCGCGAGCTGGAGCTTATCAAGGTCTATGCGAGGTCCGACATCGTCGGCATAGCCATCAACCACACCGATATGACGAGGGCCGAGGTCGAGCAGAAGATCAAGGAATACGAGAAGAAATACGGAGTGCCGGCCTGCGACGCCCTTGTGGACGGCATGGGCAAGATCGCCGACGCGATCATCAAGAGGTTTATCCAGAAGAAGTGAGCCGGAACACCGCGTCGGATACTTCCCCTATCATCTCGGGCGTTAGCTCTTCGGCCCGCTGGGCTGCATACGGAATCTCCGAGAGCATGTCCGCCTTCTCGCCCGACAGCATGCCAGCGATAACGGTGTCGGACTTGAGCGAGTTGACGATCTTCTTCCTGCGATGAGAGAACAGAGCCCGAGTCACCTCGGTGAACAAGTCATGATCTTCGACCTCGAAAGGAGGGGGACGGGGCCGCAGCTCGACGACGCAGGAGTCCACCCTGGGCTGAGGCCAGAAGCTGGACCTGGGGACGCCGAACAGTATTTCGCACTGGGCGTGATAGTATACACCGACAGTCAGTCTGCCGTAATCCCGAGTGCCCGGCTCCGCCACCATCCTCTCTGCGAACTCCCGCTGGAGCATGATGACCGCGATGTCGAACCCCTCCTCGAGCAGCTTGAAGGTGATGGGAGATGAAATCTGATACGGCAGGTTGGATACGACCTTGTTGAACTGCGGGAGGAAAGCCTCGACTGCGTCAGCCTCCAAGAGCTCCAGCCTGTTCCCGAACCTCCGCCGGAGGAACTTCACGAATTCCTGGTCCTGCTCGACTGCTCGCACCTTCGCGCCCGTCTTGAGCAGCATCTCCGTGAGATTCCCGAGCCCTGGGCCTATCTCCAGCACCGTGTCTGCAGGTGACAGGCTCGCGGCTTCGACCATTCGCTTCAGGACCGAGTCGTCAAGCATGAAATGCTGGCCGAGCCGCTTCGTCGGCCTCTTGCCGATGGACTCGAGAACGGCCCTGACCTCGTCGGCTCGCATGCGCTCATCTCGCGACGAACAGGCGATACTTCTCCTCGGGGTTGGACAGCTCCTCCTCGATCCTCTTCGCGAGGAGCTTCTCCACCTGGTGCGCCATCGGAACCCTCTTCTCCAGGTCCTCTAGGCTCTGGAAAGGGCCCTTCTTCCGCTCCTCGATTATGCCCCACATGGTCTTCTTCCCGAGCCCCGGGAGGAGCTCGAGCATGTGGAACCTCGTGGTGATCGCCTGCGCCTCGTTGAAGAACTGGACGAAGCGCGGCTCGTGGGCCTTGATGATCTGCATTATCACATACGGGAGCTCGCTCTGTGCCGCGTTGGTCAGCTCGTTGAAGCTGATCCTGCGCTTCACGTGGAGCACCTCCTGCCGCAGGTCGATGTCCTTGCCGATGTAGACCCTGTCCCCCACGTTCAGGGTGATGTTGGGCTTCGGAACCAGCTCGAACAGCTTGAACTGGTCTTCTCCGATGGCGTACGCTATCGGCTCCCTCTTGAACATCTTCTCGTCAGGGAGCCCTTGGGGCAGATAATCTAGAATCCTTGCGTAGTCTTCCATCGGAATCACCCCGAGCTCGCTAGAGATACTTGTTCACGACGCTAAGTATCTTTTCGATGTCCTTCTTCTCGACACTGGCCCTCTCCTTCGAGAAGATGAGGCGAACGTCGTCGGCTTGCGTGGGCATCAGGTCCGCGATCTTGACCGCGTTCACCTCGGATACGTATCCCAGCTCCATGAGTTCCTTGACGAGTTTCCGTGCCTTCTTGGCATCGATCCTGGCGAAGCGCTGGACGTGCTCGAGCGAGAGCTTCTGCTCGGGTGTGAGCTCGCCCTCGTTCTGGCGCTCCTGCAGGATCTCCTTCACCTCGGCTAATGTGACCATCTTCCTGTCTTCCATCGAAAAACCCCCTGGGGTCACTAGGCCTTCCTGAGGTGTTCAGGCCTCACAATGATCTGCTTCTTCTTCCCGCCCATCATGACGTCTAGCAGGTACGCCTTTCCCTGCATGCCGACGACCGTCCCTGTCCTGCCTTGGAACCGGATGTGCGGTGTGCCTCTGTGCATGCTCGGGTCGATGTTGACGCTCGCCTTCTGGCCGACATCGAACTCCTGGAAGATCTTGGTAATCGGAGAGAGCCCGCGCTGTCTCGCGCGTTTCCGCATCACAGACCTCGTCCTGCGCCTGTAGCCTTTTGATGCCTTCACCGTGTTCTCACGCTCCCTGATCTCCGATTGCGATCACGTCGAGCTCGAGCACCTCGCAGGGCATACCAGCGATTGCGGCGACGTTGGGCTGCGTCCTGCCCTCGTCCCCGTGCATCAGTTCCTTGATGTACGTTCCGCTGTCGGCCTCGACGACGAAAACGACCTCGGGGCCGTTCACGGACTCGACCTCTATCCTTCGGATGGTCCGGTGCCGGTCAAGGTTCGCCCGTCGATGAGCTACCCTGTTCGGAGTGAGCTGACTGATTGACTTTCCGGCCAATGATGTAACTACTTCATTAAGCTTTCCGTGTTCCACTGGGGCCTGGAAGCGCACCCTGACTCGGTACGTCTTGGGGTGCGTGGAGCCCTTGATTGCCTGCATCTCCGCCCTGCTGGACTTCCTCAGACCCTCCACCTCGACGAGCCCCTTCGCTCCCCCGTTGATCTCCCTCTCGAGCTCAGCGTAGTCGATCTGGCGCCTGCGAGGCCTCCGGACCTCGATCACGAAGGGCCTTCCATTCCCGAGCATGCGGGCGTCGATGTCCTCGCGGCCCATGCCGTGGAAGAAGTCGTCCTCCCCGCCTGCGAGCCTCATCGCGACGGGCCCAGTGAAATCCTGTACGCTATTCTCGTACATTCTACCCTTGCCCCCGCAGTGCGGACAGCCCTTCCCGCGGCATTCGCGGCACGGCCACCTCGTCTGCGGAAGTTCTCGAGAGAACTTCCGGTACCTCCCGTAGATGAAGAGAGGAGCGACGTCCAGCGTCACCTTGTCGAACCGGGTGTCGATAAGGAAGACCATCTCAGGATTCGTGAAGTCGACAGCCTTCTGCAGTGAACTCTCAATGGACTTGCCAATCTCCCTGTTCATCTCCGCCTTGAGCGACTCGGATTCCTTTGCCCCTATCTCTCCCCAGAAGGACTCCTCGCGCTCTACCAGTTCAGCGTCTAGCTTGGTCCCCACGAGGAAAGTCGAGAACTCGTAGTCGCTGCTCTCGGATACACAGAGCTCTGAGAACTTCCTCACTTCCGTGAAGAGCCCCCCGCAGAGATAGCACTCCGTAGGGGCCTCCGGGACTGGGGGTGCACGGGCAACCAGCGATCTGATGACGCAGCCCCTCTGGTCATTGGAGAGCCCTCTCGACACGGACGCGAAAAGCCGTCCAAGGCAGTGGTTGCACAGGGGGCGCTGGAGCGCTCGCCCTGCGATCTCGAGCCTCTCGGACATTGTCTGTCCCGCCCAGCAGTCATCCAGAGTATTAAAGGGTTCCAGTCGACGGCAGAATACGCGTCCTCAGATTCCGACGCATTCGAGCTTCTCCTCGCACGCTCTCCAGAGCGGCGAATCATCGGCTGTAGTGATGGTATCCAGCCAGCTCGGAAGAAGGGGTTTCAGGGCTTCCACGACTTTCCCGATGACGAATTCGCTCAATGGAGCGTCATACACGAGGTAATCCACGAAGACCGGCTTCCCCTTCACCCTCTGGTCTTCGAGGGCGAAGAAGACCCTGACGCGCTCCTCGCCCTTGAGCACATAAGTCTCAGAGATGAGCAGATGGGTCTTCCTGAAAGTCGTCCCCATCTGGAGTTGAGCTAGGCCTCGGTAGTCGACGGCCTCGTTCAGATGCCACTTCATCTGGCCCTCGTACGTCCCCAGCACGTATTGAGAGGGGGACAGCTTGAGCTTCTGGCCCGACTCCAAGGCCAGGCGCGTCCACAGCCTCAGGTACGCATGCGCCAGTATCTTCAGGATCCTGTCGCGGTCTGTCGGCCCAGTGACGTCTGCAGGGATGTCTGCCAAGTCCGCCTCGACCAGCTTCGCGATTCCCTCGGCCATCGCATAGAAGAATCGCGTCCAGGCTATATCAACCGTGCGAACTGACCATCTCAGAAGCCCATGCGGTCAACCTTTAGCTGGGCCGCACGTCCCTCGAGGAAATGATATACGGCGGCGTGCTCGCTCCCCTCGAGAAGCATCTCCAAGGCCCTCCGGGCAACATCGACCTGCATGGAATCCCCGATGATCCCGACCGTGTTCCCGAACACCGAGACATGGGCGCCCGTGAGCTCTTCGATGAGCGCCCTGGTCTTCCCGTGCGTGCCTATGATCCTAGACCGCATCCGAATCACGTGCTCGCGCTTCTTGCCCACGTAGTCCCTGATATCGAGTATCTCCAGGAAGAACTCGTCCTCGAGGAGCTTGAGGGCCTTGTCGGGGGAGAAGCCCCGGCCAATCGCAGTCACCACGCTGCAGACGGCCACACCCATGGCGGGGTCCTGTGCATGAGTGCTGTCGATCTCTACATCGCCCTCCTCGGAATCGATTGAGAGCTTCACACCTGCAAGTTTCTCGATGCGTGCCTTGGTCGTGCCCTTAGGCCCAATGAGGACTCCGACCCTCTCAGTCGGTATCCTCACGCACTGGATCATGGCTTCCTGATCACCTCGAGCTCGGCCTTGGGGTCTATTCGTATTCCGTACTTTTTGAAATACCTTGCCACGTTGGCCACGTCGCGCTCGAGCAGTTCCTCCGCGAGAGGGTGCTCCAGAAGGACGGCCTGGCCGACGTCGATGATGACCGGCTCCTGGTCGAGCATCAGCACGTTGAACTCGCTCACGTCACCGTGGACCAGCTTGGCCTTCTGATACGATAGCCTGAGGTATCCCAGGATCTTCCGCGCAACTCCTTCAGGATCGTCTAGGACCACGTTGCGCATCTCGCGCGCGGGCTCGACCTCCGTACCGATGTACTCCATGACGACGATGTTCTGATGGTGGGCTATTGGCTTCGGGACCCGCACTCCCGCTTCCGTCAGGCGCTGCAGGTTTCCGAACTCTTTCGCAGCCCAAGCGAGGATGATCTTGCGGCGGTTGCTCGTGATACCCTTGAACCTTGGGTCTCCCTGGACGTACTTCGCCATATCCTTGAACGTGGCAGTGGTCGTTCTATAGATCTTGACAGCCACCAGATTACCCTCGGGTGTGGTCGCCCGGAAGACGTTGCCTTCCTTGCCCGTCGCCACTGCGAAGTCGAGCCTGTCAAGGGTCCCGTCGGAGAACAGCTTGTACAGGCGCATCAGGTTCCTCTTGTCGAAGACCTCGTCAACGACCTTGCGGTCGTTGGCGTCTTTCCTTCGCATCCGCCAATCGTCTATCTCCCGTTCGAACAACTCGAACTTCCGGTCGTGACGCCCCAAGGCCAGATCCTCCAGCTCAGAATATGTCGATGGTCTTGGGGAGCATCTTCTTGCGGCTCAGGTACATCGCCTGGGTCTTCGTGTACCTGTACTGGATGTTCGCCTTCTCGTCCTGGAACTCCCATGGCTGGACAATTACGAGGTCACCCTCGCGTATCCACATGCGCTTCTTGATCTTGCCTGGGATGCGGCCCATCCGATACTTGCCGTCTGCGCACATGATCTTGATGCGCGACGCCCCGAGGAGCTGGTCGGCTATGCCGAAGATCTCGCCGTCCTTCTTCCTAGGGAGACGCACCCTGACGAACTCTGGCTGACCATCAGGGCCTATCTCGGGCTCCTCTTCCACTCGACGGTATGGCAAGATTGCTCCTCTATTGGGCCAAGTAATGGACATGGATTACTTAAGAGATTGGTGGCCAACGCACTGGCCAGATGCGCACGGCCTAGGCGGACTCGGACTTGTTGCAGCATGTCTGAAATCGGACACACGGTCTCTCTGCATGTTCTCGCGTTGTCACCACCCCCAAATACGGATTTCACGGTGGAACGAGAAGAGGCGACAAACCATGGAAAGCACTCAAGGAGACGAGAAGGCGAAGATACTTCTCGCGTACTCGGGAGGCCTGGACACGTCAGTGGCGATCCACTGGCTGAAGGAGAAGTACGGCTGCGATGTCGTCGCCGTGACCGTAGACGTCGGTCAATCGGACGACCTCAAGGAAACGATGAGGAGGGCTCGTTCCATCGGTGCTTCCAGATCGTGGGTGATCGACGCGAAGAAGGAGTTCTGCGAGAAGTACGTCCTCCCAGCGCTGAAGGCGAACGCCCTCTACGAGGGCAACTACCCGCTCAGCACGGCGATCGCGAGGCCGCTGATCGTCGCGAAGCTTGTCGAGATGGCGAAGAGGCTCGGCGCGACGAGCATCGCGCACGGATGCACTGGGAAGGGCAACGACCAGGTCAGGTTCGAGGTATCCATCATGGCGCTCGCACCGGACACGGACATCCTCGCCCCGACCAGGGACTGGAAGATGACTCGGGAGCAGGAGATCGAGTACGCGAAGCAGCGCTCGATCCCGATACCCGTCTCCGTGGACAAACCTTACAGCATCGACGAGAGCATCTGGGGAAGGGCGATTGAGTGCGGTGTGCTCGAGGACGCATGGGTCGAACCACCCGAGGACATCTTCGAATGGACGAAGGGAATCGACGCCTCACCGGACGTCCCGGAATACGTCGAGATTGGGTTCGACCACGGAAAGCCCGTCTCACTCAACGGCCAGCTCATGGAGCTCATGGAGATCATCACGAAGCTGAACGAGATAGCCGGGAACAACGGGGTCGGGAGGATAGATCATGTCGAGAACCGGCTCGTGGGAATCAAGTCGAGAGAGGTCTACGAGGCCCCCGCGGCCATGGTCCTCATAGAAGCGCATAAGGACCTCGAAAGCCTGGTCATGACGAAGGATCTGCTCCATTACAAGAGGGGAATCGAACAGCACTACTCCGACCTGATCTACGATGGACTCTGGTTCTCGCCGCTGAAGGATGCCCTCGACGCGTTCGTCGATAGGTCCCAGGAGAATGTGACGGGCGAGATCAGGATGAAGCTGTTCAAGGGGAGTGCGGTGGTCGTCGGCAGAAGCTCCCCCTACTCCTTGTATAACGCTTCGCTCTCGACGTACGCTGAAGGGGACGAGTTCGACCATTCCGCCGCGAAGGGTTTCATTTACGTTTGGGGGCTGCCTCTCAAGGTGGCTGGAATCGTCAAGGCGAACAGCTTGGAAGAAGGTGTTGCAGATGGCGTCACGGCCAACGAAGAACAGTGCCCGGTCTCGAAGTGACATCTTCCTCGAGTTCACGAGCTCGGTTCCGTTCGACCAGAGATTGTACAGATACGACATAGCCGGAAGCATAGCTCATGCATGCACGCTCGAACGCGCAGGCGTGCTGACCGAAAGGGAGAGAGAGGCGATGGTTTCCTCCTTGAGGCGCATAGCGGCCGACATCGCGAGGGGACGAGCGAAGATGCGATACGATCTGGAGGATGTTCACATGAACGTTGAGCATCTCTTGATCGACGACCTCGGGATGACGACTGGTGGCAAGTTGCATACCGGCAGAAGCAGAAACGACCAGGTTGCCCTTGACATGAGGCTCATGGTGCGCGAGGAACTCGCCCGCGTCATGTCTCAGGTCCTGTCGCTCCAGAAGACACTGCTTGGACTTGCGGGAGCGCCGGACGCTAGAGATGCAATCCTCCCCGGATACACCCACATGCAGCATGCCCAGCCGGTACTCCTGGCCCATCACCTGCTCGCTCACTTCTGGAGACTGCGACGCGACTTTGAGCGCCTGACGGAGTGCTACGGCCGAACCAACCTGTCCCCTTTGGGTTCCGGAGCGCTCGCGGGGACGATGTTCCCTCTCGACCGCACCGTGGCCTCAAAGATGCTTCGGATGAGAGGCTGCACCGACAATTCCCTTGATGCGGTCTCCGACCGCGATTTCTGCGCGGAGTCTGCCTTCGCCTTGTCCCTGCTCATGATCCACCTGTCCTCGATGTGCGAGGAGCTTGTATTGTGGTCGACCAGTGAGTTCGGCTTCGTCACCCTGCCCCGCACACTCTCAGGCGGCTCTAGCATGATGCCTCAGAAGAGGAACCCGGACATCCCCGAGCTTGTGCGAGGCAAATCCGGAAGAACCCTGGGAGATCTCGTCGCTGTCCTCACCCTGCTGAAATCCCTTCCCCTCGCGTACAACCGCGACCTCCAGGAAGACAAGGAGAACCTGTTCGACGCGTTCGATACCGTCGGAAGTTCTCTCCGCGCCCTCACGAGCTTCCTAGACGAGGTAGATTTCGACGGGGCGAGGATGAGGACCTCGGCGGAGGTCGGGCTGATGACGGCAACCGATCTCGCCGATCTCCTCGCAACAAAGGGGATGGACTTCAGGACGGCGCACGGGGCGGTCAGGGAAATCGCGGATAAGTCCGGAGGAGACGATCGAGTGTTCTGTAGACTGGCCTACGATCTTTTGCGCAGGCACCGTCTGGAAGGTCGTGGGACGACGGACCAGGACTTCCTGAGCGTAGAGGGGGCCATCGACAGGAGAAGGACCGACGGGGGAACTGCCGCAACCGCAGTGGCGAGACAGCTTGAGAAGGCCAAGGCGACGGTCAAGGCAGACAACACGTGGCTTGAAGGATTAATGCAGCAGGTCGCGGCCGTCGACGAGCTACTTGACTGAGTTCTCGGGTATGATCTTGTCCTCAATGCAGGAAGACAGGATGTTGAATGCCGGCATCATGTCCTCTCTGCTGACGATGAATATGGTGTCGGTGTAGCAGCTGAGAGCTTCGACCAGGTTGATGCCCTGGCCCGAGAGCATCGCCATCACAAAGGCGAACGCCCCGGGCGTCTCCTCAATCCTTGCTGGACTCTTGACCGTGATCTCGGCGAGGCTCTCCTTGACGCTCACGATGTGATCCTCCCCTATCGCGTGACGGATGCTGGGGAGGTTCTTGTCCTCCGATATGACGGTGATCGCGTTCGCGCTCTGGAGAACCTGCATCGTGCTCTTCTCGGCGAGCAGCTGCCTCACGATCTCCTGGAGATTCTTCAGCACGATCCACTCGTTCTTCGCGACAACGATGCATATCCTGGTTTTCAGCTCGAGCCGGCTCTCTTCGAAGACCTTCAGGATGTCCCCCTCGAAGTCCGTCTTCGCGAGTTTCATCGCGTATCTGCGACTCGCTGCGAGGACAGCCTCCTCGTTCTTGACCCCAAGCTCCTTCATGATCAGTCTGGACAGAGACGAGTAATTGACCAAGTCCTTGCTGATGCAATCGCGGATGCTCGGATGCCTGTCAATGTACTTCCGAGTGATCTCTGCGGCGCTCGGCTTCGCCTTGGGCTCATCCATCTGGCCCGGAATCTTCCGGACTGGCTTAAACCTTTGGCTGATTGACCGCTGCCAGATTCCGGATACCCGTCACCTTCGACGCCACACCAGAGCGATTGAAGGTGTGGGCCTCACAGAACACATTAAATATGGACATACCCTAGCGTCAGAACGGACCGCACGCTGCACGCTCCCGTAGTGTAGTCCGGTCAATCATTCCAGCCTTTCGAGCTGGATACCCGGGTTCAAATCCCGGCGGGAGCACTATTCTTGCCCCCATAAAGGAAAGTAGCCAGGCCAGATTCGCATCTATTGAATTGTTTGGGGGAAACTCCGGGCGAAATCCCGAGTGGACCACCAATCCGACCAGATCATTCCTTGACTACGCGCTCGCCCGTGACCATGTAGATGACTCTCTCAGATATGTTGCATGCATGGTCAGCAATTCGTTCCAGATACCTCGCGACAAGCGTGTAGTTGATTCCCAAGCCGATCTTCTTCGGGTCTTCCATCATGTACGTGATGACCTCCCTGAAGATCTCGTCGTATAGGGAATCTACCTTATCCTCCAAGTCGAACACTTCCTTAGTCAATCCCGTATCTCTGGTGAGGAAGGCCTCCACCGAGAGATTGACCATTCTCTCGGCCATCTCTGCGATGTGTGGGATGCTGACCAGAGGCTTGAAGTGGGCCATATCCTTCGCGTGGACCGTCACCTCGGCGATGTCTCGCGCGTATCGCCCTATCCTGTCAAAGTCGGTGATGACTTTGAGGTAGGTCCCGACCATTCTCAGATCCTTTGCGACTGGTGACTGCAATGCAATGACTTCGAGGCACCTCTTCTCAATGTCGTTGTTGAGAGCGTACATCTCCTCGTCGATTTCCTTCACTTGGTCGGCGAGGTCCGAGTCGAGCATCTCGAATGATTTCACTGCGAGTTCGATCGCTTCGCTGGTCCTCTTTGCCATCGTCTCAACGAGCTGGTCGAGCTCAGCAAGCTCCGTCTCGTAGGCTTTCCTCGGCGACATCTTAGCCGAACCTCCCCGTGATGTACTTCTCTGTCAATTCCTTGTCTGGATTCTCAAATATCTTCTTAGTCACTCCGCACTCGACAAGTTCCCCCAGGTACATGAATGCGGTGAAGTCCGCTATCCGCGCAGCCTGCTGCATGTTGTGGGTTACAATCACAATCGTGTAGTTCCGCTTCAAGTCAAAGAGGAGGTCCTCGATCTTTGCCGTAGCTATAGGATCAAGCGCCGAACACGGCTCGTCCAACAGCAAGGCCTCAGGGTCCGCAGCCAACGCCCTCGCTATGCAAAGTCTCTGCTGCTGTCCTCCGGATATGCTTACGCCCGAGGCGTCGAGCTGGTCTTTGACCTCATCCCATAACGCTGCCAGCCTCAGGCTCTTCCGAACAACTTCATCGAGCTTCTTCCAGTTCTTTTCGCCGTTCAGGCGCAAGCTCGCGACTACGTTGTCATAGATGGACATGGTTGGGAACGGATTTGGTTTCTGGAATACCATGCCCACTTTGGCCCTGACCTGGACAGGATCAACCTGGCTGCCGTAGATGTTGTCGCCATCCAGAAGTACTTCTCCAGTGACCCGGGCACCGCGCACAACCTCGTGCATTCGGTTCATGCACCGAATAAGAGTCGATTTGCCGCATCCGGACGGTCCGATCACCGCTGTGATCGCATTCCTTGGGATGCGTATGTCGACGCCCTTCACAGCATGTACTTGGCCGAAGTATGCATTCAGGCCTTCAGTGACAATCTTGTCTTCCATGTCCTCTTCACCGCCTTTGATCTTCTTCGATTGTTTCGCATAAGCAATCTCACACTGACATTGAGGATGAGCACGATTGAAATCAGGACGAGCGCTGCCCCCCAGGCTTGCTGGAGGAGCGCCTCCGAGGGAGAGTTGTAGTTTCGGAATATCGTGAGCGGGAGCGAAGCGATAGGCTCGGTAGGCGAGTAAGACCAGAAGCTGCTATAGAAAGCCGTCAGCAAGAGGGGAGCAGTCTCCCCGGCGATTCTCGCAACTCCCAGAAGACTGCCGGTAATGACGCCTGCCCGACCGTTCACGAGCATGACCTTCAGCACGGTCCTCCATCTCGGCACGCCAAGCGCGAGCGCTCCCTCTCGCAGGGAGTTGGGGACCATCCTCAGGGCTTCCTCAGTAGTATTTGCCACAATAGGGATCATGATGATGGCCAGCGCGAAAGAACCCGCAATGAGGGAGAATCCGACATTCAGATAGGACACGACAAGGGCGTAGGCGAGAAGACCGACAACTATTGACGGGAAATTGGCCAGGATGTCATTGAAGAATCTGATGGTTGCTCCGTATCTGTTGTTGCCGTATTCTGAGACGTAGATTCCGGTCAGGATGCCGATTGGGAGTCCGATCGCACTCGCATATGCTATGAGCAGCAGTGTGCCAACTATCGCATTCCCAATGCCCTCACCGGGTTCTCCCGTCCCTTTCGTCCTCTGAGTTAGGAACTCCCAGCTTATTGCAGGAGCGCCTTTCGAGACCACGCCTGCCAGAATGTAGATCAGGGGGATCAGGGCGAGTACCACACAAGCAAGCGCTAGGGCAGATGCGAGGTTGTTCTTCATGCGGCGGTACCGGTATCGGTTCACAATCCCCCTCCGGCTGCCGGAATCCTCTTCATGAAACGGCCGACAATCAACCTCGCGAAGACGTTGATGATCAGAGCGACTACGAAAAGAACAAGGCCGATCTCAATCAATGCCGAAAGCTGAAGCCCTTGGGCTTCTCCCCAATTGTTGGCTATGAGGCTAGCCATAGTCTGGCCCGGGTCTAGGAGTGACCAGGAAATTCCATTCGCATTGCCAATCGTCATGGTCACGGCCATAGTCTCTCCCACTGCTCTCCCAAGGCCAAGGATGACTGCACCGAATATCCCTGAGCGCGCATAGCTGAGGACCGCTATCCGGGTCGTCTCGTACCTCGTGGCCCCAAGACTGAGCGCAGCCTCCCTCTGGGAGTCGGGCACTGCCATCAACGCTTCTTTTGAAACTGAGGCGATAGTCGGTATGATCATTATCGCGAGGATTACGCCCGCGGTGAACTTGTCAAGCCCAATCGAATCGCCTTGGAATAGTGGAGTCCATCCCAGGAAGCTCTTGAAGAAGGGTTCAACGGAATCAGCCATGATTGGCCTGAGGGCGTACATTGCCCACAGTCCGTAGATGACGCTAGGGACGGCGGCCAGAAGCTCCACTACGAACGATAGAGGATTCTTCAACCAAGGCGGCGCTAGCTCGGCGAGATAGATAGCAATCCCTACGCTAAGGGGTACGCCTATTAGCAGGGCTAGAAGGGTCGTCGTCAACGTCCCGGCGATAAATGGCAGCGCTCCGTAGACGTCCTGATTTGGGTTCCACGAACTCCCCCAAAGGAAACTTGCGCCGAACCTATCGATAGAACTCTGAGAATCGAAGATCATTCTTGCGACCAGAGCCCAAACGAGTACAAGGGTGAGGGTGGCGACTCCCATGACGAAGTATTCGAATGCCAGATCTCGGCTGAATCTTCGAGATCGCCTCAGATTTTCCAGCCAATCCCCGCGAGACATATCGACCTCTTGCCTCGTCGCATTCGATTCTCACCCACCATTCTAGCTGCGGTCAAGCACGAGATGACTTGCACTATCTCACTACCTGCCCCTGATAGGTGATTGAATTGAGCGTTGTCTCATCCACCGACACTACGGAGGCAGGCAGACTAGCGTAGTACAAGGTCGGCCCGTACGATTGACCCTGGTGTACGCACCACCACAGGAAATCGATCAGCGCCTCTGCAGCGGTCTTGTTCATTTTGGTGTCGTTGCTGAAGAGCTCCTTGTAGACCAAAATGTAGGTGAAGCTCGAGATCGGATACGATTCCGCTCCAGCGGCATCGAGTATGCTGACATGCGACCAATCTCCATCTCCTGCTGGGAGCACGACTCCTGTCGCGGCGCTGGTGACTGACTCCAGTGTGGCATTGACGAAATAACCGTCGTGATTCTTCAGAATCGCGTGAGGCACATCATTCGCCATCGCGTAGGAGAGTTCTATGTAGCCGATCGAATGCGCTGTGGTTTTGACTGTCTGCGTCACACCGGGATTTCCGCTCGCACCGATTGCATCAGGCCAGTTGACCGACTTTCCTTGTCCATAGATGGCGGCAAACTCTGAACTGACAGTTGCCAGATATCCCGAGAACACGAATGTCGTTCCAGATGAGTCTGATCGCACTATCGTCGTGATTTGGAACGAAGGTAGAACCTCGCCGGGATTGAGTGCAGCAATCGCAGGATCATCCCACGAAGTTATGTTCTTCATGAAGATCTCTGCCAAAGTCGGTCCGTCCAGTCGGAGGCTCTGAATGCTGGGCTCATTGAACGCGACGACAACCGCGCCCAGTGTCTCTGGAATATGCACGAGTCCATATGCGGAGGAATCACTTGTAGCCAAGGGGGCATCTGTCCCTGCAAAGTCGACATGCCGGTCCTCTATCTGAGTTATCCCGGCTCCACTGCCTCCCCCTCCGTAGCTGATTCTCACGTTGTGCCCCGTCGTATTGTAGTACTCGTCCGACCACTTCAATATCAGAGGCATCGGAAATGTTGCGCCCGCACCGGTCAAGCTCACGCTTCGCCCGCTCTTTCCAGTTGACAGCAAACCGGTTGCGAAAGCTGCAGCAACCACTATGATCACTGCAACGATGACCCCGAGGATCACGAGCCATGGTGTGCCTCGCTTGTGTGGCATCGAAATCTCCCTTTCAGATTTGTTCTTCTCAGTTTCACTAGCTTGGTTCATTTTTCCACTTTCCTGACTAGACTATGTTGAGATATGACCAGAAGATGACTCCCGAAATGGTTGCAGCCGCAGGTATTGTCAGGATCCAGGCAACCACCAAACGTCTCCCTATACCCCACCTTACTGCAGATACGCGCTTCGCAGAGCCGACTCCCATGATAGATCCTGATATTGTGTGAGTTGTGCTGACCGGTATGCCGAAATGAGCGGTTGCCGCTAGTACTGCGGCTGCACCAGTCTCAGCCGAGAACCCCTGATAAGGTTCCAGCTTGGTGATCCTTGAAGCCATTGTTTTCACAATCCTCCATCCGCCGAAGAAGGTGCCCAAGGCAAGGGCTAGATAGCAGGATAGGGCCACCCAGAGGAAAGCGTGGTCCGTAGGCGATGCGGCGCCCACGGCAACGAGCACGAGCATTATGATCCCCATTCCTTTCTGGGCGTCATTCGCTCCATGCGTCATCGAGTAGAATGCGGACGACACCAGCTGCAATCGTCTGAACCAATGATTGACCTTTGTTCTCTGGCGCTTGGCCATTGTCCTCACGACCAAAGCCACGATCAAGAATCCTGCAATCATCCCTAGAACCGGGGAGATAAATATGAACGATGCCACTTTGAACACGCCAGACCAGTTGACGGCATTGAGACCCATGACTGCACCACCAGCGCCCAGCAATCCCCCGACCAGTGCGTGACTGCTTGAGGCTGGGATTCCCAGCCACCAGGTGATTAGATTCCAGATTATCGCCCCGACCAGAGCGGATAGAACGAGTTCAAGCCCGTAGGACGCCTCAACCAGATTCTGATTGATGATCCCGGATTGTATCATCGCCGCAACGGCGCTTCCTAGTGCCAGAAAGCCCATGAAATTGAAAAAGGCAGCCATGGTAACTGCTTGCACCGGAGTCAGCACTTTTGTGGCAACGATTGTGGCGATGGAGTTCGCGGAGTCGTGGAATCCATTCACGAAATCGAACATCCATGTGAGAAGAATCGCTACAACGGCGATCACGGGTAGCGATATAAGGGCGGTCATCTCATCACTTCAACAAAAACTCCTCATCAAGATTCTCTGGCGCGTCGTCATAGAGTTTCATTTCGTCGAAATCGCGCTGCGGTTGTTCCATATCCCTTCTCTCACTTCTATTACTGACTCCGCATAAGGGTCCATTAGAATTGCCCAAATAGAATAACGAAACAACCTGTGTTCTATGCCGGCTATATTAACTATATAGGAGTAGCCTAATACGCCTTCGTCAATAGAGAGCTATTGTGGCAGCCTGGCCACCTAGTTGGAGCGACGAGTTCATGGAAACGAGGAAGATCCAGAAGACGGGCGGTTCAACGTACATCGTCTCCTTGCCGAAGCATTGGGTCATAGCATCGAAATTGAAGGAGGGAGACACAATATCGATGACCATTGACAGCGCCGGATTGCTTACGCTTGACCCGAGTCTGGGATCTAGGAAACCCTCTTCAAGAATCGAGCTGGCAGTTGATGACAACGAGAACGAGATTCACTTTCTACGAAAGCTGATTGGACTCTACATTTCTGGCCACGATGAGATAGTAGTGAGGGGAAGAACGAGGATTTCCCCCGATATACGGAAGATGGTTGGCGACTTCACCAGGAAGGTGATTGGATCAGAGATCGTGGAGGAGTCAAGCTCTTCAGTTACAATTCAGGATGTGGCCGATTACTCACATCTTGACATGCGGAAGGTAATCAGGCGCATGCATCTGATGTCCCGATCCATGCATGCGGACGCGATGGAGGCCCTCATGAGGTCGAACCAGAGCCTCGCAGAGAATGTGGTTGCCCGGGACGACGAGGTTGACAGATTGTACTGGTTCGTTGCCAAACAGCAGAGCATGATACTCCGGGATCCGTCAGTCTCGAGAAAGATGGGGATCGGCATATCAGAAGCCTCTTTCTATCTCTCTGCGGCCAAAGCACTAGAAAGAATCGCCGACCACGCGGCCAGGATAGCCCACAGTGTGAGCGCTTTGTCCTCCGAGACCTTGAACGAGAAACTCGTGAAGGACATGGAGTCGTACGGCGTGAGGGTCCTTTCCGTCTTGGACAGTTCAGTTGAGTCGATGTTGAAGGCGGATATGCTGGCGGCAAACCTTGTTGCTGATGAATCCGAGCAGCTAAGGATGGGTGGCGAGAAGCTGATAGAGCAGATAATGAGCCATAGGACCAAATTTTCGGTTCCATTTGCACGAGTGGTTGAGAGTCTAGAAAGGACCGCCCTCTATTCAGTCGACATCGCTGAGCTCGCAATCAACCTAGCAGAGAAGGGCTAGAAGGTCGGGCCGCTGTCTAGCAGCGCAAGAAGATGGGCTCGCGAGGGGCGAATCAGCAGGACAAATGTGGACGGCAAACCCTCGGAATCTATGAGGGTCTACGAGCGATTGCACAGAGCCTAGCTCGACATCGATGCACAGATTCTGACTCCGTCCAGTATTCCATAGGGGCAAACTCCGGGCCGAAATCCCGGCGGGAGCACACTCTACAGTTGCTTGTAGCTGAGAATCAGAACAAGTGCGTCTGGTGCGAGTCCTTCGGATAGATGATCGTGTCGCCGCGGACGACCGCCAGAGAGCTCAGCCAGTGCGTACGAACGTCGAACAGACCGTAAATGTCTTGCACCTCGACTGCTCGGATCACGAGTGCATCCGAGAAGAACTGCCGATGACATCTGCCAGGGAACGCCTCGGAGCACATCGCCGCGACGGTCTCCTTGCGGGCGAGGTCGAGGAACTTCTCGAGCGCTCGTCTGAAGGCGTCTGTCAGCATGTAGTCCGCGTACGCCCGGAAATGGTCGTCCCCGAGACCGTCGTTCGGAGATTCACGAGCCGGAGAGAGGTAGCCCCCGAGATCCTCCAACCTCACGTAGCCGATGCCGTTGATCCTGAGAGTATGGGCAAGCGTGACGCTGTTGTACTGCGGATTGTATCCCGAGCCCGGTATGCTGCGGATGTCGGCCACCAGGGTGACGAGGTTGCGCTTGAGCAGCTTCAGGAACTCGTCGATCGGCCTGTTGGAGTGACCCACGGTGTAGACGAGGATCTTGCCCCCTTCTTTGGACCCTGGCATTCAAGATCGCTCCGTCGGATATGTCACTCGGACGCCGCGGACCTTGGCCCATGGTGTCAGCTTCCGGTCCTTCGCCTTCCCCGAGCGTGATATCTCCCTGACCGAGTAGCCTCGAACGAGCAGCGCATCCGCGATCAAGCTCCGGTGGCACCGCCACGGGACCGCTTCAGCGCACATTATCGCCACCCGTTTCTTCCCCGCAACCTCGATCAGCTCACTGAGTGCCTTTTCGAACTCGTCTGTCTGCATGTAGTCCGCGAATCCCCTGAACGACGCGTTCCTCCATGCCGCGTTCGGAGAATCCTTGACCGGACGTCTGAGGCCGCCAAGTCCCTTCAGGTGACGATAGCCGATACGCCTGTTCCTCAGCGACTTCGGCAGGGATTCCTTATTGAATTGGGGGTTGTGTCGAGAGCGCGGGATCGTCCGCACATCGACCACCATGTTCACATCGTTCGCGCGCAACGCCTTGACGAAATCCTCGAGGCTGAGCGTGGAATGACCTATGGTGAAGACTGCGCGGCCCTTCTTTGCCAACACATCTCCTCCGTCGCCACGAATCGCGGTTGAACGGATAACTAACCTATGCCGAATGCCAGATGCCTGCATATACCCGCCATTCCATTCAGGATACCATGGCGGAGCTCAATCCGGATCTCCTGGGACCGTGCATGTTGTACTGCGGGTACTGCGGCGTCTACCTCAATGGCAAGTGCGAAGGGTGCGGACCGATGACCAGCAAGCGGGCCAAGGAGGGCAAGGTCTTCTGCGGGATGGTCGAATGCGCTTCGCGGAGAGGCGTGGAGATGTGTGCGAAGTGCCATGACTATCCATGCAGAAGATTCGACGAAGCCTCGGAGGACGACTGCGCGCTCTTCTCTGAGCCCTTCATCTCGTACATACGGGACAACTCAAAATGATCAGAGCACCTGGCTCATCTCCCGCTCTATCAGCGAGAAGTCCTTCGCGTCCATCGTGCTCTGGTCCACGGGCACGAGAAGATACCCTTTGTCGAGGACGACCTGTTCGTTGATGAGCTGGACGAACCTGAGGACGCTCTTGAAGTCGTTCTGGGTGGTGAGATACTCCAGCCCCTCGATCACGATCGCGCCGTTCTCCCCTTTGCCCAGGAAATCGCGGATGGCCGAGGCGAGATGCGCGAGATTGTTGGGGGACACGTACTGAGTGCCCTTGACGATCCCGGAGCCCTGGGCAGTCTCGGTCTTCGTCAGCCACAGGGTCTCCGCCGTGAAACCGTATTTCTGCTTGAGTATGTCAGGGTGCGTCCTCGAGATGCAGAGCCCTCGGGCGCCGCCGGCCAACAAGGACGAGAACATCCCGAAACTCCTCTCGGGGCGCTCCTCCCTGATGACATAGCTCCATCCAGGGACGAGCTGGACGGGCGCCTGGGCGACCGTCCCTGAGGCCCCGGGTCGTTCGGTGGCAATCTTGCGGCCTAGCATCTTCTCGATCTCGTCAACCTTCTGCTGGACGCGCTGGTAGGCCATTGACCTCTTCGTCTTCGCCATGATCTGCAGCTCGCGGGATGTGTAGCCTTTTGTGGAGAGCTTGATGATCTCGTCCCAGGCCTCCTGAAGGCCCTCCTGAAAACCCTTGATGTAGCTCCTTGCGGAGTCATCCTCTTGAGCCATGTCCCATCCGTGCCGCCAGTGCTTCGTTATTGACTAGCCAGACTAAATAACCTTTTCCGGGCTGGAACGACCTGAAGAGCCGGAGGGTAGTCGGGAAAAACCTATAGCTGAGTCGGGCAATCGGAATGCGCTCTCATGCCAAAGAAGAAGATGATGCCTCGGCTCAAGCTCAAGGCGAGGATCGCATCGAAGGTCCGCGAGAAAGACCTTGTAGAAAAGGCCAAGCTCCTGATGGAGGAGCCGGACCTCATACTCCCGGAGTGCGCTGAGGACTGCGGGTCGTGCCCCTTCAGAAAGACGCGCGCGCGCATAGACAAGATCCTGAGGTACAAAGACGACCCCGTGAAGCTGTCGAAGCTCGCGCGCGGAGGGGACAAGCTCGCGCGCGCGTACGCGGCCACGATAGCGCTCGCGCATGAGGAGAAGACCCCGTACTTGGCGACCGCGGTCTTTCGAGGGTCCACCGTCACTTACGTCATGCGCGGGAAGGCACCCAAGGAGATGCTGATAGCGGTCCAGAATTTCGATTCCCCGAAGTGGCGCGTGATGGGGGTCCTGGACCTCGTGGCGCGTAGGGGCCTCCACTTCTATTCGTACGGCGACCACTTCGTCTGCACTGGCAGGTACGCTAGACCCCCTGAGGAGTACGTGAAGATGGCGGCGGAGTCCGTCGGAGCTTCGAAGCTCGAGGGCGACGCGTATGTGTGCCCCCACAACCCCGTCTCGACCAACCACGTGAAATTCGATTGGACGACCGCCGGGAAGGAGATCCTCCTGTGCGACCAGTGCGCCGTCAAGTCCAAGAACACCCTCTCCAAGCTCGCGGAAGGCATGGCCGTTCCGAAACCCGCGAGCGAGTTCAAGATCGATATTGTCCGTCCTCTGAATACAGTGGCAGGTGACGGGGACTGCGAGGACCTTCTGAACAAGGAAGTGAGCGCCGGTCTGCTCGACGAGTACGCCGAGGGGAAGGTCGGGGACCGGGAGCTCATCGACCGGCACATGGAGACCGTCCGGGAGGCGCTCTCCGAGACGAGCAGGAAGGTCTTCATCCGAGGCGACAAGTGCTACGGTTCGGACCCCGCCCTCATGATAGCTGACATGACCAACGATGACACCGAGGCGAAGTCCCTCGAAGGACTTTTCTCGAAAATCGACAATCCGGTGGTACTGGAGACAAGCGATTCGGTGAACAAGGTCCTCTCGACTTACTGGTTGGACCACGGCAGAGACGCGATGAGCGCTGTCGTACCGCCCGAGATGGTGGACCGATACTTCCGGGAGGACAGCGAGGCAATCTCGTCCCCGATGAAGGTCATTCAGTCAGCGCTCGAGAAGTCCGAACACGATGCGGTGGCATCACAGATACCCCGCTACGAATGTCTCACGGGGTACGGCAGCTTCGTCGACGAGATCGTGAAGGCCTACAAGACCAGGGGGGCCGGCGGAGCCGTCGCTGTCATCGACGCCGACAAGTCCAACGACCACAGGATCCGGTCGATATCCCACGCGTTCTACCTCGCCCTAGGGGTCACGACGAAGGCGTGGAAGTTCACGAGCAGCGAGCAGGAGTACGGCAGACACCTGGAGGCGTTCGCGAGGAAGCTCCTCGAAAGCAGGAACTCGGAACAGCATCACGAGGCGTTTGCAGAGTTCCTGAAGCAGGCCGGCTGTCCGGACGACCTCAAGCTCGCTTGAAGACCCGAGCGTCGACCACCACGTGGGCCACGCCCGGAGCGTAGGACTTTATCTCCTTCAACCTGAGTACCTCCACCCTCCCTTCCGGGACCGCATCCCTGATCCGATGGATGGGCCTTTCAGGGAGCAGCACGTTCGGGCAGGTCTCGTGATAGTGGACCACTCCTCCGCTCCTAAGCAGTCTGACCGCAGTCGGCAGGTACTCGTGCGTCGTCTTCACATAACCCATGAGGACCCTGTCCGCAACCGATTCCCCCGGCAGGTCCCGATTGTCACCCAGCACGGGCGTGACGGCGTCCTGAACCTCGTTCAGGACGATGTTCCTCGAAAGGTACCTGTGCGCCACCGGGTTGATCTCGCATGCGATGACCTTCCGAGGTTTCTGATACACGGCGAGCGGGATGGAGAAGTAACCTATGCCCGCGAACATGTCCACGACGGTTTCCCCGTCGCACCTCACGGTGGCCATCCTAAGACGCTCCTCCTCGTTCCCGGAGGAGAACATGGTCCTTGCCGCGTCGAGCCTGAACCTGATGCGATTCTCCACATGGGTGGTCTCGGTGTCATGTCCGTAGATTAGCTCCGTCGAGGGCTCGCGGAAATCCCCGCGGATAGCACCGACCTCTCGAAGCACTGCCTTGGCCTTCAGGGCAGTCGCATAGGCCTCTCCCACCGCGCCGAGGAACGGAGCGAAATCGTCGCTCAGGCGCACTATGGCCACATCCCCGACCAGCTCCCACTTGTCAGGCAGACTCGCCTTCAGCTCCTCCGGGACCTCCGCCAACCTCCTCACCATTTCGATAGGGTCGACCTTCGTTAGCTTCCTGTCCGGGAAGTTCATCTTCAGGACCTCGGCGCCGTTCTCGGCAATGAGGTCCGAGGGGGGCTCGGACACCACTGGTATCAAAATCCTTCCCTCGCGCTCTATGATGGCCTTCGACTTGTCGACCAGCCTGAGGGCCGTGAGCTTCCCCCGGAGGTCTTCGGCCGCCTCCTTCGGCGCGCTTATCCCGAGCACGCGGTTCCCAACACGGGCTGACTATAAACAACTTCTCGACGCGCTGGCGGATGAGACCGAAAACCATATAGCAACTCCCCATTATCGAGTCGCGATGAGGCCGCTTCCTGCGGTTCTGGTTGCGCTGGCAGTCACCGCGCTGATGCTCCTCCCGATCGGGGGGAGCGCGGACGTCGACGATCCGGGGGCTCCCAAGTACGTCAACCGCATGCTCGGCAATTTCGTGACGCCAACAGTCGCACCAGGCGAGACCCTGACCTTCTCATTCGAGGTCAACAACACCTACAGCGAGTCAGGGAGCAACATGGCCGACATCCTCCTCACGGTCGGGATCTACATGTACGCGACGAAGGACGAGGCCCGGGAGGTCAACGCGTCCTTCGAGAACCCGCCTCTCATCAACGGCGAATCGACCGAGTACTCGGAGACGGTACCGTTGCTGGTGTACGGGGAGAACCACACCGTCTCGTTCGAAATCGAGACGTCGAAGAAGACGCCTCACGGGACGTACTTCTCGCAGAGCACATACTTCGTGAGGATCAGCCTGGAATTCCACTTCCCGGGAAACGCGACCGAGATCGTCATGAAATCGAAAGGATGGTTCACGGATGAGCAGTGGACCAGGCTCACCACCAACGAGACCGGGGCAAGTGAGCTCAACAGGACCTACCTGGCTTCCCTGGGGGTCGACGGCATCATCCCGGACTCGTCGTTCGGGTTGAAGGTGCCGATTCCCAGATGGCCTCTGGCCGTTCTAGGAGTCGCTTGCGCGGGCGTCGCATTCATGGCGCTCTACTACTTCGTCCTCGACAACCCCGGGAAGTACCCCCGGCTAGAGAAGAGATTCTATTATCTGAGGGGAAAACTGGGCGAGTTTTGGCGCCAGCTTAAGGACCGCAGACGAAAGTGAGGCTGGATAGTCGATGTCCCCGTGCTCCTCGAGGAGCCCCTTGACCTTCGGCTCTCCGAATATCCTAAGCGCCTTGTCCAACTTCTTGTCCGTGAGGTTGAGGAAGACCTTCCTGACCCTGAACGCCCTCGCGAGCTCCCTCCCGAACTCGTCCCTACAGAGTCGGTCGTATGCTCCGAGATCCCCGCGTCCGTCAAAGAAGTCGGATACGGCTCGTGCGCACAGCTCCCCACCCTTCACAGCGGTGTACACTCCGCCTCCCGATAGGGGCTTGGCGTGACACGCCGCATCGCCCACCAGCAGGATCCTGCCGCTCACCGCCGACCTGCCAGCGCCGATCGGGATCCTGCCCGACGCGGTCGAGACCTTCTTGGCTCTGACGAACTCCTTCCTGGAAAGGAACCTCTTCAGATACGCTGCGGGGGTGTTCTGCGCGTCCCAGGTGCAGAGACCGACCCTCGTCGCGTCCCCCGCAGGGATCGCCCATGCGAAGAAGCCCGGAGCGACCGCCCTCCCGAAGAAGACCTCCACGAAATCCGGGTCGGTGTCGACGTCCTTCATGTCCACCTGGATGCCGAGGAGCATGTGCTTGGGCGCCGGGAGACGGGCCGAGCGTCGACAGACGGACCTGTGGCCGTCCGCTCCGATGACGACAGACGCCATTGCCTGCTGCAGCTGACCCTCGAACCTCATCTCAGCCCGGGCCTCCGTTCGCAGCTCGTGAACGGAGCGCACTTGGGCGGCGACCATAGGGGCTGCTCCGGCATCGACCGCCCTGTGGAACAGGATGCTGTCGAACTGCCTTCGGTCTATGACGCACGCGCGCGAGCCCTTCGCCTCGAGCGTGAGGACATATCCGAGCGAGGAATGGAACTTGACTCCCCTCACCGTCTTCAGGATGCTGTGCTCGGCGAACCTCGGGACTCCCCGCTGCGTGACGAGCCCGGCGCAGTGCATCGGCTCGCCCGGCAAGGGATGCTCCTCTGCCATGATCACGTCGTGGTCCTTGGCCAGAAGCCTCGCTGCAGTCGACCCCGCTGGCCCGCCTCCGACCACGAGCACTTCCGCGCGCACGCCGGGCAAACAGCATTGGCCAGTATTTCAGGATTGCCCAAGCCGACAGGAAGCGGAGTTGTAAGGCGAATTGGATATATCCCGGCGTTGCAGAATATGAGCCGTGGTTGTCGAGAAGAAAAGCGATGTGGAGATTTCATTCGATCAGAGTCTTCAACAGTCGAAGGACCTTGTGGAGATTTTCGAGCTCGTGAAGAAGGCGGTCAGGACCACCTTGGGCAGGGAGCGAGCAGGACTCATGCTGGGCCTGGCGAACCTCGGGGGCGGCCCCCAGGGCTTCGTGGGGGCGTTCTTCCCCATAGCCACGAACATCATCGTGATGAACAGCCTTCCCCTCCAGCGCGTGAAGGAGACCGACCCCTCCCTCTTCAGGCCTTACGTGTTCACGATTCTGCTCCACGAGTACCTGCACACCCTAGGGGTAATCGACGAGGTGTCCACGCGCAGACAGGCTTACGAGATATGCGTGAGGCTCTTCGGCACGGGGCATCCGGTCGCGCAGCTCGCCGCGGACCTCGGGAAGTTCATCCCAAAGCTGGTCTACCCGATCTACGGCTGGCAGCCGGACGAGGAGTACAGAATCGAACTGGTAAAGGGTTTCGACAAATCAAGCACGGATGCCTACATCGGCTGAAGAGGCCTACTTCTTCGGGACCTTCTCCCAGTCCTTCAGGAACTTCTGGATCCCCTCGTCGGTGAGGTTGTGCCTCAGCATCTTCTTCAGTACTTCGTAGGGCACCGTAGCCACGTGCGCGCCCGCGAGAGCCGCCTCGGTGACATGCACCGGATGCCTGATGCTCGCGGCTATGACCTGCGTCTTGAACCCGTAGTTCTTGAATATGGTGACGATGTCCCTGACGAGCGCCATGCCATCGTGGCTGATGTCGTCGAGCCTGCCGACGAAAGGCGAGACATAGGTCGCGCCCGCCTTCGCGGCCAGGAGCGCCTGGTTGGGGGAGAACACGAGCGTGACGTTGGTGTTGATGCCCTCTTTTGACAGTATCTTGACCGCCTTGAGCCCTTCGTCGGTCATCGGGATCTTCACGACGACGTTCCTGTGCATCTTCGAGAGCTCCCGGGCCTCCTTCACCATCCCGTCCGCGTGCATCGAGACCGCCTCAGCGCTGACCGGGCCGTCGACGACCTTGCATATCTCGTCGATGCGGCACTTGAAGTCGCAGCCCTCCTTCGCGACGAGCGTCGGGTTCGTCGTGACCCCGTCCAGGATGCCCCAGCTGTTGATCTCCTTGATCTGCTCCAAGTTCGCGGTGTCGATGAATATCCTCATCGTCTCCCTCACTTCTTCCTCTTCAGCACGTCGTGCGCGGCCTCGACGATGTTGTCCGCCGTGAGCCCGTACTTCTCCATGAGCTCGTCGCAGCCGCCAGACTCCCCGAACACGTCCGGGATCCCGACGCGCTTCATGGGCACATGGAAGTTCTCGACAAGCACCATGGCCACTGCGCTCCCCATTCCCATCATCACGGAGTGCTCCTCCGCGGTGACCACACCGCCCGTCTCCCTCGCGGCCCTGACGATGGTCTTCTCGTCCAGAGGCTTGATCGTGTGCAGGTCCAGGACCCTCGCGTCGACTCCGTGCTTCTGGAGCTCCTCCGCCGCCTCGAGACACTTCGAGACCATGATACCGCATCCGATGAGCGTGACGTCCTTCCCGTCCCGCATCACAGGGCACTGGTTCAGCTCGAACGGGGTGTTCATATCAGTTATGGTGGGCACGTCCGCCCTGCCGATCCTGACGTAGACCGGGCCATGGGTCTTGGAGACCGCTTTGACCGTCTTGTAAGTCTCGGGCGCGTCTGCAGGCACTATCACCGTCATGTTCGGCAGGACCCTCATGAGCGCGAGGTCCTCCACGATCTGGTGGGACGCCCCGTCCCCGCCCACTGTGATACCTGCGTGCGAGGCCACTATCTTGATGTTCATCTTCGGGTAGGCGATGGACTGGCGGATCTGGTCGTAGCATCTCCCTGTCCCGAAAACCGCGAAGGTCGATACGAACACGGTCTTGCCGCTCGCCGCGAGCCCAGCAGCCGTGTCCATCATGTTCTGCTCAGCGATGCCGACGTTGAAAAACCTCTCCGGGAAGGCAGACGCGAAGTCGGCCGTCCTTGTGGAGCTCGACAGGTCGGCATCGAGCACGACGATGTCCCCGCGCTCCTTCCCGAGCTCGACCAGCGCCTTCCCGTACACCTTTCTTTGGCTCTCCAGCTTCCACTGCAGACCCTTCACCCCCCGAGGTCCTTCATGGCCTGCTCGTACTCCTGCTTGCTCGGCGCCTTCCCATGGAAGTGCAGAGAGCCCTCCATGAAGCTCACACCCTTCCCCTTGATCGTATGGCAGATGATGATCGTGGGCTTCCCCTTGACGCCCTTGGCCTCGTTCGTCGCGTGGATTATCTCCTTCATGTTGTGCCCGTTGATCTCGATGACGTGCCAGCCGAACGCCTTCCACTTGTCCGCCAGAGGTTCGAGAGACATGATCTTCTCGGTGGGCCCGTCCAGCTGGAGCTTGTTGCGGTCAAGGTAGACCGTTATGTTGTCGAGCTTGTAGTGCGACGCGAGCATCGCCGCCTCCCAGACCTCACCGACGTCCATCTCCCCGTCCCCTACCAGGACGTAGACTCTGTACAGCCTCCGGTCCAGTTTCGCCGCGAGCGCCATCCCGTTCCCGGCCGGAAGCCCGTGCCCGAGAGAGCCGGTCGACATCTCCACGCCGGGCGTCTTGCTCATGCAGGGATGTCCCTGGAGCCTGCTCCCGAGCTTCCGCAGGGTCTTGAGCTCCTCAATCGGGAAGTAGCCCGCGACTGCGAGGGTGGCGTACAAGGCAGGTGCTGCGTGGCCCTTGCTCAGCACGAACCTGTCCCTGTCCGGCCAGTCAGGCCTCTTCGGATCGTGCTTCAAGATGTGGAAATAGAGCGCTGCGAGTATGTCCGCGCAGGAGAGCGACCCGCCGGGGTGCCCGGAGCCCGCCTCGTATATCATCTGGATCGAGAGCCTCCGGATCTGTTTGGCGATGCCCTCGAGCTCTGTGATGAACTGGCCGTCGTAGACTTCCAAGCTGCGTCCCCCGCCTCTTTGTGAGCCTCGTTCGGGATATTCCGTGGCTCGTCTTAAAGTGTTCTCATCCTGGTCATCGGACGATTAAGAACAATGCGCAGTTACCACCAACGGTCATGTCTCGAGTATCCTGACCCGTCTTCCCTCGATCTTGAGCTTCCCCTGGGCGAACAGCTGTATGGCGCGCGGGAACAGCTTGTGCTCCTCCTTCAGTATCCGGTCCTGGAGCATCTCCGGGGTGTCGTCTTCGAGCACGGGGACCGCCTTCTGGAGGATTATCTGGCCTCCGTCGACCTCCAAAGTGACGAAGTGGATGGTGCATCCCGAGACCTTGCATCCGTAGTCGATCACCGCTTTGTGGACCTTCAGCCCGTGGCAGTCCTTGCCGCCGAATGAGGGCAGGAGTGCGGGATGGGTGTTCATGATCCTACCCGCGTACTTGTCTATGAACAGGGGCGTCATCATCCGCAGGTAGCCTGCGAGGGCCACGAGGTCGACCTGATGCTGCACGAGACAGGCGATGATGTCCTTCTCGTGCTCCTCTCTGGTCAGCCCCTTGTGGGGGAACGCGAACGCGGGTATCCCGTGGGCTCGAGCCCGCTCCAGCGCATACGCCTCGGGCACGTTGGAGATCACAACCACGACGTCCCCGTCGATCTCCCCTCGGTCGCATGCGTCGATGATCGCCTGGAGGTTCGTTCCGCCGCCCGACGCAAGCACCCCGATCCGAATCCTGCGCATACGTCAATCACTTGCCGTTGTCAGACTCCGCCACGATTGGCTTGAAGAATGTGGATGCAAACCGTGGGTCTCAGTCTCCGCTCTCGATCCTGGGAGCAAGCAGGTACCTCACTTCCCCCTTCCCGCCGGCTATCTTGAACTCCACCTTGACCGGGTAGTCGTTCCCGAGGTGCATGGTCACCGAGCTCCCGGACGGGACTGCCTTGAGCATGTTGGAGAAGTACTCGAGGGGAAACAGGCTCCTGACGCTGCTAGGGGACTCGAGCTCCTCGAGGTCCTTCTTCGTCTTCTTCCAGTTGACCTGGTCCATGTCCCCTTCGCAGGTCATCTCGAACTCCTCGGGGGTGACCGTGAGAGCGATGTGGTCCGACACGGTCTCGCTTGCCTTGATCCCCTGGACGAGGTCGTCGGCCTTGACCGTTACTTTCGCCGGAAGGTTCAGGCTCGGCACCTTCGGGTCGCTCATGCCGGTGGTGTCGATGAGGCTCATGCGCCTCGTGATGTCGCCGACGACGATGTTCAACCTCCGCTTCTCCTCGTCGTGCTTCATGTCGACAACGTCCTCCCCTCTCGCTAGCTTGAGGAATTGGCTCAGCTTGTCGATGTCGATGCCGATCTCTTCCTCCTCCGCCTTGAAGTCCTCGAAGGCGTCCTTGGCGAGAGTGAGATCTACCATTGCGATGTGTGCGGGGTCCACGGCTCTCAGAGACAGGCCCTCGGCGTTGATGATGAACTTGGCCTCGTCAACTAGCGTGGATACGACGTTCACAACTTCCTTCAATGTGTCGGCTTTGGCCTTCGCCTGAAACATTAACCCCCCTTCCGTGTACCTACCTGTAACCAGTCAGCGTTTTAAAACCTTATGCTTACGTGGACGCATCCAGCATCAGTACTCGCGCCATGAGTGGCCGCACTTCACGCATCGGAATATCCGCGTTTCGGGCTCGTCTGCTGCGCGCGTTTGTCGGAGGACCCAATACGCCTTGTTGTGTCCGCATGACGGGCATTCGACGTCCGCAGTGGGAAGAGTGCCCGATATCTCGCCGACGACCGCCGTCTCCTTCTCAGTGCTCTTGGCGGTGATGATCTGCTTTGAGTTGTCCGACTCGTACTCCGCGCCGCACTTGCGACACACGAGTTTCCCATCCTTCGGAAACAGGAGGCTCTTGCAGTTCTTGCAAAACATTGACCACGACGCTCCGACTCGCTTGTGACGTAACCGAAGCCGTGGTCGAATAAAAAGGTTGGGTCGGGACACGGTTTAGATTGTGTCCCACTGCTCGTGCGGATGATGCTCCTTGTGGTGATGCTGCGCTGGCTCGGGCTCTCGCTCGACCGCGACTGCCTCGGACTCCTCGGGCTCGTTGTCACGCCTGTAGGCCATGGCCGGATACCTGCGCCTTCCCCACTCCTGGTCGATGGCTCTCCTCGCGCGCTTGATCGACCTCGGATCCGTCGACACCGTGAACCTCTGATCCCTATGCTGCTTGAAGCCGCCACGAGCTTCGTTGTTTGACTGGCGCGGCTGCTCCTCGTACTGAGGGTAGTTGAATCTGGGCTTCGCGCTATAGTTGGGAGCGCCCCGCCTCTTCTGCTGCCACGGGTCCTTGTGATGGTTGTGGTGGCGCCTATGATGCGGGTGGTTCTGGCCGACCTGGACCGCGCGCGGGTCGTACGCGGGCAACATATAGTCCTCGTCGATGTCTCCCTGGCCTTCGTTGTATCTCATCGGTTGGGCCCCCGCCCATTCAGCATGGCTTTGGCCCCCGCCCAGGTGGAAGAAGCCGGCTATGCCCGAGAGCACGCCGCTTCGCGGTGCCTCCTGGGCCACTGGCATCGGCTGTGCGTAGCCGGAGCCGTCGTGGACGAGCACGGTCGTGTGGTTCGTCACCGAGCCCGAGGTGTATTCGATCTCGCGCCTGTTCTGCTCCGCGAGGACGCCTCCGACGTAAGCGAACGCGACGGTGAGCACGTATGTGTTGATCCCGTACGGGCTTGCGCCGGCGAGCGTGTTAACGAAGGAGCCGACGTACTCCTGTGAGAACTGTAGATATGGTGAGAGGAACGGAATCCCGTTCGTGAGCGCCGCGCCGATTGCCGCGGGCGCAATGGCAACACTGCCTATGTGGGATGGGAACCAGCCCTGCTCGAAGGCCGTCATGACGCCGAATATCGCGACAACCGGGACTATGGCTGCCGCGACGCCCTTCCACGGGCCGCCGGCCCTTCGACCGCCGACGTACCCTGCGATCATTTGGCCGAACATGGGCAGCCACCAGAGTATCAGCGACAGGATGAGGACGTACTTCGCTGCGCTCCAGAAACTGTACACGACCTTCGTGGACCTGAATCTCTTGCCCTCGTTGTCGTGCTCGTAGGAGGCCAGACGGTACGGGACCCTCCTGTCGCGCGTGTCCTCTCGTTCTTCGCGAGCATCCTTTCTACCGATGCCGAACACCATTGCCCATCCCTTCTTGAGTCCGACATTCGTCAGACGGAACTCCATATGAGCTTCATGCTATTTATTATTTTTGAGATTCTGGATTGACCGGAGTCGAGGAGAAAATGCTGTCAGACGAGAATGCCTTTCAGGCATTCTCTGAAGGACAGCCGCTGCGCGCCCGCGATTCCTTCCCGGGATTTCTTCCGTGTCGCGCGCAGGACCGCTTATACGCCTCACTGCGTAATTATCGGCCACGATAACTCGAAGCGGCCAACTTATATATGGCCGGAATCTTGTTCACTGTCTGGAGAACTCCCCCGAGTTGAAAGAGATGTCCAAGGTTCTTATAGTCGAGGACGCGCCGTTCATCAGGGAGATGATCCGGGACATCCTCGAATCCCATGACCACGAGATTGCTGGGGAAGCTGCGAACGGACTCGAGGCTATCGAGAAATACAAGGCTCTCAAGCCGGACGTCGTTCTCATGGACATCCTCATGCCTGGGATGGACGGCCTGTCGGCGATCATGAAGATCGTTGAGCAGGACCCGAAGGCGAAGATCATCGTCGTGAGCGCGCTCGTCAAGGAGGCCCTGAGGAAGGAGGCCATCCGGGCGGGCGCGGTCGACTTCGTCGCGAAGCCCTTCCAAGTCGAGCGTCTTCTCGAAGCAGTGAGGACTGCGACGACGGCAGCGTGACCAAGCAACTGACGGACACACGAGGCGCAGGGGCCATGCATCACATCAGAGGAGGGAAATGATGACACGACCCAAGACATTGGCATCGCCCGCCTCCGCTGTTTCCGCGCTCGCTATCCTGGGGATATTCAAGAAGACAGCCAAGGCCACAGCCGCGGCCGTCCCCGAGAAGATGGCCACGAGCACCAAGTCCAAGTACAAGCTAGTGCACAGGCACGTATACCTGGTCGAGGAGCCGAAGCCAACCTTCGCGTTCAAGGTCTTTACAGACATCCTCAAGAACCGATGCTACGACTGTGAGAACGACGACAGCTTCCCGTGTGAGAGCCTCGACTGCACGGTATGCAAGCTACCATGCCCCTGCCCGAGCGAGTGCAAGAAGCGCAAGAGCCGGCCCCAGGGGCTCATCGTGTCGCGCCAGTTCCCGAAGGAGATCAGGGCGACGCACTACCTGCAGACGACACCTATCCTCTGGCTCACGACCGTCTCGGGAAAGGACAACATGGATCCGGCGAAGCTGAATACGCTCACGGACTACGTCGTCAGCTTCCTCGAGAGGGCGCACAACGGGGTCGTCCTTGTCGATGGCCTCGAGTACCTCGTGACCTCGAACGACTTCCAGAAGGTCCTGAAGGCCGTCGACCGATGGACCGAGAGCACCATGACGAGCAACTCAAGGCTCATCATCTCGGCGGACCCGAGGGCGTTCGAGACCAAGGAGATGGCGCTTCTGGAGAGGAACCGCGAAGTTGTGAGACCGGACTCCCGAGAGGCCTGGAAGATCATCCCTGAAAAGATCTGATCTGAGGAAAAAGATGGTCCCCACTTCCGGATTTGAACCGGAGGCCTGCTGATTTCAGCGACTGAGATCGGTCTTGCCGATTTCCCAACTACAGTCAGCCGCTCTAGCCAGTCTGAGCTAAGTGGGGATTGAGGCGCCAGATTGCAGGTTCGATTATTAAGAACTCTGTATAAAGCGTTTTACCATCCGCCAGGGCGACAGGCGTAGATGTCTTGGGCCAGATGCCACCCAGGACGGCGAAGCTCAACCTCGCGTTCATGGAGCTCGAACATCAACGGTGGCAGGTGCCAGCTCCACGGTGACATCACTGTAGAGGCTTAGTGATGGCACGATTGTGTAGATTCCAGGCGCCACCTGACTTCCGCGATCATCAACCTGCCACCAAGCGTGATCCGTGAAATTGTACTGATGATGCTGGCCTGGTTCGAGTTCCAAGTAGGTGAGGACCGCCAACACTGCGACATGGCCCCACAGGTTGTACACTTCGCTATTGTCGGAATCGTCCACAATGTATGCTGCTTGCAGAGAGACGCCAAAAGTCAATGAGAGAGTGATGTTCGTCAAGTTGTGGACCTCGATGGTGATATTGACCCGCTCTCCAAGCGAATACACTGGCCGTTCAGTCTCCGCCTGCGCTCTAATCTGAGCTTGCACGGCCTCTGGCGATTCAGAAGGCTTCAGCTGTACTGAAGGGAGATTACGAAGCGCAAGGACTCCCGAGAGAACGAGGAGCGTCATGATGATGACAATCAAGATCGCCCTAGCTTTCCCCACAAGAAAAGATCCCTTCATGCCATTCTCCTCTACTAGAGAATCAATCTCCGTGCGCTTAAGGTGAACGCCGCGTGGGTTGCCCCCTCCTCGTCTTCGGAGAACCTGGAAGGATTTTCGAGACCGCACATGTGGCTCATTGAACAATTTTCGAATGCGCGTTCAGAAGAAAACCGAGGTTTTATATATTTCAGACAGATATAAGGAATCTGTCCGACACTAGTAAGGCATAAGAGGTACACTAGGCGCCGAGGAAAGTATGGGATTGCGGAGCGGAACCCAGATGGAGCCAGAAACCGAGAAGATTACCATCCGCATACCGCGGAGGCACCTGCGGGCCCTTGACTTCCTCGTGTCGACCGACGACTTCCCGTCTCGCTCCGAAGCGATACGGGCGGCCGTGAGAGACCTCATCTATGCCCGGCTGGAGTTGGTCTCGGACCGAATCAAGAAGTTCGAGCACGCAGAACAGTCTATGGCGCAGATCAAGACAATCGAAGAAAAGTACCTGAAGAAGTAGTCAGAACGGGATGGGATGCACTCTAACTACAATTCAGTGACCTCGTAGTCTGAGGTTTCACGAATCACGATTACCTCCCCCCTTATTTTTTTATTTTTCAGAGGCCAGAGGTCCTTTTGTCGAGATTCACCCGATGTACCCGAGGTCCTCGCGCTTAGGCTCCGGCGTAGGCTCTGTCTCTTTCAGCCTGGATGTGATCATGTCAATCTGCTGCGCCTTCTCCTCCAGCGCGGCGAAGTCGATCTCCACCTTGAGTATCTTTGACAGAACCTCGAGGACTGCCTGCGCTCCCTTGGGGTCGACGAAGTATCCGGAGGTCTCGCCCATGAGGCACACGCTGCGCATGCCGTACAGGTTCCCCAGCCCAAGCAGAAGGCCCGATGCCCCGACGATACCGCTGCCTGGCTCGCCCTTCGAGAAGGTCACGCCATGCTTCTTCATCTCGTCGACCATGTCGATGTCCGTGGTCGCGCCGAGGACCCGCGGCTTCTCGATCATCTTGCCGAGGCCGTAGCCTCCCAGAGTGAACATCCGGAGGACCCCGAGCTCCCGGATGATCTGGAGCGTCTTGTCCGAGAGTTCGTACTGGCCCTCGGGCGTGAGGCCCTGGTAATCGCCCGTCATTATCACGATGTCATTCTCCGACTCCGGCCTGTGCACGTAGTAGAAAGTGTTGCTGACGAGCCTGATGGTCCCCGAGTCGTTGACGAGCACCTGGGGCGGGAAGAACTTGGAGTACATCTCCGCGAACTTGACCGCCTTCAGCTGGTCCACGAGGTGTTCTGCAGCCAACTTGCCGACGTTGCCGACGCCAGGCAGCCCCTCGACGAATATTGGGGAGTGCAGCTTCGGCCTCTCCTTGAATGTCACGATGATGTTCTCCATCAGGCTTCACCACCCATCTCTCTCTTGAGCCTCCGGCGGTACTCTCCGTACCTGTCGTCTGGGGAGTACTTCGCTGGAATCGGCATGAAGGTTGTCCCTCCACACTTAGGGCACTGCTCCCGCAGCGTGTATTGACCGCAGTGGGAGCACTTGCGGAGAAGGGTCTTCACTTCTCCTCCTTCCTCCTAAACGACGCCGTGCCTCCGGACTTCTCGATCGCCGCGGTGATGTGGTCGATCGAATCCTTGAGCTCCTGCTCCGCGGTCTTGTAGTCCTCAGCGGTAACCGTCACACGGTATCGCGGCGCTCCGATGTAATGTATGGACACCGCTGCCTCGTTGGAATCCATGCCGGTCGACAAGGCCTTCTTCACGAGGTCTATCCCGTCAGGCTTCGGATTGGTTAGCTCAAGCAGGCCGTCAATCGTCACCGAAGGGGCCTGGATGTTCTCGTTGGCCACTTCGGTCACCGAGGAGGCCCACTTCTTGTCGATTTCCAGATCCTTCAGGGCCTGCGGGTCCGACTTGACCTCCTCGAAGGCTGAGTACAGAGAGCCGAATTCCTTGATGAGCGCGTCCCCGGCCTCGCCGTAGGCCTCGTCGAGGCTCTTCCCGACCTTCTGGCCCACGATCTCCAGAAGCTTCTCGGCCTTCTTCTCGTTCTTCCACTCCTGGATCTTCTCCCTTCGCTGGTGGTCGTTGACCTGCTTGAGCGAAAGGTCGATGTGGCCACGGTCAGCGTCGACATTCAAGACCTTGCAGACGATCTTCTGTCCCTCGCGCACGTGGTCCCGTATGTACTTGACCCATCCGGTGGCTACATCGCGTACGTGGATGAACCCTTCCTTGCCTTTGTACTCGTCCAGCGAGCAGAAGGCCCCGAAGTTCTTGACGTTCTCGACGCTGCAGACCACGAGATCTCCGACCTCGGGGTACTCCGCTCGCCTCGGCATTTACTGGACCTCTCCGAGCAGCTGTCCCCTGATGACGCCCTTGCCGCCCGTCGGCTTGATCAGCGTCGCCCCGCAGACACTGCACTTGACCTGCGTCGCGGGCTTGTCGAACGCGATCTGCTCGTTCCCGCAGTCTTGGCACTTCACCGTGACGAACCTGCCTCTCGGCGAGGACGCCTTCGTGCTCATCGCCTAGGCCTCCTTGAGCTCAAAAGACTTCGACCGGAAGCCCGTGCGCTGGTGTGCCTTCTTGCAGACCTTGCACCTGTACCTGAGCGGCACCTTGACGGTCGGCTTCTGACGGCCCTCGTACTTGGGCCTCGGGAAACCGCCGTACCCGGATGTCGCCCGTCTGTATCTCCTCTGCCCCCACTTGAGCTCGCTCCTCGGCCGGGTCTTGACTCTCTCGACCTCGTGCTCTGTGTGCTTCTTGCACACGGGGCAGTACTCCTTGGTGACTCTGGGCATCTTCATCTGAATCAGTATCCTCAGGGTAGGTATCCGAGTAAGCTAGAGGTTGTATTAAAGTCTTTTTTGAAACTGAGTTCGAACGGCCTCGTATCGATTCTGATTCTGCGATACTGGCACCCAAGAGCCGACCTGCAAGCCGCGTGATATATCCGCATAGCAGTATGGAAAGACATATATATACGCGAAATAATAATTGGCTCGGCACATAATATGACGGACAAAGGTCTCACCAAAAAGGATGAGATGCTCGTCGACCTCCTTATGCGCACAGGCCTCTCCAAGAACATGGCCAAGACGCTCGTTTTCCTGAGGAAGAAGGAGGAGACCACGTCCGTCGAGATCGAGGGTGCCACGGGCCTCCGGCAGCCCGAGGTGTCAATCGCCATGCAGGAGCTCCGGAGACGCAAGTGGGTCACGAAGCGCGACATCAAGAAGGAGGGCAAGGGCAGGCCGGTGCACTCCAACAAGCTCGCGCTCCCGTTCGACAAGATCATCGAGACCGTAGAAGCTGAGGAGAGGAAGAAGATAGAGTCGATCGAGAACAACATAAAGCAGCTCAAAGAGCTCGCTAAGTGACCCGCCTGATCACGCTGCTCTTCTCAAGTATTCTGACGCCACCGCTCCCCGCGACGATGACCTTGTCCGCCATCCCGACGAACAGGCCGTTGTCGACCACTCCAGGAACCGCATTGATTGCTCGTTCAAGCCCTTGAGGGTCGTCAATGGGCGGGAACCTACAGTCGACAATCAGGTTGCCGTTGTCGGTGACGAACGGCTGGTCGTTGCGGATCCTCACCCTGCATGCGCACCCCAGCTTCTCGAGCCGGTTCATTGTGGCCTCGTGGGCGAACCTCAGCACCTCCACGGGCACCGGGGCTCTGAGGCCGAGACGCTCGACCATCTTCGTTTCATCGACAACTATGATCTCAAGGTTCGAATGTGCCGCGACGATCTTCTCCCGGACGAGCGCGCCCCCCAGGCCCTTGATCAGGTCGAGGTTGGGGTCTACCTCGTCCGCGCCGTCTATCGTCAGGTCCACGGGCGGGTGGGACCTGAGCTCGCCTATCATGATGCCCGAGGACTCGGCGACCTTCTCTGACTCCTTCGAGGTCGGGATCCCGATGATCTTCATCCCGTCCTTGACCTTCTCACCGAGCAGCCTGATCGCTATGGTCGCGGTCGTGCCGCTCCCGAGCCCGACGACCATGTCGTCCTCAACGTACTTCACTGCCTCCCGCGCGGCCGTCTCCTTGAGATCCATGCTATCTGACCCTCTTCAGTCCGAAGTTCTCTGCGACCAGCTTGCACAGTTCCTTGACAACGTAATCGTCGATGTTGGCCCCCTTCTTCGACGAGGCCTTGGTGGAATCGCCCATCACCCCTGACGGGAAGTACTTCTCGGGGTCGCGCAGCACCATGTACTTGGGCGGCCGGGTCGTTCCCTTGGGGCGGGACCTGCCGACTAGCTCCGGCCTGAGACGGAGCATGCGAGAGGTCTCGATCTCGCCTGCATGGCCGTCGTTCTCCGGGAATTCCTTCCCGCGGAGGTCGTAGGCGATATCGTAGTCGGACAGTACCATCGCCTTGAGGCGCGGGTTCTTCTCAACCGCTCTCAGGGCCCCCGCTCGGAGGGCGGACATATGCGCGGAACCCGCATGACC